>Ga0067045_1030588_pt1 | contig 14739 bp, 21 predicted proteins | sample TerdegcTABiofilm_FD_59184 | JGI IMG/M metagenome (GOLD analysis project Ga0067045, IMG submission 59184) | Combined Assembly of (Gp0054472, Gp0054536) Wastewater bioreactor microbial communities from Singapore -Terephthalate degrading...
ATATAGTTAGATTACTCAGTAATACTTAAATAGAATAAAATCTATAAATAAGGATATGCCGTTTGAAAATTTTAAAAATGTAAATGAAAGGGAAATATTCCCCGGCTATAAGGCTAAATTTATACACTCAGAAAATATGACTTTTGCCAATTGGACGATAGAAGAAGGGGCTTCTTTTCCTGAGCACAGCCACCCACATGAACAAGTTTTAATAATGCTTGAAGGTTCTCTTGAAATTAAAGTCGGACGAGAAACCAAAGTTATAAAACCTGGTGACGTAACTATCATTCCCTCTAATATGCCCCATATGGGAAAGGCTATAAAAAAAGTTAATGCGATAGATATCTTCTATCCCGTAAGGCAAGATTACGTTTAAGATTCATTAAGAAATTCTTAGCTACCTAGCAATATTTATATATTGATTACTAGAGTGCACCACTGTGATTTCAGTAGTTATATTATTAATAGTCTTTACACTTATAGCCATAAGACAGGTCGGAAGAATTAAATTAGAGATATGGCAAGTAATGACATTAGGTGCTATTGTTTGTCTTTTGACTGGTCAGATATCTCCTGTAGATGCAATCAGATCCGTCAATCTAGATGTAATATTATTTCTTTTTGGGATGTTTGTTGTAGGTGTGGGCCTCGAAGAAAGTGGATATCTTTCCCATATCTCATATAAAATCTTTAAACAAGCAAAAAATCAAGATCAGCTTTTACTTGTCATTCTTTTTGTCATAGGTTTTGCGTCTGCTTTTTTGATGAATGATACACTTGCTATAATTGGTACCCCAGTAGTAATTCATTTGAGTAAAAAACATGATACTTCGCCTAAGCTCTTGCTTTTAACACTTGCATTTGCAGTTACTATCGGAAGTGTAATGAGTCCTATTGGAAATCCCCAGAATCTATTGATAGCCCTTGAAGGCAACATAAATAATCCTTTCGTATTATTTTTTGAATATCTTTTAATACCAACTGTTATCAATTTACTAATCGCATATTTTGTATTGAAGTTATTCTATAAAGATAATTTCCATAATAATTCTTTGAATCACTCTGAAGAGCCGATTAAAAATAGAAATCTTGCTAAGTTATCCAAGACATCTCTTATATTGATCCTGTTCATGGTGATTCTAAAAATTTCAATTGTTACATCAGGAATTAACTTCGATTTCAGATTGACTTACATTGCTCTGGTAGCATCAATGCCCATATTAGTTCTAGCTAAAGAGAGACTCCAAGTAATCAAGAACGTAGATTGGAAGACACTGATATTTTTTATTTCAATGTTTATTTTAATGCAGAGTGTCTGGAACAGCGGATTTATTCAAGGCCTTATTAACAATATGGACATAAACATAACAAATCTCTTGATGATATTTATTGTTAGTATAGTATTAAGTCAATTTATTTCCAATGTGCCTCTTGTGGCATTATACCTCCCTATGCTAATCGATGCCGGTGCAACATCTAAAGAAATGGTTGCACTTGCAGCTGGGAGCACGATTGCAGGAAATTTGTTTATTTTAGGGGCTGCAAGTAATGTGATAATAATACAAAACGCTGAAAAGAAATCAAATGAGACTATCACTTTTAAGGAATTTGCAAAAGTTGGGATACCTCTAACGATATTAAATACTATCGTATATTATGTTTATCTTCTATTAGTCTAATCACTTAGATTTGCATCTAACAATTCCACGTTTCTGGAGATATTTTTGATGGTACTCTTCTGCTCTATAAAAAGTTGTTGCGGGTATTATTTCAGTTACTATTTTTTGACTGAACTTGCCAGATTTTTCAAATTTATCTTTTAGTTCTGTTGCCTTAATTTTTTGACCTTCATCGTGGTAGAATACTATAGATCTATACTGACTTCCTATATCGAGCCCTTGTCTGTTTAATGTTGTGGGGTCGTGTATGCTCCAAAATATCTCCAATAATTTTTCGTAAGATACGATTTGTGGATCAAATTCAATAAAGACTGCTTCTGCATGACCAGTCTTATCCGTACATACATCTTCATAAGTAGGATTTTTTGTATGCCCACCTGAGTATCCAACTGTAGTGGATATAACCCCCCCTATTTGACAAAATGCTGATTCGACTCCCCAAAAACATCCTGCCGCAAAAGTAGCTTTTTCAATTTTAGTCATATTTAATATTTTTGAATTTTACCATATAATCTTAATTATTATAAAAAAGAATTACTGAACCTTAAGACGACATAAATAAAAAGAAAGAAAATAGAAGAAAGAAAAAAATATAGAAGTATTAGTAAACTTCACACTGTCTTTCAAAGTATGCTTTTTCATGATTGCATGAAGGGCATTTTTCTGGTGGCTCGTTACCTTCGTGGATGTAACCACATTTTCTGCAGACCCAAACAACTTTTTCCTTCTTTTTGAAAAGAGTTCCAGCTTCAAGCTCCTTAAGGAGTTTTTTATACCTTTCCTCATGGTGTTTCTCTGCAACTGCAATTGCTCTAAGTCTATCGGCGACATCCTTAAATCCTTCCTTCTCAGCTACATTTGCAAATTCTGGATACATCTTAGTGTACTCGTAATTCTCCCCTTCAATTGCTCCTTTAATATTTTCAATTGTGTTACCCAGAATAAGTGGCGCTTCTGCCTCAACTTTTATCTCTTTAGGATTTCCATCGCCTTTTTTAATATCATTAATTAGTCTGAAAAGCCATTTTGCATGTTCTCTTTCGTTGTCCGCAGTTAAGAGAAAAAGCTCAGATATTTGTTCATACCCTTCTTTTTGTGCTATTTTTGAATAAATTGTGTATCTGTTTCTTGCCATGCTTTCGCCAATAAAGGCTTTTGTCAGATTCTCTATTGTTTTGCTCATATTATTCCTCTGTTTAATTTACCTGCCTTTCATTATTAAAATTTATCCTTATTTTTCATAAAGAATTCATCTAAAATAATCATAATTATTAAAATAATTTTGTTTGTCTTGAGAAGTAGTTGATTATGGAAAAGTTATTTAAGTTTATATTTAAAATAGATACAAGGTGTTTTTTTCATGATGCCTCTTGATGGAATAAAAGTATTAGATTTTACCGGAGCCCTATCTGGGCCATACTGTAGTATGCTTCTTGGAGACATGGGTGCTGAGGTAATAAAAATTGAGAGACCGAAGAGAGGGGACGATTCTAGAGGTTGGGGCCCTCCATATATCTCAGAAAATCTAAGCGCATACTTTGCAAGTATAAACAGAAACAAGAAGAGCTTATCCCTGAATGTAAAAGAAGAAGAAGCAAAAGAAATAGTGAAGAAATTAGTAAAAGATACGGATATTCTAATTGAGAATTTCAGGCCAGGAACTATGGAAAAACTTGGCCTTGGATATGAAGAAATGAAGAAAATAAATGAAAAACTAATTTACTGTTCTATTTCAGGTTTTGGTCAGGATGGTCCTTACAAGTTCAAACCAGGCTATGATTTGATATTACAAGGTATGGGGGGTCTTATGAGTGAAACTGGGGAACCGAATGGCGGGCCAGTAAAGATAGGTATCGCCGTTACTGATATTGCTGCAGGGATGTTTGCCTGTTATGGAATCCTAAGTGCAATAATAGCTAGGTCAAAGACTGGCAAAGGCCAGTTTATAGATACCTCAATGTTAGATTGCCAAGTTTCATGGCAGACTTATTTTGCAACAGGGTATCTCGTAGCGGGCAGAATTCCATCAAGAACAGGTAGTGCTCACTCACTTATCTGCCCTTACCAGTCATTTAAAACAAAAGATATCTTCATTAATATTGCCGTTGGAAATGAAGATATGTGGAAAAAATTCTGTGAGGTTCTATCCCTTGATATTGCAACGGATGAAAAATATTCAGATAATGGTAAGCGTCTAAAGAATAGAGATGAACTTGTGAAAATAATAGAGAATGTGTTGGTCACAAGGTCAGGAGATGAATGGCTTGTTCTTCTTGAAAAGGCAGGTATACCTTCAGGACCGATTTACACAATTGATCGCCTCTTAAATGATCCACAAGTAATTCATAGAAAGATGATAGAAGAAGTAAACAATCCACTATATGGTAAAATCAAGATACCTGGACTACCCGTAAAATTATCTGAAACTGCAGCAGCAGTAAAATTACCCCCTCCGATACTTGGGGAGCATTCAGAAGAGATTTTACTAAATCTTGGATACACAAAGGACCAAATAAAATCAATGATAGAAAAAGGAATAATTTAGCATACTCTTGGGACTGGATCAGCCACAGGGGGTTCAAGAATTCTTTTTCCACCTATGACTGTTTCAAGGAGCACTTTTTCTCCTTTTTTTACTTCCCCAATTATGGCCGCATTTTTACCATTAGAATCCTTTCTCAAAGTATCAAGCACTATATCAGCATCATCTCTTTCTACCCCAATTATAACTTTTCCTTCACACGCAATTTCCATGAAGTTAAGCCCTAGAATATCACAGATAGCTACAACTTCTTCTCTTACAGGTATTTTCTCTTCTTGGATATCTATCCGCACACCTGATTTTCTTGAGAATTCATTTAATGCGTTTGCAATTCCCCCTCGTGTTGGGTCCTTCATTGCATGAATGTTATAAGGAAGTATTTTTGCAATCATCTTGTTTAGTGGCGCAACATCTGATTTAATATTAGATAAAAATGTGATGTCTTCTCTAGCAGACAAAAGTGAAGCGCCATGATCTCCAACTGTTCCTGAAACTATAATTAAATCTCCTTTTTTTAGGCCTTTGTCAGTGAGAAGATTCTTTGTAAATCCAACGCCTGAAGTATTAATAAACAAATCATTTCCTGCAACTTTTGTATCTCCAGTAATTAAAGGAACTCCGGCTTCCTTCAATGTATCATCCATTGATTTAATAACTTTTTTAAATTGTTCAACAGGGAAACCTTCCGGTATTATTACCCCTGAAGAAAGAGCCATAGGATTTGCTCCCATTACTGAAAGATCATTGATTGTTCCAGAAACTGAAAGCCTACCGATGTCTCCACCAGGAAAAAAAAGAGGGGTTACTGTATGTGAGTCGGTAGTAAAAACAATTTGCCCATCATCAAATGGAATTGTTCCAGAATCGTCCATATCAGGAAGCCCTAATCCACCTTTAACGGAATTAAGGGAGAATCCTTTAACATAGAGAGATTTAATCAGCGATTCCATCATCTCTCCGCCACCTCCGTGCTCCGATTTGATTATATCGGCATTAAAGTCTCCCATATAAAATAAATGCATAGGAAAACTTTATAAACATTGTTAGGCCTTTTAGGCGATATAAAGGTGATTATTTGTCAATTTGGCAGGCTAGATCAAAAAGAAAGGTTACAGGTGGAAGATTAAAACAGGCAAGAAAAAAACTAAAGAGAGAACTTGGGAGAGAATCAACTTTTACAACTATTGGAGAAATTAGCAAAAAGAAGGTAAGATGCCTCGGTGGAAATCAAAAAGTTAAGTTAATGAAAACTGATTATTCCAATATTCAAACAAAAGAGGGATTCAAGAAAGCAAAGATCCTAAGCGTAGTCGATAATCCAGCTAACAGACACTTTGTCAGAAGAAACATAATCACAAAAGGCGCAATAATAAACACAGAAGCTGGAAAAGCAAGAGTTACTTCAAGACCCGGGCAGGACGGAGTAATTAACGCTGTTTTAATTGAATAAATTTCTTTCTAACATTTATTTCAGGTCTTTTTTAGAGAAAAGTTTAAATAAGACTTTTTATTAATAAATATGAGTTTTATTTTTGCCTTTTTCGGCAATTTAGGAGGTATAATTATGAGAGAGCCAGAAGAACTTCCTCTAGCTCCCCTTGAAAGACTTCTTAGAAAAGAGGGGGCTGAAAGAGTTTCAGAAGATGCATGCAAAGTTTTAGGCGTTGCATTGGAAGATTATTCGAAAATAATAGCAAGAAAGGCAAGAGACTATTCTGCTCATGCTAAAAGGAAGACTATTAAGGCAGAGGATATTGAACTTGCTTTAAGAGATTTAAATATATAATTTTTTTCTTTAATAGATAGAAAATTTTATATTTGATACTGTTTTCCCACTGGTGAGGTAAATGGAAAAGAAAGTTAAAAAATGCTCAAATTGTCAAACGGATTTTGATATAAAAGATAAAAACCGTATAGTTTTAGAGCTATGGAAAGATAAAAAACACCTCACAAGGCTTTACTTTTGCAGTAAGAACTGTTTTGTTTCTTTCTTAAAAGATAAAAAGGTCATTTGAGGTATAATATGTCTAAAGACGCATTAAAAAATATGAGAAGATCCATTCTAGAACAGAAGTATAGATTTGACCTAGGTAGACAGTTCCTTGTTTATGTCAATTTTGCACTTCTTATAATAGCGGCTTCAGATAAGATAAAACTTGTTATAGATTTAAAGACAACTGAACTCTTACTGATATTAGTTCCACTATCATTTATCGCAACTTACATCTTGGGATACATCCTTGATAAATTTGTCAAATTCCCCCAAGCTTCACAGATGGTGGAGGCAAAAAGAAGCCCTTATACACTTATGACCCAAGAAAAACTTGACAAAATTCTTGAAATACTTGAAAAAGAATAGGAAAAATTTATATTTGAATAGTGTTTATTAAATAATATATTAAAGGGGATTTTATGGGTAAGATTGCAGCAACTAGATTGAGAGACAAGATGATAGTAACAGAACAGGGACATGAGATAGGAACCCTTTTTGACATGGTAATAAATGAAGACACGGGAGAGCTAATTGCTCTCGTAGTAGAACCTACAACTGACGTTATTTTGGATAACATGATAACTGACAAGGAAAATTTGGTCCTTGTTCCATTTAGTGCCGTTAGAGCAGTAAAAGACTTCATAATTGTTGATGTCAGAAGAATTCCAAAGAAAAGTGAAAGAGTGGGAATGTTTGCAAAAGTTCCCGAATAAACTATTTTTTTATCTTCTTTTCAATTCTCCCAATCATATATCTTCTAAATGCTAAATATGACATGAAGAAAACAAATGCACCGACAATTGGTCGAGTAAGGCTAATTTTTTTATATATTGAATATTCAAAAAGAGTGAACACTATAAGGTAAATCAGTGCGAGGATTAATCCAGATAAAAATGGATTAAGCTCATTTATTCTCATAACAGGTATTCTATTCGTCAGATATATATTCTTAATCTTCGGTCCAGATACGCTTTTATTTACCCTTTCATATAATACCCTGATGAAAGTTCTTGGACTTATTGGGGGTATGAATTGGCAATCTACAGTTGAATATTATAAGATTTTAAACGCCATGGTAAATGAGAAACTAGGAAAGAATCATTCGGCAAGGATACTACTATTCTCTGTTGACTTTGAAGAAATACTAAAGCTTGAGATAGAAAATAACTGGCCCCAGATTAAGAAAATTATGATTGAGATAACAAATAGTCTCGAAAATGCAGGTGCTGAAGCAATTATCCTTTGTTCAAATACCATGCATCTTATAGCAGAAGATCTTGAAAAAGCATCTAAAGTTCCTTTAATCAGCGTTATTGATGCAACTGCAGAAACTATAAAGAAAAACAATATCAACTCCATTGGACTTTTGGGAACAAAATTCACAATGGAAGAGGATTTCTATAAGAAAAGGTTAACTGAAAAACATAAATTAAAAGTTCTTACGCCAAATAAAAATGACGTAGAATTAGTCAACAATATAATTTATGGTGAACTTGCTAAAGGAATAGTAAGTCCTAACTCAAAAAAAGAACTGATGAGAATAGTAAGAGATTTAGTTTCAAATGGAGCAGAAGGCATAATATTGGGTTGTACTGAACTTCCAATGTTAATCAGTCAGGAAGAAGTGACGACGCCTCTATTCGACACTCTAAAAATCCATATGATGGCCGCTGTAAAATTTTCATTAGGATTAGAATAAAAAAATATATTAAGGGGTCAAATTAAATTGCGATAGGGGAAGAGTACAATGAAAAAGAATAAAATAAAAGAAGCGCAACTAAAAAAAGAAAAACGTAAATCTGAGAGCATAAACATGCTCATAGGAGTGGGTATAGGTATGCTCTTTGGTATGATTTTTAAGAACATAATCTTGGGAGTTATCCTTGCTATAGTTATTGTCACAGTCTTAGAAATTGGTACTGATCAAAAAAACCCTAAATAAGTTTTGTCTGATTACAAAAACTTTTGATATTTTTTAGGGTTTTCCACTCAGCTCTTACGTAATCTGGAAAACTATTATTTATTTTATAATAATCTTTAAGAAAGGATATTGTTATTGGGTCACTTGGGTATCCGCTTCCTATTGGGGTGCCAACTTTATCCTCTATTTCTTTCAGAATTTCATCTCTTTTAACCTTTGCAAGAATTGAAGCAGCGGCAACGATTGGATACTTATCCTCTGCTTTATGTGCGGCTATTACCTCACAATCTGGATAAATCTTGCAAACACCTTCTTTAATACTCTGGGAAAATCTATCTGCATTGACATCACATGAATCACAAATAACTCTTTTTAGAGAAACATTTAATCCAATGACGGAATCAATGAAAGCCCAAAGTTCAATTTCATTTAATGTATGCCTCTTCATTTCCGTATTCAAGTAATTTGGGGAAAGTACCTTAAAAAAATAATTTTTGGATAATTTCAATAGTTCAGAATATATTTCAGTACGTCTCTTAGGATTAAGTTTCTTTGAATCTTTAACACCTAAAGACGCTACTTCTCTAAGTCTTTCTTCTTCAATTGAAAAGGCAGCAATCACAAGAGGGCCAATAACAGGACCTCTCCCGGCTTCATCAACTCCGCAGATATTCATTATAGCTAGACCTCCGCCGATATTAAAGCATGCCTTACTGCCTTAACACCGCTTAAGACCTTTAGTTCATTTAAGAATTCTTTAATATCTTTGGTATCTCCTTTGAGAATGAATATTTCAAGGCAGTTCTTTTCATCAAGATGAGTATGAAGAGTTGTTTCAACAACGTGCTCGTATTTATGGTGGATTGTATTAAGCGGGCTTTCTGATTTTTTACTAGATATTACCATACCAGTAACGACAAGCGGCCCTTTTTCTTCTTCCCACACTTCTGTAGTTACGTATTCTCTCAAAGCTTCCCTGAATATTTCAGACCTTGTTGAAAAACCTTTTAGATGTAGAAGTTTATCAAGTTTTTCCAGTAATTCATCATTTATAGATATACTAATAACGGACATTCAATCCCTTCTCAATTATTTTTTAATATTAAAGATTTAATACCAAGTAAAATAAGATATGAAACACCTGAAATTAGAACTATTGTAGCACCTGATGGCTGATCTAATAAGAATGATATGCCAATACCTAGTAACATATAGATAATCCCCATTATTAGAGAAAGAATTATCATTTTTTTAAGACTGTTAGTAAACAAACTTGCAGTTGCTGCAGGAAGAGTAAGTAAAGCCATTGCCAATATAATTCCTACCACACTAACTAAAATTACAACTGTTAATGCTACAAGTGAAAGCAATATAATGTAAGTCTTCATGACAGGAACATTTGTAACTTCTGAGAACTCTTCATCAAATGAGAAAGCAAGGAATTCATTGTATCTTGAGAAAACTACTATTCCTATGATAATGTTTAGGATTAGCATTATAAAAATATCTTGTCTGGATACAGTAAGAATATTCCCAAAAAGATAACTGGCAAGATCAGGGACATAACCCGGTGTTTGATAAATCATGAAGATCCCAAAGGCCATTCCAATGGCCCACATTGCACCTATTAAGGTATCCTCTCTTTGATATGCTTTTCTTGATATTATCCCAAGGATAGAGCTTGAGAAAACACTAAATAGGATTGCAACAAGCAAAGGATTGTATCCCAAGAACAAGCCAAGCCCTATTCCCCCAAAAGCTGCATGGGATATCCCTCCGGATATGAATACCAATCTTTTTACAACGACATAAGACCCTATAATGCCACATGCAATGGCTGCTAATACTCCTGCCATGATTGCGTTTTGGAAAAAGGCATATTCGAAAACCATCAGTCATCGTGCTCCTTCAAAACCCTATGAGGTATACCATGGCCTATGAGCTCTATCGGACAGCCGTATAGCTTTTCAAATACTTTTGGTGGTATGTTCTTTTCTCCATGGTAATGAAGTGTTTTGTTGATACAGGCGATAGACTTTACATGAGAGGAGATAGCTCCTGTATCATGAGTAACAAGAATAATGGCCATTTTTTCAGATAATTCATGAAGAAAATCATAAAAGTCAGTTTCTGCCTGAACGTCAATATTAGATGTGGGTTCGTCCAAAAGAAGTAATCTAGGTTCTGTTGAAAGTGCCCTTGCAATAAGCACTCTTTGGAGTTGCCCTCCTGATAGCTTCCCAATCTGTATCTTACTCAAATCTTGAATTCCCATTATTTCCATTGCCTTGTTAGATATTTTTCTATCTTTTTCAGAATATCTCTTAAGAAAATCAGTGTGGTTTATTCTGCCACTGAGAACTACTTGTTCAACATTAATTGGAAAGTTTCGATCAACTAATGTGTACTGTGGAACATAACCAACAAATTCTCGCCCTTCTTTTGGGGATTTATTAAAAAGATAAATTTTTCCTTGGGTTGGCACCAAAAGTCCTAGAATAAGCTTCAACAAAGTAGATTTACCGCCGCCATTAGGGCCGATTATCCCAAGAAAATCATCTTCGTAAACTTTAAGATTAATGTCTTCAAGTACTCTATGATCCCCATAGTCGTATGATAAATTTTCTATTTTGACAATATTTTTCATGTGATTACTGATTCTTTATTTTGATTGCGGTGATTTTAAGATTTTCTATATAATTCTCTGCAAGAGGGTCTAGAACTTCTGTCTTTCCCCCGATTTCCTTTGTAATTATCCCAGCTGCTTTGCTGCTAAATCCCGGTGACACAAATATCGTTTTAATATTCTCCTCTTTTGCCTCTTCTATTATATGAGCTAAAGACTGTAAAGTTGGTTCCTTTCCTTCAACTTCAATTGCAATTTGTGTGAGATTGTAATCCTTTGCAAAGTAGCCCCAAGATGGGTGGAATATCATAAATGACCTATTAGGCATATCTCTTAACTGATTTGTGATGAATTGATCTGCTTCATCAAGTTGTCTAAGATATTCATCTCTATTTTTTAGGTAATAATCCTTATTATCTGGGTCAACTGCAACAAGCCCTTCACATATGTTCTGAACCATTATTTTTCCGTTTCTTATTGAGGTCCAGATATGTGGATCTTTTCCAGTTTCATGCTCAACATTAATTTCTTCATGCTCATGCTCAGAAATATCAATTAATTCTATTCCCTTTGAACTGTCAAATACATACATATTTTTATTAAGGTCCCTGATTTTTTCAATGGACTTTAATTCAAATTCAATGCCTGAGCCAATCATAACATATAATTTAGCTTTTGAAAGCTCGGCCAATTGACTGGGCTTTATATCTGCAGTGTGAGGATCTCCTCCTTGGGGAACAAGAATGTTGACTGATACTTTATCCCCACCGACTGCTTCAATCATCTCTTTTTGGGGAGATAGTGTAGCATAAACAATTACTTTGCCATTTTTATTAGAATTATTACTAGTGCAGCCTATTGAAATTGAAATAACTAATATCAAAAATAAAGACAACAAATATTTCCTCATATTAACACCTTCTTGATATATTTTATCATAATAATATTTAAATCTTTCTATAATAAAAATTAATAAAAAAATAACAAAATATTAATAATATTTCCAGCAATAGAAAACTATTAAAAGAATTAGATACACTCAACCTTTAATGAATATAGAATTGGGTTTCTCTTCATTGGCCTTTTATGAAACTCAGCTTGAGAAGGCACTTTCTTGGGCAGAGGAAAATAATTTTGGTCTTTTAGAGATAGTTTCCGAGAATAATCACGCTATTGATGAAGAAACATTACCTGCGATTAAGGAAATACTTGCCTCATATAAATTGAATTACACAGTCCACTCGCCATTTTCTGATATCAACATATCAAGCTTAAACAAGAGCATTAGGAGAGAATCAATACACCAAGTAAAATATTCAATTTTTGCGGTTCATGAAATAGGAGGAAAGATTCTTACATTCCATCCTGGAAGACACTCGGCAGCAACAAGTAAGTCAAATGAGGGTACAAAGAAAATTTTATTTGAATCCTTAAAAGAAATATCCGACTTCAATAAGGACTATGGCGTAACTATAGCTTTAGAAAATATGCCAGATACATTTATCACTACCATGAAAGTTTCTAAAGAGGTTTTAGAAGTATTGGAAGAAAAAAGATTGTCTGGCATTAAGCACACTATGGATGTAGGCCATCTAGAAACTAACAATGTCGACATTGGGGAGTATATTCATGACTTAAGAGAATATCTAGTCCATATACACCTCCACGATAATTTTGGTGAGTTTGATAATCATCTGCCCATTGGAGAAGGGAATATTAATTTCTCTAAAATATTCAGGGCTTTAGATGACATAAAATATAAAGGAAGAATAATCCTTGAGATGACAAGGACAGAGGATATCCTAAAAAGTAGAGCTTTCCTAAATGAAAAAAAATTTCTAATTTAGTAGCTATAGAATTTTATGCTCATTTTGGCCATTCTATTGTAGAATTCCAATTCTGGTTTTCTTGTTTTTGGTTCTAAAAATAACTTATCTAAGCTAGTCCAAAAGCTAAACCATCCACCTGGTTCTGTAATAATTAAGATTATTTTTGATATCAATCCTTGCTGACTTATTAAAAAAGTGGATATTAGGGAAAAGAAAAATCCTAGGGCAAGCCACTCTAAACCTTCTTTTCTCAATTGACTCATCTCTTTTTGTTTTTCCTTTGCCTGTTTTTGGTAATAATCTTTTAATCTTTTTTTGATTTTATTTTCGTCAAGTTTAACTCTTTTTTTTGAAGGAATTAGGAATCTTAATTCCATAATTTGAGGGGCATTCTTTTTTTCCCTTACAGCTTTTTTACACTCTGCTAAGAAATCATCGGATAATGCTCTTTCAGAATAGGATCTAGGGTCAAAATCTGAGAAGAGATCGTCATAAGAATCCAAAATAAGGCTAATTTTAGCCTCTCTTAACACTTCGGCCGATTCCGGTATTTCATTAGACTCGTTTGACATGCTTACCCCTTCATAGCATACACTAGTTATAACAAATATATAAGGATTATTTAATTAGTAAGTGTATGCAAAATAAAAAACATTGGTACGATGGAAAGGTGTATGGAGTATTTATAGATCCCTTCATAAGGGATTCTAGGAAGTGCATATCAAGCTTAATTGAAAATGGCTCAACTGTAGTAGATATCGGATTTGGGACAGGATCTTTAGTTTTTTTTCTTTCGAATAAGTGTGAGAGCATCCTAGGGATTGAAATATCCAAGAAAATGGTTGATTATGCTAACTCAATAAAAGAAAAAAATAATTTTAGAAATGTTAGATTTATTCACAGTTCTGCAGAGGATCTATCTAAAATCACAAAAGAGAAATTTGATTATGCAATTTTTTCTCTGTCCTTACATGAAATGGACACTACTAGTCGTCAAAATTCTCTTCAAGAAGTAAAAAAGATAGCCAATAAAGTCATCATTTACGACTATCTAGAAAAATACAATTTAGATGCTATATTTGTTGAATTTTTTGCTGGTATAAATCATTTTAAAAATTATAGATCATTTATCAAAAATGGTGGCGTAGAAGCCCTCTTAAGGGATAATGGATTTGAGCTAGAAAAAAAGGCATCCCATAATCGATTATTTGTTATAGTAAAAGCTAGATGCAAATAAACTTAAAAAATGATATCTTTATAGAAGCATAACAGGGATCTAGATGTATAAAGTTGTTCTATTAAGACATGGAGAAAGTATTTGGAACAAAGAAAATAGATTTACTGGATGGACAGATGTTGATCTTTCTGAAAAGGGGATTAGTGAAGCAAAAAAAGCTGGGAAGGTCCTATCAGAATCTGGTTATACCTTTGATGTAGCATATACTTCTGTTTTAAAACGCGCTATAAGGACTTTATGGATAGCTTTAGATGAAATGGATCTTATGTGGATACCAGTAATAAACTCATGGAGACTAAATGAGAGGCACTATGGTGCATTACAGGGTCTAAACAAATCAGAAATGGCTGAGAAGTACGGAGAAAAACAGGTGCTTATATGGAGAAGAAGTTATGACATCAGGCCTCCAGCTTTAGAGAAAAACGATGAAAGATACCCCGGTTTTGATCCGCGATACAAAGAACTAACAGAAAATCAATTGCCTACAAGCGAGTGTCTTAAGGACACTGTGGAAAGATTCCTTCCTTATTGGCATGAAACAATAGCGCCGGCAATAAAGAGCGGTAAGAAGGTACTAATAGCTGCACATGGAAACAGTCTGAGGGCTCTTGTCAAATACCTAGACAATATACCAGAAGAAGAAATTGTAAGCCTAAATATCCCAACAGGAATACCTCTTGTATATGAACTTGACAGTAATCTACAACCAATTAAACATTATTATTTGGGCGATATTTCTGAAATTGAAAAAGCCATCAAATCCGTAGCAGATCAAGGGAAGGCAAAAAAATAAATAATGCAAAAGATTTATAAACATAATTTTATTTTCTAATTACGGTACTATGAGTTTAGAGCCAACATCTAGAAATTTTGTCGAAAACGACGCTGTTCTTAGAGTTTGGTGGTGGCGAT
>Ga0067045_1030589_pt1 | contig 14739 bp, 12 predicted proteins | sample TerdegcTABiofilm_FD_59184 | JGI IMG/M metagenome (GOLD analysis project Ga0067045, IMG submission 59184) | Combined Assembly of (Gp0054472, Gp0054536) Wastewater bioreactor microbial communities from Singapore -Terephthalate degrading...
AAAACAAAGCCATAATGATTGTTTCCAGCTAGTTCCATGAATCGCCACTAAAAGCGGAACTAATGCGATCCAAGTCAATGACCAGAAATTAAATTCAGGAAACCCAAGCACCAACAAGACACCAGATAACCCCGCAAGTATATATCTTCTGATTAACAAATAACAATACTCCTCAATATTTTTCATTTATAGAACGCTGAAATAACGGATTGAGCAAATTAAGGCGGATGAAAAATAGTAATGGTTAATGGGTGAAACGAAATAAATCATCGAAAATCTGCCTAATCTGTTTAATCTATGTTCTATTCTTTCTAATTGAAAAAGTCGCATAAATAATAAAAATCTTGGGATCTGTTGAACCTCGCTGATATTATAATCAAAACATATAAAAAGTCAAATATTTTATCAATGACAACAAAGATTCTATGCTTTATAATATTCAAATAAATTCAAAATGAATATAAACCATATATTGATGAGGAGATTTTTAAGATGCCAATACCAACAATTGAATGGAATGATGGAAAAGTCAGGATGATAGACCAAACATTATTGCCAAATGAGCTAAAATACATTGATTGTGAGACCGTAGAGCAAGTCTGGGAAGCAATAAAAGTTCTTAAGGTAAGAGGCGCTCCAGCGATTGGAATTGCAGGTGCGTTGGGAGCTATCTTGGGTATATGGAACTTTGATGCAAAAGATTATGATAATTTCAGTAAACAGCTAATAAAAACGACATCATACCTTGCAACATCAAGACCAACAGCGGTGAATCTTTTTTGGGCTTTAGATAGAATAAAAAGGACTATGGAGGAAAATAAAGATAAAAACATATCACAACTAAAAGGTATTTTGCTTACAGAAGCATTAAAGATCATAGATGAAGATAAAATCATGTGTAGAGCTATTGGAGAATATGGGGCAACGCTAATAAAAGATGGGGATACTATATTGACACACTGCAACGCAGGAGGACTTGCAACTGCTGACTATGGAACAGCCCTTGCGGTTATGTTTACTGCACATGAACAAGGAAAGCGCATCAAAGTATTTGCTGACGAAACAAGACCATTATTGCAGGGTGCAAGGCTGACATCATGGGAACTAATGCAGGCAGGTATTGATGTAACGCTGATATGTGATAATATGTCTGCGCAAGTGATGAAAGAAGGTAAAATTGATTGTGTCATTGTTGGGGCAGACCGTATAGCCTCTAATGGTGATACAGCAAACAAGATCGGCACTTATGGCGTAGCTGTGCTTGCAAAAGAGCATAAGATTCCATTTTATATCGCTGCGCCAACATCGACACTGGATATGAGCCTTGAAACAGGCGATCTCATACCAATTGAGCAGAGAAGATCTGAAGAAATTACCGAAGGTTTTGGCAAACGCACTGCACCAGAAGGCGTGAAGGTCTATAATCCCGCATTTGACGTTACACCTGCAAGACTGATTGATGGCATCATTACGGAGAAAGGAATTGCCAGAAAGCCTTATACAGAAAGCTTAAAAGCTTTATTCTAAATAGGAGGAGTCATGTCTGAAAAAATGATTCGCATAAGTGATAATCTTTATGTATATAAAGCAAATATCAATATAGGCATAGTTACTGATGGCGCTCGGGCTTTGCTTATTGATTTTGGCGATGGTTCTGTAATGTCATCTTTGATAGATAAAAATATTGATAAGGTCATATTTACTCATCATCATCGAGATCAAGCTTTTGGATTAGATAAAGATATTAATGTAAAAATTGGTGTCCCTGAAAAAGAAAAAGTATGGTTTGCAGATGTTCAATCATATTGGAATGATCCTTCATATCGCTGGCATATATACAACTTCCATCCTCATAACCTAATGCTGTCTGAATCCATAAATGTTCATGAAACCTATAAAGAAGGTGATTCTTTTAAATGGGGTAGTGCAACTATATCAGTAATCGAAACATCAGGTCATACAGACGGAAGCATATCTTATGTAATTGAAGTTGATAATGCAAAGTATATCTTCTCTGGTGATGTAATATATGATAAAGGTCAAATATGGGAGCTTTATAGCCTGCAAAAAGGTGAAACGACAACCGATTATCATGGTTTTCTTGGTGCAAGGAATGAACTAAGACAAAGTTTATTAAAATTGAAGTCTCAATCACCAAAATCCATAATCCCATCTCATGGTAATATAATTGATAACCCTAATGAAGCAATAGATTCGCTTATTAATAGGCTTGATGTTTGTTATGATAAGTATGTTGCTATTTCTGCACTCCGTTATTATTTCCCTCAAATGTTCACAGAGTTTGAAGAAAAAGAAGGACACATGCCTATTAGAGATGGAAAGGCGATACCTTCCTGTTTGCGTCATTATGGAACATCATGGTTTATTATATCGGAAAATAAAGACCTTTTTGTTATAGATTGTGGAAGCAAAGAAGTTATAAAGGAAATACAAAGATTACAGGCAAGTAATGATATAAATAAAGTTTCAGGTCTTTTTGTGTCACATTATCATGATGATCATGTTGACGCAATACCAGATTTTCAGAAAGAATTTGATTGCCCAGTTTATACTGATGAAAAAATGGCTGATATATTAGAGAATCCCATTGCCTATAGGTTGCCTTGTATCTCACCATCAGCCATAAAGGTTAGCAACTGGACAAAAGATGGTGAGTCGTGGAACTGGAATGAATTTAAGATGACAGCTTATCATTTTCCCGGACAAAGCTATTATCATAGTGGTTTATTAGTTGAAGGTCATGGGATAAGGATGTTTTTTGCAGGTGATTCCTTTACTATGTCAGGAATAGATGATTATTGCTCATGGAATCGTAACTGGCTAGGTGAAGGGGTTGGATTTGATCGTTGTTTGGCTTTGATGCAAGAATTAAAACCAACTCATATATTTAATTGCCATGTTGATCAAGCATTCGATTTCACTGATGAGGAACTTGCATTTATGCGTGCTAACCTTGCAGAAAGGGAAAAGATTTACGGAGAGTTACTCCCTTGGGATTCGCCAAACTATGGCATGGACGAATATTGGGTTCATTGTTATCCCTATGAGCAAAATGTCTCGGACAATAAAAATATAGATTTGTATGTAGATATAACCAATCATTCATCATCAGAAAGGTTAGCTATATGTCGTCCTATATTGCCAAGATCATGGGATATTAAGATTGAGCCAAAATCTGCATTGATACCACCAAAAAGCAATGGAAGAATAAGCTTCTCATTCATTGCACCAAAGGAAGCATCAGGAAAGATAATTATCCCTATTGAATTGATTTATGATGGTCACAATCTTGGTCAATTTCGTGAGGCGATAGTGAATTTTTGATTCATTGTTTTCTGTTTAACCTATTAAATCAAGTTATTAGAAATGAAAATGACAATGATTTTCATTGATCAAATAGGTTTTAATGTGTTAAAATTTGGCTTGGTGTATTACGATCAAAATCAAACAACCTGACAAGGAGACGGTTAAATGCTTCATTATTTCAAGAATGCATATGGATTAATTATTGCTGCTTTATCTATTTTTTTCGTAGGAACTGCTTTTGGAGAAACGATTCATGTTTCATCTGCTGGTAAAAACACTAATTCAGGAACAGCAGATGCACCTATGAAAGATATTGATAAGGCAATTGCAAAAGCCAAAGCAGGAGATACAATCTTTGTGGCAGAGGGGACATATAGCGGAACATTTAATATCGGTTTTATTACCATCGATAAATCTGTAAAGCTTTATGGAGGATATTCAACAGATTTCTCAAAACGTGACGTTCTCGCATATCCAACAATCTTTCAACCTGATAATAAGAGTGCAGAAAAATCACGAAAAGCATTATTTACCCTTTCTGGTGCAATAGATGGCATGGTAATTGATGGAATTATCTTTGATATGGGCTTAAGAAACTCATATTCTCCAAAAGAAGGGAAACCCGAAGGCGTTGAAACTGGAATGTTATTGCTTCCTCCTGAAAAAGCAGACGGAGATTTTCCAACAGTTACTGAACAGTGTATTTATATTGCTGCTGGTAATAAAGGCGGTAATATCAAAATCAACAACAACGTATTCCTTAATAGTGCAAAATTTGCCATACAAGGAGGTATTCCGACAGGCACTATTACAATTACAAATAACGTTTTTGTATCAAACAGAATGGCAGGGATAGAGGTTTGGGGAACAGCAGCAAAAGAAATCGCAAATGCTGAAATCGCAAATAATACAATTCTATTTACATGGAGCCGTGTTAAAGACTTTTTGGACATGGGATACGGTATCCGCATTATGACCAAAATGAAATATAATATACATAATAACATAATAGGCACGTCTATCATGTCAGGTATTGATCATACACGTTTTAATAGTAATGAAAATGTTAATGTAGATAATAATATTTTCTTTCTAAATAAAAATAAAGATATGGAATTTAGCCCAGCAAGTAATACAACAGTTAAGATAAATGCTGATGAGTTCGGTGATGTTGAGCTTGCAAGTTCGGAAGGTAATAAAAATGAGATACCTCAGGGATTGCCAATAGATAAAGCATATCTGGAAGGATTCCTCAGCGCACGCTATTCTGAAGAAGCGGATTTTGATCCAAATTCCCCAGCAAACGTAATGCGTGAAGTTATGGGTTTGAATAAACAAGGCAAACTTACAACATCAGTTTCAATGTTTGCCAATCGCTATCCATTGAAAGAAGCATTAAAATTATTTGGTGCAGTCGCCAAATTCGGAGCACAAAAGCCTGAATAAATTGAGGCTTTTTATTAAAATTTAATATTTATCACAAAGGCACAAGGTAAAATTAATCTCTTTGTGTCTTTGTAAATAAATTTTCTAAAAAATTTTGTTTTTTATGGAATATTATTAGATGAATCTTTGTTTATATGTTTGAATAGAAAATTAACAAATCAATTTGTATAAATACTCAAACAATTTAACATTCAACAGGAGAAATTAATGATACAATTAAGTTACGGCTTTGACGGCGAAAAAGCCGATTATTATAGATGAAAGACAGTCAATTCATGGTTGGCTGTCTTTTTTATTTTAATTTAATTGTTTGGCAAATATTACCACCAGTTCCACCAATAACATTTAGTTGACAAATACCAAAATTAGTATCAGAGACAAACACAAACCATTCAAGCAATCGGCTATCCGTAATTCCTCCAAGATGACCAAGATTATAATGTCCCTGATTAGAAAGCAATTCGATCCCTTCTGATGTATGTAATTCAACGCGAACAGGTCTAAGCCTTCTCAAACTTCTACCTTTATTTGATACATGCGTAGGAAATTCGCCACGATTGGCAATTCTCACTCGTATACGAAATACATTTCCATTTATATTATCTACTTTTAAATCCTCTATAATAATTTTAGGGTGTTTACGTGCATGATTGATAGTAAATTTATAAGTTCCCTCTGCTATTCTTGCTAAATCGTATAATGCTGGATTATAGAGATGTCGCCTTAAAAATCCGCCTATCTCAACTTTACCGAACTGTGGATGATCAAAAGCTTCCCAATTCTTGAATAATGGTTCTTTTTGCGTTTGATTATCCCACCATTGCATAACTTTTCTAAGCTGTTCCGCTTCTTCATCGTCATTTTTGACTGCGAGTTGTTCTTCTGTGCTGATGCCCGCGCTATTCTGAATAACACCAAGCTCGAATTCAAAAACATATAAGCCAAGATGATGATAGCCAAAATTATGAAAATGCCCACGAAGGTTTATATCTCTACTCCGAGTGTTATGATAATTGACAACAGGTATAACAGGAAATCCAGTTGACTCTGATCCAAATTGCGCTAGATCGTCCATCATACGAACATCATATTCATCAAGATCAGAATCAGAACCAGTTGATGGTGGTCGCAAAACTGCTGCAGGCCCCGTATGATAACCAAGCACAGCGAACAAATTAGGGCTACTATGGATAAATTCAGCCATGCAACGCATCTCTGTTTCGCTAAATGGAAAATCGCCTGCGCCATATTGTTCAGGCTCAGGTCGCCAGTCATAAGACCAATTTCTATTCCAATCAAAGCCCCTGCCATCAATAGATATATTATCACTGCCATCCCAGTTATATATTTCGCCTTCGGGTATAACTCTATAAAAAGGACCTTTTGAGTCAGCTTTTCTGCGAATAAGCAAGCGTATATCATCAGGATCGCAGATTAAATTGCCGTTTGGGTGTTCTTGTCTTATTGTCAAGATCAAGCCGTCACCATTCATATCTTTTGGATATAGTGTATTTGCTTCCAATATCGATCTATCAGTTCTGCTTCTTATTGGTCCCGAAGTTGTAGCAACATATTCCGCACCATCAGGATTTATTCTTGGTATGATATAAAATACAACATCTTGCAATAAATCTCTAATGCTTTCATCAATAAGCAATTGCTTGGCTGTATAAAGAGAGGTATATGTTCCAGCAAGCTCGGTAGCGTGTATATTGCCATGTATCAGATATGCTGGTTTATCTTTCGGATCGCCTGATGAAAAATTCGTTATAGTTAAAAGATATATTTCCCGACCTTCTCTTGACTTTCCGATTGAACCAAGTTGACAAATATCAGGATAAACTGACGCTAAACTTTTAGCAAAATCTGTAACTTCCTGATATGTCAAAAATGATTGATGTGAAAGTTCAGGTAAATTTATATTATTGCCCATAAAATATCTCCTGATAGACCTTGTTTTATTCGTTGCTTTTATTTAATTTTTCTTCTTCTATACCAAGTTTGTCTAGCATGGAAGTTGCTGCATCAATTTTACTTCTTATTTGCTCACGTTCATTTTTTAAGACTTTTGCCTCTTCTTTTAGGCTAAATATTTCCTCTTCTAATTTTGCTATATGCTCTTTAAGCCTAACGTTCTCATCTTTAAGTTTCTCAATTAGTCCTATCGCTTGCTGAACTCTTTTGCGAAGAAGTTCTATACTATCATCTAGCATAACATGAATCTCCATTTGAAAGTGATATGGGCATATTGACAAATATAAGTATCAATATGCCTATTTTAGATAATTATTAGTTATTCTGGCAATTCAGATGTGCAAAATGCACATCGCTTTGCCTTTAATGGAATAGTAGAAAGACAGAATGGGCATTGCTTAGTTGTAACTTCCATCGGCTTTGGCTCTTCTTTTTTCTTGAATCTGTTCATCTGTTTTATAACCAAAAACATGATGAAGGCAACAATTAGGAAATCTATCACGATATTGACAAACATACCATAATTAATTGATGCCCCACCTTCACCTTCTGTTAAAACGATTTTTAAACTACTAAAATCAACCTTTCCAAATAATACACCAATTGGAGGCATTATAATATCATTCACCAAAGAAGATACAATTTTCCCAAAAGCAGTTCCAATTATGATACCAACTGCCATGTCGAGAACATTGCCTTTCACGGCAAATTCCTTAAATTCTTTGATCATGCCCATAGCTTATCCTCCTTATAGTTGAGAAAACTAAATTACATAAAATATGTCTTGCATTATTCTAATCATTTACTTCTTATATGTCAATGAAAATTCGGTAGGGTTATTTTGAAAATGGGATAAAAATGGTCTAGTAAGAAATCATATTCAAACTAGAAATTCATTCAAAAAAATCGGTTACTTCGTTCTCTTAAGCTAGGTATGAAAGATAGAGGGTGATACACTAAAAAGGATAAATTAGCTTATTGGGATGGTTTAAGTGAAACAGGCAAAAGTTCCGAGCTGAGTTTATTTTTATGTTATGAAAACTCGTGGATATAATGCATCAAGAAAGATGGTAATACTAAAATAGAGATTCAACCAATACCTAATGTTGTCTCTATTTCTTTCCAAAACTGACCATTGGAACTGAAATATAACTTATAAATAGGAATATTTTTGCTGACTTGGCAGATGTTATTAAAAAGTTTATTATTGACTGAAAGGAGTTTATCTTTATCCATTTCGTCTAAATTTCGGCTAAAAATCTGATTAACGGAACTATTCAAATATAATACTGATTCTCCCTGTTTGACTGGAACAGCTTTATCATACTCGGCTCTTTTTAAGAAAAATATGGCATTAATATTGACATGCTCTTGAGTATTCCATGTGTTTTCCTGTCGACGAATTAGATAGTCACTCCAAGTCGGGAATGGATGGGCGATATATTGCCCATCCTTATCATGTAAAATAAGAATCTGATCATCACACAAAGAACGCCAGGGAGGAACTATACGACCACTACAAGTTGATTTACCGATTCCTCCGGGACCTGCCAATGCAACGCCAATGCCATGTCTTTCAATTAATGCTGAGTGTAATGGAATACCACCTTGATTAAGCGCAAGCATATATATTAGGTGAACTATATGCCCCATTTTTACAATTTCTGTATTATAGCTTACTTCAGAATCGATATTACATATAATATCTGGAATATCTGGATGAAACCAGAACTCAACAGGATGATAGTGCCATAACTCCCAGCCTGAATTGGGAAGATCAAATTTATAGCCCAAACCAAGATCATCGACAATGTTATAATTATTTTCTTTTATCTCATTCCTAACAAAAATAAATTTAATGCAGTTATAACATGATTCAGAAGGCTTAAGACTCATTATTGCAGAAAATTTTTGTAGCCATGATTCAGCAGTATTATCACCTATAAAGCATAAATTCAAATTATTAGACAGATTCAAATGATAATATACCAAATCCTGAATCTCCACAAAATTACTTTAATAATTAAAACCTTATCTTACTCCAGTTCCTACACTACAAAGGTCCTTTGCTGAAATTCCTGAATAACAGCTTTGTTGGGCTGTTTCGCCATTTTGGCAACTAGGAGCGATACCATTTGCACTTATTCCATAAGAACAAGCACCCGATTGCCCCCAACCAGCAGCCTTATTACCAGTTCCACATCTATTTTCACTTGTGGGACCTGTCCCCGGTTCACATACACCGGCTGTCATATCATCGTTGTTTAAACTAATTAAACAAGGTTTTTCATATTTTTTAGCCATTTTAACCTACCCCCATTTTATATTTTTTAATGGTAGCGATATAGTAAAATAATAATTATTTACGAATACGAGTTTCTGGAAAAAGACCTTTCTCTCTGGCTTCTTTGCAATACCAATAAGGAGCCCAAAGAGATTTATTGCTATAATAATTTTGAGCTATGCAATTACCCAAGCATATATTTTTCATAACACATTCGTTACAAATGCCTTCCAGTTGTTTTGGCAATCCAGAACGAATTTCATTAAGAATTTTATTATTTTTCCATACATCTTCCAGACGATCGGTGCTTGCATGTCCAAAGACAAGTTCAGGCACAGTTTCACCAATACCACACAAAGCATAAGAACCATTAGCCAAAACACCAATTATGCCAAATATCCCACAAACACCACACCCATCGCTACCTTTTCCAAATATGTTACTAAATGGACGGAAGGCTATTGGATGACTGTAGATAAGACTTAGATTTGTTGTTTTTGAAAGCTCATTCTCAACCCAGCTACCAATTTTGATAAGTTCTTCAATGCTCAATGTTTCGCCCTGTTCGTGCATGGTTTCGCCTCTGGCAGTTGGTTGAAGGATATTATATTTTACAGAACCTGCACCTAAGGCTTCTGCTAATCTGACTATAGGTTCAATCTGATCTTTATTGCGACGCATAATAGTCATGATGATCTGGGGTCTAAGCTTATATCTTACAAGATTGCGCACTCCCTCAATTGCCATCTCGAAACTGCCCTTTACTCCCCTCATCCATTCATGAATTTCTGGGTCTGTAGAATCGATACTAACTGATACAAAGGCATTTTTCCCCAAAGAAATCTCTTTTGCTATTTCAGGTGTGCATAAAACACCATTAGTCTCCATTGTAAGCCTAAGGTCTTCAGTCCGAATTATTTCTATTATATCAAGAATTTGTGGATGTAAAAGCGGTTCTCCACCAGTTAATTTAACTCCTGATATATTCATTGCCTTTGCTTGCCTAAGTATCGATCTAAAGAGTTCCAAATCAAGTGCAGGATATTTATGTTCTGCTGTTTGATAATGAGGCGCTATCCAACAATGGCGACATGCAAGATTACATCCTTCCGTAAGATAAAAGTAAATTGTATTCAAATGATATGTTTTTTCTTCTTGTTTTTCGTTTTCCATAATCTACATCCTAGAATTTTTTATAATGAATATTCTATTAATAAAGTAAGTTTTCGTCTGGAATTTTACCGCCTTCGCTAAGAAATCTTCTCAAACAAGAATCAGGACTCGGATGATTATCAACACCCATAATTGTATAAGCTAATGCAGGACAACTTCCAGTGCAATAATTTATATACTCACAACCGTTACAAAATTCAAATTCACTTAATGGTATATCACGCCTTTCTCTCAATCTTTTCAGTTCAGGGCTATTTTGCCAGATGTCTTTAAGATCATCCTGATTAATCCGCCCCAATTCAATATGTGGCATCTGTCCGCATGGAGTTATAACACCATCAGCGCGCACAGCAAGCTTGCTCCAGAATCCACCACAACCAGTAAGATAGCCCCTATTTGCGATTGCTTCTTTATTTTCTAATCTAGCTTTCTCCATTTCGAGCCATGCCCGTCCCTCAGCTAACGGACCGGCATTTGCGTTTATGCGCCCATCATATTTCTTACAAAGCCTTAATAAAGTTACCATAGCCTTACTGCGTTCATCAGCAGTTAATTGAACTTGCTCTGCGTTTTGTCTGCATAATCCCATATATGAAGCTGAATTGGTTGAAAAACTAGGAAGTCCCATGTCTTCCAATAAAAATTTTGCAATAGCATCAAGTTCGTCCACGTTCTTTTTATGAATTGTAACTCTAATGGCAACATTAATACCATATTTTTGAAGGATTTTGACTCCGTTTACTGCTTTTACAAAATTGCCTTTTCCTCTAAAAGAATCGTGAGTAGTTGGAACAGAACCATCAATTGATACTTGAACGCTGTTACAACGTCCTGTTAATGATAGAAATTCTGCTATATCATCATCGATCAATGTTCCATTACTGAGAATACTAAAACGCATTCTGTTACGCACAATCCCATTTATTATATCTTTCAGATCTGAACGATAAAAAGGCTCACCACCAGAAATGGTAACATCCAAAATTGCATATTTGTTTAGTTCTTCAAAAAATTTTAGCCATTCCTCTTTTGGTAAATCATGATCAACATCGCCACTGCTTGTAAAATGACTGCAATAATTACATCTAAGATTACATCTATTAGTTATTTCTATATCAAGAGTTCGGGGAGTATTAATCAGTTTCATCTCAATTGTTCCTTTTTAACTGGGCAATTTCTCAAATAAATAAAATATCACAATCTTATAGTAAAATTCTACTATGAAATTGTTATAATGTCAAGTATTCAGATGTTTTGTCAGAAATTCCCCAAGTAGATTATCAGGCAGTCAAAGATAATGACATCAAAGATACTGCCTTCTGTCATCTTCGGCAACCTGTTATTACTGGTGATGTTTAAGAGACGTTCTCTTTTACAGCTAGACCAATTCAGAATAATAAAACAAACTAATGGTAATATAATGACTCATCAAAATTAAGTGCAATATTTAAAAGGATATAAGAGCTGGAGAGACTGGTAGGCAATATGATCCACGAGTTGAAGACTTCAAAAGAACTCTCCCGTCACTTTACATTTTAGTGTATGGAGTTTTTGGGAGGCTTTGATAAAAACTTCCTGTGCAACATCTTTTGCATCATGGAATTTGCGTAGTTGGACATAAGCAAAAGCATAAACATTTTCCTTGTATTTTTATCAACAAGGGACCCAAATGCCTCTGGTTCGCCATTCAAGCATTTATTTATGATATAACCATCTTCCGTTCGCACTTTACTGCCCCTATCATATTTTATCTTTCATAAGATATAAGATGCCGTAAAAACGAAAAAGATGGCACAGGAAGAAAAAATTTTTTTTATAAATTCGAAATATTATATCAAAATTCTATACCGAGTTTGATACTTTTTTCGGGATGATTGTCCATATCTTTGTATGCTTCAACTGATTGGCTAAAAGGCACAACAGGATAGACAATATCTTCACATTGATAACGGCCTTCTGCAAGCCATTGCCAGCAAATATCGCAAATTCTTGCGAAATTCCATCGAGGATGATCTCTATTCGGATCGCTACATGCCCTTGCAAAAATGATATTTGGTATCATAAAATGCGCATGTTCGCCAAAATCCAGACCGCCTTTGCATTCCTTACTCCATGCGAGATAAGCGACATTTCCACCCCATGCCAATCCAGCGATTGCCTGATCCAATGCCTCATAACTTCCACTTGTTTCAATGGCAACATCAACGCCTTTTCCACCAGTTGCTTTTTTTAGTTCGTTACCAATATCTTGTGATGTTGGATCAAGAGCAAGATCAGCGCCAGCCTTTAATGCAACATTACGCCTGATCTCAATTGGGTCAACTACCGCAACGAAAGACGCACCTGCAGTTTTACACATCTGCGCCGCTATTTGCCCTATTGCACCCAAGCCGAATACCACAGTTCTGTCACCAATACGCAATTGACCATCTCTAATGCCTGATAAAGCAAATTGTGCAGGATCAAAACAGACAGCTTCTTTCCAAGTCATGCGATCATTCATGCGATAGACGTTCCCTGCACCCCAAGTATGTGTCTCTTTGAGATGACCATATCCAGCAACACGGTCACCAATGGAAAAGCCACTAACACCCTTTCCGATCTCTATGACCCTGCCAACGCACATATTGCCTAGCCCCATTGGGAATCTTGCGCCTCTACCACCACGATATAGTGTCAATTCCGTCCCTCGCTTAGGCGCACCAAATTCAACTTTCACACGAATATGACCGTCTGGAATATCTCCATCTTCATATTCTCTCAATACTGGTTTGCGAACATCAATTGCAACTAATTCTTTTGGCATAATTTTATCTCCTATATTGCTTTGCTTGTTATTAGACCTATCCCTCTTCCTTTGTCGCCAACTGCACAATAAAACATATAGAATGTGTCATCCTGTTCGTTATAGACTAGGGAAATCTTATGAGCATAGGTTCTGTCTAATCCGCTTGGATTACCTCCTGCTTTATAAAGTGGTTCGGGATGAGACTTCCAATTGAGTAAGTCCTCTGAATATGCAAACATTATATGCGCTCCGCCTTTTCCTACACCAAAATAAAACATCAGCCAGTTATCACCATCACGAAAAACTTTGGGATCAGAGCAAAAAGATTCATCATATCCATTCGGTCTATTACGCACTATTGGGTTTCCGGGATAGCGATACCAAGTTAGCATGTCGGTTGATGTGGCTAAACCTATCTGTTCAATTGAGCCATTTGCAGCATTATAAAAGTTCCAAAACTTACCTTCATGCTCAACTAAAAATGGTTGGTAGATGCAATCTTTTTCCCATTCTGACGCCCCCTTTATTGATAAAGACGGATGGTCTTCAGAAGCGCGATACCAATTTATTGCATCATAACTCCATGCAACTCCTTGCGCACCGGGTCTAATTTCATAACCGCCTTGCTTTGGATAACAGCCATAAAGCACCCAATATTTGTCATTCCATTTTTTGAGAGTTCTTGGAGCTTTAATATCATAAGATTCAAAAAGTGCGCCTCCAAAAGTTACTCCACCATAATCAAAGGCACCTTCTTTGCCATATCCCATGACAAGGCCTCTTGATTCCCATTTGACGAGGTCCTTACTCACTGCCAAAGCTGTTTGATAACCACGCCCATCAAAACCTGTATACCACATCTGCCATTCATCACCGAGTTTCCATACCAAAGGGCAATCAACAGAAGAAAAATTTAGCCCATCTCTTGGACTTGGCTCAATAACAAAATCTGGGTAATAAAACCAGTTTCTATAAGGTTCAGAAATAAGATCAAGTTCTTCTTTTTGCTTTTTTTCATCATTCTCCAGCCAATTACTTACTTTTGATTTTACTTTGTTGCCGATTTGCTTACTTATGTCAAGCCAATCACTTTCTTGATCTGCACCTGCCATGTTAGCAAACTGAGTTCTTACTTTTGCCTCAAATTTCTTTCCAATTATAACCCAGTCATCATTTCGATCTGCACCAGCCCATTTGCTTATTGCAATCCTAGCACGGTCCTCGGAATGTTTACCGATCTCAACCCAATCTGATTCTGGGTGCGCATTTACCGCTTTTGCCATCTGTGATCTGATCTTTTCCTCAATATTCTTGCCTGTTTCTTTCCAACTTTTAATTTCACCTGATTTAGATAGCTGATTTATTTCTCGTTTAATAAGTTCCTCGACTTTTCTCCCTACATCTTTCCATTCGTTCAACTCATTTTTGAATTTATCTTTTTCCATAGTAAAACCTCCGTTTAATTAAAAAACTATAAAAAAGCACTAATTTGAATATTCTACAAATATTTTGCCGTTTTTTTCATTTATTTTACCCAATATACCAAATAAAATTACAATATTATCTTATTATTAATATCCGCAGTCTTAGTTTACAGCGTTCTGATTAGATCGTCAAGGAATTTTTCTGAACTTCAGACAAGAGTTCGGACATTTCCCCAAACAATATTACTAAATACCAAAAATGCACTGTCTATGACTGCTCTTAACGTTTCACCAATTATGCTGACTTTCCGTTTAAGTAATAT
>Ga0067045_1030590_pt1 | contig 14729 bp, 16 predicted proteins | sample TerdegcTABiofilm_FD_59184 | JGI IMG/M metagenome (GOLD analysis project Ga0067045, IMG submission 59184) | Combined Assembly of (Gp0054472, Gp0054536) Wastewater bioreactor microbial communities from Singapore -Terephthalate degrading...
ATCAGGAGTTACGCCTTTTATTGCCAAAATCCAGATTTTATGCCGATTCCCAAAGATCCTGAAACAAAGCCTGTCCTGAACTGGTTTCAGGATTCAGGATGACGTGGTTCTCCGCCAGAGGACTGAATATATACGAAGTTGGAATATAGAAGATGAAATCGGGTTGGAGGTCACAGGTTGGAAGCCGGACATCGGGTTGAAGGTCATTGGCGGGCAATTTTGTTTTTCAAATCTCTCAATACCTCATCAACAGTGGCTTTGCGATTTTCTCCCTTGACACGGACAAATCCGGGGGTGTATAATTATAGTAGGAAGTGCGTCCCAATTCGGAAGTCGGAAATCAGAGGTTGGAAGTCAGAGGGAAATCAAAAGCGGAAATCCGGATAGGAACACAAAAAAGATTATTTATATTCAAGCAATGAAAACCGACATCAACCCATCATCACCGGCGATTTTGGAGTAACTCAAATCCAAACTCCAACCCCTAAACCCCAATATTGAGAAGGACTGAAGTCCGTCAGACGAGTCTGTCGCTACAGAGTCTGATCTACAAACCCCTACAAAAACAGGCTTGTTCTTCCCTGACCTCCGACATCTGACCTCCAATCAGTCCACCCGGAGGAATTTGGGCAGAGGGACGGGTTTATCCTCTCCTTTTATAAATATACCCAGCTGGTATCTCTTTTTGTCGTCCACATCGTGCCAGCGTTCCATGAATTCATCTCTGGGTATGAATCCCGTACTGCCCAAAATAGAGGGATCCTCGAAATAAACATTCTTTTCATCGATTCCCACTACCACCATATAATGTCCCGAATCCCACACCTCGGACCAGGGACGGTTCAGATCCGCTCCCTCCCGCCAGGCTTGAGCATCTATTATAACCGGTTCTCCCTTATTTATAGAATCCTCCAGATCCTTTATGGTCAGGTGTTCTTTCATTTCCGCCTGAAAACCCAGATCCTGTGCCACTTTAACTATATTCCGGGGATCAGTGCCGTTCTGGGGATCCGTTCCCAACATCCTCATCAGATCGGTTTCCATATATTCCTGACCCCAATACATCAATACCGATTGCAATGCGGAAGCACCGCAGGAATAATCGGTACTCTGACGGGTGTCGGGCAGATTCAGCAGATTAGCCCGCATGGTTTTGTTGGGAATATGGAGCAAATTGGAGGGAGACGGTGAAGGGGATTGATAATTTTTGCAACTGTCGGGAATTCCCGATAAAGTCCACTCCAACGAAGCCGATGGACTCCCCTTCATAACTTTTTCTTCAAAGGTTGCCTTTTTCTCTTTATCAACAGGTATTTCCGGTGGGACTTCAGCAATGATAACCGGTTTAACCACTCTTGCCGGATCAACGGAGGAAGAACCCATACCGATAGAAAGCGAATCTTTTATCTCCGCCTGTCCTTCGGTGGGAGCGGTTTTAGTCCGAACCCGTGCAACGGACTTTAACCCGTCCCTCTGTATCCCCTGTATGTCCTTTAATGAAGATCCGCCGTAATTCACCGGATTCAACATATTATCACAACCTCCGTTTTTAAGTCAAGGATGACCAGTTTGGGTTTAACAGAAAGAGAGCCCAGATACAACCCCTCTATTTTAATCTTAAATTATCCACCGGCGAAAATCAACAAAAAATTTGTTAACGAATTGTTACAGCATGGAGAAAGTGTTGAACACCACGGCTTGGAAGCCCGTTCTACTGAGGAGAAAATCTTTGATTGATCCTCTGATACCCACACCCCTCCGAAATTAAAAACAACCCTTTTCAGAGTTGTTGCCCAAGGTTATTCGCCTTGGGGGGTAATTTCATTATACCAACCCCATGAATTTTGCAAGAGAAACAACCTGAAAATACTCTATTTCCACAAACCAGCGAAAAACCGGGATAAAGGTGGAAGTCCATCCGGATATACGATTTTTGCAGACCTGAAGGTCTGAACTACATTATCTTCGCCTTAAGGGGGGTTAAAACGATAACCTTGTCTATCTACACCCACTGTTTAGGTTCGCATTAAAGAAGTCGGATTGAATTACTTTTGGGTAAACCCTGTCCGACTTCTAACCTCTGACTTCCAACTTCTATATCAAGGAGTGATACCATGAATAACAACAATACACCTAATGCAGGGCAGAAGGAAATACTGGAGAAAGTCAAAGAAAGATTCCAGGACGCGTCCAAATACCGTTATGAACTGGAAGAACGGTGGAGACGCTATTACGAACTCTATCGCTCCCGTGCAAAAGCCAAACCCGACAAAACCCGCGCCAATATCTTCGTGCCGGAAGTCTTTACCACCATCGAAACCCTCATCCCCAGGCTTATTTCCCCCTACCTGAGCCGGGAATCGCCCATCATCAAGGTAACCGGCAGAGAACAGGGAGACGATAAAAACGCCAGGGCAGGAACCATGCTTCTCTCCTATCAGTTTGATCGCATGGAACTCTCGAAACAGTTGGTAACTTTTTTCAAGCAAGCCCTCATGTACGGAACCTCGGTGGGCAAGATCTACTGGGATTACCGCATAGCAGAAGACGGAACCGTTCTCTATGATGATCCCGTTTTTGAAGTGCTGGATCTCTTCGATTTTTACGTGGATCCCGATGCCGTTGATATTTCCGACGCCCGATACTGCATCCACAGAAAGTTTATCTCTTATGAGGAACTCATGGAAAGAGGCCAACGGGGAATCTACAAAAATGTGGACAAAATTTCAAGAGGCAACAGCGATGATAACCGCAAACCCCGATATAGCAACGATTCTCCCAATTCCCGCTCCTCATCCAATTTAAGAGACATCGAGATCCTGGAATACTGGGAGGAAGACCGGGTAGTCGTCGTGGGCGGTAGAGAAGTGGTATTAAGAGATTCGCCCAACCCCTTCCACCATAAAAAAATGCCCTTTGTGAAGATTGTTTTTGTCCCGGTACCTTTCGAGTTTTACGGCATCGGCGTCATCGAACCCATCGAAGGACTCCAAAACGAACTGAACACCAAACGAAACCAACGCCTGGATAACGTCAACATGGTCATCAACCGCATGTGGCTGGTGCAAAGAGGTTCCCTGGACGATTTCCGCCAACTCCACTCCCGACCCGGCGGAATTATCCTGGTCAACGACCTCAACGGCATCCAACCCCTGCCCGCTCCCGACGTAACCTCCTCCAGCTACAACGAAGAGGACATCATAAAAAGAGATATACAGAATACATCGGGAGTGTCGGACTATATCCGGGGTATCATGAGCTCCGGCAACGAAACCGCCACCGAGGTCTCCATCAAAGCCGAGCAGGGACAGTCCCGGTTTCAGTTCAATTTCAAATTCATGGCGGAAACGGGTGTCAAGAAAATCGCCGAAATGACCCTGAAACTCAATCAACAGTTTATGAACAGGGAAAAAACCATAAGGATTATGGGTAGTAAAGGAGCGGAATTCGTTAATATCAAACCCCAGGACATTTCAGGAGATTTTGACCTGATACCTCTTGTAAAACCCCTGGATACCAACGAGTCAGACCGCCGACAACAACTCATCTCCCTCTTCCCGCTACTTTCCCGAATCCCCGGCGTCAATTTAAAACCCCTGGCGGAAAATATCCTCAAACTCTACAATATCGAAAATACTGACGAAATCATGAACCCCGCCGAAGAAAACACCACAGATACGCTGACGGGAAAGGAGGGCAATAATGGATAAAGATTACCTGGAACTCAATATGGAAAAGGCGGACGCTATCCGGGATATGCTCAAAACCCCCGGCTGGAAAATCCTGGAAGACTGGATCAATACCACCATACAAGGCATGAAAGACAAACTGCTGATCTGCCCCCTCAAAGAAGTGGAACCCCTCCGCTCAAAAATCATAACCCTCATAACCCTCAAAACAGTCATACCCGAAATCCTGGAAAGAGCCGAAGAATCCCGACAAACTCTCCTGCAAAACCGCTACGGAGAAAATGAATAATCACAACCAATAAAACCAACAAGGAGTGACGGAAATGTATAAACCCAATCAATCCCATCATTTTAATCCCACCATGAACAACGCCAACCTCAGATTCCAGGGAGGATTTCAACCCGCCAATCCCCCCGAATTCAACCCTGCCTTCCAACAGCAGGATCCCGTCGAGGAAGCCCTCAATATGCTCTTCATGAGAATGGAAAATATGGAGCAAACCCTGACCCTCATGATGAACATGATGAAACCCGACATGGACAACAACATGAAAACCCCCGATATGAAAAACCGGATGAAAGAAAATCAATCCGTTAAAAAACCCGGCTTCATCAATCCCGAATTCTGGCAGGATCTCCCCTCATCCCCCGCCGATACCCTGGCAAACCTTATGGCGGAACTGATGAAGAAAAAACCCGACCTGGCAGAACAACCCGGAATCAAGGATACCCTGGACAAAATCCTCAAAGTATCCCAACACTCCCAAAAAGAAAAACTCCTCAAACAAAACGAGGACGCATGGGACATCCTGGACGACATGGAAGAAATACTCAGGGAAATACCCGAAATCGCCCACCGTCCCGATGCCTACGAGATCGCCTATAAACTGGTCATCGCAAAAAAAGACGGAGAAAATAAAGGACAGTCTGTAAAGGAAGCCAAAAAGAAAAACCCCGCACAACCCCCCGACAAGGAAAGAGCCTTCGTCGAAGGGAGAAAAACCGCTTCCAACCGCTCCCGATTCATGGAACTTAACCCCACCCAGAAAGATATTTGCAAAAAACTGGGCATCTCCGAAGATACTTTCAAAAAATATATGAAAGAAGAATAACCCAAACGGTATAAAAAGATAGAATTTTTGTAGCGAAGGACTCCAGTCCTTCTAATAACCTCTATTGGCAGGGCTGAAGCCCTGATCTACAGTCCTCCCTCATCGGCATTAACAACCATATCCCTTTCCAGATCATAAATAAATGGCAGGGCTGAAGTCCTTCGCTACAGGATCCCCCTTTTTAATCCCATATCGCCTAATCCCCCTTTCCCAATTCGGTATTGACAAACTCACACCATAACAACCCAGTAATACCCATTTAACCAATCTCAACCCAAACCCCGCAATGGGGTATTTTTTTTGGAGGCAAAAATATGAGCAATAAATCCTCTCAATCTACTCAATCCACCCCCGACATAAAAATTACCAGAGACTATACCCGCGTCGATCCCCTCAAAGTGGAAGGCAAAGACCCCAACAAAGCCTATCGCTGGTGCGATCAAACCCAGATGGACAGAAAAAAAATGGAAGGATGGGAACCGTCCCGGGGAGAGTCCGTCAAATACCAAAACCCCGATGGAAAAACCGGAGAATCCAAAGAATACCGGGGACTCATCCTCTGCGAAATGGATCGCAAACGAGCGGAACAGAAAAAGAGATTCAATCTGGAAAAAGCCCGCCGATCAGCAGAAGCAGCCCGCGAACGATTCATTCAGACCGGCAGACGAATGGGCATCTCCACAATTTCATAAAGAAGTTGGAAGTTAGAAACTAAAAGTCAAACTTTGAAAAAGAATTGAAATACTGTAGATCAGACCTTCAGGTCTGCACTGGCAGAACCGAAGTCCTGCTCTACAAAGGAACTGCAACCTTTTCATACATTCCAACCTCTAATTTCTAACCTCCAACCTCTAAACCGCCAGGACTGAAGTCCTGATCTACAACTAAAATTCAGTAGAACCGGCGTCCCACCAGTGGAAACCACATATTCTACAACCGAAACTACAGCAAATCAATATATCAAAAGGAAGTGTTTTTTATGGCAGACATCACTCAGCAAAGAGTCAGAGTAATCGGAACCGTGTCCGGTAATTCGCCCCAGATCCTCTATTTCCCCGAAGCAGGAAGTCAGTCCTACAAGGCAGGGGAGTTCGTCTATCTGGTCAGCGGTAAAGTAACCGTATGCTCCGATGACGCACAAACCGTCCTCGGTATGGCGGTTGCCGATGCCACCGGCGTTACCGACACCCAGAGAGCCGTCTATATCGCCAACAACGATACCATCTTCGAGGCAAACGTATATCATTCCACTCCCGCTTCCGCAGTAACCGCCGTAACTCAGCCGGGAACCAAATACGCCCTCCAGGTGGACTCCAACAAACATTACGTCGATATCGAAGATACCGACCACGACGCCCTGGTGGTTCTCCGACTCTCTCCCAAAGATAAGGTGGGAGATAAATACGGCAGAGTCCATTTCCAGATTCTCCCCGCCTGCCAGCAACTGGGAGCCGCCGGAACCTAAGAGCAAATATCGGGGTCGGGAGACCCCTCCTACAATATATTAACCCAGATGAAAGGAAGTGATCGGTTTGACTACTTTCAGATCAGACCAGATTAACAGCATCACTCAGGGGTTCAGAGCAATACTGTTTGAAAAGTATGACTCCTATCCCCAGGAATACCAGAGAATCTTCAACATCAACCAATCGGACAAGGCGGAGGAAAAAGACAGTGCATTATCGGGTTTCGGCGTCATGCCCGTCAAAAACGAGGGTGAGGCAATCATCTTTGATGATCCCCTGCAAGGCTACGACGTAACCTACACCCATATCACCTATGGACTGGGCTTTCGGGTTACCCGCGAGATGTACGACGACGATCTCTATGGCAAAATGAAGAAAATGCCCCGCGCTCTTGCCCGATCCGCCCACCATACCCTGGAACAGGAATGCGCCAACATCTTCAACTACGGATTCGTTACCACCTACAACGCCGGAGGAGACGGAAAAGCCCTCTTCGCCTCGGATCACCCCCTCACCGGCGGAGGAACCTACGGCAATACCCCCGCCACCCCCGCCGACCTGACCGTATCCTCCCTGCAAGCCGCCATCCAGAGTATGGAGGAAACCGTGGATGACCGGGGACTCCTGCTTGCCATCAAACCCAAACTCCTGGTGGTTCCCCCCGCCCTCAAGTGGACTGCCAGAGAACTGCTGGGATCCACCCTGAAACCCGGAACCGCCGATAACGACCTGAATGCCTTCCTGGATGACGATCTCACCTACTTCGTATGGCACTATCTCACCGACGACGACAGCTGGTTCCTCCTCTCGGATCAGGACGACCATGAACTGAACTTCTTCTGGCGTCAACCTCTCGATACCGAATCGGAAGTGGATTTCGATACCGGAGACATCAAATTCAAGGCAACCATGCGATTCTCCGCCAAATGGAGCGACTGGAGAGGAACCTACGGAAGTCCCGGCGTAGGATAACAACAAAGAAATTAGAGGTTAGAAGTTGGAGGTTGGAAGGCGAAAAAAGAAGTTAGAGGTTAGAAGTCAGAAGTTGGAAGTTGGAAGTTGGAAGTCGGAAATCAGACCCACCCACATCGGAAGTCAGATCTATCTTTTTCCAATTTCTAACCTCTGATTTCCAACTTCTTTAATGCAGACCTAAAGGTCTGATCTACACTGTTTTTTGCTATTCCACTATTTTCACCTTTTCTGACTTCTAACCTCTAAACTCTAACATCTTTATAAGGAGGTTTTTTTATGGAAGAGATGTTAAAACTACTGACTCCTCAGAACTTCGCCATGGTGGTAGCCATATATCTGCTCCTCAGATTCGAAAATGCCATCAAAAATCTGGAAGAGGGGTTCGAAGATTCCCTATATCTCCTTCGAGAGAGTTTGGACAGAAATACCCGTCTTTTGTGCCTCTTACTGGATCGACAGGGGAGTGAGGACGCGGTAAAAGAACTGACCGCCTCAACTGAAAAAGATACCCCCGTCAACGAAAGGAAGTGATACCATGTCCAGAGTCTATTCCAGAGGAGACGACGGGGTTTTAATCGACCGACCCGCCCGGATCACCGCCGTTTCTCTTATGGGGGGAACCGCCGATTCCTCGGTCATCCTCTACGATCATCCCTCATCCGCCACCGGAACAAAACTCATCACCCTCAAGGCAAAATCGGGAGAAAGTCATTCAATCTCATTCCCACATCCTCTTCAGACAAAAAGCGGGGTTTACGCAAATATTTCCGGCACATCATCGGAGATATATCTGTTTGAGGAGTAATATCCTATTAAAGACAAGATCAGGATGGAAGTCAAAGATTTTCTTTACAACAACAAACTCCTCTCAAATCCCCTCTCTTCTGTTTCACGTGAAACACCTGTTCCACACCAATACCATTACCCGCTGATACCGATTCTATCGATACTATACTACTCCTTAAAAGTTCTTTCATGTAGGAGGGGTCTCCCGACCCCGATAAAAACGAGATCTCATCCGTTCAGGGTGATGATCGTAGATTTAAGTATGAGTATAACAGCACACAATCCTTTCACGCGGGTGTTTCACGTGAAACAGACTGTTCGGACAACCATTTCACACGAAAGGAGGTTAATATGAGCATACAAAGTATCACCCCATTCAAACAAAATCCCGATACCCAACGCTTCGCCTATTATATAGGAAAAATTATTGATACCGACGGAAATGTACTCATTCAGCAAATCTCATCCAATAGCCTGTTTCTGGGAGACGGGAAAGCGGGCAATAAGGTGATCTATTTTAACCGGGCGGGAACCACCGAAGATAATCCCGCTATTCAGTGGAATGAAGAACAGAATCGCATCGAATTCTCTTATGATAATATCAACTGGTACCCACTGAAGAAATTGACCCAGGGAGACGGCATCGAAATTACTGGCGAAGAAGCCGATCCACAAAATACCATAGCGGTTAATGTCAGCGATATTATTGATACCGATTATGGATTAAAGGAAGATGAAAATAATATTCAAGTCACATTAAAAACCGGCGGCGGACTCAAATTCACATCGGGAGAGATAGAAACCGACGAAGCCAATATCCCCACCGGAGGAGATATAAGCGGAAATCTGAATTCCATAACGGTGGACAAAATAAAAGGGAAGGCTATCAGTTCTACCGCACCCACCGACGGACAACTTTTAAAGTGGGTGGCAGCGTCTTCGCAGTGGGTTCCGACTACGGTTTCTTTCACCTCTGCTTTCACCGGACTTACCGACTGTCCTTCATCCTATTCAGGCAAGGCTGGGGATCTGGTCAGAGTCAATAGTGGAGAGACAGGACTGGAATTTACCGACTCTCCCCAACTGGCAGACCCCACAATAATAGGCTCCCTCACGATGGGCGATACCGTCGTATGGAATCTATCCTCGGACTGCCTTGCCTATTACAAACTGGAAGAAAACGCTGCTAATACCACCGTTACAGACCAACAAGGAAACTATAACGGCACATCTAACCATAATACCTCCGTCCTTCATTCCAGCGATGCTAAACTAGGATCCGGTTCCTTCTATTTCGACGGCAGTGATGATTATGTTAGGGTATCTACATCAGCCATGCTCACCAATGCCGCTGCTAAAACAGTCTGTGCTTGGATTAAAATAGCCTCTGGATGTTCTCAATACGGACGGATATTTAATCACGATTTCAGCACGGGCAAATGGGTTTTAACACTATCGGGTAACTCCGGCACTACCTATAAACTGGGCGGAACTCCCAATAACAATAGCAACTATAACAATACCACCGGATACCCCCTCACGGAAGGAACCTGGCATTTTGTCTCTATGACCTGGGACGGTTCCGATTTCCTACTCTATGTTGACGGCGTGAGTATAACCAGAGACCAGACCTCCGGCACTTACGGTTTCTCCGACTCCGGCAACGCCTACATCGGAAAACGAACGGGATACCTCTTTAAAGGCAATATTGATAATGTTCAGGTTTTCAGTCGGGCTTTGACTTCGCAGGAAATTGTGGGACTTTATAACGAAGGAACCGGCACCGAATCACTAAACGGGTCCTACGGAACTACCGCCGATTTCACTCTCGGACAAACCGTTGACAACATAAATACCGCTATAAGCGATGTGGACGACGAAATCCCCACTTGTGGAGCGGTTGTCGATTATGCCTGTCCGGTAACCGGGTGGATCTCTGCCGGGGAGACCTGGACTTATGCCTCTGCCGATGATCCCACCTATACACTCACAATCAGCGGGGACAAAACCGCCAAATACTATAACGGTATGAGGGTAAAACTGACCCAATCCACCGGAGGGACAAAATACTTTATAATAACGGGAGCGGCTTACAGTAGCGGAACCGGTTTAACCACTCTCACCCTCTACGGCGGATACGGGTATTCGGGAAGCGGATACGGTTATGATCTTGCGAATGAGAGTATCACATCCCCCTATTACTCCTTTGCCAAAGCACCCACGGGGTTTCCGCTCGATCCAACAATTTGGGAATACAAGGTAACCGACACCACCCAACGGAGCAAAACCGGATGCACGGGCGGACAGTGGTATTTTCTCGATTCTCCTTCAGATACTCCCGGTATTACCGTCCCTATAGGAATCTGGAAATTATCCTATCAATTTATGGCGCAGGGGAATAAAACGGTATCAAGCGTATCAGCCCACATATCTTCCGCTCTTTCCACCAGTTCTTCCTCACCCGCCATAGCCGATAATATCTGGGTCAGACGGTCTTATGCCATCGTCGATTCTTCGTCTTTTTCCGGCATAAATACCAGTGTAAGCCTTAATGCGGAAAATAATATCGTCCTTACCGCCAAACAGGATTATTATCCCATTCTGATGTGCGGTTCCGACGCTGATTTATATCTGCAAAACACAATCCAGACTATGCTCTTGAAGGCGGAATGCCTTTACCTATAACAAAAAAGGTGGAAATTAGAAAAAAATATTGACTCTAATATCCAACTTCTATAAGGAGGATTTATGGCATTTGTAAAAACCATAACCACTCCTCACGGGGTGGTTTGTTCTTATCACCGGGTTTTAATCTCAGGACTGGAAGACCTGAATTATATGCAGGTCAAACTGGTATCATACGTGGACGAGGAAAAAAGGCGTGCGGACTGTCTCCCCGTTTGGAGTCAAGTCTATCAGGCGGATATGAATAACGACCCGGTGGAGGCGGAGGATGAAGGAAAATCCATTACTGATGCTATTAAGTCCATAACCTACAGAAAACTCAAAACCCTGGAAATGTGGGCGGACGCCGAAGACAAATAGATCCCGAAACAAGTTCGGGATGACAAGAAAGGAGTAAATCATGACAAGAAAGGAGCAAACCATGATTCAACGACCTTTACAGGATCTGAAATATATTGTGATCCATCACAGCGATACACCGCAAAACTTCACGGTAGAGCAGATCCGACAAATACATCTGGCTTTGGGATTCTCCGACATCGGATACCATTACCTTATCAACGACAAAGGTTTGCACATCGGCAGAGATATTCAATACAGCGGAGCCCACGCCATCGGAGAAAAAGGGATATGGCTCAGTCAATCCCCCAACCACTACGCAATCGGCATCTGTATTATCGGCAATTTCGAGGATAATCCCTTACCCGACAAACTTACCAACGAAACCGCCTACAACATAAAAAGAATCGCAACCAAATACAAAATCCCCCTGGACAGAGAACATATTTTAGGTCATAAAGAGATTTCCTACACCGCCTGCCCAGGCAAAAACACCATGCACAAAATCTACGAAAAACTGGCTGTTTAAAGGAAAATATTATACGATACCACAAAAACCATAGAAGAGGATATTTTCTAAATACCCTAACCCCACCACCATAGGCATAACAGAAGAAACTTGATTCCCATCGGGGAGTTGTGGTATAATTTTGTTGGAGAATGTAGCTGAGCCCGACATCAACGCTACACTACCTGTGCTACTCGTCGGGGGGATAGCACTGGTCAATTTCGGGGGGTAATTTCTCCTTTAAGAGGGGACTTTCTGAAACCACCATGAGCATGACAGGAAAAACTTGATTTTTATATGAGATTTGCAGTATAATTATAGGTGAGGGTGTAGCTGAGCCCGGTCTTGTCAAACCTGCACTTCCGGGACTACTTATCGGGAAGATAGCCCCTGTAAATTTATAAATAATCTTATCAGTATTAATTTGGCAATTTTATATCGGAATGGAGAGCGTGTAGAGGAATCACCTATTCCAACTGGGTTTTGCTAAAAAATAACGTAAGTCCTGAGTATATCTTGATCCCGGAGGATGATGAAATAGATGAAAGATACCGAATTCCAGGAGATTTTGTCCGATGCCACAAAAACCATAGAAGAAGATATTTTATGGAAAGAGGACGAAGACCATTCACCTTGTCGTGAATTTATTGTGGAAGTGAAATCCCGGTCGGCACTACCGCTCTTTATCAGAGGCAGTTATAATTCAAAAGTCCAGTCATTATCCTTCTCTTTAATCTGCAAAACAAGAGGCATTGGGAGAATTTATGCCCTGGATATGGGCAAGGATCATCATAACCCGGATTGTAACTATGTAGGGAATAAGCATAAACATTCGTGGACAGAGTTATATAGAGACAAGCACGCTTATGTTCCCCAGGACATAACTGCCGATGTTAATGATCCGGTTTCCGTATGGAAGCAGTTTTGCGAGGAAGCTAATATTGAGCATCATGGAACAATCCAACAGGTTCCTCAATCTGAGCAATTGGAGATGTTATGAGCACAAAAGCCTGTGAAGAAATTAAACATAGTATGGGAGAACTTTTCCTGTGTTTGCCTATGGGTGATAAGATCAGGATCAGAACCCCCTACCTCTATCCCGACGGGGACGTTATTGATCTGTTTCTTGAAGAAAAAGTAACGGGAACCTGGACTTTGACCGACTTCGGCGAAACTCTGAGATGGTTGAGATCCCAAAGCGTATCCAGAAAAAGAACACTCCGACAGAACCATGTCATTCAGGATATAGCCGTTAATCACGGCATCGAGTTCTTTAAGGGAATGTTAGTGATAAGAATAGACGGTATTAAAGGAATTTCCCAGGCTATAACAAGACTATCCCAGGCTTGCATAAGGGTTTCGGATTTGTATTTTATGTTGCAATCCAGATCTCTGGAAAGCGTCCATGACGACATCTCGGATCTTTTTAACGAAAGCGGAATATCCTTTGATAGAGATCCCAAAATAATAGGAAGATCAGGACAAACATGGAAACCGAACTTTTATGTCCGACATCCCGTCCGCAGTTCCCTGGTTAACGTTTTAAGTACCGGTAGCAAATCCGTAGCCAAAGGAATCGTTGAACACGTATTCACGGAATGGTATGATCTCAGTCATCTTAAAATCAGCCAGGGACTCCATTTTATTTCCCTCTTCGATGATAGTAACGACGTATGGAAAGAGGAATATTTAAAACTTCTGGAAGATATTTCAGAAGTTTCACTATGGTCGGATCCCGATAATTTTGTGCAAAAGTTAACCGCTCAAGAATAACAATCACATCACATACAAAAATCAAACCCCTGTGAAACCGGGGGTTTTTTGATTTATATCGTAAAACGACACTCAATCCAAAGGAGGAATCAATTATGGGAACCTATCAGATCAGCGACATCAACGAAAGCCTCACCACCGGCAAAACCACCGCCACCCTCACCCAATGCCCCAAATGCGGGAACAAAATCATCCCCCTAGGAACCTTCCTGCAACAGACTTTCACCGTCCCCGTCAAGGTCAAAATCCTCTTCATCTCCATCAATCTGGGAGTGAATATCGACCTGCAATTCTGTCCCCATTGCGGAAGGCTTAAATGCAGTGTAGAACAGGCGTAAAAAAAGACCCCCCATTCCGTAGGAGGCTTCTCCTGAAGCCGATTCCCTGAAAACCACAAGAAAATAAAATAATAAATCGGACTCTGGAGAGTCCTCCTACAATTCTGTCCTCCTACAATTCTGTCCCTCTACAATTCTGTCCCTCTACAATTCTGTCCCTCTACAATTCTGTCCCTCTACAATTCTGTCCCTCTACAATTCCGTCCCTCTACAATTCCGTCCCTCTACAATTCCGTCCCTCTACAATTCTGTCCCTCTACAATTCTGTCCCTCTACAATTCCGTCCCTCTACAATTCTGTCCCTCTACAATTCTGTCCCTCTACAATTCTGTCCCTCTACAATTCTGTCCCTCTACAATTCCGTCCCTCTATAAAGAAACCAATTCGGAATAGAAGAGAAAGGAGAACTATATGAGTCGATTCAAAATATCTTCGTCCAATAACGGACTATCCTCATCGGTTCGAACCAAAGGACTTTATCCCGGATCCACAACCAAACGCATAATATCCCCGCAAAACAGCCGCTCCTCAAACTCAAAATCCGTCAAATTCAAAGACTTATGGCTGATCTCCCACAGCATCCCCACCCTGAAAACCAACCGCACCACCGGAAAAAAATACCGTTAAATCAATTCCAACACCACAAAGGAGGTAATCATCATGGGATATATCAATTGGGATAAAATTACGGAAAATATTGATATGAGTTTCCTTAATCCCCTGCTGTCCCAGATAGACAAAATCTATCAGTCCCAGTGGAACGACTCCAAAAAGAAAATCCGCCAGTCGGATCCCTACGGCTCTTCCATCGCCGAAGAACGGTGGGTGGACGCCAAAACCCAATACGATGCCCAAGCCGCCAAAGAAAAGTCCCAACTCATGATGGACTATTATACCAAACTCCGGGAACAGGCTCTCATCAACCAACTGAACGACCTGCAGGAAAACTACAACGACCTTCATGATCAGCAGAGCCACAACCCCCAGGGATTCCATATCGTCAACCCCGAAGCCATCGCCGCATCCCCTTCCATCTTCAGCAGCTCCTCAAGCAGCTC
>Ga0067045_1030591_pt1 | contig 14729 bp, 13 predicted proteins | sample TerdegcTABiofilm_FD_59184 | JGI IMG/M metagenome (GOLD analysis project Ga0067045, IMG submission 59184) | Combined Assembly of (Gp0054472, Gp0054536) Wastewater bioreactor microbial communities from Singapore -Terephthalate degrading...
CCGTTAAGTAAACGAATGCGAACAATTTGTGCGGGGACTTGTAAGAAAGGGTTTTTAGTGCCGTTAACTAAAATAACTGAATCTAATTCCGATCTAACAATAAATTGTTTTGAAGCATCGAATGCTCTTGATTGAACAACAATAGGAAAATCATCAATACCATATTTTCTAGGAAGTTTTAATGCTGCTTCTTGATTATCTCTTACAATTATAAAACCAGCGATGCCTTTGGTAACGTGTTCAGCAGTTTTTCTGTGTAAGTGAGGATGATACCAATAAGTAGCGGCGTTATCCATAACGGTAAATTGTGGCTGCCATGTTGTTCCGGGTAAAATTACAGTATGAGGACCACCATCATTTTGAGGCGCAACGTGCATACCATGCCAATGAATTGTTGTTGTATCAGTAAGTGTATTGGTTACATTCATGCTGATGTTATCACCTTTACGAAGGATAAGAGTTGGGCCAAGAATATTACCGTTTACACCAATAGTATTTGTTGTAAATCCGGGATAGAAAATGAGAGAACCTTTTTGTATAGTAAGATTAAACTTGGTTCCGCTTAACGTATCCGGAATTTGCAATTTGTTTTGGGCTCTGTTGTTCAAAGAGAATAATAGTAAGATGCAGATAATAAATTTAGAAAAATTGATAAGTTTATTCATGATAATATTCTCGATTAGTTATACGCAAGAACGATTTTAGCAAAGCCCCCTAATTAAAGAGGACTTTGTTGAAATGTATGAAAGCGATTACTTCATTAGCACGAATTTTTTAGTTGACATAAATGAGCCAGTATTCAACTGATAGAAATAAACTCCGCTGGATAATTGATAATTGGAAATGGAGAATTGAGAATTATATTTTCCGGCTGGTTTGAATTCATCAACAAGCGTTGCAACTTCTTTCCCAAGAACATCGAACACTTTAAGAGTTACATGACTACTGACTGGAATCTGATAGCTTATAATAGTGCTAGGATTGAAAGGATTAGGATAATTTTGTTCGAGAGAATAACCGGTAGGAACAGCAGCGTTTTCTTCAACAGCAGTAACGTTATCTGATGTTAAAATGTAGTAGCTGGCAATCTGGTTGCTAGAAAAGGTAATTGTGTTTGTTGATAAATTAATTGAAGCGTTCGAAATTGTTGTCCAATTATTTGTCTGGTTGTTCCAGTATTTTACCTTCAAGCTATTTTTATCAATGTGGTAAGCTTGAATTTGCTTATCATCGAAATGGAATTGAATATTACTGTTAGAACCAAAGTTCATCATACCACCACAACCGCCGTTCTGCATCATTCCATTAGAACCGTTTGAGTTGAATATTCCAATTTCGTAGCCTTTAAAAATATTTTCTCCTTTGCCGTTCGGCATATTATACGGATTCAATTCCAGCATTCTTGCAAACATGGAATCGGACATCATTGTGCCATCCATATTCCAGCCGCTGCCCATCATCATAAAATCTTTTTCATCAAAAGGATTAGAGACTTTATCATTGGAATTATTCTTACGCATCCATCCCCCGCCAAAATTATTTCCTACCAGCGAAGAATCTCGCCATACCTTTCCATTAATCTGATAAACTATTACAACACTTAATCCATTTGTCGTTTGCAACTTCCCGCCAACGATTGTTACGTTATCTCCGTTGTTGGGTCTCTTTGCACCAGAAGTTGATTCATACCACCAAGGGCCGAAATTCATATAGTAATCCGGTTTGCCATCTTTGTTTTCATCCAAATAGTATAGAGTCATAAAATATGTTGTATCAACTAAAGCTGTTCCGGAAAGAGTTACATTTTGCGGTTTAGTTCCGCTTGCGCCAAAAGCGTAACCACTGCAATTGCCGGCATGTTGCCCCATCATGTGTGTCTTGTTGCCAAAATTATTCCACATTGGATCGAACGGATCTCTCCAAAGTTTTCCGTTTATCTGATAAACAATAATCATGGGCAGTCCATTCAAATTCATTGAACTATTCATTTTACCACCAATGATAGTTATTTGATCTCCCGTTTTGGGTCTTACTGCTGTAGAATTATCCGGTGAATACCAAATAGGCCCAAAGTTAAGATAGTATTCATTTTTACTGTCGCTGTTTACATCGAGATAATAAATTGGCATTTGGAGAGATGAATCTACAGTTACTTTTCCGGAGAGTGTAATTTGAGCTAATATATCTGGGAACATAAATCCCATACCACCGCTTCTCGTTCCTTGAGCAGAAAGAGAGATGGCAGATAAAAACATCAGCATAAGTAATTTATATATATTTTGTTTCATGGAACATCCAAGAGAGATTTATTTATATTGAATGATAGATAGTGATTAGATGTAAGTATAATTTTTTAGATTCATTGCAATTGTGTTTGTTTATTAATAAAGTTCAGTGAATCTCCGCTTGAAAACAATGCTACTTTTTGACCGGTGAATTCTATTCTCTTGATTACACAATCAAAACAATCATCAGCTAAATCATTCACGCAAGGTTTATCTTCATACAATAAATAATCTTTCCGATATTGTGGAATAGAAATATTTGGCATTATTACATTAGCTCCAGCGTTAATTCCTTTCTCACGTCCTAAAGGATCTAAAGCTTGCAGTGCAGTGGTGGCAGCAATATTTATTTTAGGAAGAAATATTCGCGTCGCAGCAATCATCTTTAACGACAGCTCAATCAACTGAGAACGAGACTTTATAATATTTATTGGTTGACCAAATAAAGGAGTTTGAGAATGTTCAATAAATGGACCCATACCAACCATATCAATATCCATCTCTTTAAAGATAATTATATCATTTACTAGGTCGTCAATTGTTTGAAATGGTAATCCGATCATTATACCGGTGCCAAGCTGATAGCCAATATCCTTTAACGTGTGAAGACATTTAACTCTATCTTTATAACTATGATTTGCTGGATGGATTTTATTGTATAAAAATTCATTTGAAGTTTCTAAGCGAAGCAAATACCGATGAGCACCGGCGTCATACCATCTCTGATAAGTATCTTTTTTTTGTTCACCAAGAGAAAGAGTAATTCTTAACTGACGAGAAGTAAGGTAATTTATTTTCTCAATAATGCTTTCGATGAAAGTTATAAATTTATCATCGCTTCTTTCGCCAGATTGAAGAACTATCGAGCCGAATCCTCTTTCAAAAGCGAACATTGCCGAAGAAATGATTTCTTCTTCAGTCATTAAATATCTATTTACTGATGTATTGGACTTTCTTATGCCGCAGTAATAACAATCCTTGGTGCAAATATTACTTAGCTCAATCAAACCGCGTAAATAAACCTCATGCCCAAGTGTATTCTGTTTAACAGATTTAGCTTGAAGAAATATCTGTTTAATTTCGTTTGCATCTTGTTCGAGCAGAATGTTATTAAGTATCATATTTGTGTGATTGTTTTCAGTTGTCATAATTTCGATCTAATGAGCTACTACGCCGCCGAGATAACCAGCAACAAGAACTAACATGAATGTAATCAGTCCAATTATCCATGCGTATTTTTTTAGTTTGTCGATTATGAGAAAGATTGTCCAAATAAAAAGATTAATAATAACAGCCAGTCCAAAGTTTTGATGAAGTTCAACAATCCATTCTTTTGTTGTCCCAATAAATGGTTCGGATTGAATTTTCCCGGTTATGAATGCCCCAACAGAAAACAACAATGCTGTTAAAACAGAAATCATTATTGCCGAATCGAAATTCTTCCATTTGAAGTTCAGTAATGTTAAGAAAAATGCAAAGACACCAAGAGCAATTGGAAAATGAACTAACTTATTGTGCAAGTGTTCAAACATTTGTTCCGATGGATTTAATTTCATCGGCTCTTCCTTCGAAATTTCCGGTTTAATTTCCATATTAAGCTTTTTTTTAGGAACACTGTTAATTGCAATTGTATCTTTTCCAACAATTGTTAAGGTATCCAGCTTAACGGTTTTATCTTTTTTATGATCTTTACCGCCGTGAGGAAATACAACTGCGGCAAATAACAATAGACAAATAAATGTTTCATAACCGTTTCCTATTCTAGTTCGTAAAGCGAACTAATTATTACCATTTTTGTTTTTGAGTTCAACTTGTAGTTGAATTGGAGGACAAGGAACACTGCCATAAGAACAGAAAACACAGCAATCACCTTTTTTAGGTTTGAGCAATGTTTTACAAAATGAACAAGTATAAAAATGCAAACAAGCATCAACGGACATAGTTTCTTCCTTGCTATTACCACAAACCGGGCAAGTTATTACTGAATTCGAATGAATCATTTTTCTTCCTTTTAAAGTTTAATTCTTAGACCGAGGCTTGATGTATAATCAGGCATTAGATTACCCAAACCGGCAGATCCTATGAATGAGAGAATAAGAGTATCACTAATTCTATAATTAGCGCCAAAAGAGATTTGCTGCGGGGAATCATAGTCGTTCACTATTTTTGAATAACCGCTGTAATAAAGTATCAAAGAATATTCGCCGTAATTGAAAAACTTACCGATGCCTACTCCATATGTAAATGGATTTTTATAAGTAATTCCGTCCGGATCGCCAATGTCTAAGTAGCCCAAATCAACAACACCGAGAAAATTTCCAAAGCTTTTACGTGCGGAAATTGATCCACCGTAATCCATCTTGCCAGTTCCAAAATTTATCATTGATGAAGCTGTTGGTATTTTTATTTGTGCGTTCAAATAAACTTCAATTTCATTTTCATAATCAGAATAAATTTTATAATCAAAGTAGCTGTATAAATCGCCAATGCCAAAATTCATATTACTTTGTGTAACAGTAGTATTGCTTGTTCCAGTTGGGACCATCATTCCATTTGATTGACTAACACCATTACTATTTACGAAAGGAATTGAGGCAGTAATTCCAAAATCATTGCCTTGATAGCGAATTGCTCCATAGACAGAAAATACTTGTGTGTATGAATCAGAAAGAAATTGACCACCGCTAAATTGAATGCTTGAACTTAAATACCAGCCGGTTTGCGAAGAGGCATTTGCAGTGAATAAAAAAGTTAGCAGTAGGAAACCAGTGAAAGCTGGTTTCCTAAAATTCATTTTATGAATTATGTCTTTCATTTACCTTTACCTTTTTGCTGAATGCTTTCCATAGAGTTCAACATTCCTTTGTATTCCTTCATCATTGTTTTCATATTGTCCATCATGCCATTCATATGATCTTTCATTCCTTCAGCATTCATCATGTTTTTATCTCCCATCATCTTATTCATCTGGTCAAGAAGTTCTTGCATATCTTTACCCATTTGATTCATACCTTGAATCATGTTCATCATACCATTGTTCATATTCATTTGACCCATATCATGATTTTGCATCTGGTTGTTCATCATGTTCATCATTTGATTACTCTTATCCATCATTTGTCCCATCTGAGTCATCATGCCTTGCATATTTTGCATCATAGAACCCATTTGACTTTGCTGGTTTTGCATCATTGTATTCCCCGTATTGCCGCCTCCGTGATGCTGATTATGCTGTGCAGAAATAATACCGGTAAAAAGTATTAAAATTGTTGCGCTCATTAAAAAGCGCATTCGATTTGATTTTACGGCTTTCATAATTATACTCCTATTATTTATTGTTTGATTATTATTTACAACATTCTCGGAAATGGTGATTAGTAAAAAAGCTAAGCCATCATCTCCTTTAAGACTTAATTGGATTTTTTAATCCATCAAACTTTGCATCAACAATTTTTATTATTTCATCCTCTTTTGTTTTTTATTAACAAGGTCTCTAATTTAATTTCTTTCGGATACCGCATAATTGCATTTACATATAGTAAGAGTTTCTCTACTGCAATCCCCGCAACTACAAATAAACTTATTTGCGATTCTTTCAATATCTCCTTCAATAATAAACTTAGCTTTTATTTCTTTGGTAACTTGAGCTATGTTATCATGATTATGAGGGATAAACACTTTTGCTATAGTAACGACTAATATCATCCCAAATAAAACAGAAAGAGAAACCCAGAATACTTTCATTTCAAGAATTATCCAGATCGGGCTATTTCTTTTATCCCTCTGCTCTTTAACAGCAGAATTATTTGCTTCAAATAATTTCTCCTTTCTTACAGTTTTTTTGCCATACTGAATGGATGGACCAAGATTATTACTATATTTTTTATAATAATTATTCTTGTCATCATTCAACTCACCGCAGTTATTGCTATTCTGCTGATTTGAATTTTCAACATTAGCAGATCTAATTTGTGCTGAGAAAGAACTTCCACATACTTCGTAATTCTCATTATCATTTTTATTTGGAGCGCTGCATGATACGCAAATCATTTTATTCCTTTGGGCTTAATGATATTTACCAGTTTTAATTGTTTGTTCTGGTTTTCATTTCTTTCACTTTGTATCCAGCATCCATTAAGTTTTTCTTGGCTACATCAAGTGATACTTCTTTCAAAGTCATTTTACAGAGAGGACATTTTCCCGGGTTGTCGGAAACAACATTCCAATCCATCTGATCTTGAAACACTTTGCCGTCTTTATTTTTATCAATCGCTTTGAGATCGATGACGCCTTTACGAATAATAGATGAATCTACTTTAACAGATTTTTCATGCTTCATATTCTTCATATCGTGCATTGGCATCTTCTTCATGTCTTGTGCAGAGATTGAAGAGTTATTCGTAATCAAAAATGATATTACTAATAAAAGTAAAGTGAGTAATAAGTTTATTTTATTCTGCTTTTTCATTGTAATACTCCTATAAATTAGTTGATGATTAATGATAGTTTTTCATTTACATTTTCATTCCTTCCATTCCATCGGAGGATTTTTTAGTTGGAGCTGAACCATCGTGTTGATGACCGGTTGGCATTCCGGTTTTAAGCTGACTTTCTGAATCGATTAAGAATCCACCGGTAGAAGCAATTTCATCTCCTTCATTCAATCCGGAAATAATTTGATATTTATCTTCGAAACGATTACCGATTTGAACGCTGCGTGCCTCGAACATTCCATCTCCGGTTTTGATCCAAACAACTGCTCTTTTCCCAGCTATAATCACAGCATCTGCGGGAACAAGTAATCCTTGACCACCGGTTCTATTAAAAATTGTCTCACCATACATTTGCGGTTTTAGCCTCCCACCAAGACTAGAAAATTCACTTCTCACTTTTACAGTTCTTGTTTGTGAATTAACCACAGGATAAATAAATGATACTCTGCCATTAAATTCTTCTCCGGGATAGGCGCGTAAACGAAGTTTTACAGGGCTTCCAATTCTTATATTCGACAAATTATTCTCATACACTTCTGCAATATTCCAGAGAGTCGAAAGTTCGGCAACATCGTAGATTACAGTTCCTTCATTTACATAAACACCTTCTTGAACTTTCTTTTCAATCACAGTTCCGCTTATGGGAGAGAAGTATGTGAGTGTAATACTTATCTCTTTGGTCTTTTCAAGTGTTTGAATTTGTTCCGATGTCAGACCAAAAATTTCCAATTTTTTCTTTGCAGCTTTAAGAAGCGAAGAAGAATTTGACGAACTGTTCAGTGCGATCAAATATTCATTTTGCGCTTGCACCAAATCCGGACTATAAATTTCAAACAATGGTTGACCCTTCTTAATATAATCCCCGGTTTTATCAACAAATAATTTTTCAATTCTTCCGTTAAACCGAGCAGAAATTGTTTTGTGATTGTTTTCAACAAAATCCAGATAGCTGTATGCAGTAACTTGCTCTTGAAGATTTTCTTTTTTCACAACAACAGTGGATACATTTGCTAGAACTTGTTTCTTTCCGCTAAGTGTAACTATGTTAGCCAAATCTTTATCATTTGTTGACTCGATTTTTTCTTCTGCTACTTTTTTAATTAGATCCATTCCACAGATTGGGCACACACCAGGTCTATCCATTTGAACTTGCGGATGCATTGTGCAAGTCCAATAATCTTTTTGTTTGACCACAGTGTGTTCATGCTTGCCACTCTCTTCGGGTTTTGAGCAACCGGAAAAGAATAGGGCAGTTGTAATTAGTGGAATGAATAGATATCTGACTATTTTCATTTTTATTCCTTTATTTATTCTTATTAAATTTTTCATAGTATCACATAAAACTATTTAAGAGTTGTTCCAACCATCATTTCAATTTCCGCAAGCGACATTTGAGCTTCAGCCTTGGACATGTAATAGTTCATCTGCTGCATTAATAACATCCGATAAGAATCAATTACGGTTGCAACACCGGTTCTGTTGTTTTGATATGCCGATACTTGCGATTCAGCAGCTTTGCTGTAAAGCGGAATTACTTTTTCGGTGTAGAGGTTAATCAAATCAATAGCAGTGTTATATTTAACAAGAGCCGCTTTCAACTGAGAAGTCATTTCACGCTGCATATCATTTTTTTCAAATTCAATACTGTTGATACCAGCGTATAATTCTTCTTCTTTAGCTTTGTATTTATTTATTGACCAGGGCGCAAATGGAAGATTAATTGAGAACATGAGCGAATACATATATTCCGTCTTGGGTGTTTCCATTGCAAGCATAGCCAAATCAGTTTTTGATGTTAAAATCATTCCTTGAGGCATTCTCATAAACATACCTTGAACCATTAAATCTGGAATAAGCTCACGATTGTTAGCGTTAATCATTGCTTTGGTCATTTCAATCATGCTATCCATTTTTTTAAGGGAAGGATTAGATAAGCCGAGCAGCTCTTCCAGTTTTGATTGAGATGATGAAAGAATATCGACAGAAAAATCTTCGATTGTATAAATTTCTTTCGAATCAAGATTACGACCAAGAAGTTTATTGAGTTTATATATCTCAACTTCTTTTTGTTTTTCCAAAATTAAAAGCTGAGTTTCATTTGAAGCAATTTCGCTTTCAAGTGTAAGAACATCTGCTTGATTTATTTTGTTTGTGTAGTATGATGATTCAACTGATTTGATTACATCGTTAATCAGAGTAATATTCTTTTTTTGAACATCGATCTTTCTATCAATCAGCCAGAGTGTGAAGTAAGACATTTTAACAGCAGCGGTAAGGTTGATTTTGTATATATCATAATTGTTACCTTCAACCAGAGTATTTTTTCTTTCAACTTCTGCCATTGCATTTAATTTCCCGCCAAGAGGAAACATCTGTGAAAGTGCAATGCTGTTTGAATTGGATTGATTAAGAATATCCAACGAGTTTGTTGGCACTTGTGAAAACTCAACCGATAGATTAGGAGCAGGTAAAGTGTTGATCGATTCAGTTCTCTTTTCCGATGCCGTGATTTTGTATTGTAGTGATTTCAACTGTGGATTATTTTTTAACGCTTCTACTACGAGAGAATCAACTGACTGCGCGTTTATCTTTACGCTCAAAGCAATTAAAAGTCCTAATACGGAGAGCGCTGAAAAATTTATCGTGTTCCACAAAGTATTTTTCAATTTATTGTTTCCCATTATTTTTCTCCCTCCTTCATCCAATCAGCCATTTTAGATAATTCTAATGTCCCTTTTTTAAGTGCATGTTCCTTCATCATTGTAAATAGGACAGGGGTAACTACAAGAACGTGAATAGCACTTGTGAGCAAGCCGCCAATTAACGGCGCCGTTAATGGTTTCATCACATCTGAACCGGTCCCGGTTGCCCACATTATTGGTATAAGTCCGACCATAGAGGTGCCGACGGTCATTAATTTTGGGCGTAGACGAAGAACGGACCCTTCGACCGCTGCCTCATAAATGTCATCTTTTGTAAGGGGACCTCTTTCTCCATTGTGGAAAGCTCTTAATCTTTTATCTAGAGCTTCGTGAAGATAGACTACCATCACAACACCGGTTTCAGTTGCTATTCCGTATAAAGCAATAAACCCAACCCAAACAGCAACTGAAAAATTGTAACCGAGAATGTAAATCATATACATCCCGCCAATAAGCGCGAACGGAACCGAAAGCATTACAACTCCGGCTTCCACGTAATCTTTAAGTGTGAAGAAGAGGAGGAAAAAGATTACTACAAAAACAACCGGCATAATGATTGCAAGTGTCTGCTGTGCGCGGACTTTACTTTCGTATTGACCGCTCCATGTATAAGAGTAACCCGCTGGTAGTTTTAGTCCGTCTGAAATTATTTTTTTAGCATCAACCATTACGCTTCCCATGTCACGTCCGCGAGTGTTCATAAAAACAATTGAACGAAGCATTCCGTTTTCACTGCTTATCATTGGAGGGCCGGTGACTAAATTAATATCTGCTAATTCAGATAACGGCAGATAAGTAACCGCGTTTTGATTTGTGCTAGTAAGCGAAAAATCATTTTGTGAATTTGAGGCTTGCGGAATAATGCTCGCTTGGTTTGAAATTCCCATGGAAGAAGACATTCCGCCGGAATTGCCACTATTAGTTCTGCCACCCATCGAACCTGATGAAGACTGTGCGGCCATAGGATTTGATAACGCAACTGGTACAATCAAACTTTTCAGTTCTTCAACATTATCACGATAGTCTTTTTGATAACGCATTCTTATCGGAAACCGCATTCTTCCGTCTATTACAATTCCAAGATTCTGTCCACCGATAGCCGTTTCAATAATGTCTTGAAGATCTCGGATGTTTACTCCATAACGAGCTGCAATTCCACGTTTAATATTAATATCGAGATAGTAACCGTTCTGCACACGTTCAGCAACAACATCAGCAGCGCCATTTACTTTCTTTAATAAATTCTCTGCTTTGATGGCGTATGTTTCCAGTGTATCAAGATTAGGGCCGAAGATTTTAAATCCAATATCTGTTCTTACACCGGTGGAAAGCATGTTAATTCTATTAATTATCGGTTGTGTCCAGCCATTTCGCACACCAGGGATTTGTAATTTCGCATCAAGTTCGGCAACTATATCTTGCTTTGTAATTCCGGGGCGCCATTCACTCTTTGGTTTCAATAAAATAATTGTCTCGATCATACTTAAAGGTGCGTTGTCTGTAGCAGTTTCTGCACGTCCAGTTTTCCCTAAAACGTGATGAACTTCCGGAACAGATTTTATGAGCTTATTTTGTTCTTGTAGTATTCTATTTACTTCTGTTATTGATGCACCGGGTAAGGTTACGGGCATGTAAAGGATTGAACCTTCATCAAGTGGGGGCATAAATTCGCTGCCAGTATTTAGAACCATTGGAATCGTAATAAATAGTGCAATCACATTTAATGCTATCGTAATTTTTCTGTGTTTAAGCACCCAATGAATTACAGGTTCATATAGCTTACTGAAAAATCTTGTTGTTGGATTTTTATCTTCTGGTTTGAACTTGCCGCGCATCAGCATGGTCATCAAAACTGGGATGAGAGAAATAACTACAATTGCAGATCCAATCATTGCGAATGATTTGGTGTAAGCAAGCGGATGAAACATTTTGCCTTCTTGACCGGTAAGTAAAAATACGGGAAGGAAAGAAGTTAGAATAATCAGTTCCGAAAAGAATATTGCTCTACCAACTTGTTTTGCAGAATCGATGGAAATTTTTTTATATTCATCTGGTGTCAAATGTTGTTTTTCTTGCAGCGCTTTCGCAAGATTGCGGTATGCGTTCTCCACCAACACAATTGAGGAATCTACTATCACTCCAACTGCAAGAATAATTCCTCCAAGAGACATGATGTTGGAGGAGATTCCGAATAAATACATTAGGATAAATGCAATGAGAATTGAAATAGGAAGCTCAATCAGAATTCTAACAATGCTTCTAAAATGAAGAAGGAAAATCATAACCATAATGGAAACAGTAATTGACGCTTCAATCAAAGCTCTATCCAAAGTTCCAACGGCTTCCTTAATTAATGTGCTTCGGTCGTACGATGTTACAATTTCAACTCCAGGAGGAAGACCGGGAGAAATTTCTTTAATTTTTTCTTTCACACGGTCTATAACTTTCTGAGCATTCTCTCCGGTTCGCATTACAATAATTCCACCCACAACTTCTCCTTCGCCATTCTTCTCCAATGCGCCGCGTCTTATATCTCCACCCAAAGAGACTGTTGCAACATTTTTAATAAGGATCGGAATACCATTCGATGTAGTTTTAATAACAGTATTTTCAATATCATCTTTTGATTGAATATATCCCTGACCGCGCACAAAATATTCAGCATCGCTTACTTCTAATATTTTTCCACCCACTTCATTATTACTTTTCTGAATTGCATTTACAATTTCGGAGACTGTTAAATTATATGCACGGAGATCTGTCGGGTTAACATCAACCTGATATTGTTTTACAAATCCACCTATGCTCGCAACTTCAGCAACTCCATCCACTGATGATAATTTATAACGGATATACCAATCCTGAACAGCGCGCAACGCACCGAGATCATATTCTTTACCTTCAACTGTATACCAGTAAACGTGTCCAACACCAGTTCCATCAGGACCAAGAGAAGGAACAACCCCGGAAGGCAACTGAGCTTGAACTGTGTTCATTCTTTCAAGGACGCGTGTGCGCGCAAAATAAGTATCGACTCCATCTTCGAAGACTACAAATACGAAAGACATGCCGAACATTGAATTGGCACGCACAGCTTTTACGTGTGGCAATCCTTGCAAGCCTGAAACAATTGGATAAGTAACTTGGTCTTCAATTATCTGCGGAGAGCGACCCATCCATTCAGTAAATATTATCACTTGATTTTCAGAAAGGTCAGGTATGGCATCAACCGGTAAATTAACAACGCTGTAAATTCCAAAACCGATTACAATCACATATAGTAGAATTACAATAAATCTGTTGTGTGCAGACCAATCAATTATTTTTTCTATCATATTTATTCTCTGATTATTTAAAATGTGAAACAATAGTAATTTTGATATGCCATATCAATATAGCTTACATAAAACTATGTAAGGATTATATTGATATTACTATCAATTTTAATTCAGAATTAAATATATAGTTTAATCAGATTAGGAAAATACAGTTGTAGAGATATAAATAAGGTGGGTCAATATCACCAGAAAAATGATTTGAAGAAAATTCTGTATTGACTTTATTGAAGGGCGAATAATTTTCTGGATGAAAAAGTGTAACAACTAATTCAAATGAGTTTTGGTTAAACTTCGCTTCGAACTTCTGAGAATCGGCAATTTTAACTGCATGCACTTCATCTTTACAGCATAAATTGCCGCATGAATTTTCGCATCCGCATGGATTCTGATCCCCAGATGTTCTAACAATACTTACATCGCTTACCATTCCACCACAATAATGGATAGTGATGGTAAATCCTGTGGTCAGGAATAAATAAATAAGCGCAAATGATATATTAAATATCTTTTTCACGAAACAAATATAATAAAACAATTATTTCTCTTGAAAGTGAAAAAATCCGCCTCAATTAAAAAGCGGACTTTTCCCAATAAAATTCTATTATTGATTACCAAGAATTACCGGTAAACCATCTTTACCAGAACCGATAATAACCACTTTAGAATTAGGAGAGTTAGCAAGCTTTTCGGTTGCTTCAATTCCTTTCCATTGTAAAAGCTGTTGACTGATTCCTCTTGCAACTATATCCTGAAAATCTGCAATTCCTTTTGCCTCAATTCTTTTTCTGTTTGCTTCCTGCTCTTCTCGTTTAAGTACAAACTCCATTCGCTGACTTTCCTGTTCAGCTTTAAGTTTTTCCTCGATGGAAGCAGTTAATCCAACGGGTAAAATTATTTGTCGCATCGGGGCAGATTCAATGTTAATTCCGCGTGGACCGACCAATTTTTCAAGTTCACTTTTTATTTCGTGGGCCAGAACTTCTCTTGATGCAGTATAAAGTGCTTTAGCTTCATATCTTGCAGTAATGCCTCTAACTACCGAACGGAATTGAGGAATTAAAATTATTTCCCCGTAATTTTCTCCAACCGTTTTATAAATCTTTGAAGCATTATCAGCATCAAGTGAAAAAAGAAGACTTATCTCAAGCTGAACACTCAATCCTTCTTTCGATGGAACATTCATCATCTCTTTCAACTCTTGTGTTTTGATACTGAAGTTTATAACGCGTGCCATCGGGTTAACAAAATTAACACCTGACTTAAGGGTGGTTTCGCTTACCATACCTAAAAAATCTACAACTCCAACTGTGCCAGCCGGAACAACTGTAAATAATTGCAAGAATGCAACGACTATACTTACAGCAATTCCAATTAATGAAAATCTTGCTTCCTGATACTTTCCGAATTTTCTCATGCTTCTGTAAGCAAAAAAGGAAGCAATTGCCACAATAATTGCTATTAGAAATAACATGTACCCTCCTTTTGTTTAAGTTATCAAATGTTTTTTATTGATGATTTATTTGCAAAAATACTTTAGCTTTTCCAATCAATAAGTTAATTTACAATTAAATTTAATAGAGTGTTAAGATGAAAAAGATAATCCCATTTATTTTTATAGCAATTTGTTCAATTAATCTTGCACAGGATAGAATTACAGGTAAGAAATTCGCAACCCGATCCGAAGTTATTGCCAAACACGGAATGGCTGCTACAAGTCAACCATTGGCAACTCAGGTTGCATTAGATATTTTGAAAAAAGGCGGAAGTGCAATTGATGCAGCTATTGCAGCTAATGCATGCCTTGGATTGATGGAACCAACAGGAAGCGGAATTGGCGGCGACCTATTTGCAATCGTCTGGAGTGCTAAGGATAATAAGCTATTCGGATTAAATGCAAGTGGACGTTCACCT
>Ga0067045_1030592_pt1 | contig 14726 bp, 19 predicted proteins | sample TerdegcTABiofilm_FD_59184 | JGI IMG/M metagenome (GOLD analysis project Ga0067045, IMG submission 59184) | Combined Assembly of (Gp0054472, Gp0054536) Wastewater bioreactor microbial communities from Singapore -Terephthalate degrading...
CCGGCGACAACGTGAGCATCACCGTCAAGCTCATCGCCCCGATCGCGATGGAAGAAGGCCTGCGCTTTGCCATCCGCGAAGGCGGCCGCACCGTCGGCGCCGGCGTGGTGTCGAAGATTATCGAGTAATCGGAGATTGACGATTCCTGCCGGCCCGGCGCCGGCAGCCGCTCTTTGACGAGACCATCATGCAAAACCAAAAAATCCGCATTCGCCTCAAAGCCTTCGACTACAAGCTGATCGACCAGTCGGCGATGGAAATCGTCGATACCGCCAAGCGTACCGGCGCCATCGTCAAAGGCCCGGTGCCGCTGCCGACCCGGTTGCAGCGCTTTGACATCCTGCGTTCGCCGCATGTCAACAAGACATCGCGCGATCAACTCGAAATCCGCACCCACCTGCGACTGATGGACATCGTCGACCCGACGGACAAGACGGTCGACGCGCTGATGAAGCTTGACCTGCCCGCCGGCGTGGATGTGGAAATCAAGCTGCAGTAAGGGATTTTTCTGGCACGACCGTGGCGGGTCGTGTATCATTTTCTGTTTAGCTTGACATGTGGAGTCAGGCTAAACAAAGCCCATGCGGGCTGCTGCGTTCGGCAGCCCGTGTGCAGACAGACTACGGGCCTGGCCAATCGCAGCCAGGTAGGAGAAAACAATGAGCTCACATTCAATGGGCCTTGTCACGCGCAAGGTCGGAATGACGCGTGTGTTCACGGACGATGGCGAGTCCATCGCCGTCACGGTGCTCGATGCCTCGGGCAACCGGGTGACGCAGGTGCGCACACAGGAAGTCGATGGCTACAGCGCCGTGCAGGTGGCCTTTGGCACGCGCAAGCCGTCCCGCCTGACCAAGGCCGAGGCGGGTCATCTGGCAAAAGCCGGAGTCGAACCGGCGGAAATTCTCAAGGAATTCGACGTCCCTGCGGAAAAGGCTGCGGAATATGCGCCCGGGGCCGCCGTGCCGGTGACGCTGTTTCAGGTCGGGCAGCTGGTCGATGCGCAAGGCATCTCCATCGGCAAGGGGTTTGCCGGCTCGATCAAGCGACACAATTTTTCGTCCAACCGGGCGTCTCACGGTAACTCGGTGACAACGCGCGCGCCGGGTTCGATTGGTATGGCGCAGGATCCCGGGCGGGTGTTTCCGGGTAAGCGCATGGCCGGTCAGCTCGGCAATGAGACGGTCACGGTGCAAAACTTGCAGGTGGTGCGTATCGACGTGGCGCGCCAGCTGATTCTGGTCAAGGGTGCGGTGCCCGGCTCGCGTTCCGGCTATGTGTTTCTGCGGCCCGCGGTCAAGTCTGCGGCAGGAGGTCGGTGATGCAGCTCGAAATGTTGGACGCGCAGGGTCAGCCTGCGGAAAAGTATGACGTCAGCCCGGAAGTGTTCGGGCGTGATTTCAACGAAGACCTGGTGCATCAGATCGTCGTTGCCTACCAGGCGAACGCGCGCCTGGGGACGCGGGCGCAGAAAGACCGCGGCGATGTCAAGCACTCGACGCGCAAGCCGTGGAAGCAAAAAGGCACCGGACGTGCGCGGGCAGGGATGACGTCGTCCCCGCTGTGGCGTGGCGGCGGCAAGATTTTCCCCAACTCTCCCGAGGAAAACTTTTCGCACAAGGTCAACAAAAAGGCGTACCGCGCGGGGATGCGCTCGCTGCTGTCGCAGCTGGCGCGCGAAGGACGGCTGGTCGTCGTCGACAGCTTTACCGTCGAGGCGCCCAAGACCAAACTGGTTGCGCAGAAATGCAAGGCGATGGGGCTGGACTCGGCGATGATCATCACCGATGGCGCAGATGAAAACCTGTTCCTGGCCGCACGCAACCTGCCCAACGTGCTGGTGGTCGAGCCGCGCTACGCCGACCCGCTCTCGCTGCTGTTTTACAAAAAGATTGTGATGACCAAGGCGGCGGTCAGCCAAATCCAGGAGATGCTGTCATGACACAAGCCGTCGCAGCAAACGCTGTCAACACCCAGCGACTGATGCAGGTGCTCAGCGCGCCGGTGATTTCGGAAAAGGCCACGATGGTGGCAGAAAAGCGCAACCAGGTCGTGTTCCGCGTGTTGCGTGATGCGACCAAGCCCGAAATCAAGGCTGCCGTCGAACTGCTGTTCAAGGTCGAGGTCGAGTCGGTGCAGATCGCCAATGTGAAAGGCAAGGTCAAGCGCACCGCGCGGGGCACCGGTCGCCGCAATCATGTCAAGAAGGCCTATGTCTGCCTCAAGGCGGGCCAGGAACTGAACTTCGCGCAGGAGGGAATCTGATGCCCGTCGTCAAAGTCAAACCAACCTCGGCGGGCCGTCGGGCCGTCGTCAAGGTGACGCATCCCGAGTTGTACAAGGGTGCGCCGGAAAAGTCGCTGCTCGAACCGCAGCACCAGAAGGCAGGGCGCAACAACAACGGCCACATCACGACGCGGCATCGCGGCGGCGGGCACAAGCATCACTACCGCCTAGTCGATTTTCGCCGCGACAAGGATGGCATTCCCGCCAAGGTCGAACGCATCGAGTACGACCCGAACCGCACGGCGCACATTGCGCTGGTGTGTTACGCCGACGGCGAGCGCCGCTACATCATCGCGCCGCGCAACCTCGAAGTCGGGGCCTCGCTGATGAGCGGCCCGGAGGCGCCGATCCGCGTCGGTAACGCACTGCCGATCCGCAACATCCCCGTCGGCTCGACGATCCATTGCATCGAAATGCAGCCAGGCAAGGGAGCGCAGATTGCGCGTTCGGCAGGCGCTTCGGCCGTGCTGCTCGCCCGCGAAGGCACGCATGCCCAGGTGCGTATGCGCTCGGGAGAGGTGCGGAAAATCCATATCGACTGCCGCGCCACCCTTGGTGAGGTCGGCAACGAAGAACACAATTTGCGCCAGTACGGCAAAGCCGGTGCGATGCGCTGGCGCGGTATCCGCCCGACGGTGCGTGGCGTGGCGATGAACCCGATCGATCACCCGCACGGCGGTGGTGAAGGCAAGACGGGTGAAGGCCGGGTGCCGGTCAGTCCGTGGGGTACGCCGACCAAGGGGTATCGCACCCGCAACAACAAGCGCACGCAAAGCATGATCGTGTCGCGCCGCAAGAAGTAAGGGATAGCACATGGCTCGCTCACTCAAAAAAGGTCCGTTTTGCGACCAGCATCTGCTGAAAAAGGTCGAGGCCGCTGCCAGCAGCAAGGACAAGCGCCCGGTGAAAACCTGGTCGCGGCGGTCGACCATCCTGCCCGAATTCATCGGTCTGACCATCGCCGTGCACAACGGCAAGCAGCATGTGCCGGTGTATATCTCCGATCAAATGGTCGGGCACAAGCTCGGCGAATTCGCGCTGACGCGGACATTCAAAGGTCATCCCGCCGATAAAAAGGCGAAGAAGTAAGGCAGACACATGGAAACTCGTGCAACCCTCCGCGGCGTGCGCCTGTCGGCCCAGAAAGGCCGTCTGGTCGCCGACCTGATCCGCGGCAAAAAAGTGGATTCGGCATTGAACATCCTGGAGTTCTCGCCGAAAAAGGCGTCGGGCATCATCAAAAAGGTGCTGGAGTCGGCGATTGCCAATGCCGAGCACAACGATGGCGCCGATGTGGACGAACTGAAGGTCACCAAGATCATGGTGGAGGAAGGCGCCACGCTCAAGCGCTTTTCAGCCCGCGCCAAAGGCCGGGGCAACCGCATCAGCAAGCCCACCTGCCATATCTACATTCAAGTCGGAAACTGAGGACGCCACATGGGACAGAAAATTCATCCGACCGGTTTTCGCCTGGCAGTCACCCGCGGCTGGGCCTCGCGCTGGTTTGCGCCGAGCACCCAGTACGCCAAAATGCTTCGCGAAGACATCATGGTACGTGAGTACCTGGCCAAGCGTCTGAAAAACGCCTCGGTTTCGCGCGTGCTCATCGAGCGTCCGGCGAAAAACGCCCGGATCACCATTTACAGCGCCCGTCCGGGTGTGGTCATCGGCAAAAAAGGTGAGGACATCGAGAACCTCAAGGCCGAGCTGACCAAGCGCCTGGGCGTGCCCGTGGCCGTGGACATCGAGGAAGTGCGCAAGCCCGAGCTCGACGCCCAGCTGATCGCCGATTCGATCACCCAGCAACTGGAAAAGCGCATCCAGTTCCGCCGGGCGATGAAGCGGGCGATGCAAAACGCCATGCGCATGGGGGCGCAAGGCATCAAAATCATGTCCGCCGGCCGCCTCAATGGCATCGAAATCGCGCGCACCGAGTGGTATCGCGAAGGCCGTGTGCCGCTGCAAACGCTGCGCGCCAACATCGATTACGCCATTTCCGAAGCCAAGACCACGTATGGCGTGATTGGTGTGAAAGTCTGGGTGTACAAGGGCGATACCCCGGCCAAGGGCGCCGCTGCGGCCAAGGCCGAGCCCGCCAGCGCGCCGGAAGAAGAGCGCCGCAGCCGTCGCCCCGGTTCCGCGCGTCCGTCAGCCGCGCGCCGCGCTGCCCCGGCCGGTGAAGGCGAAAAAACCGTTGCAGTCAAGCGCGTGCGTAAACCGGCGCAGGCCGGCACTGGCGGCGACGCTTAAGGAGAATCAAGATGTTGCAACCCGCTCGTCGCAAATATCGCAAAGAGCAAAAAGGCCGTAACACGGGTTTGGCCACCCGCGGCGCGACCGTGGCTTTTGGTGAGTTCGGCCTGAAGGCGACAACCCGCGGCCGGATCACCGCGCGCCAAATCGAGTCGGCGCGTCGCGCCATTTCCCGTCACGTCAAACGGGGTGGCCGCATCTGGATCCGCGTGTTCCCGGACAAGCCGATTTCGATCAAACCCGCCGAAGTGCGCATGGGCAACGGCAAAGGCAACCCGGAGTATTACGTCTCGGAAATCCAGCCGGGCCGCGTGCTCTACGAAATCGAAGGTGTGCCCGAAGCCATCGCCCGCGAGGCGTTCCAACTGGCGGCGGCCAAACTGCCATTCCGCACGGTGTTTGTCACGCGCCAGATCGGCGCTTAAGGAGAGCGACTTGAAAACCACCGCTCAACTCGCAGAACTGCGCGCCAAAGACATCCCGGCGCTGCAAACCGAACTCGACAGCCTGCTCAAGGCGCATTTCAACCTGCGCATGCAAAAAGGCACGCAGCAATTGCAAAACACGGCGCAGCTGGGGCAGACCAAACGGGCCATCGCGCGCGTTCGTACTCTGATCCAGGAAAAAAAGGCCAAGGGTTAAGCCATGACTGAACAGAAAAAAGTCCAGCGCACGCTGATCGGCCGGGTCGTCAGCGACAAACGCCAGAAGACCGTGACCGTGCTCGTCGAACGCCGTATCCAGCACCCGATTTACGGCAAATTCATCGCGCGATCGAAAAAATACAGCGTCCACGACGAAGCCGGGCAATATCACGTCAACGACGTCGTCGAGATTGCCGAGTCGCGGCCGATTTCCAAAACCAAATCCTGGGTGGTCAGCCGCCTGATCAGCAAAGGCGAAGTGATTTGATACGCAGCGGCGTGGCAAGAAGCCTTGGGTCGTTTGTCGTTCCATCGTCCCATCGCTCCCGCCCCATCGCCCCCGACATCCCGCGTTGCTGAAAGCCGTCTGGTCTCGCTGCTTGCGCAGCGGCGCCAGGCGGCTTTTTTATCGTTGGCTCAGCGCATTGCTCACCAGCTTGGCGGTGATGTCGACGATCTGGATCATGCGGTCGTACGCCATGCGTGTCGGCCCGATCACGCCCAGAGTGCCCACCACCTGACCGCCGGCGGCATACGGCGCGGTGATCACTGACAGTTCCTCGAAAGGAACGGCCTCACTTTCGCCGCCGATGTAGATGCGCACACCGTCGGCCTTGGCCGATGCGTCCATGAGTTTGAGTAGCTGGGCTTTTTGCTCGAACAGGTCGAACAATTGCCGCAGCTTGTCGAGATTGCCCGAAAGATCGTCGACGCCGAGCAGTTGCTGTTGTCCGGCGACGACGACCTGGTCCTGGGTTTGTCGCATGGCCTGGCTGCCGGCCTGGACGCCAGCCTGCATCAACGCGACGAGCTCGGCGCGCAAATGTTCCACTTCGCCGCTGAGCTTTTCCGCCACCTGTTCGAAACTCATGCCGGAGAAATGGGTGTTGAGGTAGTTGGTCGCGGCGTTGAGCTCGCTCTGGCTCACCGCTTGCGGCCAGTGGAGCATGCGGTTTTGCACGTCGCCTTCGGGGCTGACGATGATGATCAGGATGCGGTGCTCGGACAGGCGCAGAAACTCGATGTGGCGGAACACCGCGCTGCGCTGCGGTGCGAGCACGACGCCGACGAAATGCGACAGGCTGGACATGAGCTGCGCGGCGCGTGCCATGACCTGCTGGGGCGGCGCCGTGTCGATTTGCTGCTGCAGCGTCTGCTGCAGGGCTTCGGACGGCACGGGCGGTTGCGCCGTGAGCATGGCGTCGACGAACATGCGGTAGCCGCGCGGCGTGGGCACACGGCCGGCGGAGGTGTGGGGGCTGGCGATCAGTCCCATGTCCTCGAGATCGGCCATGACGTTGCGGATGGTTGCCGCGGACAGTTCCAGTCCACAGGCGCGCGACAGGGTGCGCGAGCCCACGGGCTGCCCTTCGGCGATGTAGCGCTCGATCAACGTCTTGAGCAGCAGGCGGGAACGTTCGTCCATGCGCCGATATTTTAGGGACGGGCTGCAGGGCGTGGCGGTCGGCGGCCGAACCCGTGCGGCTGTGATGTAATTGGCTGGCGCGTACCGCAAGCGCAGATCCGCCAAGGCAAATCCATGTCCAGCACAGTGTTCCAGCAGGCACTGCTCATCGGCAAATATCAGGCCCCGCAGGCGCAGCGCCTGCTCGGCGACATTGCCGCGCGCCTCAGCCGTGCCGGGGTGGAGGTGTGGGTTGGCGAGCTCACGGCGCAGCATGTCGATCTGCCGTACCCGGTCTTGCGCAGCGCCGATCTGGCTGCGCGCACCGCCGGGGGAGGGTGGGTCGCCGTGGTGCTCGGCGGGGATGGAACCATGCTCGGCGCGGCCCGCAGGCTGGCGCCGCTGAACGTGCCGCTGGTCGGCATCAACGCCGGACGGCTGGGCTTCATGACCGACATTGCCGACAGCGCCTGGGAGGACGCCATCGACGGTCTGCTCGCGGGCGCTTTCGAGCGCGAGGAACGCGCCATGCTCAGCGGCGCGGTCGAGCGTGCCGGGCAGACGATTTTCCAGGCCATCGCGGTCAACGACGTGGTGGTCAACCGCAACGGCGCGTCCGGGCTGGTCGAACTGAAGGTCGATGTCGACGGTCGCTTCATGTACGTGCAACGCGCCGACGGCCTCATCGTCGCCACGCCCACCGGATCGACGGCGTATGCCCTGTCGGCCTACGGTCCGATCCTTCATCCCCGGGTGGATGGCGTGGTGCTCGTGCCGATCGCGCCGCACACGCTGTCGAACCGGCCGATCGTCCTGCCGGGCAACGCGCACATCGTCATCGAGGTCGTGACGCAGCGTGACGTCAGCGTCAACTTCGACATGCAAAGCTACGCCGAGATGGTCGGTGGCGACCGGATCCACATTGGCACCGCACCGTACCGCTGCGTGTTCCTGCACCCTCCCGGGTGGAGCTACTTTTCCACTCTGCGGAAAAAACTGCACTGGCACGAAATTCCGGACGGCTGATCCGGTGTCCTGACACATCCCCATGTTGCTGCACCTGCACCTGCGCGATTTTGTCATCGTCGATGAACTCGACATCGACCTGGCCGGAGGTTTCACCGTGCTCACTGGAGAAACCGGCGCGGGCAAATCGATTTTGATCGATGCCCTCAAGCTCGTGCTGGGTGAACGCGCCGACGCCGCGGTGGTCCGCGCCGGGGCGCAGCGCGCCGACCTCAGCGCCACGTTCAGCCCGACCGCCGCGCTGCAGGCCTGGCTGCAGGAGCAGGGCTTCGACACCGGGGACGACGGCGTGCTGCTGCGGCGGGTGATCGACGCGGCGGGCAAGTCGCGTGGTTTCATCAACGGCAGCCCGGCGACGGCAGCGCAACTCAAGGCCGCCGGCGACATGCTGGTCGACATCCACGGCCAGCACGCGCACCAGGGCCTGGTGCGACGCGAGGTGGCCAGCAGTCTGCTCGACGCCTACGCCGGTGCCGAGGAGGAAGCGCGTGCGGTCGAACAGACCTGGCAGCAGTGGCGCGCCGCACAGCGCGCGCTGGAAGACGCCAGCCAGGGCGCAGAACGCCTGGCTGCCGAGCGCGAGCGGCTGCAGTGGCAGTGCGACGAACTCGACCGGCTGCGTCCGCAGCCCGGCGAGTGGGACACGCTCGAAGCCGAGCAGCGGCGGCTGGCGCACATCACGACCCTGCTCGACGCCTTGTCCACGGCGCAGGCGGCGCTCGACGGCGACGATGTCGGCGCCCTGTCGCTGCTGGCGCAGGCACGCCAGGCGGTCGAGCGTGCCAGTGACGTCGATCCCGCAGTGCAGCCGCTGGTGCAACAGCTCGACGCGGCGCAGACCAGCCTGCACGACCTCAGCCATGCCTTGCGCCGCCTGGCACAGCACACCGAGGCCGACCCCCAACGCCTGGCTGAAGTCGACGCCCGCCTGGGTACCTGGATGCAGTTGGCGCGCAAACACCGCGTGCCCGCTGCCGATTTGCCGCAACATCACCAGGCGCTGCGCAGCCAGCTCGACCGGCTCGAACGCACCACCGATCTGCCCGTGCTGCAACAACAGGCCGATGCCGCCTTCGCCCGGCTGCAGCATGCAGCGCGTGCGCTCAGCGCCAAACGGCTCGCCGCGGCGCGGCAACTGGGGCGGGCGGTGCAGGAGGCGATGCAACACCTGGGGATGCCGGGCGGTCGGTTCGAAGTCGCTTGTCTTGCGCTCGATGCCGTGGGCGCGCACGGCGCCGAACGTGTCGAATTCCAAGTCGCAGCGCATCCCGGCGCCGAACTGCGCCCGCTGGGCAAAGTGGCCAGCGGAGGCGAACTTTCGCGCATCGCCCTGGCCGTGGCTGTCACGACCAGTGCGTTGCAAGACGTCGGGACGCTGATTTTCGACGAGGTCGACGCCGGGATCGGCGGCGCGGTGGCGCAAACCGTCGGCCGTCTGCTGCGCCAGCTCGGCCGTGACCGCCAGGTGTTGGCGGTGACGCATCTGGCGCAAGTGGCCGCATGCGCCCAGCATCACTACGCCGTGCGCAAACACAGCCACGACGGCCAGACCGCCAGCCTGCTCGACGCGCTCGACCCGGTGCAACGGCGCAGCGAAATCGCGCGTATGCTTGCAGGCCATGCACGTTCCAGCGCCGCGCTGGAACATGCGCAGGAACTGCTGGCCGCCTGCGCCGCGGGCGCTGCGCCCGCCTCGGAGCCTTGACGTGACCCAGCATCCCACCCATGCCAAGTCGCAGCCAGATGCGCGATCGACGCATCAGCTCGTGCTCATTTCCGGGCTATCGGGCTCGGGCAAATCGGTCGCCCTCGCCGCGCTCGAAGACTCCGGCTACTACTGCGTGGACAATCTGCCGCCGCAGCTCATTTCGGCGCTGGTCGAACAAACCCGTGCCTCGGGACAGTTGCGCGTCGCCGTGGCGGTGGATGCGCGCAGCGCGGCGTCACTAGACGACGTCCCCGCGCTGCTGCAGACCTTGCGCGGCTGCTGCGACGTGCACGCCATCTACCTCGACTGCGCCACCGACACGCTGGTGCAGCGCTTTTCCGAGACCCGCCGCCGTCATCCGCTGACCAGCCGCGCACTGGCGCAGCACGCCGGCAGCCCGGCGGCAGCGCGCGGCGAGGGCTACGCCAATGCACTGATCGAAGCCATCGAGCTTGAACGTGACTTGCTGCGGCCGGTGGCCGAAATCGGCCTGCACGTCGACACCAGCCAGATGAAGGCGGCGCAGTTGCGCGACTGGATCAAACAAGCGGTGCGCGTGCCGGCCAAGCAGATGGTCGTGCTGTTCGAGTCGTTCGCGTTCAAGCGCGGCGTGCCGCTGGACGCCGACTATGTGTTCGACGTGCGCATGCTGCCCAACCCACATTACGACCCAGCGTTGCGGCCGCTGACCGGACGCGATGCGCCGGTGGCCGAATTTTTGCTGCGCCAGCCCGAAGTGCTGCAGATGCAGGCCGACATCAGCGCGTTTTTGCAGCGCTGGCTGCCGCGGCTGGCCGCCGACCATCGCAGCTACGTCGGCGTGGCCATCGGTTGCACCGGGGGGCAGCACCGCTCGGTGTTTCTTGGCGAACGGCTCAGCCGCGAATTCAGCGACCGTTATACCGTGCTGCTGCGTCACCGCGAGCTCGGCGCCAAAGAACAGTGACCGGCGTCGGCTGCTGGGCCGTGACCCAGCGCCAGCGGCGGCGGTTCGGCAAAACGGTCGTGCGGCGTGCTGCCGTGCCAGTCGGCCCACAACAGGGCCAGCACCGCGGCCCAGAACACCAGCACCCCAGTCCAGCGGCGTCGCATGCGCAGCTCCCTCAATCGGCCATGCCCAGACGATGGCGCAGGCGCACGCCCAGCAGGCTGCCGGCAAACGCGCAGCCGAACCACACCCAGCCGTGCACGCTGCCGGTGGCGATGCCGGAAAAATACGCCCCGACGTTGCAGCCGAACGCCAGCCGCGAGCTATAACCCAGCAGCAGTCCGGCGGCGACCGCCGCCAGCCATTGCCGCAGCGGCAAGCGCACGGCAGGGCAAGCCTTGCCCTTGGCGCTGGCGGCGATCAAGGCGCCGAACAACAAGCCGAGGTCGGTGACGCTGGTGTTGTCCGCCAGCACGCTGGCGTGCAGCTGCGCCTGTTGGACCGGCTGCCCCCAGAAGGCGTTGTGTTGTATATCGATCCCCAGTGCCTGGACGATTTTGCCGCCCCACAGCCCCAGACCGTAGACGATGCCCCAAGGCTGGCCGGCAACGGCCAGGTTGGCAGCGGCCAGCAGCCCCAAGCCGATGGCCGCCCACCACACCGTGGCGCCGTTCCAGCGCGACGGCGCGGTGCTGCGCCAGCGCCACAAGAGCGCGGCCAGCACGGCCAACGCGGCGAGTTGCAGCAGCAGCGTGCAACCCGCGCCGAGCCGCTGCACCAGATTGACCGGTGGCAAGCTGCCCAAGGACAGCCAGGCGGGCAGTTGCGCCGCGCCGAGAAAACTGCCGAAAACGAAAGCCGGTAACACCGCCAGACTCACCGGATGCCCGAGCCCGGCCTTGTACAGAGTGCCCGAGCCGCAGCCGTCGGCCACTTGCATGGCTGCGCCGAAGACGAAGGCACCGATGAGCAGGCTGATCGACAGGGGGCCGTCCGCGCCGTCGAGCTCGGGATGCGCGGCCAGCAGCGGCACGCTCAGCAGCATGGCCACGGCGATGCCGACGAATTGCGCCCACAGCCCTTTTGGATCGCGGCGCGTGATCCACACCCGCCAGCCGGTGGTGAAGCCGAACGCCGCCGCGCTCAGCAATACGCCGTAACCCAGACCGATCAGCCACAGCAAGCCTTGGCGCCAGCCGACCAGCCAGGTGATGGCGGCAAACGCCAGCACAGCGCCCGTGCTCAACGCGGCACACGGCACGCCGCGGCGGGGCGCGGCAAGAAATGGCGCGGCACCCCGTGCCGCCGAGGAAGTCAGAGCGCCTGCCATGTTTGCTCCAATTGCCACCAGAGTTGCTGCAGTCGCGACGGCACGTGCGCCATCGGCGCGCCGGCGCGTGACCAGTCGACCATCGACCCTGGATACAGCGCGACACCGGGGCGGTGCAACACCTCGGAGAGCACGAACCAGTTGGTTGCCGCCCAATGCCCGGTGTTGCAAAACGAGACGACGCGCGTGGTCGTCGCCGGCAACGGCAGGCCGGCGGCGATCCGCTGCAGCACCGCGGCATCGGGCAGCGTTGCGTCACCAAACGGAAACCAGCGCAGATTGTCGAAATCGGCGGCGCCGGGCAGGGTGCCGGGGCGGGCGGCGGCAGGCGCTTTTTCCCGACCGAGGTAAAACGCCTTCGGCCGGGCGTCGAGCAGCACGGTGCCGGGGGTGTGCAGCGCGGCTTGGACATTCGCGCGCGTGGCGAGGATGGCGTCGTCCAACTGCGGAGTGAACTGGCTGGGGGTCACTGCCGTCGGCTGCCGTGTCAGCGGCAAACCAGCGGCTTGCCACGCAGCCATGCCGCCGTTGAGGATGGCCAGGTGCCGCAGCCCGAGCCATTTCAACGTCCAATACACCCTGGCGGGGGCGCCGAAATCGCTGGCGTCGTCGCCGGCGGCAACGACGACCACCGGAGTGTTCACCGTCAGCCCCAGCCGCCGCAGCAGCGCGGTGAATCGTGCAACGGGCAGGAGCGCGCCCGGGTTGTCCGCCGGGCCGCGCCACCAGGAATAAGGCGCGGGCACGGCGCCCGCAATGTGCGCGGCGCCGACCGCGTCGTCGCGAATGTCCAGGACGCGCACGTCATCGAGCCGGGCTGCCAGTGCCGCCGCGGTGATCAGCGGTGCGAGCGGCTGGGTCTGCAGCGGCGCGGCGCTGACGCCCTGATGCAAGGCCCAGGCGGCAAGCAGCCAGCACAGCAGACACCAGCGTCGCAAACGTCGCCATACGCCGCGCGGCAAGGGGGGCGGTGCAGAGGTGGGCGTCGCGGCTGATGCTGAGGCGCCGGTGTCGCCCGCAGGGTGTGCCGCCGAATGCGGTGAGGGTAAACGGTGTTTCATGCCGGAGGATTGTGAAAAAAACGCCGTGCAAAGGGAACGACAAAGTTGTCATACCCATCCAACCGGCAGAAATATGACCGCAGGCGGTGCTACGCTACTTGCTCCTCTGACCGCGGCGTCAACGCCAGCTTGGTGCGCCCAGGAAGACATCGTCGTGACGCAACAAACGCTGTTGTCCCTTTCTCCCGATGCGGCGTGGATCGAACAACTGCCCGCCGCGGTCGTCGTGCTCGCCGCAGACGTCGTGCGCTACGCCAACGCCGCAGCGCTGCGGCTGGTGCAGGCGGCACAACCCGCTGACGTGCTGGGTAGGTCGGTGGCCGACTTCATCCACCCTCTGGATTTGCACCGCGCGCTGGCGCGGCTGCGCCACGCCGAAGGCGGCGGCAGTAACCCGGTGACCGAAATCCGCGCCTACACCTGCAGCGGTCAGCCGTTGATGCTGGCGATGAGCAGCGCGGTGTTGCCGCAGGCGGGACAGCCCGCGGTGCTGGCGACGTTTCTCGACATGACCGCGCGCGCCGCGATGGAACAGCGGCTGCGCCAGACCGACGAGGACTTCCAGCGCATGATGAACACCATGCAGGACGTGTTCTACCGTACCGACGCGCAGGGCATCACGCGCTACGTCTGTCCGGCTGTGCGGCATGTGCTGGGGTATACCGCCGAAGAAATCATCGGCCTGCCTGCGGCGGCGTTCTACCCCGACATGGCCGAGCGCGATGCGCTGGTGGCTGCGGTCAAACAGCACGGCGCAGTGCGCGACTTTCCGGGGCGAATGCGGCGCAAAGACGGGGTGATCATCGACATTTCGATCAGCACCCGGGCCTTGCGCGACGAGCAAGGCAACTTCGCCGGAGTCGAAGGCATTTGGCGCGACATCAGCGAGCGCAAGGCGATGGAGCGCCAGCTCGAACACCTCGCCACGCGCGACAGCCTCACCGGCATCCACAACCGGCGCAGCATCCTCGCCGTGCTGCAGCAGCGCTTGCTGCAGCAACAGCCGCAATCCGTGTTGCTGCTCGATCTGGATTTTTTCAAACGCATCAACGACCTCCACGGCCACGCCGGGGGAGACTGCGTGTTGCAGTGTTTTGCCGCCATCGTCGAACAGCAAAAGCGTGCCACCGATGCCTTCGGCCGTCTTGGCGGCGAAGAGTTTTTGCTCGTTTTGCCCCATGCCGATGCAGCGCTGTCGCTCGACATGGCCGAGCGCTTGCGCACCGCCGTCAAGACGCAGCCCATCGTTTTGCCGGACGGGCAGACCGTGCACCTGACGGTGAGCATCGGCGTGACACAAACCACCGCCGCAGACCGCAGCGCCAGCGCCGTGCTGCTGCGCGCCGACCACGCGCTATACCGCGCCAAACTGCAAGGGCGCGACCGGGTGTGCGTCTGAAGCGCGGCGCGGTGTGCTGCTCAGTATTCGGCTTTGATGCCGCCGGCCAGGGCGACGAAGGCGCGCGCGGCCAGGGCGACGAACGGCCGCAGCCACCACGGCGCGCGCGTGCGCAGGCGGTCTGGAGTGTTGATCGGCAGCGAGCGGGCGATTTGGCTTTCGATGTGCGCGCCCAGTTCGCGGGCGAAAGCCCGGTCGCGCACCGCCAGATTGGCTTCGAGGTTGACCAGCAGCGACAGCGGGTCGATATTGGAGCTGCCCACCGTGGCCCAGTCATCGTCGACCACGGCGACCTTGGCGTGCAAATACGCCGGGGTGTATTCGAAAATCTGCACCCCGGCGCGCAGCATTTCACCGTACAGCGCACGCGCCGCCCAGCCCGCCAGCCGGTAGTCGATCCGGCCTTGCAGCAGCAGCACCACGTGCACGCCGCGCGCTGCGGCGTTTTTCAGCGCCTGGCGGAAATCCAGTCCGGGGTAAAAGTACGGGCTGACGATGAGCACACGCCGGCGCGCGCGATTGATGGCGCGGATGTAGCTGTGCTCGATCGCTCGACGTTGCGAAAAATTGTCGCGTACCACCAGCGCGGCCAGGCTGTCGGCCAATGCCCGCGGGGTGCGGCGCCGCCGGGCTTCGGGGGGCGTCGGGGGGATCGGCGGCGCGCCGTCTTCGTCCACCGGCGGGGG
>Ga0067045_1030593_pt1 | contig 14726 bp, 13 predicted proteins | sample TerdegcTABiofilm_FD_59184 | JGI IMG/M metagenome (GOLD analysis project Ga0067045, IMG submission 59184) | Combined Assembly of (Gp0054472, Gp0054536) Wastewater bioreactor microbial communities from Singapore -Terephthalate degrading...
GCTGGGCAACACCTCGCCCTTGTAGATCCACACCTTCACGCCGATGCGCCCGTAGGTCGTCAGAGCCTCGCCCTTGGCAAAGTCAATGTCGGCCCGCATGGTCTGGAGCGGCACCCGTCCCTCACGCAGCCATTCCCGGCGCGCCATTTCTGAGCCGGCCAGGCGGCCGCTGCACATGATCTTGATCCCCTGTGCCCCGGACCGCATCGCCTGCCGCAGCGCCCGCTTCATGGCCCGCGTGTGGTAAATGCGCTTCTCCAGCTGCGCCACGATGTTCTCGGCTACCAGCTTGGCGTCCAGATCGGCCTGATCCACTTCCTGCACATCCACGTGGACCTGTTTCCCTTTCGTGAGCGCCTCCAGATTCTGGCGTAACACCTTCACGTTTTCGCCTTTGCGCCCGATCACAATGCCCGGGCGGGTCGTAAAGATAATGACCGACACCTGGTTGGGCGGAAAACGTTCAATTTCTACCCGCGAGACACCGCTCTGCCCGTCTTTGGAGCGGGAACGCATCTCTCGTTCTATCAGGGAGCGGATCGCGGCATCCTCTTTCAGCATCTCCGAGTAGGCGCGCCCTTCAGCGTACCAACGCGATTGCCAGTCCCGGATGATCTTTAGACGAAAACCATAAGGATGAACTTTGCGTCCCAAGATGAGCCTCCTTCTAATTCACCTACTCAGCCCGTTCTTCCAGGACTAAAGTGATGTGCGATGAGCGTTTCCGGATCGGGCGATAGCGCCCCCGGCTGCCCCAGCCTGCCCGCCAGCCCTTGCCCGGCATGACACCCGGCCCCTCATCGGCGGCCAGCTGAACGATGTACAAGCTCTCCAGGTCCAATCCCATCTCATCGGCGTTGGCCAGTGCTGATTTCAGCAGTTTGGCTACCGGCTGCGCCGCCGAGTGCGGCAGCACGCGCACCAGCTCCAACGCTCGTTGCGCCTGCATCCCGCGCAGGGGGCCGATGACGCGCCGCATCTTGATGGGCGTGACCGGGATATGTCGTGCATAAGCCTTCACTGTTTGCCCCATGATTCCCCTTTCTCCTACCTGACCGCGCCCTTCTTCTCTTTGGTGATGTGACCGCGGAACATACGGGTGGGGGCAAATTCACCCAACCGGTGACCCACCATGTTCTCGGTGATGTAAATCGGCACATGCCGACGCCCATCGTGCACCGCAATGGTGTGGCCGACCATTTGGGGGAAGATCACAGAAGCCCGTGACCACGTGCGGACGACCCGCTTTTCCCCGGCGCGATTCATCTCTTCAACCTTCTTCAGCAACTTCGGGTCTACATACGGCCCTTTTTTCAACGACCGCGACATTGGCTACCTCCCTTATCTTTAGCGACCGCTGGTGCGCCGCCGGACAATATACTTATCAGTCCGCTTATTGCGGCGGGTCTTCTTACCCAGCGTGGGCTTGCCCCACGGCGACTTCGGCCCTGGCATCCCAATCGGCTGGCGCCCTTCACCACCGCCATGGGGATGGTCGCGGGGTGACATGGCCGAACCACGGACTTCCGGCCGCCGGCCCAGCCAGCGCTGACGCCCGGCCTTGCCCAGCTTGACGTTAGAATGTTCCGTGTTCCCCACCTGCCCAATCGTCGCCATGCACTCTTTGCGCAGCCGCCGCATCTCGCCGCTGGGCATCCGCACGGTGACGTAATCGCCCTCTTTCGCCAGCACCTGCGCTGCCGCGCCGGCGGCACGCACCAGCTGTCCCCCCCGACCGGGGTACAGCTCCAGGTTGTGGACCAGGGTCCCCAGGGGCACCCGCTCCAGGGGCATCGCATTGCCCACGCGGATTTCGGCCCCCTCGGTGGCACTGACCACCAGATCGCCGGCCTTCAGCCCCAGCGGGGCCAGGATATAGCGGCGTTCGCCGTCGGTGTAAACCAGCAAAGCGATCCGTGAAGTCCGGTTGGGATCATACTCAATAGATTCCACCCGCGCCGTCACATTCAGCTTATCGCGCCGGAAATCAATCAACCGGTACTGCCGTTGATGCCCACCGCCGCGCTGCCGCACGGTCACACGCCCGTAAGAGTTGCGCCCCCCCTGCTTGCGCATCGGCCGCAGCAAGCTCTTCTCGGGCTTGGTCCGGGTGATTTCTTCAAAAGTATACCCGATCACCCACCGTCGGCCGGGGGTCGTCGGATTTTGCTTCTTGATACCCATCGCTTATGCCTCCAACGCTTCAATCCGCTGCCCGGGCGCCAGGGTCACCACGGCCTTCTTCCAGACCGGGCGGCGTGTCACCGGACGGCGGCCCCGCTGCCGGGTGATCTTGGCGGCCATGTTCATCACATTGACCGACTCCACCTTCACATTGTAGATGGCTTCCACCGCCCGCTTGATCTCAATCTTATTCGCGCGCGGATTCACCGCGAAGAGGTACTGGCCCATCTCGCGCTGAATCGCCGACTTCTCAGTTTCCAATGGTCGCACGATCACTTCGTAGACATCCATCGCTCACCCCAACAGGCCTTCCACGACTGCCAGTGCCCCTAACGGCATCACGATATGATCGGCCCCCAGCAGATCCCGGATATTCAGGTAATGCGCCCGCAACGTTTGTACCGCGGGCAGATTCCGGGCCGACAATTCAACCGTGAGGTTGCGCTCCGGCAACAGGATCAGCGTCTTACCGCTATCCGCTGTCAGGTTGCGCAGCACTGTCACGATCTCTTTGGTCTTGGGAGCCGCCATCTCCAGCTGATCCACCACCACGATTTGCTGCCCGGCAGCCTTGGCCGACAGAGCAGACCGCAGCGCCGCACGCCGCATCTGGCGGGGCATTTTCTTCTCATAGGTGTGGGGATGCGGCCCATGGGCACTTCCACCACCCACGAAGAGGTTGGCCGACCGGCTGCCATGGCGCGCCCGGCCCGTCCCCTTTTGCCGATACCACTTGGCCTTGGTGCGGTTAATCTCGCCGCGCCCTTTGGTATTGTGCGTCCCCAGGCGAGCATTCGCCAGCTGGCGGACCAGGGCCTGGTGCATCAAGGCCACATTCACCGGGGCCTCAAAGATCTCGGGGCGCAGGTCAACCTCTCCGACTTTCTCACCCTGCATATTCAAAACCGGAACGTTCACCTTACTTCCTCCCCTTTGCGACCTTCTGTTTCCGCGCATACTTGACCAGCACCAACCCGCCGTTGGCTCCCGGCACGCTCCCCTTGACGGCTAACAAATTGCGTTCCGGATCCACCAACACCACTTCCAGGTTCATGGCCGTCACCTGCGCCGCTCCCATATGGCCCGCCATGCGCTTCCCCTTGTAAACCCGCCCCGGGGTCGTCGTGGAGCTGTTGGAACCCGGATGGCGTTCCCGATCGGAGGCACCGTGAGTATGGCCCTGCCCCTTAAACCCGTGGCGCTTAACGACACCGGCAAACCCGCGGCCTTTGCTGATCCCTTCAATATCTACCCGCTCGCCGGGCTGAAAAATATCCACCAGAATCTGCTGGCCGACCTCATAGCTCTCCCCGGAGCTGGTCCGCAGCTCACGCAGATGGCGCAGCAACGGTGTCCCGGCGCGGCGCAAATGACCTTGCTCCCCCTGAGTCAAACGCTTGGGCGGTACTTCCTCAAATCCTAACTGCACGGCGCGATAACCGTCCTGCGCCTCAGTGCGGACCTGTACCACGTAGCACGGCCCGGCCTCAATCACCGTCACCGGCACTACTTCCCCATTTTCTTTGATGACCTGGGTCATTCCAACCTTTTTCCCCAAAATTCCTTTCATTCAAACCTCCCGGGACTGCCGGCGCCAGGTACGCCGCATCATCCCTTAGATTTTTGCCCACAGCACCCCCCCGGCCCCTGACCCTCCGGTCGGTGAGCCAGGCACCAGGGGGGGTGAAGTGAACGGGTGGCGTCAAAGACAGTGGACTTAGAGCTTGATCTCTATGTCCACTCCGGCCGGCATGTTGAGCCGCATCAGAGTATCAATCGTCTTGGAATCTGGCTCCAGGATGTCAATCAACCGCTTGTGGGTGCGCACTTCAAAGTGCTCGTGGCTGTCCTTGTCAATGAACGTGGACCGCCGGATCGTGAAGTGCTCAATTTTGGTCGGCAAGGGCACCGGTCCCACCACGTGAGCCCCGGTCCGCTCCGCCGCTTCCACAATGCGGCGCGCAGATTCATCCAGAACCCGGTGATCGTACCCCTTGAGCCGAATGCGAATGCGCTGTTTAGCCATAAGCCACCTTTCACAAGATAGAGATAGGGATAGGTCCGCCTATCCCTGATCTCTCTTATTCCGAAATCTTGGTGATGACGCCGGCGCCAACGGTTAGACCACCTTCGCGGATGGCAAAGCGCAGACCGGCTTCAATAGCCACGGGGATGATCAACTCCACGCCCATGGTCACACTATCACCCGGCATCACCATCTCCACGCCCGCCGGCAGGGTGACCTCACCGGTCACATCCATCGTGCGGATGTAGAACTGCGGCTTGTAGCCGGTGAAGAACGGCTTGTGGCGACCGCCCTCGTCACGCTTGAGGACATAGACCTGGGCCTCGAACTTGGTGTGCGGCTTGATGGAGCCGGGTTTAGCAATGACCATCCCGCGCTCTACGTCTTCCTTGCCCACACCGCGCAGCAGCAAACCGGCATTGTCACCGGCCATCACTTTGTCCAGGATCTTGTGGAACATTTCCATGGAGGTGACCACGGTCCGCATCGGCTTCTCGCGCAGCCCGATGATTTCCACTTCGGTGTTCGGGACCATCGTCCCCCGGTCCACACGACCGGTTACCACCGTGCCCCGGCCCTTGATGGAGAAGACGTCTTCCACCGACATCAAGAACGGCTTGTCTTCGGCGCGCTCCGGCGTCGGGATATACTCATCCACGACCCGCATCAGTTCCCAAATGCACTGATACTCCGGGGCGTTGGGATCGGTGCTGGTGCAAGAAAGAGCATTCAGCGCCGAACCGCGCACGATGGGAGTCTCATCGCCGGGGAAGCCGTAGGAGCTGAGCAGCTCACGGACTTCCAGCTCTACCAGTTCCAGCAGTTCGGGATCGTCCATCAGGTCCACTTTGTTCAAGAAGACCACGATGGCGGGCACTTCCACCTGGCGAGCCAGCAGGATGTGCTCCCGCGTCTGGGGCATCGGGCCGTCCACCGCCGAGACCACCAGGATGGCGCCGTCCATCTGGGCCGCACCGGTGATCATGTTCTTGATGTAGTCCCGGTGACCGGGGCAGTCCACGTGGGCGTAGTGCCGCTTTTCCGTCTCGTACTCCACGTGGGAAATGGCCACTGTCAAGATCTTGGTCGCATCGCGGCGGAACATCTTAGCATCGGCCTTGGCCACTTCATCATAGCCCTTGGATTCAGCCCAACCCTTGAGCGACAGCGTCCTGGTAATAGCAGCGGTCAGGGTGGTCTTGCCGTGGTCAATGTGACCAATCGTCCCGATATTGACATGCGGCTTGGTGCGTTCAAACTTCTGCTTAGCCATTCCTTCCCTCTCCTTAAAAATCTTACTGAATGATAATCTTTGATTGATTATGCGCCATACAAGATGGCATCCATTTGCCGAGCGTCCACCGGCGCGTAATGGTGGAACTCCATCGTAAATGTGCCCCGCCCTTGCGTCAAACTGCGCAGGTCGGTCGCATACCCAAACATCTTGGCCAGGGGGGCTTCAGCGCGTACCGCCTGCGCTCCACCTGGTCGCGATTCCATGAGCAGAATATTGGCACCACGGGCGCTCAAATCGCCGAGCACATCGCCGACAAAGAGCTCCGGCGTGACCGCTTCCACGCTCATTACCGGCTCCAACAGCACCGGCTCCGCCGATTCCACCGCCTGGCGGAAAGCCTGCGCGCCGGCAGCCTTGAACGCCATTTCGGTAGAAAGGTCCGGGGCCATTTCTGCCCCTACCAGCCGGACAGCCAGTCCCACCAGCGGGTACCCCGCCAGGAAACCGCTATCCAACGACTCTATCACCCCCACGCGCACTGCCTCCGCAAATTGCGGTGGCAGGGTCTGGGGGCGCACCTGATTGTCAAAGTGAGTACCCTTACCCGGCTCAGCCGGAGCCACTTCCAGGACGACCCGTGCATACTGGGGCTTGCCTCCCAGCAAGCGGTCAAACACCACCTCTACCCGGCTGGACTTCGTGACGGTTTCCTTGTAAGCCACGCGGGGCTTGCCCACGTTGGCCTCCACCCGGAATTCCCGCAACATCCGGTCAATCAAGATTTCCAGATGTAACTCGCCCATGCCAGAAATGATCGTCTGGCCGGTGTTTTCGTCCTGGCGAACCCGGAAAGTGGGATCTTCCTCCGCGAAGCGCTGAAGCGCTTCGTTGAGCCGGTCCTGGTCGGCCAGCGTCTTCGGCTCTACGGCCACCCAGATCACCGGCTCCGGGAAATGGATGGATTCCAGGATGATGGTGGAACCCAGCGCACACAGCGTATCCGCCGTGAAGGTCTGCTTCAATCCCACCGTCGCCCCGATGTCCCCGGCTCCCATCTCTTCAACCTCTTCCCGGTGCGAGGCAAACATGCGCAGCAGCTTGGGCACCCGCTCCCGCACGTTTTTGGTCGCGTTAAAGACCACCGTCCCCGTGCGCACTTTGCCTGAGTAAACCCGGAAGTAGGCCAACCGTCCCACGTAAGGGTCAGTCGCAATTTTAAAGACCAACATGGCCAACGGCGCTGTAACGTCCGCCGGCCGGCTCTCTTCTTCCCCCTTGCTGTTGATCCCGCGCACCGGCGGGATGTCCAACGGTGAGGGCAGGAAAGCCACAATGGCATCCAACAAGGGTTGTACCCCCTTGTTACGCAACGATGTACCACACAAAACCGGGTGCAACGTCCCTGCGATGGTCGCCCGCCGCAACGCCGCGCGCAACTCTGCCGCCGGCAACTCCTCCCCTTCCAGATAACGCTCCATCAGTGCGTCATCGGTCTCCACAATGGCCTCCACCAGCGCCTCACGGGCCTGGGCGGCCTCGGCCGCCACTGCCGGTGGGATCGGAACGATTTCCGGGGTTTCCCCCAGTTCATCGCGCCAGATGATGGCCTGCTGTTCCAGCAAATCCACCACCCCCTGGAAGGTCGCTTCCGCGCCGATGGGCCACTGGATAGGGACAGGATGAGCTGCCAGTCGCTCACGGATGGTTTCCACCGCATGGGCGAAGTCAGCACCCAGTTTATCCATTTTGTTAATGAACGCGATCAACGGCACACCGAAGGCCCGTGCCTGGCGCCAGACCGTCTCCGATTGCGGCTCCACGCCGGCCGTCCCGTCAAAGACGACCACGCCGCCATCCAGGACGCGCAGGCTCCGCTGCACTTCGGCCGTAAAGTCAATGTGACCGGGGGTATCCACGATATTGATCTGGTACCCCTGCCAGAAGCAGGTCACCGCCGCCGAGGTGATCGTGATCCCGCGCTCGCGCTCCTGGATCATCCAATCGGTGACGGTCGTGCCCTCGTCTACATTGCCCAACCGGTGCGTCCGGCCGGTATAGTAGAGGATCCGTTCCGTCGTCGTCGTTTTACCGGCATCAATGTGCGCAATGACGCCGATGTTACGTATTTTTTCGAGTGAAGGTGCATCCGCCATAATCTGATAGTCTCATAGCTTGATCGTCAGGTAGTCAACTACAAGACCATCAGGCTTTCTGACTACCAACGCAGATGGGCGAAGGCCCGGTTGGCCTCAGCCATCTTGATAGTCTCTTCGCGCTTCTTGACTGCTGCCCCGGCTCCTTGCGAAGCCTCAATCAGTTCCGCCGAGAGCTTTTCCACCATACTCCGGCCGGGGCGCTTCTTCGCGGCCGCCAGCAGCCAACGGATCGCCAGGGAGACCTGACGGTGCGCTACGACTTCCACGGGCACCTGGTAAGTAGCACCACCGACGCGGCGGGGCTTCACTTCAATGGCCGGAGCGACGTTGCGCATCGCGCCTTCAAAGACTTCCAACGGCGGACGATTGGTCCGGGCAGCGATCACATCCATGGTCTCGTACATGATCCGCTGGGCAATGCTTTTCTTGCCATAGCGCATCATCCGGTTGATGAATTTCTGTACCAGGACACTGTTGTAACGAGCGTCCGGTGTGATATCACGTAAAGGTGGGCGATACCTTCTGGGCATGGTTCTTTTCCCTCAACTACTTTTTCTTCGGAGCGCCAGCGCCGCCCTTACCGGCCGGTTGAGCCTTGGGCACTTTGGCGCCATACTTGGAACGCTGCTGCTTGCGGCCTTCCACTCCGGCCGTATCCAGCGCGCCACGGACGATGTGGTAGCGCACACCGGGCAGATCCTTCACACGGCCGCCACGGACCAGCACTACCGAGTGCTCCTGCAAGTTATGCCCCTCTCCCGGAATATAAGCCGTCACTTCAATACGGTTGGAGAGACGCACGCGGGCAATCTTCCGCAGCGCCGAGTTCGGTTTCTTGGGGGTCATGGTACGGACCACGGTGCAAACGCCACGCTTCATCGGGTTACCTTTGTGGGCACGGACGCGCCGCCCCTTGAGCGTGTTCAGGTTATAGAGCACCGCCGGAGCCTTCGGCTTCTTCGCCTTCGGCTTCCGCCCCTTACGCACCAACTGGTTAATTGTGGGCACTGTCTTCCTCCTGATTATTCCATTGGAAGGAGGCCATCCTGACTTTGGTGGCCTCCCCCAAGCGACCGTCGTTCTTGTGTGCAAGCGGCAGGGATTTAGCTGCCACTACCTGCGAACCAGGATTTTACCATAAAGCCCCAAAAGGTCAAATAGCCGCCCAACTCATCCGGCCTGTCCGTACTGCAAGCCACTGGCATCCCTTGGCCGTGCAGGTGAGGGGACGTTTACCCCCGCGCGGTTACCGACAAAAAGCCTGACAGGGCAACGCAGCCACCCTGTCAGGCTCCGGTTTGACCCATCGCCCGGCATCCTACCGGTTATTCTTCCTCAGGCGCTAAGCCCAGCAAGCCCATTCCCAGGCGTGGCAGCGGGACACGCCGCTCTTCCCGCCCGAAGGTGAGCACCTCACCGGAATCGGTAACGGCTTCCACCGCCAGCGCCAGGCTTTGCAGTTCCTTGACCAGCACTTTAAACGAGGCCGGAATGCCCGGTTCCTCAATCGGCTGCCCCTTGACGATAGACTCGTAAGCCTTCACGCGCCCTTGCACATCGTCAGATTTGATCGTGAGCATTTCCTGGAGCGTGTAAGCCGCCCCATAAGCCTCCAGCGCCCAGACCTCCATCTCGCCGAAACGCTGCCCACCGAACTGCGCTTTACCCCCCAACGGCTGCTGAGTGACCAGAGAGTAAGGGCCGGTGGAACGGGTGTGGACTTTGTCCTCCACCAGGTGCGCCAGTTTGAGCATGTAGATGATGCCCACCGTCACCGGCTGGTCAAACGGCTGGCCGGTCTTGCCATTGTAGAGAATCATCTTGCCGAGCGTTGGCAACGGTTCGTTCACCTTGCGGCTGTACTCGGTGGCCTGCAGCACGACCTCTTCGTCGGGGAGCGCCGCCACCACATCCTGGCCCCGCTCCTGCATCCAGAGCCGCAAACAGACAGCCTGGGCCCGCCGGTCAGCCTGCCGACGCGCCTTGCCCACGCGCTGATCCCCCTCAAACAGCAGCAGCTCCTCGGGCACGTAGCCCCATTCACGCAACCATTCACTCAACACCGCGCGGCGCGCGTAGATCTCATCCTCGCGCAAGCGGTCCACATCATACCCTTTCGGCGCGAGCCAGGCCGTAATGTAAAGCAGCCGCGCCTCGTCATCGTCGTGCAACGACTCCAGCGGGTAATTCTGCGCTTTAAGCCAGGACCAGGCCCGCTCCGCCACATCACCCCAGGCCCGATCTACCAGCCAGGCCCGCGCCAGTTCGGCGGCAATTTCGTCCTCGTCGGCCCCGTCAAAGACCGGCACGACGGTACGGAAGCCCAGCTTCCAGGCCGCCCAACCCAGGTGCGTTTCCAACACCTGGCCGATGTTCATGCGGCCCGGCACACCCAACGGGTTCAAAATGATATCCATCGGCGTCCCGTCAGCCAGGAAAGGCATATCCTCCACCGGCACCACCTTGGAGATGACGCCTTTGTTACCGTGCCGGCCGGCCATCTTATCTCCCTCGGTAATCTTGCGCCGCTGGGCTACGCTAATGCGCACCACCCGTTCCACCCCGGCCGGCAGGTCGCGGTACTCATCGCGGTCAAAGACTCTGACCTCCACCACCTTACCGTGTGCGCCGTGCGGCATCCGCAGGCTGGTATCTTTCACATCGCGCAGCTTTTCCCCAAAGATGGCCCGCAGCAGCTTCTCCTCCGGGGTCAACTCTTTCTCGCCTTTGGGGGTGATTTTCCCCACTAAAATATCCAACGGGCCGACCTCAGCCCCGACGCGGATAATGCCCTCTTCGTCCAGATCACGCAACGCCTCATCGGAGACGTTGGGGATTTCACGGGTGATCTCTTCCGGCCCCAGCTTGGTGTCACGAGCCTCCACCTCATGCTTTTCAATGTGGACCGAGGTGAACTTATCGTCGCGCACCAGTTGCTCGCTGAGCAGGATCGCGTCTTCGTAGTTGCCGCCTTCCCAGGACATGAAAGCGACCAGGACGTTCTGCCCCAGCGCCAGGCAGCCATCCTCGGTGGAGGAGCTGTCGGCCAGGACATCCCCCTTCTTCACCCGCTGGCCTTTGACTACGACCGGTCGCTGGTCAATGCAGGTGCTCTGATTGGAACGCTGGTATTTGCGCAGGCGATAGCTCTCCATAGCGCCGTCGTCCTGCGCGACGATAACCCGGTCGCCGTTCACACTGATGACCACACCGTCACCCCGGGCATGGACCACCAGGCCCGAGTTCGCGGCCGCCGGCTGTTCCACGCCGGTGCCAACATAGGGCGCTTCCGGCTGCACCAGCGGCACCGATTGCCGCTGCATGTTGGAGCCCATCAGCGCGCGGTTGGCGTCGTCGTGCTCCAGGAAGGGGATCAGCGCCGCCGAAATGCCAACGACCTGGCTGGGCGCGACATCCATGTAGTCAATGCGCTCCGGCGCAGCGAAGATAAACTGGTCGCCCTTGCGGCCCGAAATCCGGTCGCTCAGGAAGTGGCCTTGTTCATCCAGGGGGGCATTGGCCTGCGCAATGGTGTACGGTTCCTCTTTATCGGCGGAGAGGTAAACCACCTCATCCGAAACACGGGGTTGGACGCGCACCGGGTCCTTGAGCGGGAGCGCGGCAATCCGTTCCGCCAGTTCCGGCGTGACGAAGGTGCCGGCCGGCGCAATGACCTCGCCCGTATCGGGATCGGCCACCGGGTCGCGCAACGTCTCGCCCGTCAGCTGCTCCACCGTGTTCGGGACCACGCGGATCACCCGCCGGTAGGGAGTCTCAACAAAGCCCAGATCGTTGACGCGCGCGTAAGTCGCCAGCCGGCCGATCAGGCCAATGTTGGGACCTTCGGGGGTCTCAATGGGGCAGATGCGGCCGTAGTGGCTGTGATGGACGTCGCGGACGTCAAAGCCGGCGCGCTCGCGGCGGAGACCGCCGGGCCCCAGCGCGGAGAGCGTCCGTTTGTGGGTCAGGCTGGAGAGCGGGTTGGTCTGCTCCATGAACTGCGAGAGCTGGCTGGAGCCGAAGAACTCGCGGATAGAGGCCACCACCGGACGGATGTTGATGAGGTTGACCGGCGTCGGGTTCTCTTCGCGGAGGCTCATGCGCTCTTTGACCACCCGCTCCAGCCGCAGCAACCCCACGCGAATCTTGGCCTGGACCAGCTCGCCCACCGTCTTGACCCGGCGGTTGCCCAAGTGATCTACATCGTCAGGCCCCACCACGCCGTTGTTGATCAAAATCATCCGCTTGACGATGGCGACAATGTCCTCTTTGGTCACGGTGCGAACGGAGAGGGGCACGCTCAGGGACATCCGCTGGTTGAGCTTGTAGCGCCCCACCCGCTGGAGGTTGTAACGTTGCGAATCAAAGAGCTGCGAGACCAGAAACTCCTGCGCGTTCTCTAATGTTGGGGGATCGCCAGGGCGCATCCGGCGGTAAAATTCTACCATGGCCTCCTGCGCCAGGGAGCGACCGCCCTTCGGCTCCCAATTGGATTCCTGGCGCATCGTATTGGCGATCCAGGGGTAATCGGGGTTGTTGTCGGCCTCGGCAAAAATCCGCAGCAGTTCCTCGTCGGTGCCGCTGGTCAGCAAAGCGCTGTGCAGCTCATCCTCTACCGCCGCCAGAGCCCGCAGGAAGATCGTCACCGGCACGGTGCGTTTGCGATTGAAGCGCAGGGTAAGGTAACCCGAACGGCGGGTTTCAAACTCCATCCAGGCGCCGCGATCGGGGATCAGTTTAGCCGTCGCCAGCATCCGCGAACCCTCCCCTTCGGCGCCAAAGTAGACGCCCGGTGAGCGGATCAGCTGGCTGACCACGACACGCTCCGTCCCGTTGAAAATAAAGGTGGCATTCTCGGTCATCAGGGGGAGATCGCCCAGGAAAATCTCTTGCTGGAGGATCTCGTTCGTCTCGCGGTTGACCAACGCCACATCCACGTAGAGAGGAATGGAATAAGTGAGATCGCGGTCCAGGCACTCTTCCTGGGTGTATTTTGGTTCCCCAAAATGGTACTTGAGGTCAAAGTTGGCGGCCTTGGCCCTGGAACCCGGCAGGTAAAGGCTCAGCAAGCCGTTGAAGCTCTCAATAGGCGAAATTTCATCAAATAGTTCGCCTAACCCCTCATCTAATAACCAGTGATACGATTGTAGCTGAACTTCCACCAATCCCGGCAGCGGCAGAGCGCTTGGGATCCGCGCATACGATTTAGCTCCAAGTGTAGCAACTGATAACATCCTGTTCCATCTCCTCCCAGGAATCCCTGAAGCGGTCACCTTCAAAATTAAAACTTCTCAACCCGGCCCTACCCGGCCATCAACTCAACAGGGCCGACCAATACGAGGCACAGGCAAACGAATATTATACCACGTCTACCTGTTACGTCAAAAAGGCTACGGCGTCTAAGCGTGCTGCAAGCTCTCAGGAGCCGACCCGGCGCGGGTTACAGGATCAGGGTTGGGGTCATGAACGGGAGGGGGTGTCAGGCCGGCGTAAATTCCCCGCCGTTCCGGCGGCAAGAGCGCTGCGATCTGATTCATGATCAGGTGGGTGCCAGCCTCCCGCTCAGCCGCCGTCAGCCGCCCCGTCTTGGGCAGCGTGAACGGCTCCCCGATCACCACCCGGATGCGCATCCGCCGCAGGTGGCTGAAGTCCCGCACCATCGTCTCGGTGCCGGTGACGGCCAGCGGGATGAGGGGGACGTCTGCCTTGGCCGCCAGCAGCGTGACGCCGGGCTTGCCCTGTTGGAGGATCCCGTTGCGCGAGCGCGTCCCTTCCGGTGCTATGCCCAGGGGATAACCCGCCCGCAGGACGGCCAGCGCCTTGTCCAGCGCTTCACGGTCCGGCTCGCCCCGGCGCACCCAGATGCCGGCCCCTGTCCGGTCAAACAGGAACGCAAACGGGGGGAAACGGCGGTATTCGCTCGCCGCCAGGACGTAAAAGTAGCGCGGCAATGCCACCATCAACGCCGGGCTATCCAGGCGACTGACGTGATTGGAAACAAGGATGAAAGCCCCTTCGGTGGGAATATGCTCCACGCCCTGGACTTCAAAATGGGCCAGGAGACGGAACAGAAAAGCAAAGACCTTGCGGATCGTCCAATAAAGTTTCATGGAATGCGGCTCCCCCAGGCCAGAATTGAGAAATTCGCTGGCGATTCCAGCCCCTGTGGCGTAAGCAAGACAGCAAAAGGCAAAGTAGTTCCCGCCTCCAAGGCCCCCTCGGCCATCAGTTGCGCCTGCCGGTAGCCCAGGACTCGCTGCCGGGCGTCGTAAATTGTCACGACGACGGTCACGCGCTCCACCGCCACGCCACTATCATTGACCACCTGCCCTGAGACGCGGTATTGAGGTCCCGAAACGGCCCCCGCCCCCCCGGCCACGGCCAGCGGCACAAACGCCGCGGTGATCTCTCCAATCGGCTCGGCCCGCACCAACGTCGCCCGTACCGTGGCTACGTTGGCCGGCGGCGACTTAAAAAGCAGGGCAAAGGGAGCCCGCGCCCCCCCCGGCAGGTAATCCGCCGCCGCGAGCGTCATCCCCACATCCAAGGGGGTACCGGCCGCGTCCACCAGCACCACCTGGATCTGAAGGTTGGTCACCGGCCCCTGGCTGTCATTGACCACCTCGCCCAGGCACCAGAGCCCCCCTACCGGGGTGTGATAGAAGGTCACGCCGGCCAACGAGAGGGGCAGCGGAGTCGGTGTGGGGAGGATCAGGTTCTCCCCGGGCGCGCCTAACGTCACCTGGACCTCTTCATGTCCGACAGGGATAATCAAGGCCTGCCCAATGCTAAGGAACTGCGGATTCTCCAGGCCGTTGGCATCCCGTAACGCATCCACCGAAACGCCGTATTGGAGCGCAATCCCCAACAAGGTATCGCCGGATTGGACCACGTAAACAACCGGCGTTGGGGAAGGGACCGGCGTGAAAGTGGGCGTGGGCGGGATCGGAGTGTAGAAATCCCCCGGCGCCACCACCAAAGTGCCGCGTGCGGCCGTGGGGGCCAGCGTCGGTGTCACCGTTGCCTGCGGGGTGTAAACAGTGCCGCACCCGGCCAATCCCCACAGCGCCAGAACCGCTATGGCCCCGGCCCAGTTTCTCCTCACCGTTTGCCCCCTTTGCAC
>Ga0067045_1030594_pt1 | contig 14722 bp, 25 predicted proteins | sample TerdegcTABiofilm_FD_59184 | JGI IMG/M metagenome (GOLD analysis project Ga0067045, IMG submission 59184) | Combined Assembly of (Gp0054472, Gp0054536) Wastewater bioreactor microbial communities from Singapore -Terephthalate degrading...
CTGGGCTCGTTGGAATCATAATGTACAAATTTGCCAAAGATTAAAACCAATTGCGCAATCCAGATTGGGCTGATTTTTCATTCAATTGCTTGCAAAGTTTTGACAAAGAAGAATTAATTCTTTCTGGGTCAAAATCGTGGTTATCACAAAGTATTTTTTTAACTTCGTCAGGGTTTGGGGGCAGCCATTCTAAAAAATAATCATCCCTAACTTCTGGAGATAAAAATATTTTTTCAATATTTTCTGCATTTTCAACAGTTGATTTTGCGATTTCAAAACATTCAGAAAGTGATTTTGCATCTTTTACTATTTTTAAAGATTTTTTAGGGCCTATTCCTTTAATCCCCTCATTGTAATCCGTTCCAATCATTATTGCCATCCAAACTAATTTTTCTCTGTTAATCCCCAACTCTGAAAGTGCTTTTTCCAATAAAATCAATTGGGGAGTTGTTTCTACAAAAATGTTTTTCATAGGTAGTTTTTTCTTTCCACCAACTGAAAGATATCTTACCAAACGTGGGGATCCAAATAAAAGACTGTCCCAATCCTGACTTGCACAAACAAAAACTTCGCCTTTGGAGCACATGTGGGCAGCCTGAGCTTCCCCCTCCTGCTTTGCGTCAATGAATGGGATGCCCATTGCGTTTAAAAGTTGTTTTGATTCTTCAACCATTTCTTTTGTCAATTTTGATGTTGCCTGTGCATACTTTCTTGCAGCTTCCAAGTCCCCAGTGGATAGGGCTTCCTGCCAACTCATTTGAGCTTTTTGTTTTATTTCAATTCTCTTTTCTATTGTTTTTCTTTTTTCTTCTGGTGGAATGCCATCAAAAACATAAACTGGTTTTATATTTTGTAGCAAAAGTTGAGATGAGCGGTAAAATAGACCTGAAAGGTGACTGGTGATTTTTCCTTTAAAATCCATTAATGGGGTGCCATCTCTTTGGCGTATTATTGATAAAAATTGGTAAATAGTATTGTAGGCATCTATTGCTATTGTTTTTCCTGAAAAATAATCAATTTTTACTTCCTCTCTTGGGATTAAATCCCCAAACGCTACGCCCATGAATGAATATGAAAAAGGATATTTAAGTAAATTGCGCCAAGAAATTGTGAAAGGTTTTGTTGGAATATTGTTGGTAGTATTGCTTGTTTTACCTATTTTTTATGTCTGGGGAATTATTCAAAATGAAAATTTACGCAATTTGGAAACTGAAAATTTCTTAATTAAATTAGAGCAAAAAAAAGCGATTGAAAAAGATATAAAGTATTTGATTGGCGAGGCGGTCAAAAGAAGTAAAAATAAGGAAGAATTGATTGAAAATTTGATGTATGTTTCTTTACATTTAAAAAAAGAATATTCAAAAAATGGCGTAAAAATCGATTTTATGGGCGGATGGTGCGGGGTAAACAAAAAATTGGAAGAAATTAATCATCAAACATTGGAAAAAATCATAGAATATGCAAACGTGCCAATTATCATTAGAGGGGAAAATTTTGAAAGTGGAAAGGGTTGCATTGTTGTAAAAGTTGAAGTTGATGATTTGAAGTTTGAAATTCAATATTTGGAGGGAAAATTATGAAGGGACAGGTGGGAATTGAATTGATGCTGATTTTTATTGTTATTTTAAGCTTTGGGAGTATACTTTTTAATCCGATTATTGATGTAAAAAATAAACAATTTAAATTTGCAAACAAAGTTGAATGTAAAAATAAAGTTGAAAGGGAAATATTGATGCTTGATTCTGCTGCAATTTTGTGTGATAATTGCGAATTGAAAATAGATGTTGATTTTGAAAACGGGAGCGTAATATGTGGGGAAATTGAAAGAAAACCAATTTCAAAAATAAAAAATTTATGGGGCAGATTGAATGCAGAATAAAGGGCAGATAATACTAGATGGGTTGTTGAATGCGCTGGTGATAACAATGATTGTTTCAACTGCATTTTATTTTATGTTTTTTATGAATGAAAAGTTGGCAAAAAATAGTTTGGAGCTTGAGAAAAAGGCGCTTGCAATAAATATCGTCAACTTTTTGACTGAAAAAAAATTAATAAATGGGAATGTGCTCGATTTGGAAAAAATAAGAATTGTGAGCGATTTGGGCATACTTGATTTAAAAAGGGAAATGAACATTGCAAATGAAACAATTTCAATAAAAATTTGGGGAGAAAATAAAAAGTATGAAACTAAAGAAAAGTGCGGTGGATGGTGTGTTAAAAGAGGGGTGATGGTTGGTAATGAGTTTGGTTTTATTGAGGTGTGCGTATGCTGAGCTTTGAATCGATTGTTGCACTTTTTATTTTGGGGATGGTACTTATTGCATTCCCAATTGTTGAAAAACCTATTTTTAAAAATTATTTGGCATATGAAAAAGCAAACAACATAGCAGATATGCTAGTTAAAGGTGCGCCAAAAAGTTATTTAGATGAGTTGGCTGGCGGGTACTGTTATGAAATAGATGATGAAAAAAAATGCGAAGGAAGCGTTTTTGAAGCGCAACGAAGCGAATGGAAAGAAACTATTGAATTACGTTATGTTAGGGTGTATACCTAGCACATATTAATACCAAAATTACAATAATATTATGTCACTGGGAAATAATGAGATTGAGTTTAATAAAATGCTACCATTGGTTTATGAACAAATTAAAGGAAATATTGGTGAGGAAAATAGGGAAGAAATATTTGAGGGACTAATACAAATAGTTAATGCTACAAGACAAAGTAAAATAGACAATAAAAAAATTGCAGATATAATAAATGGTTTGGCTAAACAAGGATTGCTTGAAAAAAAATACTTAAAGGATATAATTAGATTCTCAATTGCAGTTGGAAGTCCTGCCTTAAAAATTTTTGAAAAAAAAAGTAAATCATTAAAAGAAGTTTTAGATTGGGAGTATTATTTTAAAATAAATGATTCCTCTGAAAAATTGAGAGGATTGGTCAAGCTTATAGAAAAGGGAATTACTGGACCTATAGCAGTCAAAATAGCTACTAACAGAGAATTGAAACCAGAACAATTGGAAAGTATTGCAAAAAGTTTGTACAACAATCCATTTAGGGAAAAAATAGATTTGATTGTACTAGACAATGGAAAAAGTCAACTAAAAAATAAAAAAATATTGAGTGACGAGAGATTTTGGAGAAAAATAGATAAAGAAGGGTTAATTAAAAGAGTGCATTTAACAAATAAAGATATCATTAAATTGAAGCTGTATTTGGCAAAATATTACAAAAGTTATTCAGAAGTGTATCCTGAAGGTGTTAAAATAAGTAAATTAATGACTGACTTTAACAAAATGTTTGTAAAAATACCATTTGAATTCTTCCCAGATTATTTAGCCATGTTTTTTGGAAAGTTAAATACATCTTATGGCGGTTCAAGAAATGCTTTGAATTTATTTACGAGCCTTGGAAATTATTCGCGCCATGTTAGCATAGATGATGATGTTTATGTTAGTAGTAGAACTGAAAAGGGCATTTCATCCATAGCAGACCCAGATAATTATTCACGAGGAGATGACAAACAAAAAAAATCAATTGGTTTGGCAAATATAATTGGTGATGGGTTAAGCTGTGAATTTCCAATTAATGATTTAAAAGAAATTTACAAAAACTACATGAAAAGACGAGAGAATTACGATGTTAAAAAAATAATTCAGGAAATGAATGAAATAATGAAAGGAAAACCAAGAAACGTGCAAGTATCATCAGGTATTGGGTGGGGAGATATGTATCCAATAGAAAATAAAAGTGGAGTATTGTTTTCAACATATACTAACTTCAATTGGTTTTTCCCATCACTAAATTTTAGGGGAGAGGATTTTCTGCCCCAATGGGCATATAAGGAATTAAAAACGCTTGGAGGCGTACACAAAAGAAATTGGTCTGAGAACACTAAACAATTGGTAAAAAAACAAATAGCGAATGAATTTGTAGAATTTATGCCAATGAAAGTGTTAGGAACTGCGCAAAATGAAGTAAATGTTGAAAATATAAAGGAGAGAATTATTTCAAATTTAACCAAACACAAAAAAGAGGTAAAAAAAGTATTAAAAGACATGGAAAAAAATGCTCCGGAATTAAACGAAATAATAGTTAAACTCAAGAAATATGACAATGAACTTAAGGAAGTTAAAATTCCTAAAATTGGATATTCTAAAAAAGAATATAATGAAGCTATAAAAGATATGGACCGGTTTGCCAAAGGATGGAAAGATTGGCTGAAAATAACGAATGTAATTCATAAGAAAGAGAAAAAAGGGTTGGGGACATTTTATGGTAAAGTGTATGTCACTAAACCGTAAATTATGTAACTATGGTTACATACATATGGATAGGGTTAAAAAATATATACTGCAATAATATATTATGGTCAGTCTAGATGACCAAAAAGAGGGATAGACTATGAAAAGCTATGTTAAATTTGAAACGCCAAAGGAAGTTGCTGACAAAGCATTGCAAGCAGTTGAAATGGCTCGCGACACAGGCAAAATCAGAAAGGGAACAAATGAAGTTACCAAAGCTATTGACAATGGTACTGCATTGTTAGTAATTCTTTCTGAAGACATTGACCCAGAAGAAATTGTCATGCACATTCCAATGTTATGTGAAGAAAAGAATATTCCAATAGTGTATGTTCCAACAAAGAACGATTTAGGAAACGCGGCAGGTATCCAAAGAAGTTGTGCATCAATAGCAATTGTTGATGCAGGAAATGCAGAAGGTACTGTAAAGGAAATTATCTCAAAATTAAATAAAAAAGGCGGAGAAGCTAAAGAAGAGAAGAAAGAACATAAAACAGAGAAAAAAGAACATAAAGAAGAAAAAAAGGAGCACAAAGAAAAGTCAGTAAGTGAAGAAAAACCAAAGAAAGAAAAAAAAGAGAAGAAAGAATAAGGTGTGATTAATGGCAGATGAACCAGTGCATGTAGAGATTGTCGAAATACTAGGCAAAACAGGTACTCGTGGGGAGATTTATCAAGCGCTCTGCAAAGTACTTGAAGGCAACGATAAAGGACGAGTTATCAGAAGAAATGTCAAAGGACCAACAAAAAAAGGGGATATAATAGTGCTTCTTGAAACAGAAAGGGAAGCTAAGCCAATAAGGAGGAGAAGGTAATGAAATGTACATTCTGTGAAAAAGAATTTCCAATAGGCACTGGGAAAATGTACATAAAGAAAGATGGCAAAAAGTCCTATTTCTGTTCTTCAAAATGTGAAAAAAACGCATTAACCCTTAAAAGGAAGAAAAGGAAGGTTAAATGGACAAACGAGTGATTTTTCTATCTCTTTTATTTTTTGTATTTGGTTGTATTGAATTGAATAAAATAAATAGTGAATCAATTCCTGATTTAAATATTAAAAAAACAGATATTTGCTTTTTTGGTGAAACAAACGACGGAATGACTGCTATTGCTAAAACTTTACCAAATGCGAGCATAAAATGGTTTTCACCAAACATATTTAATCCAGATGAAATTGACAATTGTAAAATTATTCTTTTGAAAGATGATGCAGAAGGTAGATACGCCAGCAGATTGTTAAGACAAAAAATACGTTCAAATGTATTAAGTGGTAGTTTGTTTATTTTGTACAAAAGAGCTGGTGTATTAGTTCAAAATGATACAAGTGTTTTGGGCTGGAGCTTAATTTTCGGAGATATAATCCCTGTTGAAATCTCTCCAACTGCAAAAATGGAAACTTTTAAGGATAGGGTTGTTAATGGAACATTTATTGTAACCAACAATGATGTTGCGATGCAAGGAATCCAAATGATGGAAGTAAATCAATGGGACACTACTCAAATTGCAGTTAAAGAAGGAAAACAAATTGCAATAATAAGGGAAGGTGAAAATCAAAGTTCTCCTGCAACAGTGGCTATTGTAATTGCAAATTATGGACTGGGCAAAACGTACTATTTTGCATATGATCCAATGTTAACGCCCGGAGTTCTGGCCAATATATTTTATAGTGTTTACACCAAATGATTTTGGTGAAAAAATGAAAATTGTTATTGCAGGCGTGCCAGGTGCAGGAAAAACTACTATTCTCAAATATTTGAGAGATTACAATGTGGATTTTATAGAAGTGAATTTTGGAGACATAATGTTTGACATTGCAAAAAAAGAGTACAAAATAAATGACAGAGATAAGATGAGAACAGAATTGAATGAAGAAAAACAAAAAGAGATTCAAACTAAAGCTTCAGAGAAAATTGCCAAAATGGATGGAAATATTATAGTAAACACACATGCTGCAATAAGAATGAGTGAAGGGAGATATTTGAATGGATTGCCTGCACATGTTGCAAAAGCACTAAAACCAGATTATATCATTTTATTGGAATATCCTCCAAAGTATATACTTGAAAGAAGAAGAGGAGACGCAACAAGAACGCGCGAAATGGAAACTGAAGAAGAAATTGAAAGGCATCAACAATTAAATTACGAATTTGCAAGAAAAGCAAGCAAATTTACGAACTGCAAGGTGGAAAGAATATCATTAAGATTTAATGAAGAAGAACCATTCCATCATGCAAAATTTGCAGCTAAAAAAATTAAGGAAATAATGGTGGGATAAATGAATTTAGAACAAACGCTCGTTCTAGTAAAACCAGATGGAGTAGCCAGAGGAATAACTGGAGAAATAATTACTAGATTTGAAAGATGCGGTTTAAAGATTGTTGCAATGAAACTATTACAAGCTGAAAAAGAATTAATTGAAAAACACTACCCGGGGACAGAAGAATGGCTTAAACAAATAGGTCAAAAAGCAAAAAAAGGGTATGCGGAAAAAGGACTAGTGTTAGATGATGATGATATAGTTATTGGAAAAAGAGTAAAAGGGTATTTGATTAGTTATTTAACATCTGGACCCGTGCTTGCAATGGTGTTGGAAGGAAATAATGCAATAAGTGTTGTAAGAAAATTGGTTGGGGCCACCAATCCTTACTTTGCAGAACCTGGCACTATAAGAGGTGATTATACAATGGATGATGTAACTGCATCAGACAGTGCTCAACGCGCATGCAGAAATATGATCCATGCCTCAGGGAATCCAGAAGAAGCAAAAAAAGAAATAAACTTGTGGTTTTCGCAGAAAGAAATTTGCAAATACACTAGGGCAGATGAAAAAATAATAATGGGGATCTAATGATTGACATAAAAATAATCAGAGAGTCGCCAGACGTTCTCATTGCAGACTATAAAAAAAGGGGAAGGGACGTCAAAGAAATAGATGAATTTGTTGAATTGGATAAATTATGGCGACAAAAACTTCAAACAGTTGAATCATTGCGCGCATTAAAAAATAAAGTTTCTTTGGAGATATCTGAAGCAACAAAATCAAAAAATGAAAAAATTAAAAAGGATAAGATTCAGGAAATGCAACAACTTTCAAAAAAGATGGCAGATGCGGAAAACGAAGTGGATATTGCATATTCAAAATTAAAAACAAAATGGATGAGAATCCCAAACATACTGGAAGATGGTGTGCCAATCGGCAAAGATGATTCAGAAAATAAAGAAATTAAAAAATATGGAGATACTAGTCACTTGGGTTTTCAACCAAAAGATCATCAAGATTTATGTTTACCACTTGGGTTAATAGATATTGAAAGAGCTGCAAAGATAAGTGGTGCAAGGTTCTATTTTTTAAAAAAAGATTTGGCGTTGCTTGAATTTGCACTGATGCGCTTTGCAATGGATGATTTGGTAAAAAAAGGGTTCACACCAATAATACCTCCTTTTATGATGCATAAAAAACAATATGAAGGAGTCACAGATTTAAATGATTTCGAAGAAGTGATGTATAAAATTGAGGGTGAAGATGAATATATGATTGCCACTTCAGAGCATCCATTGGTTGCAATGTATTCTGAAGAGGTGTTATCATCTAACGATTTACCTATAAAAATGGCAGGATGGAGTCCATGTTTTAGAAAAGAGGCTGGGTCACACGGCAGAGATACAAAAGGCATATTCCGAGTTCATCAATTCCAAAAAATTGAACAAATTGTTATATGTGAACCCAAGGATTCTAAAAAAATACATAAAGAGCTATTGAATAATGCAGAAGAATTATGGCAAAAATTAGATATTCCATATCGCGTCGTAGACATATGTACGGGAGACATTGGAACGGTTGCATCTAGGAAGTTTGATATTGAAGCATGGTTACCAGGTCAAAATAAATATCGTGAAGTTGTTTCAGGATCAAATTGTACGGATTACCAAGCCAGACGATTAAACATTAAATATGATTCTGAGGGGGAGAGAAAATTTGTACACACATTAAATTGTACTGGCGTTACGAATACGCGTGGGTTGATTGCGATAATTGAAAATTATCAAACAAAGGATGGAAAAATAAGAATTCCTGATGTTTTACAGCCTTATATGAATAATAAAAAAATTATTGGTTAAAAAAGTGAATAAAATGCAAAAATATGACTTGCATGTACATAGCAATTATTCCATTGATTCGATAAATACTCCATCCCAAATTCTAAAAATGGCGGAAAAAAGAGGTTTGAAAGGAATTGCTGTTTGCGACCATAATACAATTAAAGGCAGTAAAATGACTAAAAAGATTGCAAATGAAAAAAATTTAGATATTGAAGTAATATTAGCTTCTGAAATAAAAACAAAAAATGGGGAAGTAATTGGGTTATATTTAAATGAAGAAATAAATGGGAAAGAAAAAACATTTGAAGAAGTAGTGGATATGATAAAAAAACAAGATGGTTTGGTTATGGTTCCACACCCATTTGACCCATTAAGAAAAGGTGCATTAAGATGTGGATTGAAAAATAAGAAAATTGATGGAATTGAAGTTTTCAATTCACGAGTAATGTTAAATAAATATAATAAAAAAGCATTGGATTTTGCAGAAAAAGAAAAGTTAGCATTTATTGGTGGTAGTGATGCACACACGCCAATAGAAATAGGAAACGCAGTAACAATAATTGAAGATGATTTAAGAAAAGAAATTAAAAACAAAAAAACAAGATATGAGGGCAAAATTTCTCCATTTTATGTGCATTTAATTAGCAAGTCAATAAAAACGTGGAGAAAATTATGGGGATATGAAAACTATGCTGTCTCCCCTTAGCAACATTGTGCCTATCTTTCTTTTCACTTGTCCATTGTCTAATTCCTCTGCATTTTCTAGTACAATATTCATATGTACATCGTAACTAGCCATCGTGCCCCTGATTTCTATTCCGCCTTTTATTCTTACAAGCACGGATGAATTTAGGCCCGAATTCAATATATCAAACGGTCTTTTTTCAGTCATTTTTGTTCACCTTTTTTCCAAAAAATGGTAATGAAGATAATAACTTAGAAATAAAGCTTTCACCTTTAACTGTCGTTTCTACTTGTGTTTCACCCAATATGAAACCAGCTATTGAATCCATTGCTTTTGATGCGGGGGATAATGGAAATTTAATTATTGCTGGAATTTGAGCTAATGCGGCCTTGCGTATGTTGGTATCATGGGGTATTGTGCCAATAACAGGTATTTCTAAAACAGTTTCAACTTCAGATTTGGATATTTCATCCTTTGTTCCATGAACCATGTTTAAAACTACACCGATAAATTTCTTTTTCATTTTGTCTGCAATTATTTTTATTTTTAAAGCATCTGCCAATGCACCGGGCTCTGGCGTCATAATAAGTATTATTTCATTTGCAGAAGAAAGTGCCGCAGTCAAATCTTTGCTTATCCCTGCTGGCGAATCAATAATCATTATGTCCCCAAAAGGACTTAAGTCAGGCAAAACAGTTGAAAGGCGTTCTACCTTTACGCCAGTATATGTATCTATTGACAAACCAGAGGGTACAAACTTTATTTTACCCTGTGCATCATACAATGCATCTCTCATCTTTGCTTCTCCACTTAAAACATCGTGTAAAGTAATGGGACACGTTTCCATACCTAAAAAGATTGCCAAATTTGCCATCGCAATGTCTGCATCTACAAGTATCACTCTTTGATTTCTTTTTGATAATGCAATTGCTAAATTAAGCGAAAGTGTAGTTTTACCAGTACCGCCTTTTCCAGATGCTATTACAATGGTTCTCATTCTTTCTCACCTTCCTTTGGAACTTCACCTTTGCCTTCATCACTATTTGGGATTTTTATTTCGGTGAGTTTTGAATCCTTACCTTTTATTTTCTCCACTAAGCTTAAAAGCTTCTGCACCTTAGGTGGTTCTGCGACAGAAATGCCCAATTCTGCCTCATATTTTTCATTAAATCCAGTCGATACTGATGCATCTACATCTCTTTCTGACATAACAGTTGGCAAAACGGCATTTTCGTTAAATGCAAGTATCAATTGAACTTGCTCAGGTGTTAATTGATATATATCCACCACACCATAAGTTGCTGCGGCAGCATTAAATATTCTTGGTACTGCATCTTTAGCAAAAATTGTTTTATTATGTCTTAAATATTCATAAACCGCAGCAGTTGGTTTGCCCCCATTAAAAACAAGTGTCCCTTCTTCAATTCCGCCATTTCCTTGAATTGTAACACATAAGTAGCCACTGAATTTCTTTTTCATTAATTCTTTAATTAAAGCAGGAAAATCTAAAGTAACAACATCTATTCCTACTTTCATTGCAAGACCAGATGGTAAATTCAAGCCCTTTCACCATACAAAATTGTTTCATCTGCGGCTTTGCTCAAAGCTTTACTAAAGCCAGACGCCAATCCAATTATAACTGTTTCTTTCCCCCTAGCTTTTGCGCGGCTTAAAACCGGAATCATATCCGTGTCGCGCGTCATCAATGCGATAACATCAATGTTATCATTGAATATTGCTTCCATTGCTTCTGAAACTAATAATGTATCAACATCTCCCGTTGAAATAACCGGTTCATACCCCTGATTGACTACTGCTTCAATTAATTTGTCAGATGCAAATTGGTCTAAATAAACCCGAGATATTTTAACTTTTCCCCCCTTTGCAACCATTGATTTTACTTTTTGCAAATCAATCCTGAATTCCTTAGGCCTGATGATGTTAGGTCCATCCACAAACAATGCTATATTTCTTCTTTTACTTAATATTTTATATATTTTATTAAAAAAATTACACATTTAACTCACCCAAACCAAAAAATTGCCCTGCATTTCTGTTTGCTGCAAAAATGACATCTTTCACTGCTAATTTAGCTACTTTTGAAATCAGCTCCACAGAAGTAAGGGCGCTGAGAGGTCCGCCTAACGCAGGTGCATCACTCTCTACAACTAAGTTAGATAGTGGCGTATTTTTAATGATTTCTTTTCTTCTTGAATTTAACTGTGGGGGAATGGAAATTAAATAATTGTTGTCTATGCATTTTTTCAAAGAAATTAAATCGCCAGAAAAACAGTGCATCATTATATTAAGATTGTAGCTATCAAGAATATCCAGAACTCTTTCTTCTGCATTTCTGCTGTGAATTACGGCTGGCAAGTTAAGTTCTTCTGCAAGAGAAAGCATAGTTTTGAATTTAATTTCATTTAACTTCCTCTCATTTTCATCAATAACCCAGTAATGATCCAAACCTATTTCGCCTATTGCATATGGTTTGTTGTTTTTTATAAATTCAATTTCCTTTTCAATGTCGTGTTTTTCAGAATAACAAACACCCAAAACATTAAAAAAATTTTTAAAATGAATTTCAATTAATTTTTTATTCTCAAAATGAGTGCCACCCGTAGCCATAAAAAAGTAACCACTATTTTTAGCTTCTGTTAATTGTTCGTCTGAAAGCAAAGAAATGTGGCAATGTGAATCAATCAACATATGGTTATAAAAAAGTTGAGAAATTATAATACTTGGTGTTCTTATGGTTGAAAAAACATTTGGCGAGATGAAAGATTTAAAAGTTGGAAAATATGTGTTGATAGAAGATTTTCCATGTAGGGTGGTGAACATACAAACATCCGCGCCAGGAAAGCACGGGCATGCTAAAATGCGCGTTGAAGCGATTGGTGTTTTTGATGATGTAAAAAGAATTATGATGAAACCCAGTGATGGCAGTATTGAAATTCCAATTATTGAAAGAAAGACTGGCCAAATAACAACTGTTGTCGGGAAGAATGCAACAATAATGGACATGGAATCCTTTGAAAACTTTGAAATTGAAATTCCTGATGAATTTGTTTCCGATGCTACTGCAGGAAAAGAAGTCGAGTATATGGAAGCGATGGGGAAGCGAAGAATTACTCGCGTAAGGAAATAGGTGATTAAATGGAGATAAAAATTAACTCAAAGAAAGAAAACAAATTGTTAGAAAGAACAGATATATATTTTAGTGCAGAATATGAAGGGACAAAAAGCCCAGGAAGAGCAGAATTAAGAAAAAATTTGGCTGAAAAATTATCTGCAGATGAAAAATTATTGATATTAGATAATTTTGAACAAAAAGCAGGTAAATCTAGTGGAAACGGTTATGCAAAGTTGTACACAAACAAAGAAGCAATGGAAAAAATAGAAAGAAACCACATAAACAACAGAAATTTCCCAAAAAAAACTGAAAAGAAAGAGTGAGAAGTATGGCAGAATACAAATATAAAAAAATCAAGAAATGCCCTAAGTGTGGCGCGGGGATGGCAGAACACGAAACTAGAGTCGCTTGCGGAAAATGCGGCTACACAGAGTATAAAAAACAATGATTTTTGAAAATCTTCGTACCGCTTTTTTATTTGTTGCTTTTCCCATTTTTTGGTATGTTTATGTTGAAAAAAAAGAATTTAAAAAATCCATTAATCTTTTAGGAATAAAGAAAATTGAAAATAAACATATTTTTTCAACTGTATATAGAAGTGTTTTTTACGCCATAATTATAACACTAATTGTTGAATTAGTTATTTTGAGCTTTAAATTATTAGGAATGGATGATTCAACAAAGGTTGCTGAAATAATAACTAAACTGCCAAGTTATATGCTTGTTTTTCCATTAATTGTCGCACCGATATATGAAGAAATAATGTTTAGGGGATTTTTAAACAAAAAATTGGGTAATATTATATCAAGTATGCTTTTTGCATTTGCCCACATATCATACCAGTCAACAGTTCAATTAATTGGTGCGTTTATAATTGGTTTAATACTTTGTGAAATATTTAAAAGGTCGGATAATATTGTGGAACCAATGATTACGCATGCATTTTATAATTTAATTTCACTTTATTTGGTGGGTGCAATATGAAAATATTGGGCATTGAATCAACTGCACACACATTAGGCTTTGGATTGATTGAAATTAATGGAAAATTAAAAATATTGGTGGACAACCGAGAAAGATATATACCTAAAGGCGAAGGAATACACCCAAGAAAAGCAGCTGATCATCATGCAGAAATGTTTGAAAAACTAATGCCAAAAGATGATTTTGATGTAATTGCAGTATCCATAGGGCCAGGGTTGGGACCATGTCTTCAAACTGGTTGCTTGGGCGCTAGATATTTATCTTTAAAAACAAACAAACCATTAGTAGGAGTTAATCATGCAATAGCGCATATTGAAATTGCAAAAGAGCTTACTGGCGCGGTTAATCCATTAACTGTGTACGTAAGCGGAGGAAACACCCAAATAATTGTTGAAAATAGTGGTTATCATGTTTTAGGAGAAACTTTAGATATTGGTTTGGGTAATTTGTTGGATAATTTTGCAAGGAGCGCTAACCTCCAAGAACAACACGGTGCAGTTGTTGATGAATTGGCTAAAAAGGGGGAAAAATATATTGAAATGCCGTATACCATCAAAGGAATGGATTTGGTTTTTAGTGGTTTACAAACGGATGCAGAAAAAAAATTGAAAAATAATAAGCTGGAAGATGTGGCATATTCACTTCAAGAAACTGCTTATGCAATGTTGATTGAGGCAACGGAAAGAGCAATAGCGCTTACAAAAAAAGATGAGCTGATGATGTGCGGTGGTGTAGCATCTTCAAAAAGATTGCAGGAAATGATGCAAAAAATGTGTGATGAAAGAAACTGTAAATTATTGGTTGGCCCAAATAAATACAATGGAGACAATGGGGTAATGATTGCATATGCTGGTTACAAACAATTTTTGAAAAATAAAACAATTAGTTTTGAAGAATGTAAACCTAAACAAAGAATGAGAGTAGATACTAATTAGATAATTTTTTAGCCATTCTAACCATTCCAGCAGCTACTTTATTCATCATCCATTTTGTAAGGTTTAATCCTGGTATTGATTTTAGTATTTTTTTGTTTTCTGTAAAATCAGTGCTTGGCTTAACCATTGTTGAAATCTTTTCTGAAATTCTTGATATTGAACTAACCATAAATAAAATTAGTAGAGAAAGTTTATAAAAACATGGGCCCGGGGAGAATTGAACTCCCGCTCTTCTCCTTGTAAGGGAGACGTCTTAACCGTTCGACTACAGGCCCTCAATAACATTTATATAGCGTAAGGTTAAAAGGATTTTTGGGGAGAAGGATGAAAAAAATCATATGGTGGAAAATAAAGAGCGAAAAAATAAGGATGTTTAATTTGATCGGTGCTTTTTTAATGACTGCTGCAGTCCTTATGGTATTCAGCTCGTTATACAGCATAATACTTACAGTTGACAGAGCAAGAATGGCAACCAATAGTTGTGAAACATCAATGGCTTTGTTTGGCTGGAGCAGAGGTTGTCCAGAGCAAGGCTTTATATGGGAAGACATTATTGGTGTTTTGTTAGCGCCTTCCG
>Ga0067045_1030595_pt1 | contig 14720 bp, 12 predicted proteins | sample TerdegcTABiofilm_FD_59184 | JGI IMG/M metagenome (GOLD analysis project Ga0067045, IMG submission 59184) | Combined Assembly of (Gp0054472, Gp0054536) Wastewater bioreactor microbial communities from Singapore -Terephthalate degrading...
CCCCCTGCAGCTTGGCTACCGTCAGGATTTCTGCCCTTCGTGCTCCCGTGTTTTTCATGGTCTTGAAAGAGTACCACGGTCACTGCCGGCCTTGCAACATACGCTTTCGATGGACGAGAAGTCTGTTGAGTACCGAATCTGCTGATACGCGAATAGAACCAAAGGACTTGACACGAGGACTCTCGTTTAATACAAGCCCTACCATACCAGGACAAGGTGACCGTGACTTGGCATACGTCCGATCGACGGCAAAACGATCCTGATTCTAATGAGAGAAGCCACCTACAGACCGTTGGAAGCGGCCCAGATGCTGGGCCTTACTAAGGATTCGCTCCTGGCGTATGAACGCGAGGGCAGAATACCGAGTTCTCGGAGAGACGAAAAGGGAAACCGTTTCTACACGGGCGATGATGTGGAAGCAATTCGGTCGGCTCTCGGGGTGACGCCAAAGCTTGACGATCCTCCCGCAATTCTTGCTGTATTCAACATGAAGGGAGGAGTCGGCAAGAGCACCATTTCTTCTAATTTGGCCTGGAAGTTGGCTCGATCGGGATTCCGGGTGATGGCAATTGACGCAGATCCCCAGGGTCACATGACGACTTCCCTCGGAGAGGAGCCGTCGGATTTCGAGCAGACGTTGCTCCAGGCGATTGTCCCGGACCAGAAGCGTCGTACAGCCGACGTGTCGGAGGTCCGGGCGCGGCTAAATCCAAACCTGGATCTTATTCCAGCGAATCTGTCGATGTGCTCCATGAATCTGTTGCTCTTCCAACAGCCTGAACGGGAATACCGCTTGCGGCGGATGCTTGAAGATGTGCGCAAGCAGGGTGCGTACGACCTCGTCGTCATCGATTCGCCCCCCTCTTACGATCTGACGAGCCTGAACATATTGCTGGCCTGCGACTTTCTCCTGGCTCCCGTGAAGCTGGATGGAAATTCTTTCTACGGACTGCAGTATCTGTTTGACGCTATCCGCGACATCGCATACACGTATCGTTATACAATCCCTGTGGTAGCCATCGTGCCAAATCACTACAACTCCAGCTATACGGTAAGCCGCCAAATTCTCGACGGCTTGCGGGAGCATTACGCACCGCACATCACTCGTACCGTGGTACGGCAGGACGTAAACTTCGACAAGGCCAACGCCCTGAGACAACCCATTTTCATCACGGCTCCCTCATCGAAGGGTAGCAGAGATCTGGAAGACCTGTCTTCAGAGTTGTCCGAGCTCTTTCGGAGCAGGCAGGTGGGGAACAGTCGAAATTATGAGCAAGAAGAAGCCTGATTACACGAAGTTCATGCGAAAGCCCGTACCCTTGCACATGAGCTCGCCGTCTGATCTGGGTCCATTGCGAGGTCCGGTGCGAGAAGAGGAGATTCCGTGGGCTGAGATCGTGGAACAATGCCCTCCGCGTCCGCCGGAGTATCCCAAACCGATACAACCCCCGATTACCGTAGATGACGATGGCTTTTCGCAGGCGCCGTCAAGCCGCGCTCACCTCAAATCCGTGAGGCGGCTCGCCGCAACGGTGGTGGCTGCAGCTCTCTGGAGACCATCCCCGCTGTCTGCCGCGGGAGTTCCACCTCTGCCTGCGCTCCTTGTTGCCTTGGCCCTTTTGCTCCTAATAACGTATTAGTCCGGGGAGCATGGCCGCCTCATCTCCGCTGTTTGCGGCTGTTGACATGCAGCCGTGTTCCTGCTAGAAATGTCGGTGAATCTCAGTTCATGTATGCATTTCCGATTCATTGACGAGTAGCCGGCCCCGAGACCGTCACGGAGGCGGATTTTCGAACGCTAGAGGGTGTGCGAGAAGTCCGTTCACTCAAGCGCATGGGTTTGCCCGACCGGCGCTCCTATTAGGCAATAAGAAGGAGGAAGAGACCGTGAAGGTGCTGGTTTCAGACAACTTGTCCGAACTAGGGGTCAACATCCTGCGGGAGTCGGAAGGAATCGAAGTCGATGTCAAAGTGGGTCTTAAGCCCGATGAGCTTAAAGGTATCATCGGGGAGTACCACGGCCTGGCTATTCGAGGCGCCACCAAGGTTACAGCAGAAGTCATAGCTGCAGCCACCAATCTCAAAGTGGTTGGTCGTGCGGGAACGGGGCTGGACAACGTGGACATTCCCGCTGCTTCAAAACGCGGCATAGTTGTGATGAACACCCCAGGGGGCAATACAGTAACCACTGCGGAGCACACACTCTCCCTTATGATGGCTCTAGCAAGGAACATTCCCCAAGCATGCTCCTCTATGAAGGAAGGAAAATGGGAGAAGAAGAAATTTTCAGGCACGGAAATCTTCAATAAGACTCTCGGAATAGTGGGTCTGGGCAAGATAGGAGCCGTGGTTGCCGACCGGGCAATGGGATTGGGAATGCATGTGATCGCGTACGATCCGTTCCTCTCGGAAGATCAGGCGAAATCCATGGGTGTGAGACTCGGCACCATGGATGAAGTTTTCAAAGAAGCGGATTTCGTTACGTTCCATGTTCCGCTCACCGAGGAAACCCGTGGCCTCATCAACAAAGACAACATCGCTAAGATGCGAGACGGAGTCCGGATCATCAACTGTTCCCGTGGTCCTGTCGTCAACGAGGAGGATCTCGCCGACGCACTGGAATCGGGAAAAGTTGCAGGTGCTGCCATAGACGTTTTTTCGGTCGAGCCTCCGGGACTCACTCGACTCGTGTCACTCCCTTCCGTCATCTGTACGCCGCATCTGGGAGCTTCCACCAAAGAAGCCCAGGACAATGTGGCAGTAGCTGTAGCAGAACAGATCCGAGATTATCTCCTCTTCGGTACCATAAGAAATGCTGTGAACGCACCGGCCGTCTCGGGCGAGGCCCTCGAGACCTTGAGACCTTATCTGGACTTGGCTCAGCGACTCGGTCAATTCTTAGGGCAGACCATTCAGACAGGAATCAAGAAAGTGGAAGCCCAGTACAGCGGCGATGTAGTGGATCTGGACCTGAGGCCTATTACCACGGCGTTTCTCACCGGGATGTTGACTCCTATCATGAAAGAGGACGTGAACCAGGTCAATGCCCCCATGGTGGCCAAAGAGCGAGGCATTGTACTGTCAGAGACACAGGTCAGCAGAGCCGAAGATTTCTTGTCCCTTTTGCGCTACAGGGTCGGCACCGAACGCGGAGAGCAGATTGTGGAAGGCACCCTCTTTGGGAAATCCGAGCCACGGATGGTGCGCTATGGTCCTTTCCGGGGAGAATTCGATCTGTCGGGAGAGCTCATTCTTATCAGGGGAAAAGACAGACCAGGGCTGATCGGAAGGGTAGGAACGGCTCTTGGATCTTGCGGAATAAACATCTCGCACTTTCAGTTTTCACGACAGGAGGTCGGCGGAAACGCATTGCTCTTTCTGAATACGGATACGCGGGCTGACGTGCCGTGCATCCAGTCCCTCGAGAGCCTGGAGCACGTAGAATCCGTTCAGCGACTGGCAATATCGTCGCTGTGATTGCTTCACGACTGTCCGTGGAGCCACAGCGGCTTTCAGAAACGGTTCGAACGCATGTTAAATATCAAGGACATCTCCCAGCCGGATCTTCCGAAGCAGGACAACTATGAACAGGCCCTCAAGCTGGGCCTAGAAGTCTTCGGCCGCAGGGACCCAGGTCGAGTAGCCCAGAAGGCCGGGGCACGGTTGGAAGGAAGGATGGTCGTCGTTCCGCATCTCGATCGTGAGCTTGTCTTGAACATTGACACCCACCACTTTTCCCTTCGAGAAACCGGCCAGGACATCCCAATCTGGCTAGCAATCCTTACCATCCATTACCTGAATAATGCAGACGGAGCTCAGCCGGCAGGCCGACTGAAACATTTCAGGGAGTTCAAGGACGGCCACTTCTACGAACCGGCATTCAATAGGAGAACCAAGGACGTCCTTGTTAGTGTTTTTGGAACGGATCCATCCCCTATGATCAGGGCTGCTCGGAAACTCAATGGAAGGGTGCTCGAATCCGGTGACGCCGGGGTTGAGCTCCCGTATTTTCCGTACGTTCCGATCACATGCATTGTTTGGAAAGGCGATGAAGAATTTCCACCTGAGGCGAGCGTCTTGTTCGATGAGACTGCGGGTATTTTCCTGAGCGCCGAAGACATGGCAGTTGCCGGACAGATGGCAGTTCTCGAATTGTTGAAAGCGGCACGGGAATGAGCTTCCATTTTAGACGCCCGATGAGCAATGTTATTTTCGGCAATGGTGCCGAAATGCTCATACGAGGATACCGATGAAAATAGCAGTGTCTGGAAAAGGCGGGGTTGGCAAAACGACTCTGAGCAGTCTTCTGGCTCGATACTGGGCCAGACAGGGATACCGAGTCCTGGCAGTGGATGCGGATCCCGACGCGAATCTGGGCTCCGCGCTGGGCATTGATACGACCGGGATCGTGCCGGTCTCGAAGATGGAGCACCTGATAGCGGAAAGGACGGGAGTCCAGCCCGGTACGGTGGGCGGTTTTTTCAAAATGAACCCAAAAGTCGATGACCTTCCGGAAGCCTTGGGGAAGGAGAGGGACGGCGTGCGACTCCTGATTATGGGAACCATAAAAAAGGGAGGCGGCGGTTGCGTTTGTCCGGAGAGCGTTCTTCTCAAGGCTCTCGTAAGCCATCTCGTGTTGTATCAAAAAGACGCCGTGGTCATGGATATGGAGGCGGGCATCGAACATCTCGGCCGCGGGACGGCTCAGGGAGTCGATCGGTTAGTCATAGTCGTGGAACCGGGACGAAGGAGCATAGAGACAGCATCCAAAGTCAAGAAGCTTACGCAAGACATAGGGCTGCACAAGGTTGTAGCAGTGGGAAGCAAAGTGCGCAACGAGCGCGAAGACCAGTTTCTCCGAGAAAGCCTTGATGGGATTCCTCTCATAGGCATTCTTCCCTTCTCGGAAGAGATTGCTGCTGCAGACTTGGAAAATCGACCGCCATTGCTTGACGATCCGGTGATTCATTCGGCGATAGAAAAGATCGCAAAGGCCTTGGAGGCCGAAGCGACATGAAAGTCGCTGGGCTGTTTCCAGCCTGGCAGTGGACGGAGAGGGGTTACGTATATCTCTTAGGAATAAAAGTGCAAAGGAGGCATAAATGTCGGCCAAGATCATTAGCGGGAATGAGGTCTCGCAACAACTCAAGGACGAAATGAAGCAAGAGGTCCTCGAACTGAAGGCCCAGGGCCTCGAACCGTGCCTCGCCGTCATCCTCGTGGGCGACGATCCGGCATCGAAAGTGTATGTCAGCAACAAGAAAAAGGCGTGCGAATACATTGGGATTAAGTCCCTCGAGACCAAGCTTCCCAAGGAAACCACGACGGAGCAACTGCTCGAGGTGATCGACGGGTATAACAAGGACAAAACAGTCCATGGAATCTTGTGCCAGTTGCCGCTCCCCAAGCACATCCCGGAAACCAAGATTCTCCGGTCGATCCTGCCCGAGAAGGATGTGGACTGCTTCCATCCCTTCAATGTTGGGCTCATAAGTATCGGAGAGGTAAGATTCCTGCCCTGCACACCTGCAGGAGTCATCGAGTTGATCAAACGAGGCGGCTTCAAGACCGAGGGCGCGGACGTGGTGATTCTCGGGCGGAGCAACATTGTTGGTAGACCTCTTTCCAACATGCTCGATCAGCGGGACATGAACGCGACAGTCACCATGTGTCACACGAGGACCAAGAATCTTAAGGAGCGTTGCTTGGCTGCCGACATCATCATCGCAGCCATTGGCGTTCCCGAATTCCTGAAGGGCGACATGGTGAGCGAAGGGGTGGTAGTCATCGACGTGGGCATAAACAGAGTTGAGGCCCCCGGCACCGAGAAAGGCTTCAAGCTCGTTGGTGACGTGGCGTTCGACGAAGTGAAGGAAAAGGCTGCTGCCATTACTCCCGTTCCCGGCGGAGTAGGTCCCATGACCATTGCCATGCTCATGAAAAATACGCTCACAGCAGCAAAAGAAACCATGAAGTAGACCTGTGCATTTCCGGGACCGTCCCTGCACGGTCCCCTCCCCCTCCTCACTTGGTGCACCTGTTGTAATACTCGTTTCCATTTCAAAGAATGAGCAAGAGTCTCCCCGATCACACATGAACATACGTGGAGGCCATCACAATCAAAAGCTGTAGCTCAGAGCGGCCAGTGCTTTGACACAGTCGTCTGTGACTCGGTTTAGGAATCAGGTTCGGGCCTGTTGCTCAACTGTAGCCTTGCACCCGTTTCCAATGCGCTCCACTGTAGCTTCTTCTTGAGTCGCGTCCTTCACTGTGACGTTTTGGCTGTGTCTTTCCGATGGGAATCCTGGTATAGTGCAGTGAATTCCGGGCATGCTTGTGGATATGGTTAATGTCCACCCTGCCCTTGAGGTGCGGTTGATGGAAGACGAGGCGACGCGAGTAGAAGACCGCGGAATCATGACAAACGACACATTCCTCGATCTCCTCATATCGTTTCTCGTGCTTATTGCGGTCGTGGGAGGCGTGTTCGTCCCGACTCTGACGCACGAATTTAGCAACTGGGACGATCCGAAGCACATTGTTGCCATCTGGAAACCTAGTTGGGAACGAGCCTGGATGATTCTCTCGGATTGGAATCTGCGGTATACCGGCGTCTCCTACTTTAGCCCGCTCCACTTCCTGAGCTTGATGATGGACCAGGTGCTGGTAGGACCGGCAGTGACCCCTCAAGCTTGGATATCCAAGCTCATGAACATCGCTTACCATGGTGCCAACGCTGCTCTCGTCTTCGTTCTGTTTTCTGTGCTTGGACTCGGCCGGAGGGCAGCGCTATTTGGCGCCCTCCTTTTCGCGGTACATCCCCTGCAAGTGGGGACTGTGGCCTGGGTTGCCGAAAGAAAGAATCTGCTGGGAACCCTGTTTTATGTAGGAAGTTTTCTCTCTTTTGTCCGGTACTCTCTGACACGGCGATTCGTGTACCTCCTCCTGGTGGTTGTCTGTTTTGCAGCAGGACTCCTCTCAAAACCCTCGGTCGTTACGCTCCCTGTCGTTCTTGCCCTTTGGCTCTGGTGGGCAGGGGACAGGAGTCAGAGGGAGAAGGCTCCGTACACTCTCTTTGCTGTGCTTTTCGCCGGGTCGGTAGCGTGGGGGCTATACACTGTGTCAACGGAGGTTGCATATGAGGGTATGCTTCCCGCTCTTCCCTATCGACCCCTGTTGGTGGCTGGAGCACTACTCTTCTACGTGAGCAAGTTCCTCTATCCAGCTCAGCTTGTCCCGGTGTATCCGAAATGGGACGTCGAGGGAAACCTTCCGCTGTTCATTCTGGGACTGGGCATCGTTACCGCCGCTACCGCGGCGATGACGTATTGGCGGAACCGCATCGATCGATTGATCTTGTTCGGTCTTATATTTTTTGCGATCAATGTGATTCCCGTAGCAGGTCTCGTACCCTTCGGCCATATGAGCCACTCATTTGTGGCGGACCATTTCATGTATCTTCCCATGGTCGGCTTGTCCCTTGCGGTGGCTCGAGGCTTTCAGTTGATTTCTGCACGCATCGCACATCGCAAGAATGTGCAAACGGTCGCGATTGCAGGAGCATATATGGTCGTGTGCGCACTGGGCGTGCTGTCGATCCATCAAGGGTCGATCTGGCAGGATCAATTTGCGTTGTGGGAGGCGACCTTACGGGTGAACCGCTCTTCCGCGGCCGTGTACAACAATTACGGTTTGGCAGCACTCATGCGCGGTAAGCCGGAAAAGGCTGAAGAGCTGTTCCAGAAGGCCCTCGAGCTCTCTCCAAATCTTGCTCCTGCGTACCAGAATCTCGGTAGGCTATATTACAACCGCCGAGATCGAGATGGTGCACGAAAGATGTTTGAGAAAGCCCACTCCCTCAAGCCCCAGGACAACTTTCCGCGTCTGATGTTGGGAACTATGCTCAGAGAAGAGGGCAAGTATTCAGAGGCTATCGACTTCTTGACAAAGTGCTTGCAAGACACTCCAAGAGCGTACTTGTTGAGAATCGAGTTGGCCAGAACCTATAAGGAAGCTGGCCGGTCTCTGGATGCTCTTGACGAGCTGGATCGGGCTATCGGTGTGGACTCCCTCAATCCTATCGGCTACCTTAACAAGGGGGCTGTTCTTCAGTCTCTCGGGAGACTCGATGAATCCATAACCCAGTTGGAAATGTCTCTGGAGAACGGAGAGACTGCAGAAGCGAGACATCTGCTCGGCGTGGTGTATCTTGCGAAAGGTCGGCCGGAAATGAGCTTGAAGGAGCTCGCTCGAGCCCATGCCATTGCACCACAGCTCCCTGGAGTGTCAGACAACATGGCAAGGGCGCTGATCTTGCTTAACAGGATCGCTGAAGCTCAAGAGATCTGCGCCAACGAGGCCGCACACGGGAGACCGTGCTCTGAAGAAGTTCTGAAGCAGCTCCCCGGGAGCCAACGTGACGGCTAATGCGTCCGCAACGAAATCGGAGACAGGCCCGAGCCTTCAGTCGCTGTCTGAAGACAATCAACTCTCATCCTGACCGAAAAAGCGGGACACCGCAGCACAATGACTGCGTCCTGCCCCGCCCTTCGTTGCGCTGAAACATGCTGCTTTATCATGGAGGTGTCGCGTGTTCCAGCTGGCGACTTCCAAAGGAGAGGCACCTTCGCACACCTGCCTCATCATTTTGGCAGTGCTGGTTGATTGGAGTTCTCTTTCTTTGATTCGCCTCGCTCTGGTGTTACCGGCTGAGCATCTGCTTTGCTTTCGGTCTCCGCGGCCTTCGGCAGCCCGGCTTTCTCTGGCGAATCTGTCGACAACGGCTGACCTAGCTCTTTCTCTGCACTTGGAATCGGTCGCCCACGTCGATCTTCGCCGCTAATTGCCCTGTCCATTATTTCTAGAGCCTTCTCACCCGTTTTCGGATTCGTTATTTCAAAGAAGTATATGTTTCCTATGGATGGCGGGCCGTACAGGACAGCATCATTTTCCTTTATCTTCATAGTCCAGGGTGAATCCCACGAAATGCCGTACTTCTCGAACAAATCCTTTTTGAGAGCTCGAAGATCCCGAAACGGAACATTCTTCATGTCGAAACGGATCAGAAATAGCCGGTCCTTCTCGGTGAACTGGAAAACTACCTGGCGGAAATTAGGATTATCCGGCAAATGCCACACCAAGGCATTCCTGTCCGGCAGCGGAAGCGGTTTCGTCACATGGGTTCCCGCGTCTTTGACCATGGCAAGCACTTCCGCCATGGGGACCCCCATTTTGACATCTCGTATCTGAGTTGGGAAAGGCTCTTGCGCGAACGCTGAAAGCAGGATGCAGGGCACCAGACCAACCGCAATTGCGACAGCGAGAAGGACTGGCAACTTCATTCGCGACACTCGGTTACTCGTCTCACATTTCATATTTTTCTCCCCAGAATACGGGTCTCCGAAACATCCGAGCCCTTTCCCCGTCGTGACAGGTGGCTTTGGGTCACCACTTGAGCTTGGTTACCTTGCTCTCCTGACCTCCTGATTCCATCAAAGACTGGAGAGCCTCCACCAGGAACTGACCCTGAAACGTCTCAGGAATTCTCCGCCCCTCGAAGAAAATTTGGGGGGTGGAACTCAAGTTCATGTTGACGCCTATTTGTACGTCCTGTTCGATCTTTTTCGCGGCAATCGAATCGGGCTTCATGAGCTGGCCGAATTTGTCCAAATCAAGTCCCAACTTCCCTGCAATCTCAGGCAACATCTCTGGTTTCAGCTTTTTTTGCGAGGCGAACAGCTCATTCGCGTATGCCCAAAACGCCTTCGGCCCCCCAAGGAGGTACGCGGCGTACGCGGCCCTGGCGATCACGCATGCCCCAGGATGGAGGTCGCCGGCTACGATCCTGTTGCATTGTTTCTCGAGCGGATAATTTATGAAGACCAGCTTCAAGGCTTCCGGGTTCTTGTCTACGAGCTTCTTCAAGAACTCATGGGTACGAGCGCATAGCGGACACTTGAAATCGCTGAAGAGTATCAGGCTATAGGGGGCGTTCGGCGAGCCATAGACCGGATGCTCTGGAGTCAGTGCGATCTTGTGTTCGGGAGCGCCTCGGATCACCGCGCGGATCACGACAGGATCGTTGGCCAGGGCTTCATACTGATCTTTAACGTCTGCAAAGCTGAGAGATTTCTCCCAGAGCACGGACCCCAAAAAGACGAGCAGCGAAATCGCCACTCCCCCCAATATCAGGTAGAATCGCTCCGCCACCGTCGAGATTTCCGGAAGGAGGAATTTCCTCCGATTTCTTATTGCCACAACGAGCACGACAATCAGGGAGATGAAATTCACCACGTGAACAACGATGCACCAGGGGCAGATGAAATCCACCTCAAAGGCCATGACATACGCATAGTACCAGCTAAACCCGATGGCAGCGAAAAAATATAGCAGCAGAGCCGCCCAGACAATCTTTCTGGATCGATTGTTCACCAATCCGTTCAACACGAGCCACAGCACAAAGACGAAGCCCATCAGTCCAAGGACCGCTGACGGGAAGTAGCCAAAAAGAATGGAGTAATCCGACCGCAAGATCTCGTCGCAATTTATGCTTCCGCTGGCTCGGCACAGGCCAGACTCGGTCACATGGCCGGAGGTGCTCACGACCACTACGTGCCGATACGTGAGAAATCCAGCGGCGAAAAGGCCTATGGCTCCCAACACAAGCAATATCAGGAAACAGTGGTAGGTGGTGAAATAAGGACCGCCATCGAATCTCACGTGTCCAGCGAGAGCGGAGATCCTGGCCTGTCTGCGCTTCCATAGTCTTTTCAGAGGGTTCTGGCTTTCGTTCTCCGTGCGCATCTTCAACGGCACAGTCATCAGCTCACTCCAATTCACCTTTCCTATGATCGATGCGGCAAAGAGAGAGGGTCGCACCGCTGTGTCAAACGTGCTGCACTTGGACTTTCGGACGAGGCGTCCGCAGTGTCGATTGATATGTCTATACTATCGAGGGCCGGCGGTCAATACTGCCCTCAACGACAAGCGAGAATCGTCGCGTGAAACGCCGCTACCGGTGATGATTGACCACATCGAGCACGAATCGCTTTTCGCGCTCAAGACCTTCCGTGGAGATCGTTCAGGGCCTGTTGCCTACCCTCCCGCCTCACGCTGCAAGTGGTTCTGCTTCGCCACCAGCTCCTCAGACGTGCAGTGTCGTTTGGCCATCCACCGCAACTTTCAAGTACCGACACTGTGCGTGCCGCCCCGAGCCCGCTCAGAGAGATCGTCGTTCGCGACCCCGGTCCGTGGGGTACGGGACGAGAGCACTGAGGACAAGGCCTCCCAACGGCAGCAGCATGATGGCTTTGAGTGCCATGGGCACACCAAAGTGGTCCGCGATCACCCCCAGCAATGTAACACCGATCCCGCCTGTTCCAATAGCAAATCCGGCCATAAGGCCCGAGGCTACGCCAAGATTGTTGGGAAGCAATTCTTGAGCCATCACCATGGTAACCGTGAAGCTGGAGATCAAGGCCATGCCAACGACTCCAAGGGTGACAAAAAGCATGAAGCCATGAGTCACCAGGATCAATGGGAGGAGGACGGTTGTGAAAACCATGGACATTACCAGGAATCTTTTGTAGCCCCATCGATCCGCGAGAGGAGAGCCCACCACCGTTCCGACCGCGCCCCCCACCAGGAAAACCGACACCAAGGTGCCTGCATAGAGGGGGTCTCCCTGCTCATAGTCGATGTAGTAAAAGGGGAGGTATGCCATCAGACCAAAATGAGTCCAAGACCTCATGACAACAGTAGCGACTATCAACCCTACGGGGAGGTAGGCTGTCTTCGGGATTCTGGTCCGGGAAGTCGCTCCCGAATCCGTGGCCGGCCGGGCGTGTGCCACCGAACGCCATGTGAAAGCCAATAAGAGGAGAAAGGTCAGGGAAAACAGAAGCATCAGCGGTAGATAGCTCAGACCGAACACTGTGAGAATGAACGTTGCAACCAGAGGGCCGACCGCCAAACCCAGATTACCACCCACGGTGAACACCGCCAGACCCGTTGCCATCTTGCTTCCCGTAAAAGAACGGGCCGTCTTGAAACCTTCGGGATGATAGGATGCTATTCCGAGTCCACTGACGATTACCAACAAGAGGACGACCTCGTACTGGTTCGGAATCGACAGCAGCGATAGACCGAGACCGGCAAAGAAACAGCCTGCCGGCAGAAGGATCGCCTTTTCTTTTCGGTCAGACAGGTACCCGAAAAGAGGCTGAATTACCGATGACGTTACATTGGACGCAAGCATGATCACGCCCGCCATAGCATAGGAAAGAAGTAATTTCGCCTTCAGGAACGGCAGAATCGCAGGTAGCGCACTTTGACAAATGTCCGTGGCGAAATGCCCGAACGACAAGACCAGAAGCATTCTAAGATTGAAGGGGTTTTGACCAGGAGACTCAGCACTCATCCAGCATCTCCTTCCAGAAATCAATCAATCGAACCGATGACAATAAACCTGACGCACGCCAAAATCAACTCCGGTCGGCGGAACATGGCATGGAGCTACTCACACGCGTCAGCCATACGTAATGCAGTATCGCTGCCGGGATCGACACGGCAAAGCATCCTCTCTCCTCGATCTATGGAAACGGCCCGGGCCGGGGCTCTCGGTTCATGTATCCCTAAATTGGCAGATTTCAGGAAACGTTTTCCATGGGCTTGACACGAGTTAAATTGCTTGTTAATCTTACAAATGAAAGTGTGTTTCTCCTCAGTCCCGATCGGGAACACGGGCGGAATACGAAAACCAATCACCAAGGAATAAGGCGCCCGTACCGAGGATTGCTCCAGTCAAATGCTCTTCATGTAAATCCCCGTTTATCGAGAGTTCCTGAATCCCACAGCCGCACTCAAGATCTAGCCTCTGGGTGTGATTTTTGAAAGGAATTAAGCAATGAGTATCAACATTTACGTAGGAAATCTGTCTTTTGACACCGCGGAGAGCGAATTGAGGGAGCTGTTCGAGCAATACGGGGCAGTGGATTCTGTCAAGATTATTTCCGATCAATTCACGGGACGCTCTCGTGGATTTGGCTTCATCGAGATGGGGTCTCGGGAAGAAGGCGCCAAAGCAATCAAGGAGCTGGATTCGAGAGACCTGGGGGGACGTCCCTTGAAGGTCAACGAGGCCAAGCCGAAAAGGCAGTCCAATGACCGAAGGGGCCGCGACTCCCGCTGGTAAGCCATTGAGCCTATAGGCGATTTTGGGGAAGCGAAGTCTGCGGAGTAGACTCTCGCCTCCCCAAGAGCGGGATTTGTCGCACGAACGTGCTGGCAGGGGCCTGTTGACTCACGTAGCAGTTTCTCTTTCGACTGCGGGACTTGTGGGGGATGGGAAACGCTTGCCTGCGGAGCGTTATCGTGCTGCAATCGTCCCAGCGGTCACGTATTGGGACGGCGAAGATTCAACGGCTCGCTGACGCCAGAAATCTTCGAGACGATTCCGCTCTCGTGGACAGCTGCTCCCGCCTGGGTGGACGTGTCTTTCCTCGCTTCGATCAGGATGTCCGTGGCCAGATGGGGATACCGCCGCGCTATGAGCTCTGACGCTCGCCTGTACCACCGATAGTCTTCAAGCTTATTCAGGGCTCTGATTCTGTTGAGCAACAGTCGAAATGCGGTGATGTTTTCCACGCGCAATCCCGTAGCATTTACGTCTTCGATCAACCCCCCGGGCTTGTAGTACGTGACTCGGCAAGGTCTGGTGGAGATCTTCCAGTCACGTTGGCAATCCAGAGCGATGGTACTCTTTTCCTGATAAACCATCCGGGACCATTTCTTAAGCTTACCGATTATCTTAGGAAAACGTGAGATTGGATTGTATACCAGAAGCATTCCCCCGGGACGGAGGAGCCGGCAGCACTCCGCGAGGATCTGCCGCGGGTTGGGCAAATAGAGCAGTATTTCGCCACACACGACGATGTCGAAGGATTCATTTCTGAACGGGATACCGTCCACAAGATTTGCCTGCAGAAGCCCCGCATAGAGGCGCTTCGCTGCCGCCTGACGCAATTGATGCGGCCAGAGATCGAGACCGTACACATCATACGGCAGAGGAACGGGGTAGTAGTTTACCAGGGTTCCGGGGCCGCAGCCCACGTCGAGGACCGACAATCTCGCGTGCGCAGGAACCGTCTCTGCGGAGAGCAGTCGTGCAATGTGGGGAAAATGTGCGAATTTAAGCAGTTGCTCACCCATTCGATAATTCTGCCCCTCTTTGGACCATATGGTCCTGGGCTGTTGCCGGCAGCAAGCCCCCCCTCGGCTAGTAGTTTGTGGCACTGCGTGTCTGCCTCGGACAAGATTCTGCCATTTCCGCCGGACCATATCACAAAAGGGCGCCATTAGGAAAAGGAATGCTCGGGAGATCGTGGAGAATAGGCTCACGCGGTTCGAGAAACAAAGAAAGCCGCGATGCGTCTGGCATCCCGGCTCTGTGGTTTCTTGTCTTGGTGGGCCGTCAGGGTCTCGAACCCCGAACCTACTGATTAAGAGTCAGTTGCTCTACCAATTGAGCTAACGGCCCGTTAGAATCATTACAATACCCCCTTCCGACGGCACTTGTCAAGAGCCCAGGCCCAAAGACAGCGATGAAGAGTGATGAGAATCCTGTGGTGAGGTAGAGACTGGTTGTAGTGACCAGCCGCAGGAGGTCAGGCCCTGGGGACAGAGCTGATCTTGTTCGATGATTTTGCGCATCGAATAGCAGG
>Ga0067045_1030596_pt1 | contig 14719 bp, 11 predicted proteins | sample TerdegcTABiofilm_FD_59184 | JGI IMG/M metagenome (GOLD analysis project Ga0067045, IMG submission 59184) | Combined Assembly of (Gp0054472, Gp0054536) Wastewater bioreactor microbial communities from Singapore -Terephthalate degrading...
GCAGGTCGGCCCCGCCCGCCAGGAGATGCGTAGCAAAGCTGTGCCGTAGCGTGTGGGGGCTGATATCGGGCGGAATCCCGGCCCGTATTGCGTGGAATTTCAGCAATTCCCAAATCCGTTCCCGTCGCAACCGCTTGCCGCGGTAGGATAGGAAGGCGTAGGGCGAACGGCCGCCTGAGGCGGCGGCCAAGAGCGGCCGCTCTTCGGCCAGGTAAACGCGAAAGGCCTCGACCGCCCGTTTCCCGAGGGGCACGATTCGCTCCTTGTTGCCCTTGCCGCGGCAAACGGAATAGGCTTCGTCCAGATGAAGATCCTCCATCCGCAGGTTGGCCGCTTCACCGGCGCGGCAACCGGTCGCGTAAAGAAACTCGAGCAGCGCGCGATTGCGGTGATGGCAGCGGTCGTAGGGCCGAGGGCTTTGTAGCAGGGCTTCCACTTGGGTCGGCGTCAGAACGTGCGGCACGCGTTCCCATAGCTTGGGGCCGCCCAGAAGTTCGGCCTTGTTTTGGGTGACCAGTCCTTCCAATTGCAAATAGCGCAGGAAAAGCCGCAGCGAAACGATATGCCGCGCGAGCGACGCCGGGGCCAGGTTCCGACCGTGCAACCACGCGGCGTAGTCGGAGAGGTCTTGGATCTCGAGGCGGGTGGGGGAGCGGTTCCCCAGCCATTGCAGAAAACGGCGCAGATCGCGGCGGTAGGCGGCCACGGTGTTTTCCGAAAGGTGGCATTCCGCCGACAGATAGTGCGAAAAGTCCTCCTCCCAGTTTCGCGTGACTTGGCCGGGCGAGATGTTTTGCGGTCGTAGTTTGCGTCGCGGAGGACTCATGGCGATTCCGGTACCGATCGGCGAACGACTTCCTTCCCGCCGAAATCGGGATTAAAATCCCAGGCGATCGTTTCAGAAAGGAACGAAAAGGCGGCGGTCGGCCCTATCTCTTATCGGAAATCGGAGCGACCGTAATCGCGGCGAACCCCCAATATCATCCCGGATTCCTTATGGCTTCCACGCAAGGAATACGCACCCTCAGGGAATTGTCCCTCGGCGACGAGGGGGATCTTTTTCTGCTGCTGGTCGCCAAAGAAAGCGGAACGACGCGGGCCGGCCAGCCGTTCTGGTTGCTGACCTTGCGCGACGAAACGGGGGAGATTCAAGTCGCCGTTTGGGCGGATTCGCCGTGGTTTGCGACGTGTCAAAAGGAGTGGAAGGCCGGCGATTTCTTCAAAGTCCGAGCGTTGCTCCGCGAGTCGCGGTGGGGGCCGACGTTGGATATCCGCAAAATACGACATGTGCGGGAGAGCGACCGAGAGGCCGGTTTCGACCCCGCCAAGTTCGTGCCGGATTCGCCCGTCCCGAAAGAGCAACTCTACACGGAATTGCGGACCTTGGCGTCGGACAAGATGGAGCCGTCCGGTTTGCGGGATCTTACCTTGTATATTCTCGAACAAGAGCGGGAGAGGCTCCTGACGCTTCCGGGGTCGAGGACGTACCACCATGTCTACCCCGGCGGGTGGCTGGAGCACACGCGTTCCGTTGCCGAGATCTGCGTCTTCTTGGCCGACCAATATCGTCGGCAATACCCGGACATGCAGCCTCCGCTGGATCGTGATTTGGTTCTCGCCGGCGGCATTCTGCACGACATCGGCAAGCTGCGAGAACTGGATTGCTCTCCTCTCCAAACCACCTATTCGGCGGATGGTGCCTTGCTCGGCCACATGATCTTGGGCCGAGACTTGGTTCGCGAGGCGGCGGAAGCGGTGGGGTTTTCGGGAGAGCGATTACTGAAATTGGAACACGTGATCATTGCCCATCAGGAGGGGGGAGAAAACGGTTCCTCGAAATCGCCTATGTTCCCAGAGGCGCTTCTGGTGCACTATGCCGATGCCATTGATACCAAATTCTCGATCATGCGACGCATCTTGGCGGACGATCAAGGCGACGGACCGTTGACCGCCGACCGTAACCTCTTGCGGCATGCGTTGTTCCGGGGATCGCGAGAGGCTGAGTAAAGGCGGCATCGCAGAGCGAACGTCGGGAGGGTGGTTTCGATTAGATCCGGCGCGCTTGAGCAATCCGCCAGCGCCGTGCCGAATCTTTCAACATCGGACCGGGCTGCAGACGCGGCTCTCCCTCGAAGATGGTCGTAACCTCTTCGCGGATCATGGGGCTGATCTCGACCAGGAGCCACCCGCCCGATAGGAGCCGCTCCGCCGCCTGCGGTACCAACCGTGCGATGACCTCCGTTCCGCGCGGGCCGGCCACCAGGGCTTGGTACGGCTCGTGGTCGCGCACATCGCGCGGCAGACGGGTGAATTCTTCTTCGCTGACGTACGGCGGATTGGAACAAATGAGATGGAAAGGCTCCTGCGGGGAAAGGGCTTCCATGAGATCGCTTTGCACGAACCGAATACGCTCCGAAAAGCCTAGGCTTCGGGCGTTGTCTTCGGCGACTTGAAGGGCCTCATTGCTGATGTCCACAGCCGTGATTTCCGCCCGCGGCAGGTGCTTGGCGGCGCAGATGGCCAAGATACCGCTGCCGGTGCCGACGTCGCAGACCCGCAGGGGGCCATCGGATGGGAATTCCTTGGCCAGATCCAGCATGCGAACGACCAGGTCTTCCGTCTCCGGTCGGGGAATCAAAACGGCGGGCGTGACCCGAAAGCTGAGAGAGAAAAATTCGCGCCGGCCCACCAAATACGCCACCGGTGTACCCTCCGCTCGTTCCCGAACCATGGCGCGAAACTTGGCGCGGACCTCGTCGGAGGCGACCTCTTCGAAAGCTGTGTAGAGGTCGATGCGACGGCATCCCTTGGCTGTCGCCAGCAGAACTTCGGCGTCGAGCCGGGGCGACTCCGAGCCGTGTCGCTCCAGGTAGTCGGTCGTCCATGCCAAGAGCCGCCCGATCGTCCAGACTTCGGTTTCGGCCATGGCTTCGGTCCCCTCGGCGATCAAATCCTGCCCGAAACTGCATGAATGGGGACTTTGGAGGGAATCCTTCCCCCTCTTGCTCCCATAACGTGCTCGCGGCTTCAGTCGAGTTGGCCGAACGTGCTGCGGAGTTCCGCCCGTTCGTGATCCAGGATGGCTTCAATCAGCGGATCCAAATTACCCGCTAAGATGTTGCTCAACTGATACAGCGTGAGGTTGATTCGGTGATCGGTGACGCGGTTTTCGGGAAAATTGTAAGTGCGGATTTTTTGGCTGCGGTCTCCGGAGCCGATCTGCGTCCGTCGCTCTTCCGCCCGCTGCTCATCTTTCGCTCGCTGATAGTGTTCGTAAATACGGCTTTTCAAGACCCGGAGCGCCTTGGCGAAGTTTTTGTGCTGACTCTTTTCGTCCTGGCATTGCACCACAATTCCCGTCTCGTAGTGCGTCAGACGAATGGCCGAAGAGGTCTTGTTGACGTGCTGGCCGCCGGGGCCGCTGGCGTGGTAGGTGTCGCGGCGGTAATCCTCCGGCCTCAATTCGATTTCGATGTCGTCAGGCTCGCGGAGGACCGCCACCGTCGCCAAAGAGGTATGAATGCGACCTTTTGCTTCCGTTTCGGGGACCCTTTGGACGCGGTGGCCGCCGCTCTCGTATTGCATGCGGCGAAAGACCTCTTCACCTTCCAGCCCGAAGGAAATCTCCTTGAATCCGCCCAACTCCGTGGGATTCATCTCCAAGATTTCGATTTTCCAGCCTTTCAGCTCGGCATAACGGCGGTACATCTCGAAAAGATCGCGAGCGAAAAGCGCGGCCTCCTCGCCGCCGGTGCCGGCGCGAATTTCCATGATGCAGCGGGTCCGCTCGGCGTCCTCACCGCCCACAGTCAGGGCCAGCAACTCGTCCCAAAGTTCTTCACGTTCGCGGCGAAGTGCTTCCAATTCGGATGCGGCCAGTTCGCGGAGTTCCGGATCGGAAGAATTCTCGGCCAGTTCGCGGGCCTCTAAGATTTGCTGGGATATCTGCCGGAACCGGCGGTAGCGGGTCGCCAATTTGGCCAGCGAGCCGTGCTCGCGAAGGACGGCGGACATCCGAGAAGGGTTGGCGAGCACTTCGGGATCGTGAAGGCTCCGCTCCAACTCCTCGAACCGGGCGAGCTTTTCGTCCAGTTGTTTGCGCATGGGAATATCACACAGCCGCCGAACGCTCGGAAGAGCATCGGATGTCCACACGTACCTCAAGGAGCCGGAAACCGATCAAAGCGGCTTCCGGGGAGAACACCGAGTAGGAAGCATCCAAGCTTATGCAGGAAGCCGGCCGCGCGGCGATCAACCGGCGTCTTGCGACTCCTGTTGTTGGCCCTTCTTGCGGCCTTTCGTCACGCTCGAATAACCTCCCGCGAATCGGTTGCGGAACTTTTCGATCCGGCCGGTGGTGTCGACATATTTGAGCTTGCCGGTAAAGAAGGGGTGGCAGGCGTTGCAGATGTCAATCTTTAACTCGGACTTGGTGCTGCGGGTGACGAACGTGTTCCCACAGCCGCAAGTGACCTTGGTTTCCACATAGTTCGGGTGAATGCCCTCTTTCATGGCAAAGGCTCCGGAAATATCGGGCGTGACGGAAATCGCCACAATCTTGTGAATAACCCGCCTGTATGGGGGTATTTTATCCACCAAATTTGGCTCCGGTGCGGCATTCAACCGGTCAATACCGGAGCGGGCCATCCCATGGAAGGCCGGAAACCTGAAGTATAGCGGCGCGACGGGATTTTCTCAATCGCCCCGATTGGGTTTCCTGGGATGGGACGCAGGATGAAACTCCGGCCGAGGCTTTCAAAACGGATAGAAGCGAAGAGCCGACCGGGATCAGCCGAGCATGAAAATCTTTTCCTGTCACCGTTACGGATTCCCGGAATCCGTCGAAGTTGAGCCGTTCGGCTGTTCTGTCCCGGTTTCGTCTTTCGCGGAATCGTCCGTGGAATTGTTGCCGCTCTCGTTCGTGCCGCCGATGTCGAGCGGTTTGGCGCCGGTCAATTCCTCGATCCACCTTGCCCGAACGAGATTGCCGAATCGACTCGGCAGGTGAACATCGGCACGATAGGCGGTGATAGCGCGGGGGTAGTCTCCCAGTTTTTCGTTGAGTCGTCCCAGGGCGTAGGCCACGCCCGGCTCCCAGGGCTGGCCGGGAATCGACAAGGCGGTTCGGTTGATCAGGAGGTCCTCGGCTGACTTGCGATTTCCCAACCACACGGAAATCAGGCCGAGCCAATACGATGCGTTGAGTTTGGCTTGGATGTACATCATCTCTTGCGCGGAGTTCATGCCGGAGGAGTCGAGCAGCCTTTGCGAAGGGCGTGCCGCTTGGTAGCACGCCGTGGCACTCTCTTCGCCGAGAAGGTCGCCCTTCAGGTGGAGCACACGCCCGCGCCATAGCGGCATCATGCTTTCCGTTTGAACCATGAAGGGCAGCATATCCATCGCCTGGTAGCGATTCACTTCGGCGGCGAATGCCTGGCGCTGGAGCGAGGCACGATAGGGGAGCGTCCAAAGCGACACATCCTCGACCCCAAACAGTTCCCGGAACCGCGCCGCTTCGTCGCTGGGGTGAGCCGTGAGCGAGAGGGATTCCCCGCCGGCCAGCATTCGGGCGACCATTTCCATTCTCTGCGATAGATATGCGGCGGAGCCTTCCAGCAACACTTGTACGGAGCGTAGCATGGAAGATTTGACGCGATACGGATTTCGCGGATCGGCATCCAGGCGGCGGAGGAGAGATTCGTTGTTCGCCAGTTCTTGGAGGGTCGCCGGCTCGATCTCCAAGCCCCGGCCGGGGACCATCTTGAGGCCGTCTTCGGCGGGAATGGGGAATCCTAAACTTGGTTCGAAGATGTAGATCTTGCCTTCGATCGCGACGCCCACGGCCCAGGGTTCCCATCGCGGCTCTTGGCCCTCGGCGGCAACGTTGACCGCAAGCATGGCCGCATCGAGGCCTTCCTGGCGGCACAGCAACAGATAGACCCACGCCCTGGCGGTGGCGGAACCGTGACCCAGCAGCAGAGTTTGCCACGGCGTTCGGACGAGGAGCTCCCCGTTGGAAAGCTGCGGCGAGTTGTCGAGCGGATCGAGTTGGATGTGAAAGACGACCCAGTCGAAGAGCGCTTTTGCTCGGGATAACTCGTCCACGCCGTCGCCCCGCGCCCAGGTCGCGATGTCGCGCAGCCAGACGGCGGTTTGCAGCGAAAAGGCGTCATCACGCGTGAAATGCAGTTCGGCCAGGTTCTTGACTTCCGGCAGTTCCCGCATGTCGGGTGGGAGGGTCTCCAAGAGCGGATCGGGTTGCCAATCCTCCAGCGGTTTTTGCGTGCGGATCCACTGGTCCAAGCGATCGGCGACCTGAATCGCCATATCCGTTCCGTCGAATTGGTAGAGGCGATTGAGGGTGTCGATAGCGATTTCGAACAGCTCATCACGGTGAAGCGTGGCCGTTTGGCCGGCATTCGTGGTGGGAGGCGGCTCCTCCTTTTGCGCCGGCTTGCGGCAGCCGAGCGTCGTCGAAAGAACCAAGGTGAGCCAAAGGATGGTAAGGTGACACCACGAAAGTCGGAATTCGGACGACGTCCGCCGGCATGTCTTCGGAAGACGGAGCGCGTTCCCCCGAATTTCGGGGTTGCAGCCGCGAGTGCCGGACACACGCCCCTCTCGCGGGTTTAGAGATCGGAATTCTCGGCGCCAGACTGACGCTGTTTGCGGAACGTTCGTGGTTGAAGGTGATGTTCGAAGCCTCACGTGGCTCATGCCGAGTCCTCCGCGAAATCGCGCAGATATAGGGTGCGGATGGATGCCAGTTGTCGTAGCAGCTTGGGCAGCTCTTTCAGGGGTACCATATTGGGACCGTCACTGAGCGCGTTGTCGGGATCCGGATGGGTTTCGAGAAACACGCCGTCGGCACCCGCCGCTACCGCCGCGCGTGCCAAGGTGGGAACCATACGGCGATCTCCGCCGGATCGTTCGCCCTGTCCGCCGGGTTCCTGTACGCTGTGAGTGGCATCAAAGATCACGGGCACGCCCAAAGACTGCATGAGCGGGATGCTCCGTATGTCGTTTACGAGCCTGCCGTAACCGAAAAAAGTGCCGCGTTCTCCCAAAAGCACGTCACGGCAGCCGGCTTCGGCAAGTTTCGTGATGACATGCCGCATATCGGCCGGGGCTAGAAACTGCCCTTTTTTCACATGCACCGGCCTGCCTGTAGCTCCGGCGGCGACCAAGAGGTCGGTTTGACGACAAAGAAAGGCGGGAATCTGGAGCAAATCGCATACCTTCGCCGCGGGAACGGCTTGCTCCGGCAAGTGGATGTCCGTGGTAATCGGCAAACGGTGGGCATTCCGGACTTCCGCTAAAATGCGCAGTCCTTGCTCCAAACCGGGCCCGCGATACGATCGAAGGCTGGTGCGATTCGCCTTGTCGAAAGAGGCTTTGAAGATGACCTGCAAACCTTGCTCTTCGCCCATCCGGCGGAGGAACTCGGCGGTCTGGAGCGTCAGTTCTTCCGACTCGATGACGCAAGGCCCGGCGATAATCAGCAAGGGTTGACCCGGGCCGCAACGATAGGGACCGATTTCGGCGGGAAGCCGTAGCACCTCAACACCTCCCACAAAAAAGCCAGGCTTGCGACCGGACCCGGCACATGCTTGTCCGGCCGCAAAGGGCCTGCGTGAACACAAGTCCTTTATGCCCGGAGGGTTCCGTCATGCGGGTTTTTCACTACGAATTTTACCGGCTTGCCCAGGGACGAATTCGGCATCCCACGTTCGCGATTTCCACTTCGCGGCCGTGTGAGCCGGCACGACGACTTGCACTCGCCGCGCCATGACCTCGATTTCGAGGGGTAGCATCCCTCCCGGGTCGCCATCGAGCTGGTAACTGACCTGCTCTGCCGCCGTAATGCGAATCCGCCGCGCGCGGGCCAGACGACAATCTGGAAGTCTGGGATGGAGCATGAGTTGGCTGACGGCGGTATACCACAGGCCTCGGGCGACTCCGCGGCGTTCGAACGTGCAGATATCCAATTCGCCGTCGGTGCCGTCGGCTTTTGGAGTCAGCGGCAGCCCCCAGCCGTACTTGGGCAGGTTGAAGACGAACGCCCAAGCCACGGGACCGATCGCCTTGACCTCGCTTTCGTCGTGGAGCGTGTAGGTGACCGAAAGCTCGGGAAAGGAATAGGTCCGCATGAGCTGGAAGATCGGGCCGATGAAACTGAGGAAGCTGCCGTGGCCGCCTCGGTAACCCGCCAGCCGTCGGCGATGGACCATTTCCACGGCTGCCGCGTCAAACCCGCAACTTGCCATTACTAGAAATAATCGACCGTTGGCGGAACCGGCATCCAAATGCAGGATGCAGCCGTCATGAACGAGGCGGGCGGCCGTGTTCGGGTTTTTGCTGATGCCGAGGTGGGATGCCGCAAGATTGGATGTTCCGGCGGGAAAGAGCAGCAAAGGCACTCCCGGTGCGCACCGATTGATTAATTCCAACGCGGTGCCGTCACCTCCCAATCCCACTAAGCAACGCAAATCCCCGCGCTCGTGACGCCGATTGGCGGTCTCGGTCGCTCGTGCCAAGTCGGTGGAGACCTCGACGCGGTAACCGTAGGCCTGAATCGCCCGCAGAAGACCGTCCAATTGCCGCTGAGAAGAACGCCTACCCGCTCTGGGGTTGTGCAAAACCATGACGAGGTCCGCGTCCGAAGGCAGGGATTGCGGAGGCAACACGTGATCCATGTGTTTCGATTTCGGTGCTGGGTGTCAATCTGTTCTTGCTAAGAGAGACGCTCCCGGGGCGACGCAGTATTCGCCGACGATCGCCGGTGGCGGCGATCCGTGCTGTTGGAAGATGCGCTCGAGCGGTCGTGATGCGACTCGTCCGGCGTGGTGTGTGCAACTCCCGACTTCCACAGGGTACGCGATTTGTGATTTTGGAACAAGCTCCGGACGGAGTCGCGCACGGCGGCCGCGAAATGGAGACCGGCGAATCGGCGGGGCAGGGGCCAAACACAAGCGTCGTCCGCGTTGCTTGCGGAAGGGGCGTTTTCCTGGGGGACGTCATGGCGTAAATTGACGGATGGTTATCCCCCATGGACTTGGCCGGGGCATAAAACATCCGGACGTGGCGATCGATCTGGATTGCCGGAACGAACGGCGTCGTTATACTGCGATCCTACCCCGACACAGCCGCGTCCCTCATCGTCTTCACCCTTTTGCTTCACTCTATTGTGCTCGCTATGTTGGATTATCGTCTGCTGGCCGTGGATATCGACGGTACGTTGGTCAATAGTCAAGACCGTCTCACGGAAACCACGTGCCGGGCGATTCGTCGTGCCGGGGCGGCGGGGTTGCAGGTAGTTTTGGCGACAGGCCGAAGATACAGCAGAGCCTTGCCCCTCGTGGAATCGCTCGGCTTGGAGGTGCCCGTCATTGCTTCCAGCGGAGCGATCGTCAAAAATCCCGTGAGCCATCAGACGCTCTTTCGGGCTGAATTTCCCCCCGCCGGCCTGCGAGACTTGATATGCCTCCTTCGCAGGCTTGGGTTTCAGCCGGTTCTCCTGGGCGATACCTTCGATCAGGGCTTCGATTACTATTTGGACCCCGGGGATCCTCCCAACGGCTATTTGCAGGACTACCTTCGAGCCAATCCGGATTGCGAGCGTTATTGGCCGCGGATCGAAGAGGAGTCCCCGCCGGAGGTCTTCGCAGCCTTTACGATCGGCGACCGCGATGCAATGCTGGGGGTGGAGCACGCAATCCATGAGACGTTTCCCTCGCAATACGTGACGCATGTTTTGCGAAGTCCGCGTTATGAGGGTTTCTTCTGCGAAATCGCCCCTGCGGGGGTGGACAAGTGGACGGCGGTTCGAACCGTGGCAGCCCTGTGCGGTGTGCCTTTGGACGCGGTCTGCGCGGTGGGAGACGACGTGAACGATCTGCCGATGATCCGGGAGGCGGGGCTTGGGATTGCGATGGGTAATGCCTTGCCGGTCGTTAAGGAAGCCGCGGACTACGTGGCCCCGACTCACGACCAGGAGGGGTTGGCGGAGGTGGTGGCCTGGTTATTGGGTGAACGACCTTTTCCGGCCGACCCCCACCCACGCAGGGAGCGGACAAACTCCCGGAGCGGAAAGGCGGAATAGCGTTCGCGGTCTTCCGGCCATCGTTATCGCCCATGATGAGCCTTGGTTCCGGGATGGTCGCCGTGGGCGATTTGGCAAAGAATTGAAAAGACGGGGAGGAGATGATGACGGAGAACGCCGTTTCGCGAAATGAAAACGCCGATATCCCGGAGGGATCGGCCGCCCCGAACATCAGCTTCTCGGATTTCCAGACGCTGATACGGCGGATGTATTATTCCAAGGATGTGGCCCGCGGTATCGACGGCACGTTCATGTGGCTGATGGAGGAAGTCGGGGAGCTGGCAGCGGCACTCCGTAGCGGTACCCAAGAAGAACGGGAAGCCGAGTTCGCGGACGTGATTGCTTGGTTGACTACCATCGCCAACGTAGCTCAGATCGATTTGACAAAGGCGCTGAGGAAAAAATATGGCAGCGGCTGCCCGGGCTGTGGCAAATTTGTCTGCGTGTGTCCCGACGGGGGTAAACCGTAGCCGCCTAGGGTGGTACCGGAAGTACGCCACTTTGTCTGAACCGCGGGGATAATCTTGCGTAAAGTTGGGGTGACCGGTCCACGACAATTACTCCGTGGCGATGGATCGCATATCAGGGGCGTATCATGCTTATCCCGTGCCGCCTCATAGGGGGGTGTCCTGGAATCCAATTTCCGAATGCAATCAGGTCGTAAGTGAAACCGGTGAATTCTCGTCAAGTCCTGCCTTTCCTTGCCGCTTTCCTTGCCGAAATCGCCCTTATTGCTGGGGGGGCGAGATTGCTTGTTGCGGATGTTTCGGTAACGGAGGGGGGGGCTGCTCCAGAGGCACGGGCGAAAGCGGAAATTTATGCCGACGTTCACCTCGCGAAAGTGGAGCTTGGCTGGGGCGGCGTATGGAAACCGGGTTTCTGGATGCCGATTTGGGTCACGCTTTCGGGCGGGACGACGGGCGGGGCAGGGGAACTGGTCGTCTCTTGCCCGGATAGCGAGGGTGCGGTTTGCAGGTATCCCTTCGGCCGAGTCCAGCTCAACGGCAACGAAACGCGAACCGTGGAATCGCTGGTGCGACTAGGCCGGGCTGGGGCCGCCGTCACCGTCGAATGGCATCTGGAAGATGGCCGCACACTACGGCACAGCGTACAGTCGAATCGCTCGCTGGTCGGCCCTACCGGAACAGGACCGACGTTTGAACAGCCGGTCATCCTTCAGATTGGGCCCACGCCGATCGCGGAGAACCGCCAAGGGCGAATCTCGGGGGGGATTCACTGGGTGACGATCACGACCCCGGAAGCTCTGCCGCGAAACCCCGCGGCTTATCAAATGGTTTCTGCCGTCTTGCTCACCACGGGAGCGGACGCTCGATTTCGCGAACGATCATCTCGGTGCGGGGACGTGTGGCAGGGTTTACGGGAATGGGTGGCCTCGGGTGGGCGTCTGGTTTTGAGCGTCGATGAGTCTGCCGCCCATCTCTTTGCCCCGGGGGAAGTCTTGGACTGGGCCATCCCGGGCGGTATTGCGGGCAGTATCCAGTTGCGGAAGACCGCGGCTTTGGAGACCTACGCCGAAAGCCCTCGACCATTGGTGGTTCGCCGCGGTGAAGCCTTCCTCAAGGCGGTGCAGGTTCCGGGGTTTCGAGGGATTGTTTCAGCCAAAGAGGGGAACATTCCTTTGGTGCTGCGGAGGCAGTACGGTTTCGGCACGGTGGTTCTTTGCACGGTGGACCTGTCGCATCGGGCCATCCGCGAGTGGTCGCAGAAGGATCGCCTGCTGGAACGGCTGCTGGACCGCGCGGAAAGCCACGGCGGCCAGGTCGGCGAGCAGCGAACCTTGATGCATCATGGGTTTAATGATTTGTCGGGACAATTGCATGCGGCTCTCGAGCGTTTCCCCGGCGTCATGTTCGTGCCTTTTTCGACCGTAGCGATTCTGCTGGGAGTGTACCTGGTGCTGGTCGGCCCCTTGGACTACTTGATCTTGGGGCGGTACCTTCCCGATCGACGCTGGACCTGGTTGACCTTTCCCGTGATGCTGATAGCCGTATGCGTTTTTGCGTGGAAACTCGGGGAGGATTGGAAAGGGGGCGGCGTCCTGGTAAACGAGGTGAGCCTGCTGGACGTCGATGTTGAAGGCGGGCGGGCTCGGACCATCGCTTGGGCTGATTTCTTCACGCCCAAGGAGGGGTTGTTCGACGTGAAGCCGAGCGCGGAGTGCTGGCGCGGCCTCGGTTTGCGGCCGACATCCGCATCCGTGGGATGGTTTGCCTCGCCGGGTCGGGGACTGGGCGGAATGGAAGGGGCGTCGCTGGATTTCGGCGAATCTGTGGGGAATTACACGGTTCGCAAGGCAGGACCTTTCGCCGAGTTGGAGGGATTGCCGGCGGCGGCCAAGGCGACCCGTGCGGTTTCGGCCGTGATTGAGGGTGAACCGGAAAAGCCCGTCCTTGAAACCGAGCTTTCCGATCGCCAACAGTTGTTGAACGGAACCGTGACGAATACGTTTCCCTTCGCCCTGGATGATGCCGTGATTCTTTATCGCGGTTGGGTTTATTTCGTGGGGCGATTGGAGCCGGGGGCCTCATGGCGACCCCGCGTCGGTGAGGACCGCCGTGAGCTACGATCTTGGCTCAACGATCGCCGCGTGGAGACGGTGGGGGAAGGCGTTCAGCAGCAAGCAAGACAGGTCGTGGCGCCGTACGATCGGTCGAGTCGTGATGTCTGGTATATCTTGCGGATGATGCTGTTCTATCGCGCGGCAGGGGGCGACGGATATGTGAGACTGTGGAATGCCCAGTACGCCGACCTCGACGCGACGGATTGGCTGGAAAACGGAAACGCGGTACTGCTGGCGAGGGCCGACCTTGATCCCGCGAAGGGCGCGGTCGCGATTCACCTGCGTGGAGCTGCCGGCCGGCGACCGCCGCAATATGATTCGCTGACCTACGTTCGCGCAGTCTTGCCGGTCCGAGGAGCGGAAGTCGGCTCCCTTACTCAAGGTGTGGAGTAGTCGCCGCGGCGAGCACGGCGTGCCAAACGGCGTTGCATCATTCGATTGGAACGAATCCTTCCCGTAAAGCAGGTTCAACGGTAGATGACCCCTTCACATGCCCAAGCGTCCGTCGCTCCCATCGGCCCCTCCATTCAGGAAAAGGTCAAGCCGGTGGTGGTCAAGACGGTTGACTTGACCAAGATTTACGGCGAAAAGCGGGCGGTCGATCGATTGACCTTGGAATTGTGCCGGGGAGACCTCTTCGGTTTCATCGGCCCCAATGGATCGGGCAAGACGACCACCATGCGGATGTTGGCGACGCTGCTCCAGCCGACCTGGGGCGAGGCCTACGTTTGCGATTGCTCGATCTACACGCAGCCGAAGGAAATCCGCAGGTTGATCGGCTACATGCCGGATTTCTTCGGTGTGTACGACGACATGAAGGTGATCGAGTATCTCGAGTTCTTCGCTTCCGCCTACCGTATTCACGGCCCCCGCCGGCGAAAAGTCTGCGAAGAGATGCTCGAATTGGTGGATTTGACGTATAAGCGCGATGCCTTCGTCACGAGTCTCTCTCGCGGTATGACCCAGCGACTGGGCCTGGCGCGCGTATTGCTGCACGATCCGGAGGTTCTGATCCTCGACGAACCGGCGAGCGGCTTAGACCCTCGAGCGCGGATCGAAATTCGCGCCCTCCTCAAACGGTTGCGAGAGATGGATAAGACGATCATGGTGTCGAGCCACATCTTGCCCGAGTTGGCGGACATTTGCAACAAGGTCGGCATGATCGAGTTGGGCAAACTGGTCGTTTGCGCGGATGTGCAAGAGGTGCTCCGCCGCGTCCGCGAAAAGATCGTCTTATGGATCGGCGTCCGCGACGATGTCGATGGAGCCGCGCGCCGCCTGGAAGGGCATCCCGCGGTTGAGTCCTTGGACGTGAGGGACGGCCGGCTGCGCGTGGCGCTGAAATCCAACGACGTCGATTACAGCGAATTGGCGGATATCTTGGTGCAGTCCGGATTCCGGCTGACGCTCTTCCGCGAAGAGGAGATCAACTTGGAGACGGCATTCATGGTGTTGACGCGGGGAATCACCGCCTGATGTGCGGCAGCTTCGCGCGGCCCGAGACGCCGTCTTCCGTCGCCCCGGAGATTCCGCCCTTCGTTCAGGATTCGCCCTGACAGGTTCCTTCGGGCGGAGCCAAGAGACGGAGCCAACGGTCGGCCTCCGCCTCGAACATCGCGAGATCGCTTCCCACCGCGATGAACGTCATGCCTTGGTCCGCATAGCGGCGGGCCTCGTGAGGGTCGGCCGCATGAACGCCCGCCGCGCAGCCGGCCTCTTGGGCCGCGTGAATGACTTCACGCACCGCCGTCTCGAAGGCTTCCGGCCGAACCGTCGGCTCGTGTTCCTTCAGACGTAGTCGCAAGTCATTGGGCCCGATGAAAAGGGCGTCGATGCCGGGTACCGCGGCGATGGCCCGGGCGTGTTGCACGGCCCGATCGCTTTCGATTTGGACCGCGATGAAGATCGCGTCGTTGGCGTGGCGTAGGTACTCCTGAAAAGAGGTATGGAACGTCAGGGTCTGCATCCCTCGACCGGCACTGCGGTCGCCCATGGGGGGATACTTTGCGGCTCGCACTGCGGCGGCGGCTTCCTCC
>Ga0067045_1004822_pt1 | contig 14705 bp, 14 predicted proteins | sample TerdegcTABiofilm_FD_59184 | JGI IMG/M metagenome (GOLD analysis project Ga0067045, IMG submission 59184) | Combined Assembly of (Gp0054472, Gp0054536) Wastewater bioreactor microbial communities from Singapore -Terephthalate degrading...
CGAATACCGTTATCGATATAAAAGACCCTAAAAACACATTGTCTTTTAAATTTGAAAATAACTGGCCGAAAGAGCTTAAAATAATCAAATCCGGGAATATTGAAGAAGAGTATTTATACGACGAAAACGGTAAAGCGATAAAAAAATAAATCAATTTATATATGGAATTTTCATCTCCACAACCGCTCCGTTTGAGTTGTAAATTTTCATAATTCCGTTATGTTTTTTAACTATCTCGTATGACCCGTAAAGCCCCAATCCTGTCCCGCCTTTGTCTATTCTTGTAGATTTGAAAGGTCCTATTTGAGATAATATTTCCTCGGGAAATCCCGGGCCGTTATCTGATATTCTGAGTACTATGTAATTTTCCTCGTTTGTTATTTCCATTTTTATCGTTCCGTTTTTTTGGGGAACGAAAGATTTTGAATTTAAAAGAATATTTATTAACGCTCTTTCCATAAAAAGTTTGTTTCCTTTTATTTTTGTTTTTGGGGCTGTGTTTTGAAACGAGAATCGTATCCCGTTTATTTTAAAATCGTTTTTTATTATGTTTACGGTTTCGTTTACCGCTTCCATTAAATCCGTTTCGTAAAACTTTATTTCGTCGGAGGTCGTTATCGAAAGAGTAAAGTGGCTAAGGTTTGCCGCCATTTTGGAAGCGTATTTTAATCTCGTGAAATCTTCCGATTTTTCTCCGTTTTCATTTTCTATTATATCGGAAGTGAGCGATATTATTGCTATAAGATTTTTAAGGTCGTGAACCAGAGATGCTATCGTTTTTAATTTTCCTTCCAATTGATCGTATTTTTTATCGGTTTTTTGGGCTTCCACTTCGTATATCAATGTTTTGATTTCGCTTCTTTTATTTATTATTTCTTCTTCCAGCCTGTAATTTGCCAGTATTTGTCTGTATATTACGTATCCTCCGCCCGATATTATAAAAAATTCTATTAACATTTTCCCTAACAACAACTGGTTTTTAAAAGGGGTATTTAGATATAGCAACAAAAGCCCTAAAAAGATCAGGATTATCTCGCCTAAAAGATAAAACAATTTTCCGCTCATGGCTATCGTAAAAACCGGAAGCAAGAGCAAAACCCAAAAGTAAGAATTTATCCCTCCGGAAAAAGATATTACGGAAAAGACAGTAAGCGTGTTTAAAAAAGTTATGGTTAGTAAAATAAATACATTGATTTCCGTTTTGTTTTTAAGATATCTGTTTGAAAAAAAATTTATCGACATAAGAACGAAAAGCGAATATAAAATTTCCGGAGTTTTTACATCGGAATTGTCTTTGAAAAAGAACGCCATTACGAACATGAATAATGCGAATATAAATTCGTATTTGTTTTTGGAAAAATTAGGAATGAATTTCTCTTTAGGTAAGCTAAATCCCATCAATTACTATTATATAAAAACAATTTTAAAACGCCCAGCGTTAAATCGAATAACGATTTCCCCTGCTAACTGGGCCCGGTAGGACTTGAACCTACGACCCATCCGTTATGAGCGGATTGCTCTGACCGACTGAGCTACGGGCCCAAGATGGTATAAATATATTATAAAATTTTTTAAACAAAAATCAAAATCTCATGCATATTCGAGCGTCTTGGATGATTGGACTAAATTAGATGTATAGAAGTATAGAGGCGTAGCTGTGTGGAAGCCTGGACGATTAGAAGATTGGATGATTGGATTAATAGATGACCGGATGATTGGAAGAAATTAGATGTATAGAAGCATAGATGTATGGATGCGTAGAGTTATTGGAAGAATTTAAACTTTTTCTAATCGTATAACATTGAATATTAGACTTACAACTTATAGCCCTATTCTCTATCCCCTCCTCTCTATTCTCTTTCTTATGACTTTAAACATTTGGTTCCTCTCGTGCAAATTTAAACATTAAACATTGAACTTGCAACTTATAAGCCCCTATTCTCTCCTCTCTATTCTCTAACCCCTAATCTCTGTTCTCTATCATTAGACTTTGAACTTAAAACATTGAACTTTAAACATATCGGGTAAGGTCTTTCCAGAAATAGGGATAAGTTTTTTTTACGCAGTTCGGATTTTTAATTTTAAGTTTCGGGTTTATTGTTTTTTTGATTATTCCCGCTATCATCGCTATCCTGTGGTCGCCTTTGGTATCTATAAAATTTATATTTTTAAATTCCGAAGGCCCTTCTATCGTCAGTTTGCCTACGTATAGATTAACTTTTACGCCTAATTTTTTTAGTATATTATAAATCTCTTTTAATCTGTCGGATTCTTTGTTTGAAAGAGATTTTGCGTTTGAAATTCTCGTTATCCCGTCGGCTTTTGCCGCTATCAGGCTTAAAAGCATAACCTCATCTATTAAAGAAGTTATATCTTTTATCGTTATCGGTTTTATTTTTTTTGTCGGTTTGACCAAAATATCCGCAACCGGTTCCGCCGATAAGATTTTTTTGTTTTTATATTTTATTTTGACTCCCATTTTTTTTAACGAATTTAAAAATCCGATTCTTGTCGGATTTATCCCGCAGTTTTTTACGATTATTTCTTTCCCGCTTAATATAGCCAGAGTTATAAATACCGAGGCCTGGGATATGTCGTTTGGTATTTGGATATCTTTCGGTTTTATTTTGAAATTTTCTAACCATATCATGTTTTTTTTCTTTTTAATTTTCATGCCGAAGTAATCCAAAAGTCTTTCGGTGTGGTCTCTTGTGCGGTACTTGTCGTTTATTATAATTTTGCCGGAGTATAAAGAGGCTATTAAAAGAGCGGATTTGGTTTGAGCTGATTTTACTTCAAAGTTTAAAGGTTTTAATATGGAAGGATTTATAGTAAAAGGAAGTTTATAATTGTTATGTATTATCTCCGCTCCCATTTTTTTTAGAGCCGTAACGGTATCTTTGGAACTTCTTCTTAAAATGGTTTTTTTCCCCGTTATTTTATACGAATATTTTTGATGTATAAGTATGGGGAGCAGTAATCTCAATAATAAAGCAGATTCGCCTACGTTTATTGCCGCTTTTTTCGCCCCGTATTTGCCGAAGCCCTTTACGGATATGATGTTTTTTTCGGTTTTTATTTCCGAACCCAATTTTTTTAATGTTCTAACGGTATTTAAGGTATCTTCTGATATAAGCGGATTTCTTATTTTTATTTTTTTCTCGGATATCGAGCTTAATATAAGAGCTCTTATCGTTATTGATTTGTCTGGAGGGGGGGTATAAATTATTTTTTCCATTTTAAACAATAATCTATCGCTTTTATGTAAGACTTAACGCCTTCTCCATAAAATCTTTTTACGCAAACGTCTTTTATTACCGATTTTTTTCTAAAGCTTTCCCTTTTTGTTATATTTGACAGATGCACTTCTACGGTCGGTAAGTTTACGGCTTTTATCGCGTCTCTTATCGCGTATGAGTAATGAGTATATGCGGCCGGGTTTATTATTATAAAATCCACATCTTTCATATTTTTTGTAATTATGTCTATTATTTCTCCTTCGCAGTTCGACTGGTATATTTTTATCTTTATTTTGTTTTTAACGGCGTATTTTTTGATTATGCCGTTTAATTCTTTTAATGTCATATCTCCGTATATTTCTTTTTCTCTTACGCCCAGAAGATGAAGGTTAGGGCCGTGTATTAAGAGTATTCTTCGCATAGTTCTTCCCATATTTTCCCTATTGTTTTTTCTTTTATGTTTTTAAATCCTTTTAATTCCATTTTATCATTTATTAAAATAAAGTAGTTTGAAAAACCCTTGTTTTTTTTGTCTTTGGAAACAAGTTTTAAAAAATACTCAAAATCTTTTTTGTTTAATTTTATTTTGAACCCGTCGTATTTTATAATTTCGGATAGTTTTCTGTAGTTATCTAAGTTTATTAGATTTAATTCGCGAGAAAGTTTAACGGCAAATTTTATGCCTAAAGAAACGGCGTTGCCGTGCGGAATTTTGTATATGGTTTCTATGGCGTGTGCGGAGGTGTGGCCGAAGTTTAGCTTTTCTCTTATTCCTTTTTCGTCGAAAGGGTCTTTCGATACCATTTTCGATTTAAATTTGACGCACAAAATTATCGCTTTTTTCAGAGCGTTAAAATCTTTTTTTATTAAAGGCATTGATTTTTGTAAATTTTTAGAGGTATTTTTATCCGCTATTATCGCGTATTTAATGATTTCTCCCATCGCTTCGTTTAGGTTTTCTTTTCTGGATATAACTAACGAAGGGTCTATTAAAATGGCGGATGGGTTATGAAAACTTCCTATTATGTTTTTCGCTTCGAAATCTATCGCGGTCTTCCCGCCTATGGAAGCGTCTATCTGGGCCAAGAGCGTCGTGGGTATGGATATCCATCTGATTCCTCTCAAATATATGGAAGAGGCAAAACCAGTTATATCGGATATCTTACCGCCTCCCACGGCTATTGCGAGCGAATTTCTTGTCATTTTGTTTTTTATAAAAAATCTTATTATTCCTTTTATTTCGTCGAATTCTTTCGTTCTGTCTGAGTTTATCGTTATCAAAGGGGCGATATTTATTCTGTCTTTAAAAATTTTAAATATTTTTTTGTCGGTTACTATAACCGCTCTGTCGTATTTAAACTTGCCGATTTCTTTTTTAAAATCGATTTTTTCGGATATTGTTATTTTAGATTTTATCCTTTTTTTAATGTTTATCGAGATTTCCATATTTTCGATATTTTATCCGAGAGTTCTTTTATCGTTCTGTCTTTTAAAACATTTTCGGCTTTTAAATATTTTTTTAACCTTTTTTCGTATAATTTTTTTACTTTATCTTTATTTTTATACAGGTCTTTAAGCAAAGGCCTTTTAGATTCTCCTTTTTTTAATCTTTTAAAAAGCCGTTTCCAAGGAACCATTATAAAAAACTCTAAATTCCCTTCTTTTCCCGAAGGGAAGATTCCGCCTCCGGTTGATATTACGCAATTTTTTTTCTTTAAAACCGAAGAAAGTATTTTCTTTTCAAGCTTTCGAAATCTTCTTATCCCTTTTTCTTCCACGAATTTTTTTATCGACCCGTATTTTTTTTCAAATTCGATATCCGTATCGTAAAAGGAAAGGCTTAACTTTTTCGCTACCATTCTTCCTACGGTAGTTTTGCCGGAGGCCATAAATCCGTAGATTATAATCCTTTGATGTTTTTTAGCGTTTTTCGGGTTTTTATTCGCCATTGTTTTACGTTTTCTTCTATCTCTTTGAAATTATCGCAACCGAATTTTTTGATTATTTCTTCGGCTATTACATAAGAGATTAAAAACTCGGAAATATAAGCCGAAGCGAATACCGATGTCACATCCGAAGAGTTTATTGAAATCTCTTTTTCTTTTCCGGTTTTTAAATCTATGGTTTCTTGCGGATATCTTACGGAGGATATCGGCCTTGTCGCGCATCTTATTAGGATATCGTTTCCGTCGGTCATTCCGCATTGTATCCCGCCTAACATTTTTTGGTTTTTATTTAGTTCTTTTCCGGTAAAATCGGTTATTTCAAATCCTTTGCCAAATTCCACCGATTTTATCCCGCCCAATGAAAAAAGCTCTTCGGATATTCTGGATTGCAACCGCACTTTGGGGTTTTCATATCCTCCAAGGCCGACCGGAAGGTTTTTTAATCTGAGCTCGAATACCCCTCCGAAGCTGTCTCCTTCTTTTTGAAATTTTTTTATTAAATCCTGGAATTTCGAATTATCGGTTTCTTTATGACATTTTATTACTCTATGCTCTATTTTTATCCCTAATTCCTCCAAAAACTTTTTTGTAAACGAAAAAAGCAAAACCCTCATTGCTGTTTCTCTGGCGCTTGCTCTTTCTTTTATCAGATACGTTTGTGTATGAGAATGTTTTATCGCTCCGATTAGGTCCCCGTATCCCGGCGTAAAATATGAAAAACTTTTAAGTTTTCGGTTTTTGTTGTAAATAATCGCGCCTATTGGATTTCCGTCGGTAATTTCACCCTCCAACCCGCTTATTATCTCAAAATTGTCGTTTTCGCTTTTTTGCCTTATTCCTCTTCCCAAAACATTTCTTCTTCCTGCAAGTTGCTTTTTTATGTAATTTTTTGATATTTTAAATCCGTATGGAAATCCCGAAAGTATGCCTAAAAGGCATTTTCCGTGCGAGTTGCCCGCGGTCATATATCTCATAAAATCCTCTTTAAATATTTTATAAGTTTTTTATCGTATTTTTTAAAGTTTTTACCGGATATAAATTTAATTCCTTCAACCGCTTGGTTTGCGAGTATCTCTATGCCTTCTATCGTTTTGATTTTTCTTTTTTTCGCTTTTTTAACAAGCCCCGTTTCTTTTTTGTCGTAAGCGAAATCTATTAGCAGTTCTGCGTTTTTGAGATTTATGTTAAGATTTTTTTTATAATACATTCCTATGGGCGTTGCGTTTATTATTATTTGATATGGCTCTTTTAACGCTCTAAAATCGGTTAGTTTTATGTTTTGAAATTTTTTAAACCAATCGTTTTTGTTCGGATTTCTCGCCGCTACCGTTATGTCTTTTATCCCTTTTTCCAATAGAAATATAAAAGCGGTTTGAGCGGATGAGCCGTTTCCTATTATTAAAGCTTTTTTACGGCTTATATCGTCTTTTATTATATTTTTAAGCGCTTTGTAATCGGTGTTTGAGGAAAGCAAATGTCTGCCGGATATTTTGACGCAGTTTGCACAACCGCTTTTTAAAACGCTTTTGTCTCCTATGGTTAGTTTTGTTATTTCTTTTTTATAAGGCAGAGTTATAAAAAAACCGTTCAGTTTCGCTTTTTTTATTTTTTCTACCGCTTTTTTTAGGTTCTTAGTTTGTATTTTTTTAAAAATTATTTTTGTTTTTGAGATTTCCGAAAGTTTTCGGTATAAATCCGCGGATAGCGATTTCTTTAGTTTTCCGCCTATCAAAACCAATTTTATCATTTTATTTTTTCTATCAGATTTTTAAGTTCTTTTAAAGATATTATTTGTTTTGTGTCTGTAGGGGAAAGCTCGGGATTTAAAGATGTTTCTATCATAAATCCGTCCGAAATCTCTTTTGTCTTATTAAGAAATAAATTTATTTTTTCCCTATCTTTTGCGCTATGGCTTAAATCCGATACGACTGGTATTTTAATTTCGTTTTTAATTTTTTTTATGATATCGATGTTTATCGAAGATATGCCGTCCGAAAGATTATCGCCTCTTTCGCATATTATTATTTTTTTTGCGCCGTATTTTAAAAGATATTCCGCGGAATATAAAAGCTCTTTAAAAGAAGATTTGGGCTGGCGTTTTAATAAGACCGGTTTTTTTGCCATACCTATTTCTTTTAAAAGAACGTAGTTTTTCATGTTTCTTGCGCCTATTTGTATTATATCGAAAACCTCGTCCGTTTTTTCTATCAATCTATAGTCGAGCAATTCCCCGACAAAAGGTTTTTTTGCGTTTCTTTTAATTTCTTTTAATTTTTTTATCCCTTGCGTTCCATAACCTTCCCAGCCGTAAGGTGAGCTTCTCGGCTTAAAAAGCGGAGCTCTTATAGCGTCTATCCCCATTTTTTCAAGCTCAAAAACCTCTTTTTCAAATTCGTCGAAGTCCCTTATGACGCAGGGTCCGGCTATTACAAATTTTTGGGCGGTGTTTATCGGAGATTTAAAATAATAATTTTTTTTATAGGCCAAAGGGCATAACTCCCGATTTTCGGCAACCACTTTTTTTACGTTTTTTATGTTTTCTGTTTTCGGTATGAGATTGTATATAACCCCGGGTTTTATTTTTTTTATTTCAAAACAATCGTTTGAAACGGAAACGATTTCGGCTTTTCTAAAAATTTCTCTTAATTCTTTTTTCGTTTTCGTCCTATCGCCTTTAAAAAATATTTTCATTTTGAATTTCTCTCGTTTTTTCTATTATCTTTTTATAAATTTCCTTTAACTCTTTTCCGTAAGTTTCGGTTTTTGACGATATTTTATTCAAAACTTCTTTTTCTCTTTTAAAATCTTTTACCGGCATATTTTTCTTCTTTTTGATTTCGCCGATTTTTTTTGCGGTTTCAAATCTTTTTAATAAAAGACTCGAGATTTTCGAATCTATTATATCGATTTTCTTTCTAAGCTTGTTTATTTCAAATTTTTTGTCCATAATAAAAAAGTACGGTTCTTTTTATGTTTTTTATTTTAACGGGAATGTTTTTTTTAAAATAAGCGTTATTTTTTAAATAAATAACATCGTTCCTTCCCGTTTCTTTTAATTCTACAATATTTTTATTTAAACATCTGTATTCGCATAACGCGTCGTTTATTTTTTTTTCAAACGGACATATTCTCGACATAGATAGATATTCTAAAGGATAATGAAACGAAAAATTTATTTTTGCGTCTTTAAGTCTTTTAACCATATATTCTTCGTCGGTTTCCACATATTTAATTCGAAATCTTTTTAAAAATTTTTTTAGCGATTTGGGGTTCATTCTGAGCCAGTCGTGAGATATCGGCCTTGCAAGCAAAATATCCAGGCCTTTTATTTCTTTTATCTTATCTATCAGCCCGATATCGTTTGCGGATATTTCTATTTTGGATATTATTTTCAAAGATTCTTTTATTAGTTTTATCGTTTTATTAAAATCGTTATCGGTTAAAAGAGGAGTCGAGACGGTTATCTTTTTAACTCCCAAATCTTTTAATCTGATTATATCCGATATTTTGGGTATGAGATTTGAGCAAAAATTGGAACCTATATAGACCCTGTCGAATTTTTTCAATTCGGCCGACGATATTCTATCTAATGGAGTTAATTGTATCGCTTTTTCTAACATATAAATCCGTATTTTATCGAAAGTTTTTTGTAAATCTTATCGTATTCTTTTGTAAATTTTAAAGAATATTTTAAAAATTCTTCTTCGTTTTTCGAGTTTTTTAATATGTCTATGATGTTTTTGGCTTCAAAAAATATTACTCTGGATAATTCTCCCAGAGGGGATCTCCCTATTTTTAAAATTTTAGTACCGTATTTATAATACCTATAAAGGTGTCTGAGGTTTTCTTCTCTCGAAAAACCGGGCATTGTAAAAGTTTCGTTATATTTTTTAAGGCACGGAGTGGTTTTCGGTCCGTGGCAGCTTAAAAAACATAAACCGTTAAAGTTTCTGCAGGATTCTCTGTGTTTTAAAAAAACCTCCGTTTCCGCAGTTTTTATTATTTTTTTCGATTCTTCCGGGGTTATTTGTTCGCAAAGGGCTATTCTTTTAATGTAATAATTTCTCTTATAAAACAAGGCCGATTTGCTATTTAAACACATCGATAGCGTGGATAATATCAGGAAAGGCCTTATGTTTTTCTTTTTAATTTCTTCAAGCAAAGACAAATCTTTGATTATAAACCCGTCTATGCCGTTTTCGTGAAGTTTTAATATAGTGTCTATAGTTTTTTTAAATGCGCTTGAGTCTATCTCGTTTGCGGTAAAAAAAAAATTTTTCTTTTCTTTTTTTATAATATGGTTGGCTCTTATTATTTCGTATATGTTTTTAAAGTTTGAAGTTCCTTCGACGTGGCTCGGTATGTATGAAAGTCCGCAATAAAATTCTCGGGCTCCTTCTTTTAAAAAAAATTCCAATTCTTTAAACGAACCCACTCCTACCTGTATATTCATAATTAAATTTTATAAAATTTATGTAAAATAGTGTTATGGAAACAAAAAGATATTTTATCGTGGCGATAGACGACGACGATACCATTCTGGATATGTATAGAAGCGGACTCGTCGATTTCGAAGTTACCGCTTTTTCTAACCCCATAAAAGCCAAAGAATTTCTTTTTTCCGATCAAAAAAAGCCGGATTTGATACTTATGGATATAATGATGCCTAACTTGGACGGCATAAGTTTTATAAGGGAGATAAGGTCTAACGACAATCTTTCGTCCATACCGATAATAACCGTAAGCGGACTTGCCGATGCCGCCACTTTAAACGACGCAATGCTTTTCGGCGCTACGGATTATGTTATAAAACCTTTCGATATAATAGAACTTTCCGATAAAATAAAAAACATAATAAGAAAATACTCAAATAGAACCAATAAGGAGGCTAAATGAACTGGTTTAAAATTTTCGGACAAACCGAGGACGGTTCCACCGAAAGACTTGTTCAGTATTCTTTCTTATACTTTGCGATGTACGTAATATATACGATGATGACAAAAAGAATGCAGCTCGCATACGGTGTCGACGGCACGGTTTTTACCGTTTATAACACCATGGGCGGTATGTTGATATGCGTTCTTGTCGTTCTTATATTCAAATGGTATAAATTCAAATCTTCAAATTACATAAAATTCTTGGGCTTAAATATGCCGAAAGAGTTTTTGTATATAATCCCTTCAGGCATATGTACCGCCGTGGTCATACCCACAACCACTCTTATGTATACTCTTCCGATATCGGTTATGGTCGCGATGGTTATAATGAGGGCTAGCATAATAATAATAAGCAGAATAATAGATCAGATACAGATATGGCAGGGTATTTTAAAGAAAAAGGTTTTCTGGGAAGAAAATGTCGGAGCTTTGTTTGCGGTTCTTGCTTTAAGCGTTCAGCTTTTCGTTAAGATAAACACGTCCGAAGGTTTTAGATTGGAGTTTTTTAAAGTCAATCCCGGAGATTTCGATTTTCTAAAAAATGCCGCCGCTATGACTATACTCACGTTTTATCTTACGGCGTATTCCATAAGGCTTTACATAATGAATTATTATAAAAATACTAGACCGAAGGGAGCCATATACGACACCAAAGGTTTTTTCGCCATAGAACAAATAGCAAGCACCCTTTTTATAGTTATCGTAGGAGTTGTTTATTATTATAGCGTAAACGTGGATATCAGTATGCCCAATTACACAAAAACCTTCGCTTATCAATTTAAAGACTCTTTCGATAATGTTCCGGATAAATGGGCTATGATAATATTAAGCGGTATTCCTTTCGGTATAGCCGCATTTTTTTCGGTTTTTCTTTTTATGTTTAAAGGAAGAACCGCTACTTTCGCCGGTCTTGTAAACAGGGTAACTTCTCTTGTGGCCGGGACCGCTTCCACCATATTCCTGTGGCTTTTTTTCGATATGAAAAAACCTAAAAACGAAGATTGGTCCGCTCTTTTACTTATTTTTGTGGCCATATATTTTATGAGCCTTGCGGAGAAAAGAAGGGCATGCGAGCTTATCGCCAATAAAGAAATAGGAAGCACGTCGGTAGATTGTAAATAAGGTTTATATAAAGGAGTTTTTATGAAAGATTCCGTTAATATAGCGGTGATAGGAACCGGTTATGTGGGGCTTGTAAGCGGAGCGTGTTTTAGCGAAATGGGACACAGAGTCATATGCGTGGATAACGACGAAAACAAGATAAAGATGCTTAAAAAGAATAGGATGCCGATATACGAAGAGGGGCTTGAAGAGCTTGTAAAGAAGAACGTAAAAGCGGGCAGATTGTTTTTTACCACGAGCATAAAAGAGGCGATGCATTACGACGGGATTAGAACGGAAGCGGTTTTTATAGCGGTGGGAACGCCTCCCAGAGACGACGGTTCCGCGGATTTAAGCGCGGTGGAGAAGGTTACGGCGGAAGTAGCCGAAAATATGAGCGACTATACCGTTATAGTGGAAAAGTCCACGGTACCGGTGGAGACCTGTTTATGGATAGAAAAAACGATGAGAAGGTATAACAAGAAAAACATACCGTTCGACGTATGTTCTAACCCCGAGTTTTTAAAAGAAGGGGTGGCCATAAACGATTTTTTAAAGCCGGACAGAGTGGTGGTGGGGGTATCCAGCGAAAGGGCTGAGAAATTGATGAGAAGGATATATAAACCGCTATCCAAATACCCATTGCTTGTATGCGACGTAAAAAGCGCGGAGTTGATAAAACACGCATCCAATTCGTTTCTTTCGACTAAAATTTCTTTTATAAACGCCGTAGCCAATCTATGCGAAAAGACCGGTGCGAATGTGGAGCTTGTGGCCAAAGGTATGGGGCTTGATAAAAGAATAGGTCCGGATTTTTTAAAGGCCGGAATAGGATTTGGCGGATTTTGTTTTCCGAAGGACTTAGAAGCTTTTTACTGGCTTAGCAAACAAAAAGGTTACGATTTTGAGATGCTTAAAGAAGTCAAAAGAATAAACGAAGAACAAAAGATGTGGGTTGTAAAAAAAGTTGAGTCGGAGCTATGGAATCTAAACGGAAAGGTTGTTTCAATTTTGGGTCTTGCATTCAAACCCAAAACCGACGATATGAGATTTGCCCCTTCCATAGACATAATAAACTCGCTTGTTTCCAAAGGCACTAAGATAAAAGCATACGACCCGGTAGCTATGGATAACGCTAAAAAGATATTCGGAAATAAAATATATTTCGCCAAAAACCCATACGATTGCGTTAAGGATTCGGATTGCGTATGTCTTGTGACCGAGTGGGACGAGTTTAAAAAAATAGATTTCAAAAAGGTTTTTAAAATGGTAAAACATCCGGTTATGATAGACGGAAGAAATCTTTATAATCCGAAAGAAATGAGAGATATCGGTTTTACTTATATTTCGGTCGGAAGGCCTTAAAAAAGATATGAGAATAGTAATTACCGGCGGATGCGGATTTTTGGGTAGTCACATATCGAGGTATTTCATAGAAAAAGGCCATTATGTCGTGGCGATAGATAATCTTTTGACCGGAAGGATAGAAAACGTTTCCGACCTTTTTAAAACCTCTAAATTTGAGTTTGTCAAATACGACGTTACAAATTATATTCACATCCCCGGCAAAGTCGATGCAGTTTTGCATTTCGCAAGTCCGGCAAGTCCCGCGGATTACATGAAGTATCCCATCCCGACGCTTAAAGTCGGGGCGTTGGGGACTCATAAAGTTTTGGGTTTTGCCAAAGAAAAAAAAGCCGTGTTTATGCTGGCATCTACATCGGAAGTTTACGGGGACCCGGAGGTAAATCCTCAACCCGAATCTTACTGGGGAAACGTAAATCCCATAGGTCCGAGAGGGGTATACGACGAAGCCAAAAGGTTTGCCGAAGCGATGAGTATGGCATACCATAGGTATCATAAATTGCAAATCAGGATAGCCAGAATATTTAACACATACGGTCCAAATATGAGGATTTCCGACGGAAGGGCGATACCGAATTTTATGACTCAGGCCTTAAAAAACAAACCGATAACGGTATACGGAGACGGTAAACAAACAAGAAGCCTTTGTTATGTTTCGGACCTTGTGGAAGGTATTTATAAACTTCTTTTGAGCGATATAAATACGCCTGTTAACATAGGAAACCCCGAGGAGATTACGCTTTTAGAGCTCGCCGAAAAAGTCAAAAAAGTGACAAAAAGCCGTTCAAAGATAATTTTTAAACCTTTGCCTGTCGACGACCCCAAGGTTAGAAGACCGGATATAACAATGGCGCAAAAACATCTTAAATGGAAACCTAAAATCGCGCTTGAAGACGGTCTTGGTAAAACCGTAGAGTATTTTAAAAAAGAGTTGGGAATAAAATAATCTATTAGATAAATAAATATTTTATCGTAGCGTTTTCGTCGCAGTCTATGAGTTCTATTTTAAAACCGCCTTTCGTTTTTAAATCTACCGATATTTCTCGAGAGAAGGGAAAAGATTGAAGATTTAAATTTATTGCCGACTCCGCTATTATCTCGTTGTTTTTATATATTTTATATTTCAAATCGGAACATCTGTTTTCCAAAACCTTGAAATTTAATTTTGTTCCTTGAATATTTGTTTCGGATATCAGCGGGGGAAGTTTCTTAGACGCCGATTTTAGAGTCATTGCGGTCGCGTAAACCGCTACGGAAATTTGTCTTTTTCTTATCTCGGGGCTTTTTGGAACGAGTTTGCAGTTTTCTTGTCCGTCGTAGTTTTCTTCGCAAACATTCTTTGCGAAATGGTCCTTGCCTCCACCGTAAGAACCGTACGGCCCGAATGTGGAATCCTTTCCCAAAGGAGGAGCGTCTTTATTTTGTTGCCAGTAAGGTTTTTTGTTTTCGGGATCTATCCAGTTATTTACGCGTTTTCTCGTGTCGTCCTGAGTCCATTGGTAGTATTCCCAGGGGTTTAGTTCCGGTATTTGTTCGTTAAAACCGGACAAATCTATTTTAAAATCTTCGGAGTAAAACATTTCAAACTGGTCGCTAAAAGAATGTTTTATGTTTGCGGCGTGGACCGGAGTGGCCTGATCCTGAGTAAGATGACATATGACCCCTAAATTTTCGTAGGCCGTTTTAAAATTCATATTCGCATAGTGCAGTAAAACCCCTATCGTTCTTCTTACGGATAAACCATCTTTTTCGATATTTATCCTATCGTAATTGTTTTCATATATTACTTTCGAGCTAAACCATATGGAATAAACATCTCCTCCGTTATGTTTTATATCGGGATGTCCTTCCTCGTCGTATGAGCCGTCTATTATATCGTCTTTAAAGTAATGTATGTCGGGATATTCTTTTTTATCTATCAATTCGTAAGCTTTTTTTGTTATTTTTTTATGGACGTTTCCGAAAAGATTAGAGCTCCACCATTTTTCTCCGGTAATTTCGTAATTCGGTTTTTGTATCTCAAACTCTTTTAATTCAAGTCCCCTATCTTTTGAGTATATTTCGACGGAATATAAAAATACAATTAAAACAAAAAGTTTAAGTCTCATATTAATATT
>Ga0067045_1003872_pt1 | contig 14704 bp, 8 predicted proteins | sample TerdegcTABiofilm_FD_59184 | JGI IMG/M metagenome (GOLD analysis project Ga0067045, IMG submission 59184) | Combined Assembly of (Gp0054472, Gp0054536) Wastewater bioreactor microbial communities from Singapore -Terephthalate degrading...
GCTCCCGGGGGCGTGTCGGAGGCCTGTCAGCGTTGGCTCCGGCGCCCCAGGGGGCTTCCCAGGGGCTGCCGGGGGACTGCTCGGCTGACTGCACGGGGACGGCAAGCGGCGTGCTCGCCTGGGCCAGTTGCGCCAGGAATGTCCGGGCATTGGAGCCCTCGCAGGCGCACTGGGCCGACGCCACGGCAGGAATGAGGGCGAGGACCGCAATGATACACAGGTCGCGGCGTGTCATTTGTCTCGCCTCCGGGGATTGGGGGAGAGAACGGCGGAACGGCCGGCGGGCCACAGGGCGCAGGAAAGCGGTCAGGAAGCGGGTGCCACACCACGCCCCGCGTGGTGTGCGTAATCGCGAGCGCTGATCTCACGAGCACTGCCTCGAGAAGCAGTGCCACCCACTCGGCCCCTACCCCTCCGGCGCCGGGATCTCTTCGCCGCCCGATTTCACGTTATCCGGCGTGAACTTGCGGGTACCGAGGGTGATGTTCTTCGGCACGTCTTCCCCCGCAAGAATCTTCAACGCCATCTCGATGGCCTCCCTGCCACCCGTGGGATACTGGAAGGTCGCCGCAAGGATGCCCTCCTCCACGTACTTCACGCCCTCGTGGGGCAGGGCGTCGATGCCGATGAACTTGATGGTCTTCTCGCGCCCCTTGCCCTCCTGTTTCGCCGCCTGGTAGGCCCCATGAGCGCTCGGGTCATTGTGGGCGTACACCGCGTCAATCTGCTCGAAGCGGGTGAGGGCCGAGTTCATCTCGCGCTGGGCGTTGGGCTCCAGCCACTGGCAGTCGGCAGAGAAGATGATCTCGATTTCCGACCCCTTGATGCCCTCCATGAAGCCCCTGTGACGCTCGCCGGCAGGGGTGGAAGTGGCAAGTCCCTGGAGCTCAACGATCTTGCCCTTGCCCCCGAGGAGCTCCACCATGTACTTGCCCGCCTCGCGGCCGATGAGCACATTGTCGCCGCCGATGAAGCAGGTGTAGTTGTCCCCCTCGATCTTCCGGTCTAGGACGATTACCGGGATATTCGCGGCCATGGCCTCGTCAACCGGTTTCGTGAGGGGCAGCGCTTCCTTGGGGCTGATGATGATGAGATCCACGCCCTGGGAGATGAACTCGCGGACCTGCGCCTGCTGCTGTTCCGTCTTGTTTTGGGCGTCCTTGAAGATCACTTCGAGTTCCGGGTGCTCAGCGGCGGCGGTCTTGATGTCCTCGTCCATCTGCACCCGCCACGGTTCACCGCGATTGCACTGGGACATGCCGATAGTAAAGGTCTTCGCGGCTTCCGGCGCCATCCCGGAGCCCTGCGGAGTGGCCGAGGGTGGTGTGGAGCCTGTGTCCGTCGCGGGTTTCGGCGCGCAACCGGTGAGCAGGGACAGGATGGCAAGGGTCAGCACAACGAGCCAGGCGCGTTGCATTGCAGGGCCTCCGTGGATTGCAGACTGCCGATCGCTACTCTCTCCGCCGCCGGGTCTCCTGAATCACCACCGCCAGCACGATGATTACGCCTTTCGCCAGGAGCCGCTGGGCTTCCTGCCAGCCGATAAGGCTGAGGATCTTGTTCACATATCCGATGATCAGCGTCCCGATGAGGGTGAGCATCACCCCGCCGCGGCCCCCCATGAGGCTTGATCCCCCGATGACCACCGCGGCGATAGCGTCCAACTCGAAGGTGGCTCCGGCTTCTGGGTCACCGTACCCCATCCTGCAGGCGCTGGAGATGCCCGCGAGGGCCGCGGTCAACCCGCTGATGAGATACGCGAGGACCTTGGTGCGCGCCACGGCAACTCCGGAGAGCCGCGCGGCCTCCTCGTTGCCCCCCACGGCGTACAGGTAGCGCCCGAACCGGGTATACCGGACCACGAGGGCCGCGATCACGATGGTGACCAGGAAGAGGAGCGTCACGGGGCGGAGCCAGCCCCCCGCGTACGGCGCGGTCATCCACTCGAACACCGGCGGCGGCGCATCCTGCAGGACATACCAGGGCCGCGCCCCGTGGGCGATCTTGATGCCCCCGGAGACCAGTTTCGCGGCGCCACGTGCGGCAGCCATCATCGCAAGGGTCGCCACGAATGGCTGGATCCGCAGCTTCGCAACCAGCAGCCCACTGGTTGCGCCGATCCCACACCCGGCCGCTATGCAGATGAGCACGGCTGGAGCAAGATGCATGCCCTTTGCAATGACCAGGAAGCTGAACAGCGTCGCGACGAACCCCAGGACAGAGCCCACGGACAGGTCGATGCCCGCGGTCAGGATCACCAAGGTCATCCCCACGGCGAGCAGCCCGTACTCGGAGTATTCGAAGAGCACGTTCGACTGGTTCCTGGGGGTGAGGAACACGATCTCGCCGGTGCGCAGGTTGCGTGGGCTCACGATGCAGCCAAGGATGAAGACCGCCACCAGCGCCGCGATCCCGCGGTGCCGTCCCAGGAGGCGCAGGGCGAGGATGCCCCAACTTGCCCGGCTGGCCTCGGGAGTCTCGGACTTTGGCCGGTTCTCAGGCGGGTCACTCACCGGGGGCCTCCATTGCCGCTGCCATTACCCTCTCTCGGGTGGCTTCAGCGCGCGTGAACTCCGCGGTCACTTTCCCGCGGTGCATGACGAAAATGCGGTCGCTCATTGCGAGAAGCTCCGGCAATTCCGAGGTGGTAAGCAGGATGCCCTTGCCCTGCTCCACCAGGCGGTTCATGAGTTCATAGATCTCGTGCTTCGCGCCCACATCAATGCCCCGGGTGGGTTCGTCGAGCAGCAGGCATTGCGGCTCGGTCATGAGCCACTTTGCGAGCGCCACCTTCTGTTGATTTCCACCGCTGAGACCGCTGACTTCGGCGTCCAGCGACGCCGCGCGCACATTCAGTTGCCGGAACAGGGGCTCGGCGCGCCGCAATTCCGCGGACCGGCGCAGGATCCCGGAGGGAGCGATGTCCGGCAGGGCGGACAGGGTCATATTGTGCAGGACGGAGAGGGGCATGATCAGCCCGGTGGCCTTGCGGTCACAGGTGAGCATCGCCAGGCCCCCGCGGATCGCCTGCGCGGGTGAGGTGAACCGCACGGGATCGCCCTTGAGCGCCACGCTCCCCGTGGGTCTGCAGCCGTAACGCCCGAACACTGCGCCCATGAGTTCGCTCGCACCGGCTCCGCGCAGGCCTGCGATGCCCACGATCTCCCCGGCCCGCAGGTTGAGGCATACATTGTCCAGGAGCAGGCGGCCCTCGCCCTCGTGGGACGGCAGGCTGAGCGCCTCGATGCGAAGGAGTTCCTCACCCGGAGCCAACTGCCTACGCGGGAAGAGGGTGTCGATGCGACGCCCCACCATCCACTCGATCAGGCGGTCGCGGGCGACACCCGAGATGGGGGCGACGCCCACCAGCTCGCCGTCGCGCAACACGGTAACGCGGTCGCAGATCCGGTAGATCTCCTCCATGCGGTGGGAGATGTACACCACCGAAATGCCCCGGTCGCGCAGGTAGCGGATGGTGTCGAACAGCCGGTCGGCTTCGGTATCCGGCAGAGGACTGGTGGGTTCGTCCATGACGATGAGCGAGGCGTCGCGGGACAGCGCCTTGCCCACTTCCACCATCTGCTGCACTGCGAGCGGGTAGTCTTCCACCGGCCTGCGTACGTCAATCGGGACACCAAGGTCGGACATGATCCGCACGGCGATGTCCAGCATTTCCGTGCGTCGTAACAAGCCTGCGCGGTTCACCGGCTCGTGGCCAAGCAGGAGGTTCTCGGCTACCGAAGCGCCCGGCACGAGGCTCAGTTCCTGATGGATCATGGCGATCCCGGCGGCTTGCGCGGCTGCGGGGGATGCGAACTCCTGCCTGCGTCCGCGCCAGATTATCTCGCCCGAATCCGGTCGGGTCGCCCCGCTGAGGATGCGCATGAGGGTGGACTTCCCCGCCCCGTTCTCACCCACAAGACCGTGGACTTCGCCGGGCAGTACGCTGAAGTCCACGGCCTTCAGAGCCTGGACACCGGCGAATGCCTTGCTGATGCCGGTCATCCGCAGGGCGGGTTGGGGTTGATCGGGCATAATCGCCAGCCTCGATGATGATGGCGGGACGGTTGGATGTTCGCGGGAGACGAGGGCATCTCCTGCGCGGGAGGATGGACAGCCCCATGCGTGGAAAGAACAATACGTCAACTCAGCGCGGCGCTGTGCGCTGATAGGGAGGTCTGACATGAACCTGCGAAAACTCCTGCCCGCACTCCTCATCTTCACTCTCACCCAGTTCGCCGCCGCGGTTCCGTCGCTGGTGGAACAGGTGACCGAAGGAGTCACCATGGTCCGCGACGACGCCGGACAGTGGGATGGCGACCAGAGCAAGAGCATCACCCACCAGAATGGCGGCGAGTACTGGGCCCGGAAGATCCTGGACCTGACCAATGTCCCCGCTGATGTGTGGGAGGCGGCGCAGTCCGTGCGCCTGTCGGCCTACATGACCGTGCGCGACTACTCCTGGCGCACGCTGGAGCAAGCCAACGGGCTGGACGAAGCCTATGAGGTGGTGGTGAACGGACATGTGAACCGCTTCCCCACCAACTGTGGAGCGCCGGTGTACGCCGAGGGCAAGCCCGCGACCTTCGACTGGTACGACATGCCCCTGCCGAAGGAGCAGTTCGTGCGGGGTGAGAACGAGATCATCCTGCGCAAGGAGACCGCCGACAAGCGCGACGACTACCTGTACCTGGGCATCGATCACACCTGGAACCGTGGCAACAGCGCGGTGGCTTTCGACGGGAAGAACTGGCGGAACGACACGCTGACGGTTCCCGGAGGCGTCGGCGAATACATGGTGCGCCTGTACCTGCTGGCTCGGGAGATGCGGGACAGCATTGTCTGGCGGCCGGCAGACGCGACCCCGCTCGCAGACCCCGCCGGGATGGCCCTTTACGCCGGTGCGCGCGGCGGGGAGCTGGTGCCGAATGGACTGCGCCTGTCCGCTGGCCAGACTGCCCGGGTCGAGTGGGACCCCGCCCGCATTAACGCCCTCGAAGCCCTGAGCCTGTCCGTGGATGCCAGCGCGCCGGTGGAAGTCGCGGTCCTGGATAGCGACGGCAAGCCGGGTGACGCGATCCAGGGCATGCCCGAGACCGGGACGANTCTCCCACCGCCACTCGGTTCGAGACCCTCCGGGATCGAGATNCGGGCGACCGGGCCTGTGACGCTCCGCGCAGTCACCGTAAACCTGGNCTTGAGCTACCACCCGCGCCAGAAACCCATCGANATGTGCCCGAGGATTTCTGCCCCCGCCGGGANGCCTGTGGAGCGAGCGCCTGCAATGCGCATGGAAGGGAACGCGGTGGNGTTCGAGAACTCCGGCCTCCGCGCGAAGNTTGAAGCGGGCGACAGGCTGCGGTTAGTGTCGCTTTACAACGAGATCACCGCCTGCGAGATGGTCACCAGTCCGGATGATGTGGCACTGTTCCTGGTGGAAGTCGGCGACAAGCGTTACGCGGGAAGCCGGGATTTCCAGTGCAGGTCGGTTACCGCGGATGGCGAGACGGGGCTGGTGGCTGAGCTTGCGCTCCCTGACCCGGCGTTGTCGGCGCGGCTCACACTGGGCATCGACGACGAGGGCCTGCGCATGGGCCTTGTGGTGACCAACGTCGGGGACGCGCCGGTGGACTTCAAGGTGGCGTTCCCGCACGTGGCCGGCTTGAAGGCATCGGATGACCCGGCGGCTGACTACTACTTCTTCCCGTGGGGCGGCGGCGTTATCGCGGACCGTCCGGCGGTGATCCGCAAGGGCTACGGCGATCACGAGGCCTTGTACCAGGTGATGGACCTGTTCAGTCCACAGCGCGGCGGCGGCCTGTCTGTGCGCGCCGATGATACCGAAGGCTGGCACAAGGTGCTCGCCTTGCGCAAGTATATTGAGGGCCAGGGCGAGGATCGCGCCGAGCGCCTGAGCATGATCACCGCGCCGGAGTACAAGTGGACCAACTCTCTCGACGCAGTGCAGGGCACCGGCTTCGCGTATGAGTACCAGCGGCGCACACGCGGTCCGGGCGCGTCCTTCGCCCCTGCCCAGGCGGTCTTCAGTGCGCATCCGGGCGACTGGCGGGTCGCTATGAAAGCGTATGCGGACTGGGCCCACGGGGTCTGGCAGTTCCGCCCGTGGCCCTCACGCCTGAAAGACGTGCACCACATGATCGCGGCAGGTTGGGGGCAGGGCATCTTGTTCAAGGACGGCGCCTACCGCAAGGATATCATCCGGCCCGACACAGATTGCATCGAGCTCATGTCCTGGTGGGACTGGTCCCCGCTGGGGCCCTGGGGCACGCCCATCGACAAGGTGAAGGAAGTCTTGGGCGAGTCCGTCTGGAAGACCTGGCAACCGTATTTTGTGAAGGACCCCGTGACCGGCGAAATGATGTGGAACAACCAGCCGGGAGACTACCTCGGCTACAACGAGCGCTTCGGCGGACTGCCGGCGTTCCGCGACGCCATCCAGACATACAAGGACATGGGCTCCCTGGTCACGCTTTACACCGACCCCTTCCGAATGGACGACAACAGCAAGATCGGCAAGGCTCACGGCAAGGAATGGGGAGTGGTTCTGCAGAACGGCGAGCACTCAAAGGGCTACGAGGTCTGGAACCCCTGCCACGACACCCCGGCGGTCTGGCAGTGGGTCGCAGAGACTATGGAGCGGGTCATGCGCGAGACCGGTGCCGACGGGATCCGCCTGGACGAGTACGGGCATCGGGGCTGGGCGTGTTTCAGCGACCTCCACGAGCACCGGTTTTCGGAGAAAGGCGTGACCCAGTGGAACAAGGGCGTCGCCGAGGCAACCCGCATGGTGCGCGAGGCGATGGACCGGGTGACACCGGGTTCCGTGCTCACTCTGGAGCACCCCGGATATGACTACCTGATGCAGTATATCGACGGGACGATCACTTACGACGTGACCGTGCAGGCCACACCCCTGCGGCCGGTGGAGTGCAATCTGCAGCGGTTCTACTTCCCCGAGTGCAAGGCATACGAACTCGATCACAGGGGCGCGGACCCGCAGAACCGCAACCGGCTGTGGAACGCGGTGGCCTCCTTCGGGCGGTATTTCCCGCCGGCGCTCTACGCGCTGTACAAGGAGAACGCCGATGCCTTCGAGACCCGGGACTGCGAGGCGTTCATCCCCACGCTCCTGCCGAGGGTCTACGCCAACCGGTTCACAGGCAACGGGAAGACCTTCTACCACGTGATCAACGGAACCGGCCACACCGTGGATGGCGCGGTTCTCGAAGTGGAGATCGGCCCGGAGGAGCATCTCTTCGACATGCTGAACTGCCGCGAAGCCAGCACGACACGGGACACGCGGCTCGCTACCATCAACGCGTACCTGCCCCGGGAAGAGGTCATCAGCATTGCGAAGCTGCGCAAGCGGATGGATGTGAACCGGAACGGCGACCAGTTGACCGTGAAAGTCGCGCTTCCCGGCGGCGAATGCGACCTGGTGGTGGCGGACATCGCGGGGAAGGTTCTGGTGACCGTCCCTGCGTCAGCCGAGACGGCCATCAGCCTGTCGGACCTCCCCGAGGGCGCAAAGCCGGCGTGCGTGAAGCTGCTGCGGGAAGGGTACATGGTGGACGTGGCGGAGGTTGGAGGGTAGGGAGGGGAGGGATCGGGGAGTTAGATTGAGACCGACCGAACAGGGGGGCGAGACGCGCGCCGCGCGCGACAGATAACGCCCGGCGGCGCACAAAGCCCGCGCCCTACAAACGGCAAGGCAGACGACCGGGCCGGATGGCGCCCGCTACCCTCCCGCATCCTCCAGCATCACCTGTTCGACCACGCGGTGGACGCTGGCGGCGATGCGGTCCTCAATGTCGCCCTTCCAACGCCAGGCCGGGCGGCCGTATTCATCAAGATGCGGTCCGCCTTCATAGCCGCCCTCTTCCCAAACCCGCCGGGAGGGGATGTAGGCGGCCATATCATTGGCGTACCCGCAGACCCATGTGCCCGGGCCGAACTCCCGCTTGAACCGCAGCGAGTAGTCCACCACCGCTTCCCCGCCGATCCCGATGAAGAGAAGCTCCTTGCCGATGCGCCACGCCTGCACCGGGTAGGGGTACGAGGTGGGGAAAACCGTTCCTTGGTCGATGAGCTTCAGCATCCGTTTCGCCCACCGCTCCTGCACTGAAGCCGGTCCGGCGGCGATGGGCATGAGCTTTTCCCGGGTCACAAGCTCGTCGTATTCGAGGTCGATGAACTCGAAATCCGAGCGCAGAGCAACCGAGACCGGCCGCATCTCCCCGGCCAGCACTTCCTCCACCGCGTCGGACAGCATCTTGCCGTACTTCTCGCACAGATCCAGCTTGCGCCGGGGGATGGGGTTCTGGTCGCCCCCGCAGGCGTTGAAGAACATGGCCGTCAGTTCAGGATGGGCCGCTTCAAGGTTCACCTGCGCGAAGCCTGGGTAGTCGCCGCACCAGGTGTTGAAGGACAGGGTGGTCGGGTGGCAGGCGTACCCGAAGAGGACCGCGAGGAGGGCGCCGGACTCATCCCGCACCGCAAGAACCGGGACATAGTGATCGACTACGCCTCTCAGGGGCGTGCCCGCCGCTAGCATCGCGGGGACTTCGGCCTCCGAGTTCTCGCGGCGGTTCACCGCGAAAGTACACTTGCCTTCGCCCCAGGACAGCTGCGCGGGGCGCAGGTTGTCGAGCGCCTCGCCCACTGCCTCCACCACCTCGTCCTCCATCCAGTCTGAGTACTCTTTGACCAGTCTGCGCTGCTCGTCGTCGGCGGGGTAGTAGTCAATGAGGTCGTCCTTCAGGCACGGCCCGCAGTGGTTGTGGCTGAAGGTGAGCATGAACTCGGACCGCAGAAGGCCGAAGCGCGAGGCGACCTTGGAGTAAAGGCTCTCGTAGATGGTCTTCGACATGCCCATGTGATCGGTGGTGGCCAGGACCACGCGCTTGCCCTGACCGTCCTGCAGGGCGAGGACTTTCACCCACAGATCGTGAATCTTCCCGTCCGGTGGCCGGGCGGAACCGTATCCGGCAAGCCAGACTGGAGTCTCGGGTGTGATTACTCGTCGCGAAATGCCGACCTGCCAGGTCATGTCGTCAGCACTCCCGTTCGACGTGGTCAACGCGACGGACATCAAGCTCAATGCGAAGACCCCAAGTCGCATGTTCTTCATTCCCCTTTCGAACCGCAGGGTGGCCACAGCGGCTCCTGCTGGTTCAGAATGCAATGTAGCCGGCGGGTTCCATGGGGCGCGGTTCCGGCGGCCCTCCGGCGGGCAAGGATGCGTCCCAGTTGCGGCGGATCAGCAAGTCCAGCCCCATGCCGGCTTGTTTTGCAATGCAGGTGCACGGCCCGGACATGAAGTCGAGGAGCATGAGGGCCGGGTCAGCGGTGCCGTCGACTGCGGGCACCGGGCCCTCCACGTGTCCCCGGCCGAAACACCCGAACAGAAGCGGGCCGCTCTGGGCCCCGTCCTGCAAAGGCAGCGCCCGCAGTTGCTTCACCAGCCACGTCTCTTCGGGCGCCCCGGCGTCGATCTCCAAAAAGCCCGGGTTCACATCGAACTGCTTTGCGGTCTCGATGGCCTGCAGCGCCGCCTGCCGTGCCCTCGCGGTAGCATCGGAATCCTCGCCCGACAGCAGGATCAGCACGCCCTGCTTGCGTTCCTCGACGATCATGTCGGCGATTTGCTTGCGCAGCGGTGATTCCACAAGCGCGCGAGCATCCTCCGGGGACAGCCGACCTGCGTGGATCTCGTCCCCGCGCGGGGAATACACGAGGTGCAGCGGGAGCACGGCCTGCGCGTGGCGCTCCACCGCTTCCCGCAGGTCAGGGGGGGTGTTTTCGGGCAACTGCTTCGGGTTGAGCCGGATAAGCCGCACGTTCGCGAACCCGTCCTCCAGGCTCCCCGCCTTCTCCAGGTAGCCGTTGGCCTTGCGATCCGAGCCGATCTCGGGCCTGTCGTTGAGATAAACCACGGTGTACGGGTCCGCCGTCCAGTGATAAAGGGCATACTCGAAGACGGGAGTGTCACAGGCGAACATGGGGTTCGCACAATACAGGAGCAGGGTCGAGAACAGAACCCCACCCGCAACACAGCGAAGCCCAGCGGTCTCTCTTCTCGTCATCAGGTGCCCATCGCTCCTCGTCCCGCCCCGCTATGGAGCATGACAGTCGCCTCTGCGTCCCGCTTCATCAGTTGCTGGCTTTCTGGGCCTGGAAGTCCCCGCCCAGTTCACGGGCAACCGCACGGGCAACCCCTGGATACTGAAGGATGTAGCCAAGTTCCGCCATCTGCAGGGCGCTAGCCCCGCTTTCCTTGACCACGCGCAGTTCCTGCCGGATGCGCCTTGCAGACCGGTAATCCCGGTGCTTGCGGGCGTCGAAGGCCACGAAGGGGGCGGCCGTCTGTCCGGGCCAGACCGTGCCCTGCCTGCCGACGATATGCCGTGTGCGCTCCCGCACCGTGTCCAGAGACCAGTGCGGGCGGAAGAACCACGAGACCGTCTCGCCGGTGTAGTGCAGGTTCAGCCGGTAACCGTAGTATGGATTGGGCAGGAACACCGGGTAGACGTGGGTGGTCAGCCAGATCCCCGGCTTCGCTTCCCTGGCAACCGCGGCCATCGCGTTGTTGAAATCTACCAACACATCCTCGGCCCAGCACGCCTCCGCGGTGTCGGCATCCAGTTCCGGGTGTGCGGCGCGGTATTCGGCAAGCTCCGCCTCGCACAACGCGCAGTGGCACCTGCGGTAATTGCGATAGCCCACGCAATCGAATGCAAGGCCGTCCGCGCCCAGGGACGCCAGGTCGCGCACCTTCTTCGCGCACATCTCCCGCACTTCCGGCCGGTTCCAGCAGGGCAGGGGTGACTGGAGCGATTCGTCGGATGACACGGGCTGGCCGCCAATCTGGTAGTCAACGCCGAAAGGCAGCTTCACCCGGGCTTCCTGTTCGGAGGTCATCACCTGCCGCCAGGATGCATCGCCACCGCTGAAGACAGTGGACAGGTAGAGCGACATCCCGCGCTGGTGGCATTCCTCAATGAGCGCGGGGATTCGGTCGCGCGGCGGGAGAGCCAAAATGGTGTTGAACCCCAGGCTCTGGGCTGTCTGAGCCATGCAGGCCATGTCCTGGTCGGTCTTGTTGGGCATCGACCAGACCCAGACGGCTTTCCACGTGAGGTCCGCGGATGCGGGGAGCGCCGTCGCCGTAGCGAGCACCATCATGCAGAGCGGCAGCGCGGTGGGGTGGAACATATGCTTGGGGTCTGCGAAGCTCATCAGGATCACGCTTTCTGCATTCGAATGGACGGCAGACCGTGGCCCTCACCCACTCAGCCATTCCCCGTGCGCGCCTCGAATCCTGCACATCTCGCCGGTGTTGCCCCGCGTCACATTTCACGCAGGCTCAGCAGGTGAACAGGTAGGTGTTAGGCGAATATCCACCCATTCCCGTTGCGCGCGGCGGATGTCCCGCTACAGAGATACTGGACTGACCGGAGTGTTCCCGCATGGTACGCACCGTGGCACTGTCCGAGCCCTGGCATCTGCAGACTTCGTTTCTCGATACCCGCGATGGTCGGGCGCTGTCTACCGCCGGTGCCGAATTGCCCGGCTGGCATCCGGTCGAGGTCCCCAGCACCGTCCTGCTAGCCCTGGTGAAGGACGGCACATACCCAGACCCACGGATCTGGCCCAATGCCTTCCGCGTGCCTGATTCCTCCGACCTGTTCAACGCCGACCACGGTCTCGCGCAGTACAGCCACCTGCCTGATGGCCGGAATCCCTGGCGCGACCCGTGGTGGTACCGAACCGAGTTCGATCTCGATGCACTGCCCGCTGATGGCCGCGTCTGGCTCACCCTCAACTGCATTAACTACCGCGCTGAAGTGTGGCTGAACGGGGTGTGCCTTGCCGGCCATGAGCAGCTTGTGGGGATGTTCCGGCGTTTCCGGTTGGATATCACCGCTGCCGTGCAGCCGGGCCGCAACGCCCTAGCCATCCTTGTTCATCCGGTGGATCACCCCGGCGACCCGGACACGCAGCTTGAGGTGTACGGACCGGTGCGCGATTTCATCAAGGAGATCTGCCGGGATGTCACCGAGGTCATGACCATCGGCTACGACTGCTTCCCGACCGTGCCCGACCGGAATATGGGGCTGGTGCAGGAAGTTGAGATCGAAGTCACGGGTCCCGTGGACCTGCGCGATCCTTTCGTGCGCACCGAATTGGATCTGCCGACCCTCTGCTGCGCCCGGCTGACCGTGTCGGCGGAACTGGTCAACGCCTCGGACTCAGTGGTAAGTGGTGTCCTGGAGGGTACCATCTTCGACCCCGGCGGCCAGATCGTTGGACGTTTCTCGCGCAACGCCACCCTCATGGGCCATGAGACGAAGCTCATCACGCTAGCGCACACGGATGCACCGGACCTATGCGTGGCGAACCCGCAGTTGTGGTGGCCGAACACCTACGGCGACCAACCGATGTATGAGCTGCGCCTCGACTTCCTGACAGGCGATGACCTTTCCGCGCGGGTCATCACGCCCTTCGGCATCCGCCGCCTCGACTGGGCGCTCCACGAGCTCGATGGCGCGGAGGGCTTGAGGCTATACGTAAACGGCAAGCGCATCTTCCAGCGAGGCGGCTACATCCAGCCCGAGATGATGTTCGACTGGGGCCCGGAGCGCGTCGATGCCGAACTGCGGTACCTCGCGCAGGCCAACCAGAACTACGTGGTTTTCGAGGACATCCCCAATCCTCCTGACTGGTTTCTGGACCTGTGCGACCGGCACGGCCTCATGTTCTGGACCTGCTTCTATGACTGTTACTGGCTCCAGTACAACAGGCCCTGGGATGTGGATCGCGCAGTGCTTGAAGCGTGCACGGTGGACATCGCGAAGCGCTACCGGAACCACCCGTCCCTCATCATCCACATGTCCCAGAATGAGGGGGAGACCTGCGAAGACATCTACGAGATGTGGCGGCGGACGGTCCTGGCGCACGATGACACCCGGCGGCTGATCCCGTCCGGATCATTCCCCTGGTACCGGACCGACGTGCCCGAGTGGTTCGCCCGCGAACTGCCTGTTGGCTGCAATGACTACATGCCGAAGACCTACGGCTGGCAGCTACCGGCGGCGTACTACACGCTGGTCCGCGATCACCGGAACTGGATGTTTATGATCGAAAGCGGCGCGGCATCCCTGCCGCCGGTGGAGAGCCTGATCAAGTTCATGCCCCATCTGGCCGCACTCGGGGCAAATCCGGGCGACGACCCGAAATGGCCGCTCGATGAGGCCTGGGCGCACCACGGCGCGAACTCGTACTTCGAGTGGTTCGACCGCGGCCTGCGCCTGCTGTACGGGGAGCCGAAGGACCTTCAGGACTACGTCTGGAAGGCGCACCTGGTCACATACGACCAGCACCGGGCCTTCTACGAAGCGGTCCATCACCGGATGTGGGACATTACCAGCGGGTTCGGCGAATGGAAAATCAACAGCGGCTTCCCGGATGTGCAGTGGCAGTTCTACGACTGGTACCTGCGGCCCATGGTGAGCTTGTTCGCGGTGCGCAAGGCCTGCGCGGCGCTTGCGGTGCAGCTCTGTCCGCTGGACAGCATTGTCAGCGTCATCAACAGCAGCTTGCAGGACGCCGACTCCCTGCACCTGCGAGCGGTCATGTTCGATCTGGACCTCAACGTGCTGCGTGAGGAATCCACGACCGTGAGCTGCCCCGCCAACAGCGCGCTGGAGACCTTCGCATTCGCACTTCCGCCGACGTTCGCCGAAGTGCCCGTCTATTTCGTCAAGCTGGAACTGCGGCACGCAGACGGGACCGTCGCGGCGGACAACTTCTACTGGCTTTCGCCCCGCCAGGATGACTACGAACAGGTCTACACGGGCGACATGCTGAAGATGCCCGCGAACAAGCCGCTGTTCCTGCCCCGGCAGACGCCCTGCTTCCCGGAGCTGTCTGAGTTGCGGAAGGTCTCTCTGGGAGCACGTGCCAGACATCTGCCAGAGAGACATGGCGACGCCCGGGTCCGGGTGAGTGTGAGTAACCCCGAGGTCGCCCTGGCGTTTTTCATCCGGGTCCGCGTCGTGGATGCCGGCAGTGGCGAAGAGGTGCTCCCGGTCTACTGGACCGACAACTACTTCTCGCTCCTTCCGGGGGAAAGCCGCGAGATCACCGCGAGCCTGCCCAGGGTTCCGGCGGGAGAGATCGAGGTCGCGGTGGACGGTTGGAACATTGACCCCGGGCGATTTGTCATCAAGGCGCAGTGATTCACCGGGAGGTGGCCGTGGACCAGGGGGCAGAGCCTGCGTACTCGTGGGACGACCTGCGGCGCGAAGTGCTGGACTTCGTGAGAAGCTGCCGTGTTGACGAGTGCAGTTACCGGCACTCCCACGCGGCTACACAGCCCACCCTCTACAGTGCTTGCTACGCGGTGCTGACAATGAGCCTGTTTGGGTGGACCGACAGGGAGGACGCGGGCTTCCGGCGACGGTGCGCGGGGACCATTGACAGCTTCCAGGATGCGGACGGTCTCTTTCGCGATCCGGTGATCTTCGGCCAGGGCTGGTACGCCGACGACCCGCTCTGGTGCGGTCGCGCCCATCTCACGTGTCACGTGATCATGGCCCTGACGGCGCTGGGCAGCGTGGCGAGCCGGACTTTCGCGCTGGTGGAGAGATTCTCGCGGCTTGGTACCCTTGAGCCGTGGCTG
>Ga0067045_1030598_pt1 | contig 14702 bp, 14 predicted proteins | sample TerdegcTABiofilm_FD_59184 | JGI IMG/M metagenome (GOLD analysis project Ga0067045, IMG submission 59184) | Combined Assembly of (Gp0054472, Gp0054536) Wastewater bioreactor microbial communities from Singapore -Terephthalate degrading...
GAAGAGTCGGGAATGGGTCTGGACGTCTGCGGGGGATACTTACAATCAGGTCTGGGTTTACGATATGCGTTTCAAAACCTGGTATCGTTTTTCCGGATTCGCTCCCCAGTGTTTCTGCAGTTTCAACGAGAAGTTATATACGGGGTTTTACAGTGAAACGGGAGACCCTTATGTATATGAATACGGTTTTGAACTGGACGCGACCGGTGCCGAAGAAGAGGAAATCGAACAGATACTGCAGACTCCTTTTCTGGATCTGGGTAATCCCTTCGGTGAAAAGTATATAAAGAAGCTGTTTATTTATGGCGAAAATGTGGATAATGTGGAGATATACACCCGAAAAAGTCCCGGTGAATACCCCACAACCGCCACCTACGAAATAACCTCTCCCTCTGATGGTGAAAGGATCAACCTGGATCCCTGTTATCCCTTCAGGGAAATATCGGTAAAACTCACCGGTTCCGGTACTATGACAATAAAAAACATCGCCCTGGAATACGAGGAGAGACGCCTGTAACCCAAAAAACAGAGTGGTAGCGAAGGACTTCAGTCCTTCCTTTATTCCTTCTTTAATGAATAAAAATTGAAAAGGATTTCAAATAAACGATAAAGAATATCAGTGAATCTTATTCTATGAGGTGTGTCAGTGAGTATTTTGAGTGAGTATATAATTAAAAACATTTCCATACAACAAGCTGAAGAAGAATTGACGAATTTAATAAAAGAATATAATAAACTTCAAAGTACTTATTTACTTGTTTATACTTCTGCTATAGGCAAAAGAGTACCTGGTATTGATCTTGTCCAAGACGACTATTACATAATCTGTGATATACTAAGAGAATATAAAAATTTAGACAGAATTGATTTCTATATTGAAACACCGGGAGGAAGCGGAGAGACAGCGGAAGAAATCGTAAAATTCTTACACAGCAATGGACGGGAAGTACATACGATTATTTCCGGTGAAGCCAAAAGTGCGGGAACCTTGATGGCATTATCAGGTAATGAAATATGGATGACGGAAACAGGCAGTTTGGGACCGATTGACGCTCAAATGCCGTCCCGTTTCGGGCGTCAATCGGCGTCGGATTATATGGAATGGGTGGAAGATAAAAGAAAGGAAGCGGAAGAATCAGATTCTTTAAATCCTTTCGACAGAGTAATGATTGCACAGATTACACCCGGTGAATTAAACGGAGTAATACAGGCTCTTAATTTTGCAAAAGAAATGGTGGTAGAGTGGCTTACAAAGTACAAATTTAAAAACTGGGAAGAGACTGAAACAAAAAAAATCAAAGTAACCAATGAATATAAAATAGCAAGAGCTACTGAAATTGCCTACAAACTTACAGATAGGAACGAGTGGCGTTCCCACGGGCGTTCTATAAAAATCGAAGATGTTGAAACTAAACTTAAATTAAAAATCAACAAAATAGACGATAATCAAAAACTTGCGGATCTGGTATATCGAATTCAAATGATATGCAGGTTTATATTCGAAAGAAGCAGTATTTATAAAATTTTTGCGACACAAAATTATAAAATTTTCAAAGCATCTGTGGATAAAAATACAGTACACACTCCCCAACCTACTCAAGTTTTATCATTACCATTCGGGTTACAGTGTCCTCAATGTGGGAAAGAACATAGGATAATAGCGAGTTTTGTACCATTAAATGAAATTCCAGATGATGCTAAACAAGAATTCCAACAAAACGGCTTTAAATTTTTTCCCAAAAATGGTAAAATAGATTGTGAGTGTGGATTTGAAATAGACCTGTCAGGCATCAAGAATGATATAGAAACCCAGAAAAGAAAAACCATTTATACGGAGTGAAAGGAGGTTATTTGATGGATATTAAATATATTGAATATAATCCTATTTACTCATTTTCTGAAATTTCTATCCAGCAATTTATAAATGATACAAAGAATGGGAAATATGGCAAAATCCCTGAAGTCGCCGAACAGTTTATCCGTTATCCCTGGGAAATGGGACGCCAACCCGATTATGAAAATGACCCCGAATGCTTTTATAATAGTATAAGATAAAAATCCTGTTTTAATATTTTTTCCTTTTATTCTGTTCCTATCCCCCAAGTGTTTCACGGGAAAAAAATAAGGAATAAAACCCCAAGAGGCGGGATGAAGATGAAAGAACCTCTGTAGCGAAGGACTTCAGTCCTTCCTCTCACAAAGGGGAGAAGAGATAAAGCTCTTCGCTACAGTCCTACTCTGACAAAGACGAGAAGAGATAAAGCTCTTCGCTACAGTCTCTCGATCCCGGTTCGGTATTAACCGCACATCACCACCAAAATCTGTGTGAATCACAAAACCAAAAAGGGAAGGGATTAAGATGAATAAAGGGATTCCATCATCCAATAAAAAGGATACCACTTTCCTCTGGGTCTGGGCAAGAAACCTGACCCTGATAATCTTATTGGCTTTCGTCCTGGGCATGGCGTATATGTATTTGATATACAACAAATGGAAGAGTCCCCCCTGTTGTGGGACAAACCACCTGCACGAGGCGATCTCTCTGGAGAAAATGCAGAAGATTCAATTTCTGTTAATGACCGGAGCGGACATTAACGCCAAAGATAGTAGGGGAAACGGTTGCCTCCACATGGCAGCGGAAACCGGTAATGTAGAAATGGTGGAGTTTTTCATAAAAAAAGGGCTGGACGTTAACGGCGAAAACGATTTCAAGCAAACCCCTGTCTTTTACGCAAAAAATACAGCAACCGCCCAACTGCTCATCCAGAGTGGAGCCAAAGTCAAAATCAAAGATACACTGGGCAACACACCCATCTTTGTCGCCTGTAGGTGGGGACGCAGTAATTTAGCCAAATTCTTTATAGAACAGGGACTGGATGTGAACGCAAAAAATAAAGACGGAAATACCCCCCTTCACTCTGCTAGTGGTTATCAGGACGTAACCATAAAAACCCTTATCGAACACGGGGCGGACGTAAACGCCATAAATAAAAAAGGAGAATCCCCTCTTAGCTCCATTCTCAACAGTTATACAAATCCCAAAGCGGTGGAATTATTGCTTCAGAACGGGGCGGCAGTCAATACCAGGGATAACGAGGGCAAAACCCCCCTCTATAAGGCGGTGGATAAAAATTATCTCTATACGGAAAAAGATATTGCCACAGTTAAGATTTTGATCGAACACGGAGCCAAAATCAACACTGCGGACAATAAAGGAAAAACTCCTCTACTTGTAGCATCGGATAAAGGAAATTTTGAAATAGTTCAGATTTTAATCCAACAGGGAGCCGACATCAACACTGCGGATAACGAAGGCAAAACTCCCTTACACCTGGGGGCGTGCAGTAGGAACGGTGAACTGGTGAAAATCCTGATTCAAAAGGGAGCCGACATCAACGCCAGAGATAAAGAAGGCAAAACCCCCCTCCACTACGCTTCCACCATTTCCCCATACGTATATAAAAGTAATGGAGTCTATCCGCAAGGAAAAGATGAACTGAACGGGATTATAGATCTCCTCATCAAGAACGGGGCGGATGTGAACGCCAGAGATAATAATGGCAAAACTCCCCTCACCACCGCCAGGGAATCGGAATATGGTAAGGATAACATCCCCATCCTCACCAAATACGGGGCGAAGGAGTGAATACAAATAAATGATTAACTATTTCGCGCCGGATTGTTGGAGAAGGTCTATCATGGATTGGTTCTGAAGTTTGGTGGCGATCATTAAAGGGGTCGCTCCGTTGTACATCTTGGCGTTGACATCGGCACCGTTGGCGATCAGTAACTTCGCCACTTCTATACTCCCTTTCAAAGAGGCAATATGCAAGGGAGTCGCCCCACCGTTGGTTCGAACCGCGTTCACATTCCCTTTATTTTCGATAAGAATTTTGGCACACTCCGGCTGATTCTGAGACGCCGCCACATGCATGGGAGTCCCGCCGTCCTTGTTCTGTGCCTCGATATTGGCTCCTTTGGACAGAAGATACTTCACCACCTCCGTCTTTCCCCAACCGGTGGCAAGATGTAATGGAGTCTTTCCGTTTTCGTCCTGGGTGTTTATCACCTCCGGATTCTTTTCCAGAACCTTTTTCACCCCTTCCAGATCTCCCGCCTTGGCGTAGGTATGAATCTCCCCCGCAAAAACATAAGAAGACATAAATAAAATCACCACAAAAGCAATAAATACAAACAAAGAAATCTTTACCGCTTTAATTTTCATTTTTATTCCCCTTTCATTGATAATTGCGGAAACAGTCGTGAATAATCGTATATGCGGATATGGTCATAGATATGATTGTGGATATGATTGTGGATATGGTTGTGGATATGGTTATGAATACGGTTGTGGATATGGTTGGATATGGTTGTGGATATGGTTGGATATGGTTGTGAATACGGTTGTGAATACGGTTGTGGATATGGTTATGAATACGGTTGTGGATATGGTTATGAATACGGTTGTGGATATGGTTATGAATACGGTTGTGGATATAGTTGTAGGAGGCTTCTCCTGAAGCCGATTTTATTTTCATCCTTCTGAACTCCATAATGCAGACCTAAAGGTCTGAGCTACAGAGGTCTTCGTCCTGAACTCCATAATTCAGACCTAAAGGTCTGAGCTACACAGGTGGTCGTCCTGACCTCCATAATGCAGACCTAAAGGTCTGATCTACACAGGTGGTCGCCGATTTTCACCTATTATCAAGTCAGAAATACCAGCCTCTTATTCTCTCTTTTTGCTTCTCTGATTTGCACATAATTCCTCCCTGCAGGAAAAGGAAGAGAGTCTGTAAAATTATAGTTTCAGATCATGCTCTCATGTGAAACTATGGAAATTCTTAGTTTCAGATCATGCCATCATGTGAAACTATGGAAATTTTCAGTTTCAGATCACTTTTGTAAGAGTCGGGTTCCTGTTTTACCTCTTCCACCCGCTGCCAGATGAAGGACTGAAGTCCTTCGCTACAGGTCTTACGGATCACCTCTTCAACATAATATTTTCAAGCCAGGGAGGGTATTTCATGAAAAACTTCGAGGCTGGAAATTACAGGATACAACATCCCAATACAGACTATTCATTTAAAAGTTTTATTCCATACCCGGTCAATCGGCAGTTCGTATGGGAGGACAGTATGATAGACGCCCTGTTTCAGGGGTTATTTTAATTTCTTCTCCAGCCATTTATAGATCTGATCCTGATTATTTCTGTTGGCATAAAGGATCTGTTCTACGGATCTCCAGACTCTTTTTTGGGTTATGTCGATGCCTGCGTCGTCGATGATTTTCATGGCAACCAGTACATCTCTGGAGGAGATTATATTTCTTCCCTGAATTCCACCGATGGAAATACACATACTTATCAGAGTGTTATAATGGGCATCATCGGTGATAATCCAGACGGCAGCCTGTTCTACGCCGTACTGAGCGCCGGACTTTTTGACCAGGACGGGCATGAGTTTCATCAATTCCGGGTTATCCGGAGCATATACCAGTGCCAGACCGTCCTTTTGATGAGGAATGCTTTTATTTATATTGCAACAGGCGGTGTTCACCCTTATGGAGTTGTAATCCCCCGGCAAAAGGAGAAATTCCGAGTTACGGGTTACGATCATGTTCTGACAGGTTCCCTCCGCCCGCAGATAACTCCCCGCCGGAACAACAGCTTTCATCTCCTGGTCTCCCCGGAGTTTTATGATGAGTTCGGTGCTGGTAATTCCGCCTCCCTTGGCGGTAACTTCAACCTTTTTATCTTCCATGAGGGTAAAAATATTGACGGGTTTCAGAGAGGCTATATATTTATCATAAAGTTTATCGGCTTCTTTTTTATATTTTCCTCCGGGGTAATTTTTTCTGTATTGCTTGATTTCGTTAATATCCTCCGATGCCAAAATATCTTCCCAAGCCAAGGCTTCCAGTTTTCCCTGGGCTTCTTTCATGGAATCGTTATAACAACCCGAATATAATTCTATATATTTTTTGTATGCTTCTCTGGTATTTTCTTTTTTGGTCTGTTCCCAAAAATAGTCATGACATTTTTCTTTGGCTATATATACATAGGAACTGTTGGGATTATTGATTATATATTCATAATAAGCCTGGGGGGTATTTTTGAATTTGGTGATAGTCCATGCAGGGTCTTCCAACATCTTCATGACAGAGGGACCCAGGGCGACCAGAAGTACGAAAAACAGACACCCCAGACAGGTCAGACAGTCTCTCTTCTCCTGTTTGGGATCCTGTGGAGGTGCGGCGTTGGCATCCTGCTGTATTTGGGGCTGAGGCTGGTTGTTGATTTCTTTTTGCATAAATACTCCCTTTCCGGTTATCCCTGCCATAAAAAAGAAGATCGGGGATTATAGAGAAAGAATATTCCTGATAGCGGCAGGATCGTTATGGTTTTTCGCCAGAGAAAGGATCTGAGCCAAGGGGATTAATGTGCATTTGTAGAGAGAAGCCCTATCCTTTACAGATGAATTAAGTATGCTTTTGTGAGGAGATACCAGGTAGGTTTTCACTCTCAAAGCCCCCAGTTGTTCGCTGATGGCTTTTACCTTATATAAAATATCACTGGCGGAGTCCCCGTCGGGCTTGTTTTTCGAGGCTATACCGGTTTTGCACTCTATGCTGTAAAGAGCATAATCCTTTATAAAAGCCACGTCCAGATCATTCTTAACCGAGCCGTCGTATATCCCTGAAGAACCTCCACTCATACTTCTGCCAGGCCAGACTCCTATGTGGATGTCCTGAATTCCCAGAGAAGTTTCATTCTTTTTCAGAAGACCATACATAAAGGTTTCCAGCCAACCTCCCGTGAGGAAGATCATGTTGTCCTTGTCCATAAACCGTCCCACATCATAGCCTATCTCGTTATAGAGCAGATCCGCCAGAGGTTGGGGAAGGCTTAAAGGAATATGACAAGATTCCAGAGTCATGCCGTAATCTCTGGAATTTTTTCTTTCATAGGAATTTAGACTGATAAGCTGGCATTGGGTATAATTTTCCGCTATTTCCCTGGACAGATCCCAGAGTTGATCCGCCACCAGTTCCGATTGAGCTATTTCTTTATCGTTTTTTTGAGGTTCAAATCCATAGACGGATATAAATTCATTAATTGATAATTTATATTTATTATTTTCTATCTGATTTTCGTCTTTTAAATTCAAAAACAGATCCGGTTTACGGACATTGGTGTATATCAACCTGGCGTCGCCTTTATCTTTAAAGAAATCGTAGGCGGAAAGGGACATGGGTTTGGTTCCGCCGGTCAGGTTGACTATCCATTGAGAATCGGGGAACAGATTAAAGGCTTTCTCTATGATCTGTCTGCCTTCTCTGAGAGAATCCTCGTTTTTAATGATAAGATCATCATATTTGCGGATATTGGTTGAAAGCCGACTGTTGCGGGAGTATTTCAATGAATTTATTACATTCTTAACTATTCCTCTTTTTTGGGTGAGGGGAGTTTCTATGGGGATAATTACGTCGGGTTTATAGTGATGAATGGAAAGCAGATTGGGAATGGTCTGCTCCGATATCAAAATAAGGAGCACGGTAAGTTTTTTATCCATATCAGTACCTCCTCTGAAAAACCGTCAGAATTTACGCTCAAATTCGAGGAAAACGGCACAAAATCGTCATCCTGAAACCAGTTCAGGACAGGCTTCGTTTCAGGATCTCTGGCAATCGGTATGAAATCCGGGTTTTGATATAAAATGGCGCAAGTCCTGACCGTAAAAGAAGCCCGGCAGAAGAAAAAGGACCAACAACCTTCACCGGGTTATTACGTCCTTTTTCTACACTGTCCGGCTTCTAACCTCTAAACCGACCCTGACTTTCAAGGAAGGACTGAAGTCCTTCGCTACAACATCAATACAACATCAATACAACATCAATACAACATCAATACAACATCAATATAGTATCAATAGAACCGGTTGAAGAAGATGCCCTCGTTGTTTTCGGTGTCGGTAACCTGTTTGAAGATACAGAATCCGTTATCGTTGGAATCCACCACCACTCCGGGAGGGATAGGTGTGCCTTCGGCGGGCGGGGAGGGTTCCACCACGCTGTATCCGTTGTCGTAGCTGAGCATCTGCAGATCTCCCCACTCGGTTCCGTTGTAGTCTCTGCCGTAGATGCGGGTAATATTCTCGTTGGTATTAAATGTATAGAAAGCACAATGAGCTTTACCTTTCAGGTCAAAGGCGACCACCGGGGAATAACCGCTGTCGGTGGCACTGCCCGTGTAGAGTTCCTCGGTGTCTTCCTCCCAGCTGCCGTCTTTAAACCAGCGGGCTACTATGCTATCGTGATTGTCATCATCGGTTTCACTGAAGAGGCAGAGAGCATCTCCGTCGGGGTTGAAGGCTACCCAGCCCGAATAGGCGTCATCTCCCCGGTCGATTTCTTCGGCGTCCTGCCAGGAGTTGGTGCTTGCCTTATAGTATCGGGCGTAGGTATAATAATCGTCCACCGTTTTGGATTTTGAGTTTTTCCCTGCTAAGGAATTTCCTCCGAATCCGTCCTCTCTTTCCATGAATATGCAAAGGGCGTTGCCGTCGGCATCGAAGGCGAAAGCGGGATTTATGGAAATCCGGTTCTCATTTACACCGAGAAAGGAGGATTCCGATTCCCACCCCGAATCCTTGTCGTATCGGACAGCATACAGCAATTGTTCTGGCCCTTCAGATTCGCCGTTATTATAAATGCAAAAACCGTTTCCTTCCGCGTCGAAGCTAAAAAGCCAGGGAATATACCGACGTGAGGTATCTCCATTGTCAATAATTTCGGGATTGGTCCAGGTCTTATTTTGCGCTTTATAAAGAGTAGCATAGATTCTGTCGTAATCGCCGTCAGCCTGGCTGAAGACCACCATGGCGTTGCCGTCAAGGTTAAAGGCTACTCTGGGGTAGCTGGCGTCTGAACCGGTTTCAGCGTCAATAACTTCGGGATCGCTCCACTTATCGTCATCGGCGGTATAGTAACAGGCATAAACCCGATCATAATCTCCTTCGGACTGAGTATAAACCGCTATGGCGTCGCCGTTGGGAGAGAAGGCGATCTGGGGATTGGAGGCATTGTGTTCGCCGCTGCTGAGGGTAACGGGTGTTCCCCAGCTGCCTCCTATGTTTTCCTCCTGGTCGGGGGTAAATTTCACCGCGTTAATCTGGGTATAATCGTTTTCGTCATCATTAACATAGACCAGTATATTGGAATAATCGGGGGAATAGTTGATATAATTTTCATATTCATAACACCCTGCCACCAGAGCAACGACAACCAAACAAAGGCAAATAAATATTTTTTTGTTAATTGTATTCATTAATCATTACCTCCCGTGTTGGCGTCGGTTATGAACTGGGCGCCTCTCCATCTCCACAGACGGGTGAAGATAAAGTCATCGTTGCTTACCGCGTCTCCCACCACTACCTTGACTCCTCCCGTTTTAGAGTAATCGGGCAGAAGACACACGATCTTGGTATCGCTCCAGCTGGTGTAGTTGGTTGCGGGGATTCCGTTAAAATAGACCCCACTGCCGGCTTTTTCCCGAGCAGTCTGACTGTCGCCGAAATTCTTACCTTCGATGGTTACGACCTGTCCCACATAGCCTCTATCGGGATCGATGCTGTAGATAACCGGGTCATCATCTCCGGGGGTAAGAGAGGGTTCTATGCTATCTCCTACCGATAAAGTGTTGTTGCCGCATCCCTGAATCAGAAATGCCAGAACCAGTAAAACCAGGGGAAAAACAAGAACGAACTGTTTCAACTCACAATCCTTGCATCTCAAACTAAAAACCTCCTCACCTTAGTTTCAAAATCCATAATCCAAATTTAAACACAAAAAAGAAAACACCTTTAAAATACTTTACATTTAAATTTTTTCATTGTTTTACCCCGCCTTGCTACAGGGACAGCACCGATTTCACCACATTGGGATCCTCGGAGTTTTCCGCCAGGGATATGATCTGATCGAAGATAATTATCTCACAGTTATACAGGGATACCCGGTCTTTTATGTTGGGTTTTACCGTATTTACTCCCTTGGCTTTTTTATCCAGGAGGGTCTTGGAGGGGGTTACCAGAAAAATTTTGGCGTCCATGGGTTCCAGTCTTTTCCTCATGGTTTCCACCTTATAGAGTATGCTGCTGGAGTTGTCAACTTCACCCATGATCTTTTCCACCACGCCGGCTTTACACCACAAGACGTAGAGATAATAATCCTTTATGAAAGTTACGCTGAGTCGGTTCAGGAGTTCCTCGGGATTTTTAGCCGGCGACACTCCTATATGAATATCCTGGATTCCCAGGGCATCCCGGTGTTTTTTCAGCAGGCCGTACATGAAGGTTTCCAGCCATCCTCCCATGAGGAACCTCATCTGGTCTTTATCCATGAACTGTCCCACGCCGTAGCCAATGCCCTTCTGGAGGACTCGCACCAGGGGAAAGGGGAGATTGGGGATATGGCGTCTTTCCAGAGTCAGTCCTTTTCGGGGGGCGGTTACGGCTTCCTCGGGGTTATGCCACACCAGGGACTGGTTGGCGTAACTTTCGGCTATCTTTCTGGACAGTTCCCAGTATTCATCCACCAGTTCCTCTTCATCGGCTATATCCCTGTCGCTGCGGTTGGGGCGGAATCCATAGAGGCACATATATTCGTTAATGGACATCTGATATTTCAGTCTGGCGTGATCTTCCCCCTTGAGATCCAGGAACATATCGGGCTTTCGGGGATCCATATAAAACAGTCGGACATTGCTTTTATTTATAAAGAAGCTGTAGGCGGCCAGGGCCATGAGTTTGGTTCCCCCGGTCAGGTTGACCACCCACTGGGCATCGGGGAACAGGTTAAAGGCTTTTTCCATGACCTGCACCGATTCCATCATGGAATATTCATTTTCTATGATAACCGGTTTATTGATATCTATGCCCGATAAGGATGATACATCGGCAGAATACTTGAACGAATCAACGGTATTGGATATTACCTTCCCCAATATAGTATCTTTGGTTTCGATGGGGACTATCACATCAGGTTTGAAATGATGTACGGAAAGCAGATTCGGAATCGGATTATCCGACACCGGAAAAAGAAGCACAGTAAGTTTTTTACCCATTAAAAATCACCTCGATTAAAGAAGTAGAACCGGCGTCCCGCCGGTGGTCATTATTGTAAGGAAAGGATGTACAAACATGAATCTCTCGGAAACGGTTACTTTATTTTACGACAAGGTGCGGGAAACCTCCTCCAATTCCTCATTTTCGGAGGAGAAAATAAAAAAATGGATAAACGAGGGGTATCGCTTTGTTCTGGACTTCAACGACTGGAATTTCCTTATCAGCGACTATATTCAGGATCTGGTCCATACCACCTGTTCTTCTGCCGGAACTTCCACAGAAACTACTCTTTATGCGGAGGACGTCTCCAACATGCAGAAGGGGATGTACCTGTGGGTTTTCAGCGGCTCTATATTCGAGAGGGTAAAGATCGACTCCATCGACAGCGACAACAATATCATCACCCTAAAATCCCCCGGTCTTGCCAACAGTTTCACGGAAGGGGACTATGTTAGCGGTGATGGGATATTCCTGCCCTACGACTGCAAGAAAATCCTGGAAGTAAAGGCGGAACTCATCAGTGAGGACCAGCAAAAGGCAAGAGTTTTGAAGGGAGTGGATCTGCAGGATTTCGAGATTCTCATACCCTATAAAAAGAAATCCGCGATGCCCACTCATTACACTATCACCGGAATTGAGACTACGGTCGAGGGCAAAACCGAAGATTATACTATGGACGAGGGGAGCAGTACCAATTCGGTGTACGACTCCTCCCTTCAGGGACACGAGAACGACTACTACAGGGGATGGAGACTCATCAACCGAACTCAGGAAGACGACTCCCTCATCACTTCCTACGATTGCGACTCCAAACTTCTGGGACTGGAAAAGGTAATTGATGGACAGACCGCCGGAGATTATTATTATCTGGTCAGGGAATTGCCCTCTCTGTCTCTATATCCCATACCCGATGAAGGTTATAGAATTACTATCCGCTATTACCGTCAGCCCGGGGATCTGGTCAACGACTACGACACTCCCTTTTTGGGTATAAGGGGACAAAACTACCACTCCCTCCTGGTGGACTACGCCCTGGCGGAAGCCTATCTTGCCGACAAGAACCGGGAAATGGCAATCTCTTACCGTCAGAAATTCCTGGATAATCTCACCCGCTTCAAGATAGAGGAGAACACTCCCACAGACCGGGTATTCAACATGAAACCCACCGGAATGGATTCTCTGCCGGGATTTTATCTGTAACCGTTGATTTCAGATTATCTCCCGCTCTGAATGTAGAATTGAATTAAAAAGGTATGAAAATTTGTAATTCGTGCAGGTTTTTTAGAAGGAATTTTAAGTTTTTATACTAATACCCAAAATCAAAGAGACTATGAAGTAGTCATATTAAATAAAATTCAATAAAAAAATACGGGAGGTAAAATTAGTGAGAAAAACAACTCATTCACTGATCCTGATTTTAGTCACTGCGGTATTTCTTCTGTATCTGCCTTTCTCGCCGGGTTGCTCGCTTAAAAATCAGAACCCTTTTACGGAAGACAACACCGCCACTTCCACCGACACCCCGGACGACGAAGATAACGTCACCGGAGATGTGGTGGACACAATCGGCGACCCCGTGGAAGGGGTTGAGATAGAAATCTGGGAAGGCACTACTTCCAGGGTTGATGAACCTACCGACACCGCCTATTCCGATGCGAACGGAAGCTACGGATTTGCGGACATACCTGCGGGAACCTACGATGTGGTGGCGAAAAGACTGGGCTTCACCAGTAATGTGGTAACCCAGATCACCGTAGAAGAGGGCGAGAATGTAGTGGTGGATGACATAGTGGGAACCTGGGCGGAGGATCTGGGAAATATCGAAGGAACCGTAACCGATGCGGACACGGGAGATCCCATAGCGAAGGCGTTTATCTATGTGGAAAACGGCAACGGGGTTTACGTCTTTACCGACGAGGACGGCAAGTATTCCATAACCAACGTCCCGGAAGGTACCTACACTGTCAACGGCGAGGCGGACAACTATGACAACTATTCGGGAAACGCCGTTGTAACCAGCGGTAACACCACCACCCACGACATCGAAATGACCCCTTCTTCATAATTTTATTGATGATTTTTTCTTATGGGTTTTTCCTGTAGGAGGGATCTCCCGATCCCGATTGGGGTTTTTTCTATCCCGATCCCGATTGGGGCTTTTTCTATCCCGATCCCGATTGGGGTTTTTTCTATCCCGATCACGATTGGGGCTTTTTCTATCCCGATCACGATTGGGGCTTTTTCTATCCCGATCACGATTGGGGCTTTTTCTATCCCGATCCCGATTGGGTTTTACGATTCCGTCTTTAACAGGAAATGATAGCGGTTTAGGGTTTTCCATAACAGATTTTATTTATAACCAAAATTTTATAGAAGCAGAATTCACCCTTCCTTTGAGGAGTTCAACTTCAAGGGAAGGGTTTTTTTCTTTTTTAATCTAATAAGATTACCGCATTACATTATTATCCCCGGAGGTAAGAGTATGGAAGAAAACGAGACTCCCATAAGAGAAGAGACCTGCCCCCTGGAAATGAAAGAGGAAGATATTTCTGCCGATGAATCTCCTGTAGAGGATATTTATCCCAATGCGGAACTAATCAAGGTATCCTTCGGTGTTTCCTTTGACGGTGAACCGGTGGTGGAATACTGATATTTATAGAAGATATTTGAAAGGAGAGTCGCATTAAATGTATTCATATAGCCTCAAGACAGCGGAAAAACCTTTTATAAAAGAGTACAAAGGGAATGAATATATGGAACCGGATTCGGCTCTCCATATAATATGTGAATATGATGATGCCGTATTACAGATCAAAGAACGGGATATTCCTCTTATATCCGTTCAATTAAAAGGAGAAACAAAACAATTAAAAGAGTTTATAAAAATAAAAATATATAAAGAGGAAGGAAGGTATTTCGCTGAAAACACTGACTTGTGCCTGATAACAGGAGGAGATACACCGGAATCCGCTATGAATTCCTTTCTGGATCAGTTCGAATATTTTTATTTTGACTATATTGAATCTTCACCCGATGAACTTGATGAACACGCATTAAAAATAAAACAAGTTTATCATCAAATAATTTAACATGCAATTAGACACACAAAAATTAGAAAAATCTTTATTAAAAAAAGGATTTCGACAGGCTAATAACGATCATCGCTACTATCGTTTTTATCATAACGGTAAAAAAACCCGTATTTTCACGTTTATCTCCCATGGTTCAGGCTATAAAACTTATCCGGAATCCCTTTATATATCAGTAAAGATGAACTTAAATCCCTCTACGACTGCCCCCTTGACGAAGAGGATTTAATACGGATATATAAGGATAAAGGCTTGATAACTTAATCCGAAAGCGAAGGTTTGAAGAGGGATATAGAGGGAGTTCAACTTCAGGGGAAGGTTTTTTTTTATTTTCAACCTAATATAGGATCAGGAGTTACGCTCAAATTCGAGGAAAACGGCATAAAATCGTCATCCTGAATCCTGAAACCAGTTCAGGACAGGCTTTGTTTCAGGATCTCTGGCAATCGGCATGAAATCTGGGTTTTGATATAAAATGGCGTAAGTCCTG
>Ga0067045_1030599_pt1 | contig 14698 bp, 11 predicted proteins | sample TerdegcTABiofilm_FD_59184 | JGI IMG/M metagenome (GOLD analysis project Ga0067045, IMG submission 59184) | Combined Assembly of (Gp0054472, Gp0054536) Wastewater bioreactor microbial communities from Singapore -Terephthalate degrading...
CAGCCGGCACTTGGCGCAAACTGGCACAGGCAATACCGCAAGATCCCGCCGGCGAAGCCATCGCCCCCGCGTTCCTGGCGCCGGACGGCCAGTTGTACGTGTATGCGCGCAATGGCGGCGACAAGCTGGCGCTATACCGATTCGACCAGCAAGGCCAGCGGCTCGATGGCGCCCCGCTGCTCGCCTCGCCCGACTATGATATCGAGGCCACCATGGTGCATGACGATACGAAGTTACTCGGTATCCGCTACCGGACCGATGCGGAAACCACCTTGTGGCTCGACGCGGATATGCAGGCCATGCAGCAAACCATCAATACGCGCCTGCCCGCTACGGTCAATACGCTGAGCGTGGCGCTACGCGCCGACGCGCCCTTCGTGCTCGTATCGAGCTGGTCCGATGTCCAGCCCCCCATCTATCGCCTGTTCGAACGGGCCAGCGGCAAGCTGATCCCCTTGGGCAAGGCTTTCCCTGCCGTCGCCGCCGAGCACATGGCGTCAAGACAATTGATGCACGTCAAAGCCCGCGACGGCCTGACCATGCCCGCCTGGCTGACCTTGCCCAAGGACGGCAACCGCCAGTTGCCGCTCGTGGTGCTGATTCATGATGGTCCCTGGGAGCGGGGTGCCTGGGGATGGAATCCGCCCAGCCAGTTTCTGGCATCGCGCGGCTATGCCGTGCTGGAGCCAGATTACAGGGGCAGCACGGGACTGGGCGCGCGCCATTTCCGCGCCGGCTGGAAACAATGGGGCCTGGCCATGCAGGACGATATCGCCGATGCAGCGCACTGGGCCATTGCCGAAGGCATCGCCGATCCGCAGCGCATCTGCCTGGCCGGCGGCGGCTACGGCGGCTATGCCACGCTGATGGGACTGGGGCGCGATCCGGACCTGTTTCGCTGCGGCATAGCCTGGTCCAGCATCCCCGATTTGCGGGAACTCAAGGATGAAGTCAACTGGTGGCTCGATGACGCTTTGCGTAACAGCAATGAAAGCTATACGCTGGCCATGCTGCTGGGTGATGCGGACAAGGACAAGATCTTGCTGCGCGATAATTCACCGCGCCAGCAGCCTGCACGCATCCGCGCCCCGCTGCTGATGGCCCACGGCTACACCGACCATATCGTGCCCCTGTCCGAGGCGCGCGCACTATTCGATGTCATCCGCAAGACCAATGCCCACGCCCAATGGATAGAGTATGGCGAGGAAGGGCACGACTGGGTGCTGCCGCAAACCCATGCCGATTTCTGGCAGCAGAGCGAACAATTCCTCGATAAACATATCGGAAAATCCAGCGCTCCGGCAAAAATGGAGTAGGCTGGAGGGCCATTCTAGCCCCGAGGAGTTCCCATGCCGTCTGGAAAAATTCTTGTCGCCCAGGGAGGCGGCCCCACCGCCGTCATCAACCAGTCGCTGGTGGGCGTGGTGCTGGAATCGCGGCGCTTCCAGCACGTCACGCGCGTGTACGGGGCGCTGCACGGCGTGCGCGGCATCGTCAATGAAGAGTTCGTCGATCTGACGCAGGAAACCAGCCACAACCTGGAACTGGTGGCCGCCACGCCATCCTCGGCGCTCGGCTCCACGCGCGACAAGCCCGACATCGCCTACTGCCAGCAAATCTTCGCAGTCTTGCGCGCGCACGAAATCGAACACTTCTTTTACATCGGCGGCAATGACTCGTCCGACACGGTGCGCATCGTCAGCGAGGAAGCGCACAAGGCCGGCTACCCGCTGCGCTGCATCCACATCCCGAAAACCATCGACAACGACCTCGTCGGCAGCGACCACACGCCCGGCTTTCCCTCCGCCGCGCGCTTCGTCGCGCAAGCCTTCGCCGGCGCCAACCTCGACAACGCGGCCCTGCCCGGCGTGTACGTGGGCGTCGTCATGGGCCGCCACGCGGGCTTTTTGACGGCGGCCTCGGCGCTGGGCAAGAAGTTCCCCGACGACGGTCCGCATCTGATCTACCTGCCCGAACGCGTCTTTGCGCTGGATCAATTTCTCGCCGACGTGAAAGCCACCTATGAAAAGTATGGCCGCTGCGTGATCGCCGTCTCGGAAGGCATCCACGATGCGTCGGGCGAGCCGATCGCCAGCCTGCTGGCCAAGGAAGTGGAACGCGATGCGCACGGTAATGTGCAATTGTCGGGCACGGGCGCGCTGGCCGACCTGCTGTGCGACGAAATCAAGGCCAGGCTGGGCATCAAGCGCGTGCGCGGCGATACCTTCGGCTATCTGCAGCGCTCCTTCATCGGCTGCGTCTCTGATGTCGATCAACGCGAAGCGCGGGAAGTGGGCGAAAAGGCCGTGCAGTTCGCCATGTGGGGCGAGCGCGACGGTTCCGTGGCCATCAAGCGCACGGGTTTTTATTCCGTCGATTACGAACTGCTGCCGCTCACCGCTGTGGCGGGCAAGACGCGCACCATGGAAGACGAATTCATCAGCGCCAGCGGCACGGACGTGACCGACGCTTTCCGGCTCTATCTGCGTCCGCTGCTCGGTTCCGGCATGCCGGACGCCTTCCGCCTGCGCGCCGCGAAGGTGGCGAAAGTCTTGAAACCTTAGGGGCTTTCCGCCAGCAATAGCGGCCGCAGCTTCACCGCCGCTTCCTTGAGCTGCGGCACGTGCTGCAGCAATTGCTCCACGGATTTGCGCGCCACGGGCGCGTGGCAGGCCACGGCCGCCACGATGCGCCCGTCGGCCGCGCAGATGGGCACGGCCACGGCCACCATGCCGTGCACGAATTCCTCGTCGTCGATGCCGATACCCAGGCGGGCGATGCGCACGATCTCGCGTTCCAGCAGGGCAGGATCCGTGATGCTTTTCGGCGTGCGCGCTTCCAGGCCCAGCATGGCCAGCAATTCGCGCCGCTCCAGCAAGGTCATGTGCGCCAGGAACAGCTTGCCGCTGGCCGTGCAATGCATGGGCGCGCGCGTACCCAGCACCAGGTGCAGCCGCAGCGGCTCCTGCGTTTCCACCCGGTCCACGTACACGATCGCATTGCCCTCGGGAATGGCGAGATTGCACGTCTCGCCCGTGGCCGCCACCAGGCTGCCCAGGATGCTGCGGCTGACGCGGATCAGGGCATTGTTGCGCAGGGTCGCCAGCGCCAGGTTGGTGGACGCGGCACCGGGCACATAACCGCGCCCCACGGGCGTGCGCAGCACATAGCCGTGCTGTTCCAGGGTGTCGAGCAGGCGCATCATGCTGGCCTTGGGCACCTGCATGCGCGCGGCCAGCTGCGACAGGGTCAGGGGCTGGCTGGCGCTGGCCAGGTGCTCGATCAGGCGCAGCACGCGCAAGCCGCGCGCCTCGTCGCCATGACTGGCCGCGGCAGCGGCGCCTGGCTGTCCACCCGCCGCACCACTCTCTTCGGCCTCGGCCGGCCGTTTTTGAAACGCATCATGCATGTTCTGTTTCACCTCTCGCGTATGCGGCTTTTTCCGCTTGTTCCGGTGCTGCACGTCTTTTATAAATGGAACCAGACGTTCCAAAAACAATTAATAAAGACCAGTGTATCGCAAAAAACGCCCGTCGAGGCGGCTGCGATGCCGCAACGCAGGAGACAAGCACCATGTTGCAAACACACTACGATTACATCGTCGTCGGCGCCGGTTCCGCGGGCTGCGTGCTGGCCAACCGGCTGTCGCACGACAGCCGTAACCAGGTATTGCTGCTGGAAGCGGGCGGCAAGGACAACAATCCGTGGATACACGTGCCGGTCGGCTATTTCAAGACCATGCACGACCCGAACCTGGACTGGTGCTACCGCACGGAAGCGGACGCCGGTATCGCCGGACGCCAGCTGCAATGGCCGCGCGGCAAGGTGCTGGGCGGCTCCAGTTCGCTCAACGGCCTACTGTACGTACGAGGTCAAAAAGAAGACTACGACCGCTGGGCCGAACTGGGCAACCCGGGCTGGAGCTATGCCGAGGTGCTGCCGTATTTCAAGAAATCGGAAGACCAGGAACGGGGCGCCAGCGACTACCACGGCGTGGGCGGCCCCTTGAAAGTGTCGGACCTGCGCCTGCGCCGTCCCATCGCCGAGCATTTTATTGCCGGCGCCACGGAAAGCGGCATCCCCTTCAATGCGGACTACAACGGCGCCACGCAGGAAGGTGTCGGCTACTTCCAGCAGACGGCCAGCAACGGGCTGCGCTGGAGCACGGCGAAAGCCTTTCTGCGCCCGGCCCGCAAGCGCGCCAACCTGCGCGTGGAAGTGCGGGCGCAGATCACGCGCGTGCTGTTCGAGGGCAAGCGCGCCGTCGGCATCGAGTACCGGCAAGATGGCCAGCTGCGCCAGGCGCGCGCCAGCGGCGAAGTGATTTTATGCGCGGGCGCCATCGGCTCGCCGCAGATCCTGCAATGCTCGGGCGTGGGTCCGCGCGCCCTGCTGCAAGAGGTGGGCGTGCCGCTGGTGCACGATTTGCCCGGCGTGGGACAGAACCTGCAAGACCATTTGCAGATCCGCCTGGTCTTCAAGACGCGCCTGAAAACCCTGAACGATGAAGTCAACAGCCTGTGGGGCAAGCTGTGGGTGGGCATGCAGTATGTGTTTTCGCGTTCCGGCCCCTTGACCCTGGCGGCCAGCCAGGTGACGGTATTTACCCGATCCTCGCCGGAAGTCACGCGGCCCGACATCCAGTTCCACATGCAGCCGCTGAGCGCCGACAAGCCGGGCGAAGGCGCGCATCCGTTTTCCGCCTTCACCTCGTCCGTGTGCCAGCTGCGCCCGCACAGCCGCGGCCACGTATCGATCAAGTCCGCCGATCCCTTCGCCTATCCGGGCATTTATCCCAACTATCTGTCCGACCCGCGCGACCAGCAGACGGCGATCGCCGCCCTGCGCGTGGCCCGAAAAATCGCCGCCGCGCCGTCGCTGGCGCCGCACATCATTGCCGAATTCGTGCCCGGCCCGCAATTCGAGACGGACGCGCAGCTGCTGGACGCGGCGCGACGCTTCAGCCAGTCCATCTACCACCCCAGCGGCACCTGCAAGATGGGCCATGACGCCATGGCCGTCGTCGATGCGCGCCTGCGCGTGCACGGCATGCAGAACCTGCGCGTCGTCGATGCGTCGATCATGCCGGAAATCGTCTCGGGCAACACCAACGCGCCCACCATCATGATCGCCGAAAAAGCCGCCGACATGATCCTCGCGGACGCCGTGCGGCTGCCGCAGGCGGCCTGACCCGCCCCTCGGCGATCCCATTCCACCGAATTCCACCTGACCAAGGAGGATGCCAGCGGCGGGCAACCGGCCCGCCTGTACCGGCCGCCGCGCCATCCGCGCGGCGGCAGCAAGCCAACCATCTAAAAAAAATACATAATCGATATCGATTGGAGACTAGATATGGACAACAATCCGAACCATCCGAAAAAGGCCAGAGAGCTGCGGAAAGTCGTGATGGCCAGCGTGATCGGCGCCACCATCGAGTGGTACGACTTTTTCTTATACGGCGTCGTCGCCGGCATCGTGTTCAGCAAGCTGTATTTCCCGGGCGGCGATCCGCTCGTCTCGACCATGCTGGCCTACGGCACCTTCGCCGTGGGCTTTCTGTCGCGCCCCATCGGCGGCGTGATCTTCGGCCATTTCGGCGACAAGATCGGCCGCAAGAGCATGCTGGTCATGACCCTGATGATCATGGGCATCTCCACCTTCCTCATCGGCGTGCTGCCCACCTATGACCATATCGGCTACTGGGCGCCCGGCCTGCTGCTGTTCCTGCGCGTGCTGCAGGGCATCGGCCTGGGCGGCGAATGGGGCGGCGCCGTGCTGATGGCGTACGAATACGCGCCGCCGAAGGACCGCGGCTTCTATGCCAGCCTGCCGCAGATCGGCCTGGCCATCGGCCTGTGCCTCGCTTCCGGCGTGGTGGCGATCCTGTCGTACAGCCTGACGGATGCGCAGTTCCTGTCGTGGGGCTGGCGCGTGGCCTTCATCCTGTCGGCGGCCCTCGTCTTCATCGGCATGTGGATACGTTTGAACGTGATGGAAACGCCGGAATTCCAGGCTGTGAAGGAAAAGAACGCGGAGACGCAGATCCCCTTCTTCGACCTCTTGAAACGCTATCCGGGCAATGTATTAAAAGGCATGGGCGCGCGCTATATCGACGGCGTGTTTTTCAATATCTTCGGCGTCTTTTCCATCACCTACCTGACCAACACCATCAAGATAGACCGCACGGAAGCGCTGATGGGCGTGATGGCGTCGGCCGTCGTGATGTGCTTCTGCATCCCCTTCTTCGGCCGCCTGTCGGACCGCATCGGCCGCAGCAAGGTATTTTTCTGGGGTTCGCTGATCACGGGCGTGTCGGCCATTCCCGCCTTCTGGATCATGCTCAACCACGCCGACAATCCCCTGCTGCTGTGGTGTTCCGTGATCATCCCGCTGGGCGTGCTGTATTCGGCCGTGTATGGCCCGGAAGCGGCCCTGTTCTGCGACCTGTTCGACGCCAAGGTACGCTACACGGGCATCTCCTTCGTGTACCAGTTCTCCGGCATCTTCGCCAGCGGCCTGACGCCCATCATCGCCACCTACCTGCTGAAAACGGGCAATGGCGAACCGTGGCACATCGTCGGCTACATCCTGTTCGCCTCCCTCGTCTCGGCCGTCAGCGTGGCCATGATCGGGAAAGGAGGCTCGCAGCCCGATGGCCGCATGAAGCCGGCGCACGCGCGGTAAGCGCGGTAAGAGATCGCGGCGTAAAAAAAAGGCAGGCCTCTTGCGAGTGCCTGCCTTGTTTGTTCAAGCGACAGCTTAGATAACAACTGTTTGATGCTCCTCGCCCACGCGGGCGCGGATGGTGCCGATGCGCGAGACGGTTTCGCCGGCCGCTTGCAGCTGGGCGATGGCGGCGTCCGCGTTTTCCTGCGAAACGATGACGGTCATGCCGATGCCGCAGTTGAAGACGCGGTGCATCTCGGCGTCAGCCACGCCGCCGTGCTGTTGCAGCCACGTGAACAGCGGCGGCATGGTCCATGCCTTCGAGTCCAGTTCGGCCACCAGGCCGGGCTGCAGCACGCGCGGGATGTTTTCCACCAGGCCGCCGCCGGTGATGTGCACCATGCCCTTGACTTCCATGGCATCCATCAGCGCCAGCAGCGGCTTGACGTAGATGCGCGTCGGCTGCATCAGCACGTCGGCCAGTTTACGGCCATGGAAGTCGCCTTCCAGGTCCGGTTTTGCCACTTCGATGATCTTGCGCACCAGCGAGTAACCGTTCGAGTGCACGCCCGACGAGGCCAGGCCCAGCACCACGTCGCCCGGGGCGATCTTGGTACCGTCGATGATTTTCGATTTTTCCACGGCGCCGACGGCAAAGCCTGCCAGGTCGTATTCGCCGGCCGGGTACATGCTCGGCATTTCCGCCGTTTCGCCGCCGATCAGCGCGCAACCGGCCTGCTCGCAACCCTGGGCGATGCCCTTGATGACGTCGGTGGCAATCGCCACGTCCAGCTTGCCGCAAGCGAAGTAGTCGAGGAAGAACAGCGGTTCGGCGCCTTGCACCAGGATGTCATTGACGCTCATGGCGACCAGGTCGATGCCGACCGTGTCATGGCGGTTCAGTTCGAACGCCAGGCGCAATTTCGTGCCCACGCCGTCGGTGCCGGAGACCAGGACCGGCTCCTTGTATTTCTTGCTGATTTCAAACATGGCGCCAAAACCGCCCAGGCCGCCCATCACGCCTTCGCGCAGGGTGCGCTTGGCAAACGGCTTGATTGCTTCGACTAAAGCGTCGCCTGCGTCGATATCGACGCCAGCGTCACGGTAGGAAAGGGAAACATTAGAAGTCTGGTTCATGGTGTGGTGGCAGCGGAGGCGGTAAAATAGAAGGCGGATACCCGCCGGCACGCGCGCGCACGGATGTTTTTGACATCCTGCGACAGGCGGCCAGCCGGTGAATTCGGTCGATCAAGACGCTATTTTATCAAACTGCCCCGCCGTTTCGTAATTAACTGCCTTTTTTTAACGCAAAAGCCCAAACCCCATGCCATTCCCCATCACGGCCGAACAGAAGCAAACAGCATTTTGGATCGCGGTCTGGCTAGCATTCTTGCTGCTGCTCGTCAGCCTGGGCCCCATCCTGACGCCCTTCCTGGCCGCCGCCATCCTCGCCTACGTGCTCAATCCCGGCGTGGACCGCTTGCAGCGCCTGCATTACAAGCGCTTTTACGTGCCCCGTCCGCTGGCCGTGCTGGTCGTCGTAGTGTTGTTTTTCCTCGCCATTACGGCGCTCGTGCTCATCGTCGTGCCCGTGTTGCAAAAGGAAATCCCGCTGCTGCAGGCGCAGATTCCCCAGTTTCTCAGCAAGGCGAATGAATTCCTCGCGCCGAAACTGCGCGACCTGGGCATCCGCGTGCGCCTGGACGGCACGGGCATCAAGCGCATGCTGAGCCAGCAGATGGCCACCAGCGGCGATGAAATCTGGAGCACCGTGCTGGCGTCGGCCCGCATCGGCGGCACGGCCGTGCTGGGCTGGCTGGCCACCGTGGTCTTGATTCCCGTGGTGCTGTTCTACCTGTTGCTGGACTGGCATCCGATGCTGGCGCGCATCGCCGGCGCCGTGCCGCGCCGCTGGGTGGGCCGTACGGTGGGCATGGCGCAGGAAGTCGACACCCTGCTGGCGCAATACCTGCGCGGCCAGTTGCTCGTGATGCTGGTGCTGGCCACGTATTACTCGGTGGCCCTGGCCATCGCCGGCTTCGAGGTGGCATTGCCCGTAGGCATCATCACGGGCTTGCTGGTGTTCATTCCCTACCTGGGCTTCGGCCTGGGCCTGATGCTGGCCCTGATCGCCGCCCTGCTGCAGTTTGCCGACTGGAGCGGCGTCATCGCCGTGGCCGTCATCTACGGCTGCGGCCAGGTCATCGAAGGCTTTTTCCTCACGCCGCGCCTGGTGGGCGAGCGCATCGGCCTGAACCCTCTGGCCGTGATCTTCGCCTTGCTGGCTTTCGGACAACTGTTCGGTTTCGTCGGCGTTTTGCTGGCGTTGCCCGCTTCTGCCGTCCTGATGGTCGCTTTTAAGCATCTAAGACGCCACTACCTCTCCAGCAGCTTCTATAATACCTAGTAAAAGCGGATATCATATCAACCTAGCAATACCACGATGCACATGCAGTAATGAAAAACAGGACAAGGCGTACGCCATGAAACAACTGGTGCTCGATTTAGGCACAGACCAGGCGCACAGCCTCGATACCTTCGAGGTGGGACAGAATGCCGAAGTGGCGCAGCTGATGCGCCAGTTCGCCGCGCGCGCGTCGCGCGAGCATTTTGCCTACCTGTGGGGCGAACTGGCCGCCGGCAAGAGCCATCTGCTCAAGGCCCTGGCCAGCACCGAGCGTGCGCGCTACATTTCGCCATTCTCGATCGAGTCCGAATTCGTCTACTCGCCCGACGTGGATTTGTACCTGCTCGACGATTGTGAAAAGCTGTCGCCGCTGGCGCAGATCGACGCCTTTGCCCTGTTCAATGAAATCCGCGCCAACAAGGCGTTCATGGTGTGCAGCGGCGCCGTGCCGCCCGCCGTGCTGCCCGTGCGCGAAGACTTGCGCACGCGCATGGGCTGGGGTTTGATCTACCAGATCCACGGCTTGACGGACGATGAAAAAATCGCCGCCCTGACCCAGGCGGCCGCCACCCGCGGCTTGACCTTGTCGCCGGGCGTGTTACCCTATCTGCTGTCCCATTTCCGGCGCGACATGCGTTCGCTGTCGACGATGCTGGACTCTCTCGACCTCTACTCCCTGGAAACCCAACGCCCGATCACCTTGCCATTGTTGCGCGAGTTGCTGCAGGCGGAAGCGAAAGAATGATGAATCTGGCCCTGTTTGACCTCGACCACACCCTGCTGCCCATCGACTCGGATCACGAGTGGGGCGAATTCCTGGTACGCATCGGTGCCGTGGACGCCGCCGAATTCACCCGCCGCAATGACGAATTTTTCGCGCAATACCAGGCCGGCACGCTCGATCCGGTGGAATACCTGGAATTTTCGCTGGGCACCCTGGCGCAATTCCCGCGCGAACGCCTCGAAGCGCTGCACCGGCAATTCATGGCCGAAGTGGTCTTGCCGGCCATCCGCCCGGAAGTCGTGGCGCTGATCAAGCAGCACCAGGACGCGGGCGACCTGCTGGCCATCGTCACGGCGACCAACCATTTCATCACCAAGCCCATCGCCGACGCGCTCGGCGTCGAACACTTGCTGGCCGCCATGCCCGAATATGACGCCGAAGGCAATGTTACGGGCAAGCTGTTGGGCACGCCGACTCTCGGTGCGGGCAAGCTGACCCACACCCATGCCTGGCTGGAAAAGATGGGAAAGGAACTGGGACAGTTCGAGCGCAGCTATTTTTACAGCGATTCGCACAACGACATTCCGCTCATGTCCGTCGTGACCCACCCGGTCGCGACCAACCCCAATGCCGCCTTAAGCGCACACGCATCCCTCCACGGCTGGCCATCACTCCACTTATTCAATGATTAAAAAATTCATCCGCAAGATCCTCGGCGTTAAAAAAGAGGCAGTGCGCGACACCACGGCACCCGTCGTGCTCGGTCCTGCGCAACACGGAATCGACCCGAAACTGGTGTCGTCGAATGCCATCCGCGTCACCAGCAGCCTGCAGGAAGCGGGCTTTGAAGCCTTTGTCGTCGGCGGCGCCGTGCGCGACCTGCTGCTGGGCGTCAAGCCGAAAGACTTCGACATCGCCACCAACGCCACGCCGGAGCAGGTCAAGCGCTTGTTCCGCCGCGCCTTCATCATCGGCAAGCGCTTCCAGATCGTGCACGTGATGTTCGGCCAGGATTTGCTGGAAGTGACGACCTTCCGCGGCGCCGGCGCCGACTCCGCGCCCAAGGATGAACATGGCCGCGTCCTGCGCGACAACACCTTCGGCCTGCAGCACGAAGATGCGCTGCGCCGCGACTTCACCATCAACGCCATGTACTACAACCCGGCCACGCAGGAAGTGCTCGATTACCACGGCGGCGTGGAAGACATCCGCGCCAAGACCTTGCGCATGATCGGCAAGCCGGAAGAGCGCTACCGCGAAGACCCCGTGCGCATGCTGCGCGTGGTGCGCTTCGCCGCCAAGCTGAAATTCACCATCGAGCCGCACACGGCCGCGCCGATCGCCGTCATGGCGCCGCTGATCAACAACGTGCCGGCGCCGCGCGTGTTCGACGAAATGCTCAAACTCCTGATGAGCGGCCACGCGCTGGCCTGCCTGCAGCAGCTGCGCAAGGAAGGCTTGCATCACGGCCTGCTGCCGCTGCTCGACGTGGTGCTGGAGCAGCCGTTGGGCGCAAAATTCGTCACCCTGGCGCTCGATGCCACGGACCAGCGCATCGCCGCCGGCAAGACCGTCTCGCCGGGCTTCCTGTTTGCCTCGCTGCTGTGGCACCAGGTGCTGGAAAAATGGACGGCCTACCGCGCAGCCGGCGAATCGACGATCCCCGCGCTGCACCTGGCGGCCGACGACGTGCTCGACTCGCAGACGGAAAAACTGGCCCTGCAGCGCAAGATCGGTTCCGACATGCGCGACATCTGGTCGATGCAGCCGCGCTTCGAGCGCCGCGTCGGCAAGGCGCCGTACAAATTGCTCGAACACCTGCGCTTCCGCGCCGGCTACGACTTCCTGCTGCTGCGCTGCGCCTCGGGCGAGATCGACATGGAAATCGGCGAATGGTGGACGGCGTTCTATGAAGGCGACGAGGAAACGCGTGAAGCGCTGCTCGTCAGCGCCAATGCGGCGCCCGGCGCCGTCAAGAAGAAGCGTCCGCCGCGCCGCAGCACGCGCAGCAAAACGGGTGGCGGCACCACCACCGGCAGCACCAGCGGCGAATAATGTCAGTGATCGCTTACATCGGCATCGGGGCGAACCTGGGCGACGCGCGCGCCAATGTGCAGGATGCGATCGCGCGCCTGGCGCGCCTGCCCGGCGCCAGCTTGCTGGACGCTTCGGCCAGCTACCGCACGGCGCCCATCGATGCGAGCGGTGACGACTATGTCAACGCCGTGGCGCGCATCACGACCACCCTGCCGGCCGAAGAACTGCTGCTGGCCCTGCACGCCATCGAGGCGGCGCACGGGCGCGAGCGGCCTTACCGTAACGCCCCGCGCACCCTGGACCTGGACTTGCTGCTGTACGGCGACGAGCAGATCGCCAGCGCCAGCCTGACAGTGCCCCATCCGCGCATCACCGAACGGGCCTTCGTGCTGGTGCCGCTGCTGGCCCTGGCGCCGGCCATCGTCGTGCCTGGCCTCGGGCCGGCACAGGCCTACCTGGCAGGCGTCGGCGACCAGGCCATCAGCCAGCTCTGACCCGCTTCGCATCCTTCCACTACAATGCCGCTCCTGCAGCACGCCGCATAAAGTACTACACTAGCGGCGTCGCAATCGCATCACCCCCTTTCACTCTAGAGAATACCTATGTCCGCTTATTTGCAAGGAACAGATCTGGCCGCCAAAGACAAAGCCGCCGCGCCGGCGCCGGCGCCATCCAAGCCTGTCGCCAACAAGGCCGTGACCATCCACACCCTGGCCACGCTGCGCGCCGCCGGCGAAAAGATCACCATGCTGACCTGCTATGACGCCAGCTTCGCGTCGCTGATGGACCGCTGCGGCGTGGAGATCCTGCTGATCGGCGACTCGCTCGGCATGGTCTGCAACGGCCACAACTCCACCCTGCCCGTCACCGTGGCCGAACTGGCCTACCACACGGCCGCCGTGGCGCGCGGCGCCAAGTCGGCCATGATCATGTCCGACCTGCCGTTCGGCGCGTATGGCACGCCTGAAACAGCCTATGCCAACGCCGTCATCCTGATGCAGGCAGGCGCGCACATGGTCAAGATCGAAGGCGGTGCCTGGCTGGCCGAGACGGTGCGTTTCCTCACCGAGCGCGGCATCCCCATCTGCGCCCACATCGGCTTGACGCCGCAATCGGTGCACCAGCTGGGTGGCTATAAGGTCCAGGGCAAGAGCACGGAAAGCGCCGCCGAACTGAAAAACGACGCGCTGGCGCTGCAAAACGCGGGCGCCGCCATCGTACTGATGGAAGCCATGCCGTCGCAGCTGGGCAAGGAAGTGACCGACATGCTGACGATTCCCACCATCGGCATCGGCGCCGGTCCCGACTGCTCGGGCCAGGTCCTCGTCATGCACGATATGCTGGGCGTCTTCCCGGGCCGCAAGGCGCGCTTCGTGCGCAACTTCATGGAAGGCGCGGCCAGCATCGACGACGCCGTCACCGGCTACGTGAAAGCCGTCAAGGACGGCAGCTTCCCGGCGCTGGAACACTGCTTCTGATTGTGCTTGGCGAGCCACTGATTCGCACTTTAGTCCGCAAATAAAATCTGGGGCAGACCCGTCGGGTCTGCCCCAGGCTTTTAAGACAACAATTCCGCTATCCCACCTGTATCCAAGTCGTCTTCAACTCAGTGTACTTGTCCAGCGCGTGCAGCGACTTGTCGCGCCCGTTGCCCGACTGCTTGTAGCCGCCGAACGGCACGGTAATGTCGTCGCCGTCGTACTGGTTGACGTGCACGGTACCGGCGCGCAGGGCGCGCGACGTCTGGATGGCCTTGCTGATGTCCGAGGTCCACACGGCCGCCTGCAAGCCGTAGGGCGTGGCGTTGGCCTGTTGGATGGCTTCGGCGATATCCGTAAAGCCCAGCACGGACAGCACGGGCCCGAAGATCTCTTCGCGCGCGATCGTCATGCCCGCATCCACGCCGAAGATGGTCGGCTGCACGTAGTAGCCACCCGTCTCAAGGCGCACGGCCTCGCCGCCGCCCAGCAGCTGCGCGCCTTCGCTCTTGCCGGCCGCGATATAGCCCATCACCGTTTGCATCTGCGTGGCGTCGACGATGGCACCCATGACGGTGGCTTCATCGAGCGGGTCGCCCGGCTGGAAGCGGGGCAGCATGGCCAGCGCCTTGGCGATAAATGCATCCTTGATCGATTCTTCCACGAACAGGCGCGAGGGCGCATTGCAGCTTTCGCCCTGGTTGAAGAAGATGGAACCGACGGCGGCCGCCACGGCCTTGTCCAGGTCCGGGCAATCGGCGCACACGATGTTGGCGGACTTGCCGCCCAGCTCAGTCCACGCCCGTTTCAGGTTCGACTGGCCCGCCATCTGCACGATCAGTTTCCCTGTGCGCGTGGAGCCCGTAAAGCCGATGCAATCGACATCCATGTGCAGCGCCAGCGCGGCGCCAGCCTCGTTGCCGTAGCCGGGCAGCACGTTGAACACGCCCGCCGGCACGCCCGCTTCCAGCGCGATGTCGGCCAGGCGCAGGGCCGTCAGCGGCGATTTTTCCGACGGCTTCAGGATCACGCTGTTGCCGGCCGCGAGGGCGGGCGCGATCTTCCAGGCAGCCATGATCATCGGGTAATTCCACGGCACGATGGCGGCGACGACGCCCACCGGTTCGCGCGTGATCAGGGCCAGGCTGTTGGCGGGCGTCGGGGCGATTTCATCGTAGACCTTGTCGATCGCCTCGCCGTACCAGCGCAGGCAGTTGGCCGTGGCGCCCACGTCCACGCTCTGGCTGTACTTGATCGGTTTACCCATGTCCAGGGTTTCCAGCAGGGCCAGCTCGGGACCGTATTTCTGCACCAGGTCGGCGAACTTGATCAGTATCCGCTTGCGCTGCGCCGGCGACTTGCCGGCCCAACGGCGGTCGTCAAAGG
>Ga0067045_1030601_pt1 | contig 14691 bp, 12 predicted proteins | sample TerdegcTABiofilm_FD_59184 | JGI IMG/M metagenome (GOLD analysis project Ga0067045, IMG submission 59184) | Combined Assembly of (Gp0054472, Gp0054536) Wastewater bioreactor microbial communities from Singapore -Terephthalate degrading...
CCAGAGGCCCGTGGCGCGCGTGCAGATCTCCCCCGCGTCGTTGATGATGACGCCCTCGGCCATGGCCTCCCGTTCGCTCCGGACCTCCAGGATTCTTCCCTCCACCTTGAGTTCCCGGCTGTGCGGTACGGGCTTGAGGTACTCGACGGTCATCGTCTTGGTGAGGATGAAACGCCGGAGGAGATAGATCAGGGTGCGGCCCATGATCTCGTCTAGGGCCGTGAAGAGGATCCCGCCGTGAGCGAGGTTGCTCCAGCCGCACAGGTGGGGGGGGACCGTGATCCACGAGGCGACCGTTTCGCCGTTGGTGTAGAACTGCATCTGCAGGCCGTGGGGGTTTGCAGGCCCGCAGCCGAAGCACCTGTTGTCGGTGCGGTTGGGGAGAAGGGTGTAGCTGCTCTTGTCCACTGGTTGTCACTCCCTTCCGGAAATTACATCTCGCCGGCGAGCCTCGGTGCGGTCGGGGGCGGGCGGCGATGCTTCGTGCCCTGCTCGTAGGCGTAGCCGATCTCGACGAGCAGCCCCTCCGTCCAGGGCCGCCCGAGGAATTCCACGCCCACGGGCACGCCGAACGGCGCCGAGCCGGCGTGCTTCGTGAACCCGCCGGGCACGACGATGGAGGGGAAGCCCGTCACGGAGCCGAGGCCCCCGTTGCGCTCGACCTGGCTTTCCCCGACGGGGACGACGGGCCGTTTCTGGTGCGGGAAGACGAGGGCGTCGAGGTGCTGCACGGCCATGAGCGCCATGACGCGGTCCTGCAGTTTCCTGCGCCTCGTGAGCCGCTCGTGGTAGCCCGCGTCGCGCTCCAGGGCCATGGCCTCCCGGATGTTCTTCTCGATGCCGGGGTGATACTTGCCCGAGGCGATGATTTCGCCCAGCGACTTCACGGGGGTGCCCGCCTTCGGGTCGCCCAGGTAGGAGTCCAGGTCCGGTCTCAGGTCGTGAAGGTGAACGCTGATCTCGGAGACGATCATCCCCGAGTCCAGGTCCGGCGTGTCGAGCTCGACCATCGCGGCGCCCATCTTGCTGCAGTCCTCGATGGCCCTGTCCATCACGGCGTTGACTTCCCCGTGGTCGGGCTGCGTGCCGAAGAAGCTCCGGAGGATGCCGATGCGCTTGCCCCTCAGTCCGTCCTTTCTGAGGTGCCTGGCGTAGTCCTTCTCGTTGCGGCCGACGCTCCAGGCCGTCGCAAGATCGCCGGGGTCGAAACCGGCAAGCACGTTGAGCATCTTCGCTGCGTCCGCTACGGTCCGGGCCATGGGGCCCGCTGTGTCCTGCGTGAGGGAATAGGGGATGATCCCTCCGCGGCTCACGAGCCCGATCGTCGGTCGGATTCCCACGATGCTGTTGGCCGACGCGGGGGAGCGGATGGAGTTCACCGTGTCCGTGCCGATGCCGAGGATGCCGAAGTTGGCCGCCAGGGCCGCGCCGGTGCCGCCGCTCGAGCCGCCCGGGGTCCGGGTGAGGTCGTAGGGGTTGAGGGTCTGCCCCAGGATTGAGCTCACCGACTCGCCCCACACGGCGAATTCGTGCAGGTTCGCCTTGGCAAGGAGGATGGCGCCCGCGTCGCGCAGCTTCCCTGCGATGAAGGCGTCCGCAGGGGGGATGTACCCCTCCAGGCTTTTGGAGCCGCCCGTCGTGGGCATGTCCTTCGTGTTGACGTTGTCCTTGAGAAGGACGGGGATGCCGTGGAGCGGGCCCGCGGGGCCGGACTTTCTGAACTTCGCGTCCAGCGCGGCCGCCGCTTTCAGGGCCCCGGGGTTGACGGTGATCACCGCGTTGAGACCGGGACCCTTCCGGTCGTAGGCCTCGATACGCTCCAGGTACATGCCGACGAGCCTCCTCGCCGTCAGCGCACCGGACTTGAAGGCCCGGTGGACGTCGGCGATCGTGGCTTCCTCGAGCTTGAATTTCGCCATGGCTCAACTCTGCCCCGGCAGGATCATCTGGGTGCAGCGGAAAAGTGCGATGTCGCGGCCGGTCGTCTCGTCCCACACGCGGGCGTCCCAGACCATGGTGCGCCTGCCGACGTGGGCGGGCCTGCCCTCGCAGAGGATGGCGCCGTCGCGGGTCGTGCCGAGGAAGTTGGTCTTCAGCTCGATCGTCGTGAAGCCCGCTGCGCCGTCGGGGAGGTTCATGATCGTCGCGTAGCCGCAGACCGAGTCGGCCATGGCGACCACCGTGGCCGCGTGCAGGTAGCCGTTGGGGGCCAGGTGGTGTCTGCTGATCTCCATGCGCGCCGCGACGCGCTCCCTCGACACCGAGGTGAGCGTGAAACCGAGGAGCGACATCAGGTACCCCTCGCTCTTGCGGTTCATGAAGGCGGCGAGCTTCTCCGGCGGCAGGTCCTTCCAGTTCTGCGGTTTCTCCGTGTAATCGGCCATGGGCGTAGGGTAGGGAATTGCAGTCCTCAAGTCAAGACGGCAAACACAGGGCGGCAGGCGGGTCCATATCCGCCTTTTCAGATCACTCTGAGCGCGCGCGAAAGTCAATAATCAGGCCTGACCCCGTCGCTTCTTACTTCAGATACGCCGGGAGCTTGTCCTCTTCGGTGCCGTGAAAGCTGCAGTGGGTCATGAAACAGGTCTTGCAGGGGCCCTTGACGGCGGGCAGGGCCGGCTCGCCCTTGATCTTGCCGTCGATGAATTCCATGCACTTCGCCACGCCGTCATCGGGCCCTTCGACGATGATGGTCACGCAGCCCTCGGCTCCGCCCCAGCCACCCGAGGCGTAGTGCACGGCCGACACGTCGAAGAGCGCCTCCAGGGCGTCGATCTCCGTGAAGGGCCTGCCGTCGCACACGCAGGCCATCCCGACGGGGATCCCGATGGCCTTGCCGATGGCGAGCGTCCCGCCGTAGCGCGCCGCCTCCTCCACGGAGGGGATGAGCTTCTCGAGGCCCACGGGGTAGATGACCTCGAGGCCCCGGGCCTTCATGGGCATGTAGAACTGTCCCATGGTGCCGCCGTTGGCGCTGGCCATCAGCACGCCGAGGTTGCCGAAGGGATCGATGGCGTTGGCACCTTTCAGGAGGATGTCGCCGGCACCGAGCTTGTCGATGACCGTGCCGGGCTCGACGGGCAACACCTCCCCCTTGTGGAAGGTGTAGGGCTTGAGGCGGTCCCCCTGCTGGATCGCGCAGAGGATGCCCCGGATCGTCTGCCCAACCGCGTAGCGGTTCTTCTCGATGGGCTGGCCGAGAAGCTCCTCGAGGCAGTAGGCCGTCGTGGAGCCGCGGCTCACGAGGAGGTAGCCGTTCTTTTTCGCGTTCTGCACCTCGGGCAGGGAGGCAATGCCCTTGCCGATGAGACGCTTGGATTCCGATGGGGTAAGGGTGAAGAGAGCCTGCATCGCTGAAACTCCTTTCCTGCGCTGGATTCGTTGCGGGATAGGGGCCGGGACCCCCGGCTCCGAAGGGATGAACGATTTTCTACCACACTTTGCCGCGTGGGAACAGGCGGAAGTTTGTCGTGCCGCCGTATGCGACGCTCACGCGGATAATTCGTTGCGCAACCCCTCCCGTTTCTGGTATTTTGACGATCGTCAGTCGCAGCCCGATCCCGAAGGGAGGGGGTCCCGAAGGCCGGGATCGCCGGGAGAGTTAACGGCTGCTGCCTCCTTTCATCTGACGCTTCATGACGTATTGCATTTCGTGCCGTTGGCAGGGCAATGAGTTTAGTTGCCTTTCGGGCATCTTTTTGCCCCGCATGTGCCAAAATGGCACCATGCTTGCAAGCATCACGGTGAAATGCCAACGCTCGAGAACGAGCCGGGTTTTCCCGTGAGAGACAGAGCCCTAAACCGAGTTACGAAACCGCTGAAATCAGGGACAAGATGCTGAATAGAGCTGGACTAACAGCCCTTGTCATAACCCTCGTTCTTGCAATCCCGCCGTTTCCTGTCTTTGCCGCTTCCCCGGAGTCGCCCGCCCCGACGGACCCCGCGGTCCAGGCGAGGGAGGACTACCGGGAAGCCCTGCAGAGGATCCGGGACGGCCGCAACGACGAGGCGCTCCCGCTCCTGGAGAAGGCCCTCAAGGCGCTGCCCCATGACCTGCATCTCCAGGCCGACTACGCCCTGTGCCTGGTCTGGACAGGGGCGTACCAGAAGGCCGCCGAGTTCTTCGCCCCCCGCGAGACGGAACTCCGGCAGATCCGCTACCTTCCCCGACACATGGCCAGGGCCTACTACGAGCTGAGGGAATACCCGAAGGCGCTCGAGCTGTACCGGCTGGGCCTGTCCTACGACCGGTCGGACGAAGAGGCCTTCAAGGGTGCCGTTAACACGCAGATGCGGATGGGCGACGGCGCCGGGGCTTACGCGTCGTGGCTGGAGGCGAAGAAGGCGGGGCAGGTCACGGCACCGGCGCTGGACGCCGTCAGGCTGGCCCTGCTGGAGCAGTACGGTGCAAGCCTCGAGGCCCTTGCGGTTGCCAGGGAAGGCTCCGTGGGGAGTCCGGATCAGCTCCGGTCCCTCGAGCTCGACCGGGCCGTGACGAAGCTCCGGTGGGGGCTTGTCGACGAGGCGATCGACGAGATCGAGGCGATCCTCGAGAAGGATCCCGGCAACCTCCGGGCCCGGGGCGACTACATCGTCGCCCTGCGGCAGAAGGACCGGATGCACGATGCCCTGAGGCAGTTCGACCTCTACCGGCAGTCCGGCGAGCCCGTCCCCTGGTGGGTGAACCAGGCCGTGGCCGACGCGCACCTCTATCTCCACAGGCCCGAGGAGGCCGAAGTCTTCTACAGGAAGGTTCTCGAGGCCGATCCCGGCCAGTTCGCGGCCACGATGGGGCTCTTCTACGTCTACTCGGATCTGCGGCAGTGGCAGAGCGCCTCGCAGACCCTCGAGCGCCTCCAGGAAATCGTCGACAGGGAAAAGAAAGCCCTGTCTTGGAACGAGTCGGTCCTGGCCAGGCAGCGCTACCTGGCGGATTCCAACAGCCTGATCACGACGAGGGGCTGGTACCTGCTCTACCAGGACAGGCTGGAAGAGGGCCAGGCCTACTTCGAATACTACCTGGCCGAGGCGGCCTCCGAGACGGGCCTGCGTTCCGGCATGGCCCACGCCTATCTCTGGCGCGGCTGGCCCCGGCGGGCCCTGGAGCAGTTCGAGATCAACCGCCACCTCGACCCTCAGGACTTCCGGAGCCTCACCGGACTGGGCTGGACGCTCAACACCCTGAACTACAAGCGCGAGGCGAGGGCGCTGGCCGACGAGCTGCACGAGAAGCACCCGACCAACCTCGCTGTCTACGATCTCCGGGAGACGTTGAAGGTGGAGGACATGTGGCGCCTCCAGCCCGAGTTCCGTTTCGTCAAGGAATTCGACGGCGCCACGGAGTACTGGGCATCGCTGCTTCTAGAAAAGCCGGTCACGCCCCTCTTCAGCCTTTACGCCCAGATCCTGCGCGAAGAGGCCTGGGCGGACGAGGACGACGGGACGACCAACCGTCAGGACTGGGACCGCTTCGGCCTCGGGTTCAAGTGGATCGTCCTGCCCCAGCTCATCTGGTGGCAGTCGGTGAGCCTCGACTACACCCGGGGCGATGACTTCGGGTTCGATACGCGCCTGGCGTGGTGGCCCACGGACCCGCTGCGCATCACGACGGGCTTCAACAGCTTCAGCCTCAGCGTGCCCATTCGGGCGAGGGCCCGGGGAATCACGGCCGACAACGCCTATGCCGACGTCCTGTACCACGAGAGCGACCTGCGCGAGTACGGCGCGGCCGCGGGCGCCCAGTGGTTCTCGGACGACAACGTCTATGTTTCCGGCGCGGCCCGGTACGACCAGAACGTCTACCTCACGCCCGATCTGAAGATCCGGGCGGGCCTCGCCGTGGCGTTCGGCACCTACTCCAAGCAGGACGTGGACTACTACAGTCCGGAGTACGAGTGGAGCGCCCTTCTGACCTCGGCCATCCAGTGGGTCAACCACATCCGGTACGAGAAGAAGTGGACCTCCGCCGTTTACCTGCGCGCGGGCTTCAGCGGAGAGCACAACTACAGCACCTACCCCGTGGCGGGCATCACCTTCGAGCAGGTCTACGTGCACTCGAAGACCTTCAACGTCACGGGAAACGTTTCGTATGATCTCAGGGTCTACGATGGGGATTACACGCATGTCCTTGGCGCATATCTTACGCTTAACTGGTATTTCTAAACAGCAGGCTGAAGGCCAAAGGCTAAAGGCTAAAGGCTGGGGAAAAACCGCCCTGTGTCGCTTTGCGGTACTGGCTGTCGCACTGTTGACGCTGCTTGTCGCCTCGCCGCAAGCTTTTGCGGCGGAGAGCTTTATTACGCTGTGCTACCACGACATCCCCGAAACCCCCGTAGAGAAGGACGACATCTCGCAGAAGGACTTCATCAACCAGATCGAGTACCTCCGCACCCACGGGTTTTCCTTCGTGAGCGCGGCGGACATCCTCGAGGCCTCGAAGGGCGGCAGGCCGCTCCCGGACAGGGCCGTCCTTCTCACCTTCGACGACGCCTACGAGAGCTTTCACCGGTTCGTCTACCCGGTGCTGCGCCTCTACAACATCCCCGCGGTGCTCTCCGTCGTCACCACCTGGATCGATAGCCCCGAGACGTCGGCCTACAGGACAAAGCGGTTCATGAGCTGGCCGCAGATCCGCGAGGCGGCCGACTCGGGCCTCGTGACGGTCGCCTCCCACAGCGCCCGCCTGCACCGGATGCTCCAGGTCAACCCCGTCGGAAACATCGAGCCCGCCCCCGCGGCGTTTCTCTACTTCCCGGAGAGCCGGCGCTACGAGACGGAGGCCGAGTTCCGCGCCCGCATCCGCGAGGACCTGGCCGAAAGCCTCGAGACGCTGACGGCGAAACTGGGCCGAAGGCCAGCGGTCCTCACCTGGCCCTACGGCAGCTACAATGAGATCGCCGTTGAGGAGGCGAAAAAGCTCGGCTTCGAGATGATGCTCACCCTCAACGAGGGGTATGCCCAGGTGGGCCGCCTCGACCGGGTCAACCGCTACTACATGGAAGCCAGCCTCGACTGGCTTGCGTCCTTCAAGGCGGCACTGGCGCGCGGGATGCAGGAGGACTTCCGGATCCGCGGCGTCCAGGTCGATCTCGACCTCATTGTCAACAGGGACTCCATGGAGGAGAGCAACCGCAACCTGGGGCTGCTGCTGGACCGGCTCGTCCAAATGGGGGTGAACACCGTGTTCCTCCAGGGCTTCAGCGACGTCGGGGCCACGGGCAACGTGAAGTCCGTCTACTTCGCCAACTCGGTGCTCCCTGTGGAGCTCGACTTCCTCAGCCACGCCGTCAACCGGATCCGCTCGCGGGAGATGAAGGTCTTCGTCTGGATGCCGGCGCTGGCCTACGAGCTGCCGGACCCGGCCCTCAACGAGGAACTCAAGGTCCGGGAGTGGAAGGGCGGCAAGCCCGAAGTGACCTCGTCATGGTACCGCAGGCTTTCCCCCTTCGACCCGCGGAGCCTGGAGGCGGCGCGGAAGATCTTCGCCGACCTGGCGGCGCGCGTGCAGTTCGACGGGATCCTGTTCCAGGACGACGCCTACCTGGCCGAGACGGAGGATTTCCACCCCGCCGCCGTCGAGGCGTACCGCAAGCGCTACGGCGTCTCCCCGGACCCGCAGGTCCTGAGGGCGGACAGGGAACTCGGTGCGAAGTGGGCCGCCTTCAAGACGGAGGCCCTCGACCGCTACGTCGACGAGATCGTCAAGACCGTCCGGGCCTACCGTCCCGGCGCTGCGATCGCGCGCAACCTGTACAGCTCGGTCGTCACGAACCCCGAGGCGGCGAGATGGTTCGCCCAGGATTTCAGGAAATTCCTCAAGGCCTACGACTACACGGTCGTGATGGCCTACGCGGCCATGGAGGGCAAGAAGGAGAGCCGCGCCTGGTACCGGGAACTCTACCGGGCCGCCGGGGGCGTGGATTCCGCTTCGCGGCTGGTCTTCAAGCTGCAGGCCTACGACTGGAAGAAAGAGGCCTGGGTGGACGACAGGGCCCTCAAGGAAGACTTGACGTTCCTGCTCGCCCTGGGCGCGCGGCACGTGGCCTACTACCCGGACAACGTGCACCGGAACAAGCCGGACGCCGACACGGTGGCCGGCATCCTCTCGGCCAGGGACGAGGTGAAGAGAAAGGAGACGCCGCCGGACATCGCCCCGGAGGGCGCTTTCGAGAGGCTGTTCAGGAAGCTGTTCAGCCCAAACCCGTAACGGTCCCAACCGGACAGCCAGCGGGGACGGGTCCTGCAGCACGCCCGCCCCGCCGAAACAGGATATGTCGATATACGAGATCATCGGGCTCTTCGTCTTCCTCTACCCGCTCTACATGAGCATCGTGTGGATGATCGGGGGCATCCTCTTCAGCCTGCGCCGCGAGGGCAGGGCCGAGCCGCAGCTCGAGGTCAGCCCCTTCTTCACCGTCATCGTCCCGGGGCACAACGAGGAGCAGGTCATCGAGGAGACGGTCCTCAACCTCAAGGATCTCAACTACCCGAACTACGAGGTCATCGTCGTCAACGACGGCAGCGCCGACGCCACGCGGGAGATCCTGGACCGGCTCGTGGCTGAGAACGCGGACTGGCTGCGGATCATCCACCTGGAGCCCAACAGCGGCAAGTCCAAGGCCCTCAACGCGGGCATCCTGGTGAGCCGGGGCGAGTTCATCCTCACGATCGACGCCGACTGCCTTGTCGACAAGGACGTGCTGAAGTGGATGGCGCACCACCTGGCGAACTTCCCCCGCGTGGGCGCCGTCACGGGCAACCCGCGGGTGCGCAACCGCACCTCACTGCTCGCGAAGATCCAGGTCGGCGAGTACTCCAACATCATCGGGCTCATCAAGCGCACCCAGCGCATCCTCGGGAAGGTCCTCACCGTCTCCGGCGTGATCGCCGCCTACCGCAAGAGCGCCGTCATCGAGTGCGGCCTCTTCGACAGCGACACCGTCACCGAGGACATCGACATCACCTGGAAGCTCCAGCGCAAGTTCTGGGACATCCGCTACGAGCCCCGGGCCCTGTGCTGGATCCTGGTCCCCGAGACCCTCAAGGGGCTGTGGCGGCAACGGGTGCGCTGGGCGCAGGGCGGCGTCGAGGTGCTGCGGAAGCATCTCGACATCTGGAAGGACCACCGCCATCGCCGCCTCGTCCCCGTCTACATCGAGTACGTCCTGGGCCTGCTGTGGGCGCACACCTTCATGGCCATGGTGTTCCTGTGGCTCTTCTTCGTCGTCATGGACGGCGTGTGCCGCTACGCCCAGGTGCCGGTCTGCTCGCCCGTGATGGAGGTCTACCAGCGGTTCTTCCTCGGCTGGAACCCGCTGTACCCGCGCTGGTACGGCGCCATCCTGGGCCTTGCGTGCCTGATGACCTTCATGACGAGTTTCTTCATCGACCTGCGCTATGAGAACAGGGCCTTCGTCAAGTACTACTTCTTCGTGATCTGGTACCCCGTGGGGTACTGGATCCTGGCATCGCTGGCGGCCATCAAGGGCGTCTACAACTTCACGTTCCGCAGCAAGGAGGTTACAGTCAGATGGAAAAGCCCGGACAGGGGCCTCCACACCCTGAAGTCTTCGTCAAGGACGAAGTAAGATCCCCCCTCCGGCGATTCGCCGAGGACACCATCACCGTCGTGTGCTGGGGCATCTACCTGTACCTGCTGCTGCCCCTGTTCACGCTGGTGCTGTGGGTCTTCGGCGTCCAGACGATCTACGACCAGATCATCGGGGAGAAGGGCTACGAGGAGCTGGCCCGGCTGCTGCAGAACGGCGGGCTCACGGTGATCGTCATCTTCCTGATCGTCTCGGGCTGGACCTACTACAACTACCTCTGGTTCCTGCGCCGGGGCGAGAGGCGCGGCGGCCAGGTGAGGATCAGCAGCGACGTGGAGATGTCGGGCATGCTCGGCACGGACAGCGCGGCCCTGGAGGAGATCCGCAAGGCGCGCCGGCTGGAGATCCGCGTCGACGGGCCCCTGTACCGGATCTCCGCGAAGGAGTGAGGGAGCCTCGCGGAGGCCCCAGGGAACCTGCAGAGAGGGGATCAGGCAGGAAACGGCACATCGGGCCTCGCAACCCTGCCGGCAGGCGGCGGGTGTCGGCGGGACGTCACTCCTGGAGGCGCTGCCGGAAGACGGCGGCGATCTCGGCCCTCTCCGCGCTTTTCTTCCCGTAGCCCTCGAGGAGTTTCACGTTCAACACGGCGAAGTTCACGGGTTTCACCAGGTACCCCTCGATGCCCAGCTTCGCGCAGGCGAGGATGTCGTCCTTCGAGTCGAGGCTGCTGACGATGATGACCGCCGTCGAGGAATCTTCCGCGCGGATCTCCTTGAGCAGGCTGTAGCCGCTCTTGAGGGGCAGCATCAGGTCCATCAGCACGATGTCCGGCTTGAACTCCCGGTATTTTCGTGCACCGCTCTCCCCGTCCTCGGCGAAGGCCTTCTCGAAAATCCGCCCCGAGACGCGGTTCTCGTACTGCTTGAGGTCAACCCTGTTGTCCTCGATGATCAGGAGTTTCAGCTTCTCCGGCACCCGGGGCTTCTTGTTCTCCAGGATCGGGTTGAGTACGGCCAGGAATTCGTCCGGCGTAAAGGGTTTCTGGATGTAATCCGCCGCGCCCCTCTTCATGCACTCCACGGCGAGTTTCACGTCTGCCATGCCCGTGACCATCAGGCAGACCGTGTACGGGGTTTTCTCGCGGACGGTTTTGAGGACCTCTTTCCCGTTCATCCCGGGCATGTTGACGTCGATGAGGGCGACGTCGAACCGCTCCCCCGCCTCGAGGGCCTCGATCGCGTTGAGGGGGTCCGCGCAGAGCCGCACGTCCCTGATGCCGGCGATCTGCAGGCACCGCTTCATGCTGTCCAGGAAGTCCTGCTCGTCGTCGATGACGATGACGGAGTGATTCATGGGCCCTCGACTCGATACTGCGATGACCGGGCGCGCGGTGTCCGTCGGCTGGAAACACATCCGGGACCGGGCCCCATCCTCAACGATTCTTGTTATGTATTGAAAGGTTGCAAATCTCGAGCCATTTCCCCTCCCGGGGGAATGGCGGGCGTGCAGCGGCTAGAATGACTGCACGGCGAAGAGCAGCACGGGAAGGACGAGGGCGAGCAGGGCCGTCGTGACGAACCAGCACGAGTTGGCCAGGTCCAGGTCGAGGTCGTAGATCGAGGGCGGGATCAGGGCGTTGAAGGCCACGGGCATCGACGAGAGGATCAGCACGACCTTGAGCGGGAGCCCCCCGTCGATGGAACCGAACCCCAGGGCGAAGGCCAGCGAACAGGCCAGGGCGGGCACGGCGGCGAACTTGATGGCGGCCACCGCGGCCGCTTCCCGCAGGTAATCGCCCACCCGCCGGAAGCGAAGGGCGAGCCCCACGGAGATGAGAAGCATGAAGGCCCCGAGCGGGATGAAGACGGCATTGACGTTGCCGTATACGGCGGGCCGCTCGAGACCGCTTGCGTTGAGGGCGCCGCCCAGGAGGAGGGCGGAAACCGAGACGAGGATCAGCGGGTCGCGCACAAGGCCCTTCACGCGGTCCCAGCGGCCTTCGGATGTGATGCTGCCGCTGTAGTGCTTCGCGATGGGGAACCCCGTGGAGTAGTACGAGAGCTCTTCGAAGATCTTGTAGATCGGCACGAGGGCAAATCCCGGCTCGCCCAGGTACAGGTAGCAGACAAGCGCTCCGATGGATCCGATGTTCGTGAAGGAGCCGCAGCAGAAGAGGGCACCCGTCTTCTTCGGCGGCAGCCGCAGAAGCCTTGCGGCCCCGAGAGCGAGCACGCCGCCCGAGACGATGGCGAAGAGGCCCACGAGGGGCAGGGCCGCCAGCGCCGGGTCGCGGATCGTGACGATCCAGGTGGCGCCCACGATGGCCACGGGGTTCACGAAGAGCAACGCCCCGCGCTGGAGCCCCCTGCGCAGCGCGTCGAGGGGAACCGGAAGCCGGATGAGCCCGCGGGTCGCGAGCACCTGGACGGCGTAGCCCAGCGCGAGCCCCGCGAGGATGACGGCGAAGGAAGTGAGAAGCCTGGCGACGATCATCAATGTCCGGACCCGCCCGGGGGAAACCCCCGCCAGCGCTTTATACCCCGGCCGGGAAGCGGACTGCAACCCAAACATGCCGCTTTGCACGGCGGATGCAAAAAGGGGCCGACCGCAATCCGGCCGACCCCCTGTCTTTCCGGGTGTCCGCGGGGTGCTCAGTTCGTCGAGGCGTGAACGATCCCGATCATCTCCCGCGCGCTGTCCATTTCCTTGACGAGCCGGGCCAGGGCCTCTTCGAAGTCGGCCTGGGCGAGCCCGAGCTTGTCCAGGGCCCCGTCAAGCCCTTCGTAGGCCAGCCCGTCCGCGCCGCGGCCGATGCCCAGCATGAGGCAGCCCTGGTCCGCCAGGTGAATGACCCAGGGCATCAGGTCCGTCCTGCCCTGCAGGCGGTCCGGGCGATGGTGGAAGGCGATGGCGCCCCGGATGTCCTCCGGGAATTTCCACTGGGCGGCGATCACGCCCCCGAGGGTGGCGTGATTCATGCCGAGCACCTTCTCCTCGGCCTCGAGGAACGAGCGGGACTGTTCGGCGACGAGCTTCTTGATCTCGGCGTACTTGTCCTTGACGAACTCCCCGAGGACGATCTTGCCGATGTCGTGCAGGATCGCCGCGGTGAAGAGACTCGCGTCCTCGCGCCGGGAGATCTTCCTTGCCAGGATCTGCGCCAGCAGGGCCGTCCCCACCGCGTGTTCCCAGAGCTCCCTCGCCTCGGCCTCGTAGCCGGGCGTGCTCTTGAAGAAGCGGCTGGTGCCCGCGGCCATGACGGCCCGGACGATGTTCTGCCGGCCGAGGTACATGACGGCGTCGTGGACGTTGTCCACCCTGTGCAGCAGACCGAAGTAGGCCGAATTGCACATCCGCAGGATGTTGGCCGTGATGGACTGGTCGAGCCGGATGACCTCCACGAGTTCCGTCAGGGAGGAATCGGGGTTGTTGACCAGCCTCATGACCCTGTGGATCGTGGCGGGAAAGGCCGGAAGCCGGGTCATGGAATTTCGGATTGCGCTGTCCAGGTTCATGCCATCTCCTCCCAGCCGCCGTCGGGACGCCTCACCACTGTTTTCCCCGTCGCAATCTCCATCCGCACGGCCCGGTTGTGGTTGCCCCCCGTGTTTTCCGCCGTCAGCGGGATGGCGAGCTTCTCGAGGACCTGACGCGCCGTCGCGATGTTGCCCTCGCTGATGCTTCGGGAGATCCCCTGTCCCATCAGGATCGACCCCCCGGCCAGCCGCGCCGTGAGCGACTCCCGGCAGGCGCCCTTGCCGATGCACGATTCGACCAGCCGCGGGATCGCCACGTCGGCATACATGGCCGGGTATTCCAGGGCCCTCCGGGGCTCGGACGTCGAGCTGGGAAGCATGAAGTGCGCGATGCCCCCGACCCGGGTCTCCTTGTCGTAGAGCAGGACGGCCGCGGTGGACCCCAGCCCGTAGACGACGAGAAGGTCCTCCGGGTTTCCGCTCACGGTCATATCGGCCAGTTTGACGAGGATCTGGGGCATGCTGAGGCCTGTTGCGGTTTGGGTCGGGTTGCCGGCGGCGGGTCTAAGACGGCGACGCCGGGTGAACAACAGCCGCGGCCTATGCGCCGGCGGCGCACAGGCCGCGGATCGCGGCCCTCAAATCGTTGAGCTTCAGCGGCTTCTCGAAGGCGAAGGCGGCGCCCAGAAGCGTTGCGAGCTTGAGGTAGCGGGAAGGCCCGAGCTGGCCTCCCCCCGAGATCGCGATGACCTTGATGCCGGGGTCGCCGCGGCGGAGCTCCAGGATCGTCTCCAGGCCCTCCTTCTCCGGCATGATGATATCCAGGATGACGATCTCCGACGGCTGCTCGCGCTGCAGGCGGCAGGCCACGGCTCCGTTTTCCGCCGTCAGCACGTCGTGCGAGTCCCTCTCGAGGGCCCTCTTGAGCATCAGGCGCACGTGATCGTCATCGTCCACCACAAGAATTTTTGCCACTTCCGCTTCCGCGCGCTTCATGCCGGTTGCCCGGCGGCGTATTCACTCGATCTTCCCGAATAACTGCATCCTTCGTGCCAGCCCTGTCCCCGTTTCCCGATTGCCCGGGGAACTTTTCGGCCCCGCCCCTTGTCTAACGGGGCAGAGGCGCTTGGACGGGCCCAACACCCCTGCAGGAGGAGGTCATGAAAACCTGGTTCATGCTGTTTGTCGTCATTGTCATCGGGTTGCCTTCCACCGCCGCCGCGTCCGCGGGCAGCGCGGTGGACGTCAGCATCATCACCGAAAGCGGCCATTCGCTTCCCTTCTACCCCCACAGGAGCACCCACGGCATCAAGAAGGTCTATGCCGAGGCCGTCAGGGGGGAGCCCTACCGGATCGTGGTCCGGAACAACCTCGACCGGCGTGTGGGTGTGGTGGTGGCCGTCGACGGCCGGAACATCATCTCGGGGCGGAAGTCGTGGCTCGAAAACGGCGAGCGGATGTACGTTCTCGAACCCCGTGCCGTCAACGAGTACTCGGGCTGGCGGGCTGAGCAGGACCGGGTCAACCGGTTTTTCTTCACCGACGCCCCCGACTCCTACGCCGCCGCCTTCGGCGACCAGTCCGCCATGGGCGTGATTGCCGTCGCCGTCTACCCGGAGGTGCAGCGAATCAAGAGGCCGGCCGATCTCTCCACAGCGGCCCCC
>Ga0067045_1030602_pt1 | contig 14690 bp, 14 predicted proteins | sample TerdegcTABiofilm_FD_59184 | JGI IMG/M metagenome (GOLD analysis project Ga0067045, IMG submission 59184) | Combined Assembly of (Gp0054472, Gp0054536) Wastewater bioreactor microbial communities from Singapore -Terephthalate degrading...
CGGCCGCGGCGGCCGCGGCGGCGGCCCGCCACTCACCGGAGCTCCTCCTCGTCGCCGGGTTCGGCGGCGCCCTCACCCCCTTGCCGCCTCCGGGCGGGGTGGTCATAGCTTCGTCCTGTCGGCGGTGGGTTCCGGAACGCCGCTTGCTCCAGCCCCAGTCCCTGCCCCTGCCGCCGGTCCCGCTGGCGCCCCTCCTCCGGTATTTGCGCCGTTGCGGGGTGCCGGTGATGGAGGGTACCATGATCACCACCGGGCAGATCACACCCAAGCGGCTCATTGTGCCGTCGGTCGGCCATCTGGAGGCCCCGGTGCTGGACCTGGAAACCGCGGACCTGGCCGCGGTGGCCCAGACCCTGGGCCTGCCCCTGCTGGTAGTCCGGGCCATCACCGATGGCGCCGGTGAGGAGATCCCGGATTTCCTAGCCCAGATCATCCGGCGTCATCAAGGGGTGCCGCTGCGTCGGCTCCTCCCGGCCCTCTTGGTCCAGCCCCGGCGTTTCCTCCATATCCTGCACCTCTGGCGCCGGTCCCGTCAGGCCGCCGCCAATCTGGCCAGGACGCTGACCCACCTCCTTGCCTTCTGGTCAGAAAACTGAGAAGACCATCCTCTCTGCCCCTGAGCCCGTTGTGAGGAAACTGATCTGATGATTTCCGAAGTTTGCAGGCGGCGGCCGAGCCGTGAGAAGTTATTGGGGGGTGTGGGCCGGCCCAGGCCGGTCTCTGGAGCCCGTTTCGGGCCGTTCGATGGCCCCCTGGTCCGGCCCCGGGGTTCGGGCCAGGGCCCGGCCGGCGGCCACCGTCATCCCTCCCAGACCAGCCGTCACCGTAATGGCTATCAATCCCAGGACTATCTCGCCGATGACCACAGTCATGATCAGATTGAAGAGCAATACCCCGAAATAGAGGATGGCCCCTCCCCAAGCCGGGTTGCTCCAGAGGGGCCGATTGGCGTCATCCGTCCCCAAAGCCGGGGTCCTTCCCGTTAGATAGTGCAGCAGCGTCATCATGAGCAGGCCCACCACCAACCAACCGGCAAAGTTGCTCAAAGGAACCCCGAAATAGCAGCCATACTCAGGATAGCCATAAATCTGCCCCAGAAACCAACGATAGCCCCGCAATGAGAGCGGATCAATAATGACGTCCAGGAGCACGAAGAGGCCGGCGCCTAGCCCGATGGGCAGCCAGGCTCTCTGCCACCGGTGCTGCAGGGATAAGGCCAGGCGCTGGCCCCCGGCCAGAAGCAGGGTCGCCAAACTGTAGCTGGCATAACTCAAAAAGACATAGGAGAGGGAGTCCATGAAGGGCACACCGGCCACCCAGAGTTCCTGGTCCCGGGTGGCGGGTATATAGATATACCAACCGTAAGGAAAGCCCGTATGGATAGAGGAAAACTCCGAGGACCAGGCCAGGAGATAACCACCCACCAGATACAGCACGGTCCGGCTCCATCCCAGATGGCGGCTGGCCAACCAAAGGTATGCAGCCAGAAAAACAAAGACATAGGGCCGTAATAATATAGTCCCCCCCAACAACGCCAAAAACCGGCTTGGTGCCAGATCAGGCGGCGAACCGGAGAAAAATTGCATCAGCCAAGGCATGGTCGATTCTCATTCAGGTTAAACCGGCGGCACAGGCTGGCCGGTATGTGACAGCCTGATCCGGGGTGATCGCCGTTATAACTTGCGCATAATAGTCATCAAATCTTGGTTTTTACCGGCCCGGCGACTCCCGGCCCCGGCCGGTCTGTTGGTGATACCTTGACGAAACTGGGAAAAGTTGTCAAGCTTAACTGGAGATAATTTCAGGAGATGACCGATGAAGGTAATTCTGGCCCGGACTGCGGGTTTTTGTATGGGGGTGAAGCGAGCCATGGAGACGGTGTTGACTGCCCTCAATCAAAAACCGGAAAGGATTTACACCTACGGACCATTGATCCACAACCCCCAAGTCTTGGCCCTCCTGGAGGAGCGGGGGATCGGCATCCTTAAAAAAGAGACGCCGGAACCGGGGTCTCTGGTAGTCATTCGGGCTCATGGCATCCCCCCCCAGGAAAAGGAGCATTTGGCCACCTGGGGGTGCAAGATTATTGACGCCACCTGCCCGCGGGTAGCGAAAGTCCAGGCCATCATCCGCCGTTGGGCCCGACAGGGTTATGCCACCATCATTGTGGGGGATGCTGACCATCCTGAAGTCCTGGGCCTCATGGGCTACACCGAGGGTCGGGGTTATGTGGTGAAGAGTCCTGAGGATGTGGCTCGTCTGCCCCATCTGGAACGGGTCACGGTGGTGGCCCAGACCACCCAGAGTGAGAGCGTCTTCAATGCTCGGGTGGCCGAAATCCAGAACCGCTTCCCCGAAGTCCAGGTGTATAATACCATCTGTGATGCCACGGCCAGCCGTCAGGCCGAAGTCCAAGAATTGGCTCAGCAGGCCGAGGCCATCGTGGTAGTGGGAGGCCGCAGTAGCGGCAACACCCAACGCCTGGTGGAGATCGCCCGGAGTACCGGCCTGCCCACCTTCCATGTGGAAACGGAACAGGAGCTGGATATGGCGGCCCTGCAGCGCTTTCAGGTGATCGGTGTGACGGCCGGCGCCTCCACGCCCCATTGGCTCATCAGCAACGTCGTCTCCATGCTGCAACACGATTGGGCCCATCGGTATGGCTCCCTGGGACGCCTCTGGCAGCGCCTTTGGCGTTTCCTCATAAAATCCAACCTTTACGTGGCCGTGGGCGCCGGTTGTCTCAGTTACACCTCCTCACTCCTGCAGCAGGTGGAGCCGCTCTGGCGATATTTTCTTGTAGCCTTCTGTTATATTTATGCCATGCATATCCTGAACCATTTTACTGATCCGGCCAGCCGACTGAACGACCCGGTGCAGACCATCTTTTACGGCCGCCACCGTCGGTTTCTGCTGATCTCGGGCATTATCTCGGCTCTGGCGGCCCTGGGCATCGGCTTGGCATTGAATATCTGGGCCTTTGGCTTCATCCTGCTCATGAGTTTTTTAGGGTTGATCTATACCGTGAACATCTTCCCTCGGCCTGCCGCCGCCTGGCTCAAGATCAACCGTCTGAAAGAAATCCCCGGTTCCAAGGCCGTCTTCACTTCCCTGGCCTGGGGGGTGTTGGCGGCCCTTATTCCGGTCATCGCCTCCGACCAGACCCTCACTGGGGCCACAGCCGCCGCCTTTCTTTTCGTAGCCGGTCTGGTCTTTATCCGTTCGGGTCTTTTTGAGATCCAGGCCCTGGAAGCAGACCGCATCGTGGGCAAAGAGACCCTGGCGGTGGCCTTGGGCAAAGACAAGACCTTTACCGTCCTTTATCTCCTCACCGGCCTGCTCATGGTCATGTTGGCCGCCGCCACCGTCTTGGGCATTCTGCCGACTCTGGGGTATGCCCTACTGGGCTGCTGCTTCTATGCCCTGCTCTATCTGACGCTCTATCGTTGGGGCAGGGTGGAATCCACCCTATTATTGGAAGGTCTGGTGGAAGGGAATATGCTCCTGGCCGGTTGGCTGTCGTTCCTCTGGGACCCCTACCACTATTTTTTCTGACCGTAGCATGTGGTTGTAGAAAGAATCAGAGCAATATCCGGCCCGAGGTCAGGCGCAGCAGATACTGGCCATAGTCATTGTTATATCGGTGGGCCAAACGCTGCAGCTGATCGGCATTGATAAAGCCCATGCGATAGGCAATCTCCTCAATGCAGGCCACCTTCAACCCTTGCCGCTTTTCAATGGTGGCGACAAAGGCGGCGGCATCCAGCAGCGACTCCGGAGTGCCGGTATCCAGCCAGGCAATGCCCCGGCCCATCAGTTCCACCTGCAGGCGGCCCCGTTGCAGATAGGCATTGTTCACATCGGTGATTTCCAGCTCGCCCCGTGCCGATGGCTTCAGGTTGCGGGCAATGGCAACGACGTCGTTATCATAAAAATACAGCCCCGGCACGACATAATGGGATCTGGGCTGTTTGGGTTTTTCCTCAATGCCGATAACCCGCCCCGTCTGGTCAAACTCCACCACACCGTAGCGGTGAGGGTCCTTGACCCAATAGCCGAAGATGACCCCGCCTTGCCCAACGGTCAGGGCCCGCTCCAAAATCTTTTGGAGGCCATGGCCATAGAAGATGTTGTCCCCCAAAATGAGACAGACATTATCCGGACCGATGAAGTCTGCCCCCAGAATAAAGGCCTGGGCCAACCCTTCGGGGCGGGGCTGTTCTAAATAAGAGAACCGCAGACCCAGATCCGCCCCGTCCCCCAGCAGACCCTGGAAACGATCCAGGTCCTTGGGGGTGGAAATGATCAAGATATCCCGGAGACCCGCCAACATGAGGACCGACAGCGGGTAATAGATCATGGGCTTGTCATAAATCGGCAGGAGCTGTTTGCAGACCTCCCGGGTGATGGGATGGAGTCGAGTCCCCGACCCTCCGGCCAGGATAATGGCTTTCCAACCGGGGCGGCCCCCGGGCAGTGCGGCAGAAGCTAGGTCCTTCATAATATTCTTAAAGTGCCCTAGTCAAACCCTCTTGTCAAGCAGAAATGCGCAGTTTCCCGTGGAAAATCGCCAACTACCTTTTCCGGAGGAGACGACCGGTTGCCGCCAGGTGTTTGCATGGCGCCGGCGGATCCGGGTTCCCGACCGTCCCCCAACTTTACCCCTGGCCCTTTTCGAGTCGGGCCAACTGCTCGGCCAGATCGGCTCCACTCTGCACCGGCGCCAGACAGGTGGTCCCAGGGCAGACAAAGGCCGTGGGCCGACCGCCGATCTGCTCATACTCCCGGACCGAGGGCACCAGGTTGATCAAAGCCGCAGCGTTTTCCGGAGTTTTCAGAACCAGACGGCGATGCGGCAGAAATTGGCCAGAGACCGCGGCCAACATCTCCTGGATGATGGGATGGTCGGCTTCACCTACCAAGGTGATGCCCAAGGGTGGGACCAGGAAGCTTTCCTGGGCCGCGGCCAGATGAGATACGGCCCGGGGGTTTTCCAACAGCAGGTTCTGTAGACAGGTCAGCAGCCGGTCAGCCCGAGCCCACAGGTCGGGTCGCTCCGTGAAGCGGTACAGCCGGATGAGATTGTGCACCATCACCGAATTGCCCGAGGGGACGGCCAGGTCTTGAAAATTCTTCGGCCGCACCAGCAGCGTCTCGTGGTCCTGGGGGGTGGAGAAATACCCGCCCGCCGCCTCATCGGCAAAGAGCCGCTCCACCTCCTGGCTTAGACGCGAGGCCGCCTGGAGCCAGCGGGGATGGAAATCGGACTCAAAGACATCCAGGAGGGCGGCGATCAGATAGGCATAGTCATCCAGGAAGGCCGGGGGATTAACTCCACCCGGGCTCCAGGTGCGCTGCATCCGACCCGTCTGCTCCTCCTGGGCAAGGATAAAGGTGGCCGCCCGCACCGCCGCCTGGCGGAACTTCGGTTCGGCCAGAACCTGGCCCCCCAGGGCCATGGCCCCGATCATGAGGCCGTTCCAGGCGGTGATAATCTTTTCATCCCGATGGGGCCGGATGCGCTCCTCCCGGGCGGCGTAGAGCCGCTCCCGGGCCTGCCTGAGGATTTCCCGCACTTCTTCTTCACGGCGGCCAAACTTCCGGGCCAGTTCGGCGTCCGTCAGGGGCCGGTGCAACACACTGGTACCATGTTCAAAATTCCCCGTCGCCGTGACTCCGAAAGCCGCCTGGACCAGGGGCGAGTCCGCCTCTCCCACCACCGCCGTAATCTGTTGGGGCGTCCAGATAAAAAACTTTCCCTCCACCCCTTCGCTATCCGCGTCTTGGGCGGCATAGAAAGCCCCGCGGGGAGAGGTCATCTCCGCCAATACATAGTCCAGGGTGTCCCGGGCAATATCGGCGTACCACGTATCGCCGCTGAGCTGGTACGCCTCCAGGTAACGCTGGGCCAACTGGGCGTTGTCATAGAGCATCTTTTCAAAGTGAGGTATCAACCAGACGGCGTCGACCGTATAGCGGTGGAACCCGCCCCCCAGTTGATCATAGATGCCTCCCCGCCCCATCTTTTGCAGAGTGAAAAGAAATTTGGCCAAAACGTCGGCTCGACCGGTCCGGTGATAGTAACGAGCCCAAAACCCCAGATCCAATGCCGGGGGAAACTTGGGAGCTCCGGCAAAGCCACCGTTTTGTTCATCAAAATAAGCCAGGACCTGGTCCATGACATGGTCCAGGTGCTCCAGCTTCGGCCCCGGCCCCGGCTCCGGCGTCAAGGCCAGGATCTGTAAGTTCTGCTGCAAGATACCCGCCACATTGGCGATGTTGGCTTTCTTGCTGCGATACGCCTCGGCCAACGCCGCCAGCAGCCGGGGAAACCCCGGCAGCCCGCCCCGATCCTCCGGTGGGAAATAGGTACCGCCATAAAACGGCTGCAGCTCCGGGGTTAGAAAGACCGTGAGGGGCCAGCCGCCCCGGCCGGTGAGCATCTGGACGGCATGCATATAAATATCATCCAGATCTGGCCGCTCCTCCCGGTCCACCTTGATGTTAACGAAATTCTCATTCATAATCCGGGCAATGGCCGGGTCCTCGAAACACTCATGGGCCATCACATGGCACCAATGGCAGGTGGAATAGCCCACACTGAGAAGGATGGGGCGGTCTTCCTGCCGGGCCCTGGCCAGGGCCTCTGGACCCCAGGGATACCAATCCACCGGGTTATAGGCATGTTGTTGGAGATAGGGGCTGGCTTCTTGTAAGAGCCGGTTAGGTTGGACGGCAGGAGGCATGGAGTATCCCTTTCATGAGCTGGTAGCTGCTGGTGATCAGGGCCGTGATCGCCGGATCTGAATGGCCTTAATCTAATCATCCTGCCGCCATAATCAATGGCACGGTCCGGATTCCATCCGGACGGCCAGGAAGACACCCCGGCAAGATAACCGGCTTCTAAAGGTCCAGGAGGGCGTCCCATTCCGGGTGGTCAAGAAGGTCCTGGAGGCGGCGGACCTGCTCCTGCAACTGCTGCCGGTCCTGAAAGCGCAGTTCCAAACCCCAGGCGGAATCTTCAAAGGCGGGAGAGTGGTGCAGACGGATGCCCTGATGCTGCCATAACCCCAGGGCCTGGAGGATCTCCCGTAGCCGCTCCTGGGCCTGATCGAGGCGAGGGTAACACCAGCGCCGCAGCATTGCCAAAAGCCGGGCGCCTTTTTCGCCGGGAGTGAGAACCCGATCAAGGAGAATGCCGGCCAATTCCGGACGGGCCAGCCACTGGGCCGGGCTGCTGCCGGTGCGCCGGCTCAACATAGTCAAATATTCCAATAAGGCCAGCTGATTGCTATGGCTTAGGGCCAAAGCCTGCCACCAAGGGAGGAGAGCCAGGCGGTCCTCCGGCGGCCACTGACTTAACCGGGCCCCGGCGTCTATTACCAACCGGCGACTGGCCACCAGGAGGTGCCAGGGCTCCTCCAACTGCCAGACCGCCTGATGCCTTTCCAGGATCGCCCGGGAAGGGGGCAGGCCCAACAGCGGCAGGTGCTCCCGACGCACCTCATCTTCCGGAAAGAACTGCAGCAGCTTGTGGATCATGGTGACCGCTTCCCAGGGATTGAAACCCCGCCCCCGGGCATTGTCATGCAGCGAGGCCAACAGACACCACGAAGGCGGCGTCTCCGGGGGCACCTGATAAACCGGCAGCTTGGCCACCTGGAGCTGGACCAGAACCAGTACTCGCTGCCAACCACAGATTACCTGCCGGCCGCCATCCTCCCGCAACCGCACCAACGGCGGCTGCAGCAGGCCCAGGGCCTGGATGGAGGCGGCCAGAGGCGCCAGCTCAAAGGCGCAACTGACCACAAAGGTGCGGTCCTGCAAGTCCAGGGAGCCGACCTCCACCTCGGTATACTCACCTCCATGGAAACCGATGCTTTGCATAACGCCGATCCGTTACCCGCTCTGTGGCGCTGACGGGTTGATGATAATTAATCCTGATATTACGCCCCCCGCTGTCCAGCTAACCCCGCAGAAGCGCCAGGGATGGATAAAGAGGCTGCTGGAATTGTCAACGGTTATGATTTATGCCTGAGAAAGGCTAAAGGCCACGGCTCATCTGCGGACGATTTTTTATTCGCGGGGAATCTTTTTCTGGTCGGGCTGTTTGTTGGCCGCTGCCGGACAAAGGGCTACCTGGCGTTCGGTCCAGCGCCAGAACCAGCGGTAGAGGCCGATCAGGAGGAGCAGGACGGCCAAAAACACCGTCAGGAGGATTTCCAGGCGGGAGACCAGATGTTGGATAGCAGTGCCGCAGGCATAGCCGGCTGCCGCCAGGCCCAGGGCCCAGAGGCTGCAGGCCGCCAGCTGCCAGCAGACGAAGGCCCCGGTGTTGAGGCGGAGGGTCCCCAGGACCAAGCAGGTGACCAGACGCATGCCGTACAGGAATTGGACGATGAGGATGCAGGTGGGGCCGAATCGCTGGGCCAGGGCTTGGGCCTTGGGGTAGTTGGCCCGCAGCTTGGGGAACCGAGCCACCACCTTCGGCCCCCGCCAAAGCCCCAGCCAGAAAAAGAGGCTGTGGCTCAGGAAAGATCCGGCCACAGCCATGACGATAACGATTCCCACCTGCATCAGCCCCTGTCGGGCTAAGAGGCCGCCCAGGACCAGAAAGATCTCTCCCTCTAAAAGGGTCCCGAGGAGGATTGCCAGGTAACCGAACTTTTGGATGAGAAAGAGATACCAATCCATTATTCTGGGTCAATTCTCATGAAGCCGACTCCCAGTCGGCTCGTCACCGGTTACTCCACTTCCGGTTTACAGGCCAGGGTCACGTCTGCCAACTTTTTTCTGGTCTGACGGCGCCGCCAATAGAAGTAAACGGCCACGGCCAGAACCGCCCCCACCACCACCCCGATATCCAGGGTATGGGAGTAGTGGTGAATAATCTCCCAATGTTCCTTGAGTTTCATCCCCAGGAACGCCAGAAACATATTCCAGAGGGCGGCGCCCATGGCGGTATAGATGACGAACGGCACCAAGGCCATGCGACCCAATCCCGCCGGGATGGAAATCAGGTGACGGACCACCGGGATAAAGCGGGAGATAAAAATGGTCCGACTGCCATAGCGGCAGAAAAAATCCGTGGTCCATTCCAGATGGTGGGGATTGAGCATCAGATAGCGGCCATAGTGCAGGACTACCCCTTCCCCTCTCCGGCCCATCCAATATGATGCCAACGAGCCGGCGATGGACCCCAGGGTGCTGGCCAGAAAAACCCCCAAGATGCTGAACTGGCCGGTATACATGAGGAACCCGGCAAAGGGCATGACCATTTCGCTGGGCACCGGCGCGATCATGCTCTCCAAAGCCATCAGGATAAAAACACCGGTGTAGCCCAAATAAGAAATGAGCTCTGTGATATAATACAAAAGAGTTTCTGTGAGACCCATAAAATGGTTTCCGCTTTCTGGTGTCCAGAAAGATGCTTTTAGTGGTGCGGGCCGCCGCGCCCGCCCCACCTTGCCATTCACGACCAACCTGGGCGTTCATGGCTCGCGGCTATCCCGCAGATAATGGCAATTGCCAAGAAAAGATCATCTCGTTGCGCCGGTCTCCAGATCGGCGAATCAGCAACCCTATTCTTAGCCGGCAGACTTGAAGATCAACTCCAAAAGGCTTTAGCAACGATAACGGAGTGCGGATTTTTGGGAGATTTTCTTACACCTTATTCCTGACCCCTCTCCCCTTTTCCCTTTCCTTTCACTCTAGTTCCTGCCGCCGTATCCGCTCCTCGACCTGGGCCTGCAGCGCTTGCAGCCCCGGACTGATGGCCACCGGATATTCGGAAGGATCTTCCAGCCTCTTATACTGTATCGGCAGTTTGGCGAATTCCTGGAGAAAATACTCCCGGCTGGCCGCCAACGTGGGCAAAGGCTTAAGCAGGCGTCCCTGGGCCATGACCGGGGTCAGCAGGGGGACGGCCCCGGCCAGGGCCTCGTCCCGTAGCCCGATGCTGTCGCCGCTCATGAGGCCCTGATCATCGTAGCGCCGGAATATCTGTTTCTTATCAACGTAGGTCACCTTGCCGGAGGAGAGTTTCATGACCGGCCGGTGGCCGTAGCGCACCAGTTTATAGGCGATATCAAAGTATGGCACGTCCGCCGAGACGCCCATCTTGGTGCCCACACCGAAGGCATCGATGCAACCGCCGGCCGCCAGAGTGCGGGCGATCTTGAATTCATCAAAGCCGCCGCTGGCAAAAATGGTCACGTAGTCCAGACCGGCTTCATTCAACAGGCGCCGCACCTCAATGCTCAGGGCCGCCATATCGCCGCTGTCCAGCCTCACCCCCCGCAGCTTCTGCCCCTGGGCGGCCATCTCCTGGCCCACCTGAATGGCCTTGCGGGCTCCCGCGATAGTATCATAAGTGTCAATCAAAAGCACGGTATTTTGGGGAAAGGCCCGGGCAAAAGCGCGGAATGCCTCAATCTCACTGGAAAAACTGGTGATATAGGAATGGGCCATGGTGCCGAAGACGGGCAGTCCATAGAGCTTGCCGGCCAAGACATTGCTGGTGCCTACAAAGCCGGCCAGATAACTGGCCCGGGCCACCTTCAAACCCGCGTCGGTCCCCTGGGTGCGTCGCAGGGAGAAATCCACCAACCGGCGGTGGCCGGCCGCCACCGTGGACCGGGCCGCCTTGGTGGCAATCAAGGTCTGCAGGTTGATGGCATTAATCAGGAAGGTCTCGGCCAGTTGGGCCTCAATGATGGGCCCCGTCACCTCCAGGATAGGTTCGTCTTTAAAAAACAGACTGCCCTCCGGCAGAGCCCAGACCTCGCCGGTGAACCGGACCTGCTTCAGAAAATCCAGGAATTCTCTCTTGAAGAGGCGGGTGGATTCCAAATATGCCAGATCTTCCTCCCGGAAACGCAGAGATTCCAAATAGGCCACGGCCTCCGCCAGCCCCGCCGCCACAAAATAAGAACGTCCCGGCGGATATTTCCTGATAAAAAGGCTGAACGTCGCCTCTTCGTGCATCCCCTCCTCAAAATAACTGGCCGCCATGGTCAGCTCGTAGAGGTCGGTGAGGAGGGCGAATTGTTCTCCGGTGGCTCTGGTCATAAGTCGTTACGCGCCCCCTTAGGATTCTCTATCCAAAATAAGGTACACATCGCCCCTAAGTCAAGGGGAATTCCCGAGAGGGGCCAGCCGGGAGTGGGGCTCAAACCTCCAACGACTCTGGCCCGGACTCCGGGGCGGAAAAATATTTTGCCAGAGCATCGCCGAATTTTACCGCCCCGGGTGTTTGAGTAAATAACCAGGCGGAAATTCCCGCCTTAAACTAAGGAGGACAAGAGATGACCATAGGTTCCCGTAAAAATGTAGTGATGCTGATAACCCTTTTGACCCTGACCCTGGGACTGGCCAGCTTCAGTTGGGCCGGACCCCATGGCATGGGCGGTTGTTGGGGCATGGATGATTGCGCCATGGGACCGGGCATGGGACACGGCCGGGGCATGGGCATGGGCATGATGCAGATGACTCCGGAACAGGCCGGCAAGGCCTTTGATCTCCATCACAAATTTATGAACGAAACGGCCGAGGCCCGGCGACAGATGCTCATCAAACGGGCTGAGTTGGCCGAACTGTGGCGGGCGCCGGAACCTGATAAGGCCAAGATTGCCGCCAAACAGAAGGAGCTGAACGCCCTCCGGGATCAGATCCAGGAAAAGGCCGTACCCTACAAAGCAGAATTGCGCCAGATCTGCCCCAACCTGGGTCAGGGTATGGGCCGCGGTCCCATGGCGCCGGCCGGCCCCCCCAAGAAATAACCCTATCCCTTCCCACCTCATCCCTCTGACCCACCAGGGCGGCCCCCATGCCGCCCTGGGGGTTTTCCTTCATCATCCCTTGCTCGTAAAGTTTGGAAATACGCCAGGCCGCAGACTACCGCCGCAGGATGGGCAAACTCCCTTCTACCTTGTAATTCCTGAAAGAAAAAGGTAAAATGAGAACTGTGCAGCGGGAGGTGGCGATGGACGTCAAGAACGCGATTGTGGCGGTGATTAAAGAGATGGTCCTGCCTGAACTGGCAGTCATGCGCCAGGAACAGGGGGAAATCAAATCAACCCTGGCCCTGACCAACAAACGCCTGGACGATGTCAACGCCCATTTGGTGGACCAGAGCCGTCGGCTGGATGCGGTCCGGGAGGAGCTAAGCGCCCGTCTTGAGGAAACCAACAAACGCATCGATGACACCAACAAGCGTATTGATGACATCAACAAGCGTATTGATGACACCAATGACCGCATGGATCGATTAGCGGCGGACCTAAGCAAGCGCATCGATGATACTAATAAACGGTTGGACCGGCTTTACGAGGTCATCGTGCGCCGGGAGGAACACCAACAGTTGGAGACTCGCCTTCTCAAGCTGGAACAGGATGTGGCCGAATTGAAACGGCGGCAGGCGGCCTGAGACGGGGTGTCAGTACGTCTCAAAGGAGTTATACTCTCACTGCTGCAAGCCAGTCGGTGAGTTTTTGCTCTCATAGGAACACATTCCCCGAAAAGTTTTCCAAACCCTACCCAAAACTTCGGAAGTGACTTTCCTCAAGCGACATCAGAAATGGGTCTGATGCCAAGTCCGGATTTGATCAAGCACAACAAACCAATCTTGACACCCACTGCCTTCTCCCCTTTGAACCATCGAAGTCTATTATAAGCCTCTAAAAGTGTTATTCTAATGAGACAGGGAGCGCCTCAATGACGTTCCCTTTAAAAATTGGAAATTTTGGCAGCTGCTGATTAAAAAATCGATAAGCCGAGCTGGCCGCTACCCGGCAGCTCGGCTACCTCTTGTCCCGTCCTGCAGACCCGTGGCTGGATCTTTGCTAGTGGGGCGGGCCTCTGTGCCCGCCCAAGTTAGCCCACGACGATGACCAGTATTTTCATGGTTCGCGGGTGACTTTTTTAATCACGGAAATCAGAGTCCCATAGGAAAAAACGGGCGAATCCTGTTATTTCTGCCACGGGAACACCTAACCGTTGATCAACTACCGTATATCACCACACCACAGCGAGCTGCTGCTTGACGCAGGGGGAGATCGGTGGTGGCCAGGGGTAGCCCCCGGCGCCTGGCCAGGTGGAGATAGGTGGCGTCGTACGCGGAAAGCTGCTGCGCCCGAGCCAGGGTGACAATTTCCCCCCACACCCGCTCCGGCCGCTCCGCCCAATCAGGGCGCTTTTCGCTGCAAGATATCATGTAGTGATAGAGATCGTCTTTGGCACGGACTATTAAAGGGAGGAAATTTGTGAGGGAAGTTATTGGTGTTAATAAGCGAACATTTCCTGCAGGGTTTTCAGAACTCGGATAAGGATGTCGGGCGAGACCTTGCCCAGGCGGCGTACGAGGCGGGTGCGATCAATGGTGCGGATTTGATCCAGCACAATAAAACCGGCCTTGCCGCCCAACTGGCAGGGGATGCGGAAAGGATATGGGTGCCCGCCCGTGGTCAGGGGTGCCACGATATAAGTCCGCAGGTGGGTATTGAGTTCATCCGGAGAAACAATGAGGCAGGGGCGGGTCTTCGTGATCTCGCCACCCAGCGTCGGCTCCAGATTGATAAGGTATATTTCGCCCCGGCGGATTTTTAGCTTTTCTCCCACTCCCACTCCTGCTCATCAAAAAGGGTAAGGGTGGGCGGCTCCAAGAGGGTGTCTTCCTGCCGCGCCGCTAATTCCTGGGCAGCCGCAGACCACTCGGATCGTAATGGGACCGCCCGGGAGATAATAATGGCCCCCTCCTGCACGGTCAGTTCCACTTCGTCGGTTAAGCCAGCCTGCAGGATCAGGGGTTTGGGCAAGCGCACGCCCTTGGAGTTGCCTATGCGGATTAAACGGGTTTTCATACTATCACCCAATCAATGCAGAGTAATTACATTATAATTTCATTCTGCCGGGATTGTCAAGCCGACCGGATTTTTTCAGGCAAAACAAGTCGTTCCAAAAATAAACGAGTTGGGCCTTGGCAGGTCCGCCCCAGAGGCAATTAACCGAGAAAATGTTGGGAATGTTGAAGTTCCGGGGGCCGGGCAAGGTTTGATCGGTGCCTCTGCAGAGAAAACGCAGTTCTTTAGAGGCGGGCGCCAGAAAGAGGGTTTGACCAAGAAAAAGCTGGACCGCCGCCTCGGCGTCAGCCAGAATCATATTTCCGGCATGGAACAAGCCCAGGCGCCCCATAGGGAAAGAGATGGTCAAACGGCTGGCAGCGGTGCTGCGGGTGGATTACCGGATGTTTTTATAAGTGGCAGGAGGAAAAATTGGCCTTGCCATTATTGCATTGGAAATTTTGGCAGCTACTGTTTAAAAATTGATAAACCGAAAGGCGGGATAAGCTTAGCTTTCCAGCCTTTCGGTTTTGCCCTTTTTTCTGGAAATTTTATGCATTGCCTGATGCTATAATTTCTTTCTGCTTATCCATAGCCGCATAATCCCGGAACCCAATAATAAAAGCCCCCCAGGCAACGGCACAGCAGTTGAGTTTACCGTGATCCAATCAAAGTCTACGTAGGAACCGGTATAGGCGAACCAATTCCCCCCGTGGATATAAACCTGCGTTCCGGATTTGTAGTCATAGTTAAGGGTCTTTTTTACTTGCCACGATTGTATTTTCAATGGGTTAGGTGTCCTCCGGGAAAAATTTTAGCCCCAATCTGTAGGCACACGATTAATAAATTAAC
>Ga0067045_1004519_pt1 | contig 14688 bp, 11 predicted proteins | sample TerdegcTABiofilm_FD_59184 | JGI IMG/M metagenome (GOLD analysis project Ga0067045, IMG submission 59184) | Combined Assembly of (Gp0054472, Gp0054536) Wastewater bioreactor microbial communities from Singapore -Terephthalate degrading...
AACAGGGACTGGCTGGCTGGGTAGACGACGAACTGAAAGCGCGGGTTGAGTTCGTCCACGGCCTGGCGCAGTTCGCGAGCCCGTGCGCGCCAAGCGCCCACCTGGAAGTCATGGAAGGCCTGGGTTTGCCCCTGTTCCTCCAGCCAGGCGGCGCGGTCCGCCGGGAGCGGGTCGGGCAAGTCAATCCCCTGTGCTTCGGCGAAGCGTTCCAGCACCGCCTGGTCGTATGACAGCGAGTAACACATCCCCCCGCCGACCCGGGAATCGTCATAGTTCTCGAAGTCCAGGAAGACACCCATGACAGAGGGCACATCCACGGACAGGCGCGCGTAGAAGAGAATACGATCGCGCCAGTAATCCCACAGGGCGTCGGCATTGGGGCTTGCAAGCTGGCCGTAGCGCCCGGCCGAGTCGGTGAGCCTGATCTTCGGGTCGCCGGTCTCAACGCGGGTCCCGCGGATCCAGGGCATGTAGAACATCTCCTGCTCCAAGGCCATGCGCGCCACGCGCTCGACACGTGCATTGTCGTCCGCACCGATGCGGGGAACCACCACGTTGAAGCCCGCGGCCTTGATCTCCGCCACGTGCTCGGGCTCCATGACCCAGTTGTTGTGAGCCATGAGCACCTTGTCCACAAGAATCCGGTAGGGATCATCCGGCGTGCCCAGCTTCTCGCGTCGGGCATCCCATGTCTCCTGAGCGTCCTGAGCGACGGCAGTGAGGACAACTGCTGCAAGCAGTACAGCCAATCCGACTCGCATCTTGGGCCTCCTGTGTTCGGGCACATCGACGGTCAGTTCTGCAACAGAATGTTGGTTGCCTGAGCCCCGCCGCCGAGGCGCAGCACGATTGCGTCCAGGCTGTCCAGCGGCGGTTTCCAGCCATCTCCGCGCGTTATGTCAGCCGCCGTCTCGCCGTCCGCGAAGGACAGGGCGCGGAACTCGGTGTCGCCGGCGGTCAGGTCCATGATGTATGCCGTGACTGTCTGGCTGCCCGCGGGGATGACCAGGCGCACACGGTACCAGCGTCCCGGAGTGAGCCTCTCAGTGGTCAGAACCCGCGGCCCCGCGGCGTCCATGCGTGCACCGGTGGCGGCCTCAACGCCGTCTTCCTTCCCGCCGACAAGCCCGACGCCGAAGGCCTCATTCGCGTGGATCTGCCCCTGGTTCAGGTACAGTTCGAAGAAGCTGTTCGCCTCCAGCGGGTCGGGAAGCGCGGCGTCCATCTGAAGAACAATGTCGCGCGCCGGGTCTAGAACCAACCCGTGCCAGGCAGCGGCCCAGGAGTCGATGCCGTCTGCCAGGGCGACCATCCCCGGGTCATACAGCCCTGACGCCGGCACTGATATCGCCGCCGGGTAGCTGCCCGGGCCGAAAACGCGCCAGGGACCCTGGCCGGGAATCTCCTCATCTGGCGCGAACCCGGTGAAAGACGCAGCGAATTCGCGCTTAGCCGGGTCCCGCATGGGCACTGCGCCCTCGTCGATCTCCGACACGGTTCTGTGCCAGTAAGGGCCCGTCGCCTGTTCGGCCAACCGGGTCATTTGCTCGCCCAGCCGGCGGACCTCCGTCGGGACCTGCCCGGCCGGGTACAGGGCATTGTCCCGAAGGGTCGGGTAGGCTCCGCTGCCGCCGAAGGGTGATGCCGAATCGTACACCGTATTGCCTTCTACCAGCACCCCGTCGAACTCGGCGTCGAGGTAGATCGCCAGGCAGTGTGCGCGGTACACTAGGTTGTTGCGGAACACGTTGCCGAGTCCCTGGCCAAAACCATACAGGGCTCCACCGTCGGCAGGCAGGCGTCCCAGCAACTCGTAGAGCACATTGTGCTCAACGATGTTGTTGCGGCCATGGAGGAAGGGCTTCACGCCTTCTGGTGTGAGCGGGTTGTCGGCGGGTATCTCGTCCCAGCGGAAGTTGTACTTCGCCCTGCCCACGCCTTCGCCGCGGCGATTGTACTGGCGGAAGTACGCCGTGTGCGCGCCGCTGATGCAGATTCCGGTGTAAGGCATGTGGTGGATCAGGTTCCACGCGATGTAATTGCCGCCGCTTTGGCGCAGGTCAATGGCGCCCGCGTGCCAGAAGTCGGTGGAGCTGTGGTGGATGTGATTGTGGGTGATGGTGTGGCCATGGTTCACGTCCTTCGTCCCCGGGCCGTAGCCGCCCGCCTGAAGCCCGCCACAGCCGGCCCCGACGACCTCGTTTCCGACGAAGCGGTTGTCGCGAGCGGTCAGGTTGAACCGGGCGCCGAAGCCAGCCACGTTCACGAACCGGCAGTCCTCAATGGCGCAGCGCTCGGTGCCCTCCAGGTATACGCAACTGTCCAGAATGTGCAGGTTCGCCTCGTCTTCAGAGGGCGATTCGTTCCAGCGGCGGCGGTCACAGTGCGTGAAAGTGAAGCCCTGCAATGAGATGTCATGCACCCACTGCCCTGTGGCTTCGTCGCCGATGAACTCCACGAGGCGCGTGAGTGCCGGGGCGACCACGGAAGCCGTCGTCATGTCTTCGCCCTCGCGTGGCCAGTAAGTGACCGTGCCCGCGACGGAATCCAGGCACCATTCCCCCGGACGGTCCAACCCCTCGAGGGTGTTCTCCACGCGGAACGGGTCGCCCGGAGCATAGTTGTAGTATGCCTGCGAGGTCAGTGTGGCGGTGCTGGTCGCTTCGTCCACGCTTGCCAGCGGGGTGATGATGTTCGCATACCGGTACGAGGGCAGGCTGTTGATCTCCACGTCGCCCAGATTCCGCCAGGCGCGGAGCGTGCCGGGAGGGAACATGAACACCCGGCTGCCAATGCCCTCAGGAGCGTCAGGATCAGCCGGGCCTCCTCCGGTGGCCAAGAACCAGCGGCCCCAGTTGTCGGTGTCGGGTTCTCGGGAGCGGATGGCCTGCGCGCCGTTCACGAAGAGACGTGTGAAATACCAGCCCTTCGGCACATCGGCTACCCAGAGCTTCCTGTCGCCTTCGCGCCAGCCTGTGATCGCGCGACCTCCGCTGATGACCGGGCGTTCACCGGGATACGCGCGGAAGATGACCGGTGCGCCTTCCGTGCCGGAATCACCGGGACGGAATGTGAGGGGGCGCGCCAGCGTGTAGACGCCGTCCCGCACCAGCACCTGCACGCCGGTTTCGCCCCTGTGTTGGCGGGCAAGATCCCGGGCGCGCTCAAGCGTCGGTACCGGGCCGTCGTTGCCCCCCGCATCCGGCGCATCACGCCGGCCGGACCAGCGGTCATCGCCGTCGGGTGAGACGAAGATGCTGACGGGGGCCGCACAGGCGGCGACGCAGGCCGCGATCAGGGCGATCACGGTCAGAGATCTCGGCGTGGTCATCGTCGGTCCTCCGGTTCCTGCGAATGCGTGCAGATCAGCGTTCCGCATCGCCCAGGTCCAGCCCATCACCCAGCGCTTTCAGTTCCGGCGGCAATTCCGCGTACAGCGCTCGCAGCTTTGCCAAGCAGTCAGGGTCTGCTGCAAAGGTTCGCAGTCCTCGCAGCACATCGGCGCGCTCCGCCTCGGGGAAGTCCAGCCGGTTTGCGATGAAGGGCGCAGGCGAGCCGGGTGGCCGCACCAGCGCGGGGAAGCCCTCCAGGTGCAGATAGCGCTGCATGAGCCGGGTGAGTTTGGGCAAGGTGAGCTGATCGGTACCGGGACGTGCATCCCGGTACCGATCCAGGAAGTGGCCCTTGTCGATACCGAAAGCATGCTTCATGTGGCCGCACTGGGGCTCCGGCGCGCCCTCATCGAAGACCACCAGGGAGAACTGCTTGCCTTCGCTGAAAGGCGTCTTCAAGACCGGAGCCTGCCCTTCCTCCGCTGTGCCGTCCCACTTCATCCGTGGCGCGTCGTCGGGCACGGGCACCGTGAACACATCCAACCTGCCCTCGCCCAGAGCCTCCACAAGCGTGCGCTGCGAGGCGTCGCGCGATATGATGTCGCCCATTTCGATGGCGAAGCCGTCGGGGAACAGCGATCTCTCCAGTGGCTTCGCAAGGTCGACTCCGATCTGGTTGATGGGCACCAGCAGGTCCGCTGTCACCGCGGTGATGAGCGTGGGGCACGTGATGCAGTCTAGTCGGGAGATCGGGGATGCGGCCAGATACGCATCGCCGTCGAAATCGCTTCCGTAGATCTCCCGGCCCTGGTCGGCGAGGAGCGTGACCACTGTCACAACCGGCATGTTCGGGTGCTCCTGTCCCTCGGGCTGCGCGTGAGCGATCCCCCTATTGCGGGCGAGGTACCCCACGTTGTAGCCGAGGTTCACAGGCGGCACATCGGGCGCACAGCAGTTGAGCGGGAAGGTCTCGGCCGCCACCATCAGGCTCATGTAGCCCCCTGCGCTGCCCCCAAAGACCTCGACCCGTGCATCATCAATGAAGGGCAGAGCGCGCACGCGGTGGAGTATCGAAATGTCCACGTTTTCACCGCGCACCAGGGGGTTGAACTCTTCCCCACAGGGGGTGCTGGCTGCGATTCCCCGTGCGAGAAAGCTCGCCGCGCCGGGACGGTCCAGCTCATAGCCGGCGAAATGCATCAGGGGTACCCGGGCATCATTGTCTGTGGCGAGCGTTGTCGGCAGGAAGAGCTTGGCCTTGCCCTTCGCGGGATTGCCGGCGATGTTGGGGTACTGGTATTCGCAGATCGCTTCAACGCCGCCTTCAATCTCTTCAGCCTGCAGGAGCCTGAGCGCAGTGCGGGCGTCAGTCGGCGAGAAAAGCGCCCTAACCCACTCGGGAACACTCGCGGCGGGTACGTCATCGGCGCAGGCGCACGTAAGCGCGATACAGCATGCGGCAGCCAGCGCTAGGAGCATCATCTGATTAGTGACCACTCCACAGAGAGGTTCGGACGCTGCCGCGCGAGACCGGGGCGGCCGCCGCTTGTCAACTGCCGTCAGGTTCCCCTCCGCCATGCCACGGTCCTGCATCAACGCGCCGCTTATGCTACGCCCGGTATTCCGCACGACTCATCGGGGAAGGTCTGATGATGGCGTGAGCCGAATACATTGATGTCGCAGTCGTTTCCAGACGCCTGCCTTGCCCGGCATCGGTGGAGGTGAAATGATGAATCTCGCGGATATGCCAATCGAAGAGATCGCCCGTGGGGACTCACCGTTGGGTGAAGACGAGGCGCGCAAGCTGTCCCAGTACCTTCCCGAATGGACCATCGAAGGAGACAAGATCACCCGCAAGCTCGAGTTCAGTGACTTTGCGGCGGCCATGGCCTTCGTCAACAATGTGGCGGACGAGGCCGAAGCGGCGGACCACCACCCGGACATCAGCATCTCGTATAACAAGGTGGAGCTCTCGCTGTCCACCCACAAGATCGGCGGGCTGTCCCGCAATGACTTCATATTGGCCGCACGCATCGACCGACACGCGGGCCCCTGATCCCGCCAGTAGCCATGCGGCTCCGGAGTAGCACGCGATGACCGGTTTCGAACTCAAGGGTGCAACGGCGCTTGTCACCGGTGCGGCAAAGCGTCTCGGGATGTACTGTGCGGTGGCCCTGGCCGAACGTGGCTGCAACGTGGTGGTTCATTACCACGCGTCGGCGGAGGACGCCGAGGGACTCTGCCGGAGATTGCGCGGGGAACTGGAGGTCGGCGCGTGGGCCGTTCGCGCCGATCTGTCCACTCCGCTGGACGCTGAAACGTTGATGCGCAGTGCTCGTGAAGTCGCGGGCCCTGTCAATGTCCTGATCAACAGTGCCTCGGTCTTTGAACGGGCCGGCCTGCAGGACGCGACCTTCGACGACTTGACCCGCAACTGTGCGATCAATTCCTGGGCGCCGTTCGTGCTCAGCCGCGCCCTCGCCGCTCAGGGAGTGGAGGGCAGGATCATCAACCTGCTGGACACCCGCGTCGAAGGTTACGATTTCGCCCACGTCCCGTACATACTCAGCAAGCACATGCTGTCGGTGCTCACGCGGATGACCGCGCTGGAGTATGCACCGAAGGTCACGGTGAACGCGATTGCGCCGGGCCTGATTCTCCCGCCGCCGGGACAGGATGAGGCGTACCTGAAGCGCCTTGCCGACACGGTCCCGCTCAAGCGGCACGGCGGGCACGAAGACATCGTCCGGGCGATGCTCTTCCTCATCGACAGCCACTTCATCACCGGACAGACGGTGTTCGTGGACGGCGGCGCCCACCTCAAAGGAGCCTGAGATGGACTACATCCTGATTGAAGATCTGCTTGCGCGGTGCATCGTCGGCATCAATGAGGATGAGCGCCGGGAGAAGCAGGATGTGGTCATCGACATCGTGCTCGGGCACGACTCGCGTAAGGCGGGGCGTAGCGACGACTTTGCGGATGCCGTGGACTATCGCGGCATCAAGAAGCGGGTCTTCGCCATGGTCGAGCAGTCCGAGTTCTTCCTGGTCGAGGCGCTGGCTGAAGCAATCGCCGACATCTGCTTGGAGAACCCCGGGGTGATCGAGGCGCAGGTGACCGTCCACAAACCTTCCGCGCTGCGGTTTGCGCGAACGGTCGGCATCCGCATCACCCGGAGGCGCGAGTAAGCACCGTGGCCAGCGTCTTCGTCACCTTCGGTTCGAACATAGCGCCGGAGATCAACGTGCCCCGCGCCCTCGACCTGCTCGCGACGACGGTGCGCGTGGCCGAAGTGTCCACGGTCTACCGGACCTCGCCCATCGGACGACCGGATCAGAACCCCTTCTACAATGGGGTGTTCCTGATCGAAACTGACCTGGACCCGCGTTCGCTGAAGTTCGACCTGCTTAGGGGCATTGAGAGTGAACTGGGGCGGGTGCGCACGGCGGACAGGTATGCTCCGCGCACCATCGATCTGGACATCGCGCTCTACGGTAACCTCGTGGTGTCTGAACCGGACCTATACATCCCCGATCCGGACATCGCGGCGCGCGCGTTCCTCGCAGTCCCCCTTGCGGAACTCGCGCCGGAAATGGTGTTGCCCGGCGGCAGTGAGACGCTGGCCCAGATCGCAGAAGGGCTGGACCGGGGGGAAATGGTGCCACTGGGAGAGTTCACAAATCTACTCCGTAGGAGAATGGGGAATGAACCACGCGAGAGTTAGGGAACTGATCAGAGAGCTGCTGATGGAACTGGGGGAGGATCCGGACCGCGAGGGCCTGCTGAAGACGCCCGACCGGGTAGCGCGGGCCTACGAGTTCCTGACCTCTGGCTACCACATGGACCTGGAGGAAGTGATCAACCAGGCGGTGTTCACCCAGGACACCAACAACATGATCATCGTGCGGGACATCGAGCTCTACAGCATGTGTGAGCATCACATGCTTCCCTTCTACGGGCGCTGCCACGTGGGTTACATTTCCGACGGCAAGGTCTTCGGCCTGAGCAAGATCGCCCGCATGGTTGACATGTACGCCCGGCGATTGCAGATCCAGGAGCGCCTCACCGAACAGATCGCCCGGGCCATCATGGACAGCATCGACGCCGAGGGCGTTGGCGTGATCATCGAGGCCAAGCACCTGTGTATGATGATGCGCGGTGTGGAGAAACAGAACTCCCTGATGACCACGTCGTCCGTGCTCGGAAGCTTCCACGACGACGACGCGACCCGCGCTGAGTTCATGTCGCTCATCGGCCGCCGCCGCGACTTCTGACATCCGTGGCATGCATCGTGGCCGGCCCTCTCAGTCCGCGCTGACTGGGCCGGCCTTGTAGTTGCCGATCGCCTCGGACACCCGCAAGGCCCGACCGTATACGCGCAGGCCGCGCACGGCCCGGCCAATGGTCAACTGGTCTGCGCCGTTGACATCGCGCAGATTCGGGCTGAACCGTCCCCAGCCGAACTGTCGGTGGTCGCCGCCGTCGCACAGCCTCCCGTCCACCACGAACAGCACCAGCTTCGGCCCGCCGTCAACGATGGCGACCACGTGGTGAAGAGTGCCCGCGGTCAGCAGGCCGGGGTCGCAGTCCCACGAGTTCTCGGTGCGGCCGTCATTCAGCGTGATCCTTACGGCGTCCCTGTCGGTGGTGGTGAGCGCCCAGCCGTGGCCGGTCTCATCTCGCGCGTCGAGGAGGGGCTGGCCAGCTTCCAGGCTGGGTAGTTGAAGCCAGACATCCACCGCGAACCCGGCGCGGAGGTCCTTCGTGCCGTAATCGGCCCGAGCGTTGTCCCGGGTCAGGAGTTCGGGCAGGCGCGGCAGCGAGATACCGCCAGGCACGGGTTGCCGGACTTCGAGCAGCAGCCCTTCGGTCGCAGCCGTCGCGTTCTCAAACTGTCCCCACAGTCCCTCAAGCAGCCTGGGCTCCAATTCGTGTGCCCGAGCTACGTGTTTCTGGGTCTCAGTCAGGAAGTATCGCCCGCCTTCTTCGACCAAATCCGGATAGCTCATGCGGACGAAAGGATCGTCGTCGTAGAGCACAATCTCCGGCTGCGTCCAGCGAATCTCGCGCCCATCGGGGGTATCAACCTCCTCTCCGCCGCAAAGCCAGACGGGGTTGCGGTCGTCATAGGCGATGTTCAGGGCATTGGGGTTCTCGCCGATAAACCTGCCGCCGTGGTTGTGAAACCAGTACAGGTATCTGCCGTTTCCGCATTTCCAGGCGAAATTTGCCGCCCGGGGGTGCTTCATGAGCCGTCCGTCGGCGAAACGCTTGTACCGCGGTGTAGTCCATGTGTGCCCGCCGTCCCGGCTGTACGTCTCCACCGGATAGCCGTCGATGGACCGGTAGACGCAGTAGAAGGAGCCGTCACTGAGCACGCAGTAGCTTTGCTCCTCACTCACTGGCCCCCCGCCGGGAGGTGTGCGCAGGCCGACATCGCCGTCTGGCAGCGTCTCCCAGTTGAGCTTCGCGGGGTCGGTTTCAGTGAGAATGTTGTCGCTTCTCAGCAGGACGCCCTCGGACTGGGCGAAGAACCCCTCGCCCATCTTCCCCACCTTGTGCAGCGAGACATAGGCCGCTCCATCGTGGATGAACGGCTTGCCCACGTTCCAGAAGAAGCGCAGAGCCCCGCCGTAAACATTCTCGCGATCACAGGCGAACTCGCGAACCGGGATCTCGTAGCGCTCGGCAGACCAGGACTTCCCGTGGTCGTCGCTGTACTTGCAGACGAACTGCCCGAGGGAATCCACGCGGGTGAAGGCGCCCTTGCCGTCGTGGCGTTTGACCTCGCGCACCCGGTCGGTGTTGTGGTTGTAGAAGATGTAGACCCGGCCGGAGGGGACCTTGAGCATCACTGCGTAGGAGGCTTCCGGCCCACCGGGAGGCTCCACGGGGACCGGCGTGGACCACGTGCGGCCCTGGTCGGTACTGCGCATGGTGGTCACGTGCTGACCCGGAGCGCCCTCGTGCCCCGCACCGGTGGTCACACAACACAGCCACGCGCCGTCGTCAGTCTGCACGATGTATGGCTGGTCGCTGTACGAGTCGGTGGGGATCTCCCAGCCATTGGCGATATGACGCGGGTCTGGAATCAGGGCCTGGTGCGCAGTGGTCATCGATGGTCTCCTCTTCGCTTTCGTGGGCATTTCCGCGTACACAGCAAGGCTCATCTCGCACGTGAGCGACAAGAGCATGAGTATGAGGAATCTGCCTGAGCCAGATCGGATCACGGTATTGGCTCCTCGGAGATGGCTCACGCGAGCAGAACCGCGGATTGGGCTGCATTATTCCCCAGTGCGCCGCCCTCGACCTTGTGTGTCTGGCCGCAGGAAGGTCGGGCCAGCGCAGGCGCGGAATCATGTCTGATTACTGCTGACCGGGCAGATGAGTACTGCCCTGGAACTCATCGAACGTCAAGGAGCCTGTCATGTGGCGCTTCGGCCTTCTTCTCCCGCTCTGTCTCGGCGCCGTCGGCTGCGCCGCGGAGGTCGTCAATCCCTTCCCATTGGGGGTCTACTGGCCCTGGGAGCGCCTGTGCGGGCATGCCCAGCGACTGAACATGGACAAGTGGGACCTGGTGGACCAGCGCCTGGAAGACATGCAGGCCCACAGCGTGGACACCGTGTGGGTGGTCAATCTCAACATCAAGGACCTCGGCCCGCTGGCGGAACGCTGCGCGGCCCGGGGAATGCGGCTCATCCCGGCGCTGGCCGAGCTGCACTACAATGTGGAGTGGCGCAGGAACAACTGGGAGTACCTGGAGAAGCAGTCGAAGGCGGCCCTTGAGGCGGCCGGCGAGAGCCCCGCGGTGATCGCCTGGGCGCTGTGTGACGAGCCGCGCAAGGACATCGTCGCCGAGATGGAGCAGTTCCGGCTCAGGTTCGCCGAATGGGGCGCGAAGCAGCCCGGCATCGTGGTCACCATGTGGCCCGACACGCCCACCTATGCACGCGAGACCGGGTTCCCCTTCCCATGCACCGACGTGTACCCGTTCTTCTCCGATAAGAACCCCAACGGCCCCAATCCGGCCCGGGTGTCGCGCAACTGGTACCGCACTCAGGTTGCAAACACGATCAAGGCGGCCCACGAGAACCAGAAGACGCCATGGATCATGCCCCAGATGTTCGCGGACATCTGGGGGCCGTGGAAGTATGACGAGAAGGGCGATATGGCTATCCTGCCCGGAGGGGTGCTCCACTGGCGCTCGCCCACCGTGGGCGAGACCCGCTGGCAGATCTGGAGCGCCCTTGGTCTCGGCGCACAGGCCGTCATCTTCTACGTCCACGAGCCGCCAGTGAGTGACAACGCGGACAAGCCCCCGTACACCGGCTCCACCTTCCCCGAGAGCATGAAGGCCACCGAGGAGACCGCGTTGCACATGAGCGGCGGACTCATCCACCCGGATGGCACCGCCACCGACCAGTACGAGGCCATGGGGAAGGCTTTCGCCGAGGTGCGCAAGCTGCTGCCGGTGCTCCAGGGCGCGACACCGTTGGACATCTGGCCCGTGCAGGTGAGCGCGCCAGGCTGGGTGGGGGTGCTAGAGACACCGGGTGGAAAGACGCTGGCGGTGGTGGTCAATGATGACACCGACAACACGCAGGAACTGACGCTGACCGGTGCCGAGAAGGGGCTCCGGGACCTGCGGACCGGTTCGGAACTGAAGCCGGGGGCAGAGGGCGGCATCGTGCTGACACTGGAAGCCGGGGACGGGACGGTGCTGGAGATCCTGTAGCAGCAAGCGTTCCGGGACCCGAGACGCAATTGTAGACGCCCAGGATGGGGCAGCGGGAACAGTTGGTCGCCTGCCCCATCCGGGCTTGAGGGATGAAGTCTGCCGAAGTGACGTCCCTACGACTCGAACACCCGCGCTGCGATGCCAAAGGTTTCCTCGGCTTCCGCCGGTGTGGCGATGCCGACGCAGACGCCATCAACGCCGGGAACACTTAGCGCGTACTCAATGCCCTCCTGCGGCGCGACTCGGCCCATGGCCAGCGGCTTCATGGCGATGACCTTCCTCGTCGACTTGCGCACCACATCAAGAACCTGCTCAACACACGGGCACATGCGCCAGGCGATCTTGTTGATCGGCGTGTTGATGACCTGCACGTCGAACTTCTCGGCGATGGGCACGGTCTCGCCGCCATTGTGGCTGGACATGCCCGGGATGAACCCCGCGGCACGGATGTTCGCGAGCAACTCGGGAAACTCCGGCTTGAAGGTCCACTCGGAGCGCCAGAACATGGAGTCCGTAACCTGTCCGTGCACCAGGCAGACCCGACAATTCACGCGCTTGAGGAAGTCAAGCTGCGCCGGGATATCCGCGCCCACGATCACGAGGTTGGACATCTTGATGCCGGTCAGTTCCTGGGCCGACTCCACCGCCCGCGCGACCTTATCGCACTGTTCATTGCCGGGGCTGCACATGATGCTGCGCACACCCACTTTGAGGGCGGCCACGATAACGTCCCGGATCGGCTCGAAGGTGCGAAAGCGCTCCGCGTACTCCTTAGCGCGCGCATTGCTCAGGTAGGAGTACCCCAGAAGTGGGTTGTGGCCGAGAATCATCTTCGTGAAGGTGGCGTCCTCGACCTGGAAGGTGGGCAACACTGGGGCGTCAGCCATGCGGGTCGGTCCTTTCGTGTGGGAAAACCTCTAGGAGTTCATTCACCAGGCGCACTTCGATTCCTCCCCCGAAGGCCCGGGTGCTCAATCCACGAACCGGTAGCAGGGAATGTGCAGCGCGATGCTGATGATGTTCAGCACGCTGACAACCACGAAGTCGGCGAGGATCAGGCCGAGGAAGAAGGGCTGAGATTTCTGGGCCAGCCGGTGGCCCCCGTACTTTGCGATGGCAGTCTTCAGCACCCAGGCGGTGAGCAACGGCATCCAGGCGTGGTTCATCTGGATATTGCCCGAAATCGCGTAGCCCAGGGGGTGGAAGGGCCAGTTCACGTACCGCATCCGCATTGTCTGCAGGAAGAACGCGAACCCCAGGCCAAAGCCGATGGCCGGGGTCGCGGCCCACTGCGGGCCCTGCGGCGCCTTGAGCCAGTTGTCCATGGTCGTGAATGCCCAGAGGTTGAACCGGCCACCTTTGGCGAGAGCGCCCACGTCGTAGTAGATGTGCAGAAAGCTCCAGAAGGCTGCCAGCGACCCGACCACTCCGGCGAGCATCAGCGCCGTCCCGATCCCCCTGGACCTGCCGCCGGTCAACTCCTGCAGACGGATGCCCTCCATCTGCTGGGGCATCGGGTGGCTGCGGAAGATGCTGCTGAACCACGAAAGCATGCCCATGCCGGTCAGGTCCTTCGTCGGGAAGGCGCGGGCGCCGAAGACCGATGAGAGGATAACGTCAGGACCGGTGAAGTGCAGGTCATGCACCGGAGTGCCGAATTGCGCGCGCACCCGGGTGATGGCAAGGGACAGGATGTAGTAGATGCCGAACACGCCGACAGCCGTCACCGGACGCATCCCCATGGAGACGGCGAACCAGATCAACCCGCCGAACCCGATCAGCAGTCCCAGGGCGGCGAGACGGTACGGGATGGGTTCCTCATCATCCTTCAGCCGCGATGGCAGGCCGAGCACCGTATCCCAGACCTGCTTCAGGTGCCCCCGCCCCAGCCACAGGCCGTATGCCGCGAAGAGTACGTACGCCCCGAAGCCCTGGTGGTTCGCGAAGGGGAAGCCGCGGATTTGGTTCAGCCCCAGACCCGCGCTCAGCACGAGGGTCGCTTTCCACAGCAGGTAGAAGAACCAGGACGAAAACAGGAAGTCATTGGGCATCTGGTAGCCCAGGCCGATGAGGAACGGGTAGAAAGAGCGGGGCATCCAACCCACCGCGTTCCACGGCCTGCCCCGGAAGTACTGCCCCATGTCCTGCTCGAAGATCGGGATCATCGGCAGGGACGTGTAGCGGAAAGCCAGGGCGTTCCAGATCTCGATGGACGCCGCCAGGCCGAAGCCAATCCAGAACACCCTGCTGCGGGCCAGCCTGGGTTGGGGCTGGGCGATCTCCAGGGGCAGATGGACCAGCGGGCAGTCCAGATGCTCGCCATCCAGCCAGCGCCGCCTGATGAGGACGTTCAGGCAGAACATCACCACAAGCAGCAGCCCGATGAAGAGCGTCCACAGCAACACCGGACCTAGCCAGGCGGAGATCACTTCGGGCTGGTAGAAGGTTGAGCCGCCCTCGTAATAGCCCTTGAGGATGCTCTTGTCCTGAACTGTGAGCCAGGTGGGCAGGTGCGGGTTGAGGATCTCATCCCACTTGTTCTCGGGCCCGGCCATCCAGAAAGAGTAGCTGAACAGGGGCATGAGGGTCTGGATGAAGTCGATGCCGGAGATCGCGGAACTGATGCAGACCATTGAATAAACCAGCAGGAGTTCCGAAGGGCGGAACGCGAGGCGCGGAGACAGGCGACGGATCAGGGCGTTCGCGAAGCGCAGCACCAGCAGGCAGAAGACAGCGTTGAAGAACAGGGAGAAGACGGTGGGGAAGGCCGTCTGCCTGTTGCGCTCCATCTGCGCGATCCAGTAGACGTTCACCGGAACCAGTGCCAGTCCCAGCAGAACCGCGCGCAGGCTCATCCCGCCGGGCTTCTGCACAGGTTCAGACGTGCTGTTCGGGTTCATTCGGGCGGGGCCTGGTTCTCGTCCGCATCCGGTGGGACATCCGCTTCGGCAAGGAAGTACCGGTAGTTCGCGACCACAACGTGCGGCTTATTGCGCAGCGCGAACTGGAACCACAGCGCGGTCTGATTGTGCAGGAACTGCTCCCACCAGCGCGTCACTACGAACTCCGGCAAGACGAGGGTCACGCAGTCGAAGCCCTCTTCCGACAGGGCCTTGTCTACGTACTCCGACAGGGGCTCCACCAGTTGCCGGTAGGGGGATCGCAGCACGACCAACGGGATGTTCAGGCCGAACTTGTCCCAGCCGGCCATGAGTGAAGGACGGGGGCGATCTGACTCAGTCTCGATGTGGATGGCCCGGACGGTGCCTTCCGAAGTGGACAGCGACTGGGCATAGCGCACCGCTTCCAGCATGCCGCGGTGTACGGATCCGACTAGCACGAGAACCAGGTTCCGCAGCGGCGGCGGTTCGGCCACTCCCTTGAGGCTCAGGTGCCGAGAGACGTCCTCATAGTGGCGGCTGATGCGCAGGAATACGAGAACGAGGACCGGGATCACAATGACCACGATCCACGCGCCGGTCATGAACTTGGTGATGGCAATGACCAGAGTGACGATCGCCGTGACCACCGCGCCCAGCCCGTTGATCAGCATCCGGGGACGCCACATCGGGTCCGCGTCGCGCAATGCAAGCCAGTGCCTGACCAGCCCGGTCTGC
>Ga0067045_1030604_pt1 | contig 14685 bp, 12 predicted proteins | sample TerdegcTABiofilm_FD_59184 | JGI IMG/M metagenome (GOLD analysis project Ga0067045, IMG submission 59184) | Combined Assembly of (Gp0054472, Gp0054536) Wastewater bioreactor microbial communities from Singapore -Terephthalate degrading...
TAAGCATTGTTCGATAGGCGCCTCCTTTTCGGGCCGCGTTTAACCCCTTGTTGCTTAAGACAGAATTTATTCCGACGCGGCTTCAATCAGTTCTGCCAGTATTTTTTCTCGCATTTTCGGCCCGAAACCTCGCGCCGCGGCAGCCTGTGCAATTGGCTCCCAGAACGGCACCGAGGAATCCAGCCATGGGATGCCGTATTTTTCAAAAACGGCCCGCGTTTTAGGCCAGGTATGGGCTACCAGGCTAACCGCCATGAACTGGGTAGGCTTGACGCCCTGGGCGCTTGCCAGTTCGGTGATAATCGGTGAGGGAGCATCAAATCCGGTGGGCTCAGCGCGAACAGGCTTGTCTCCCACGTCTGCTTTAATAAACCCGAATAACCGCGCTGCGTTATTACCCATTATGTCATCATAAACCGGCTGATCTAACCCAAGTGCATCAATTTCTTCTACAAAGGGGATAAAATCGGGGCCTGTCTGCTTATCCGGGCAAATGATGAGCGGGTAATCAGATCCATATAAGATCTTTCTGTGATCGATCAGGTGAAGAGCCGCCCTGAAAATAGCGTCTGTCGGAAAAACCAGCGGGCCACCAGCCGAATCGTAATAGACATTCTTAAGGTTGCGGCGAACTTCTGGCATGATCTCGTAGAACAAGATGCCGCCGCCCCAATGGGCTAAGATCAACTTCATCTCGGGGTAACGACAAATGAGCTGGTAATAATGGCGTAGAGGGACAATGCTTTTGCCTAAATAGAAATGCCCAACTTCCTCGTTGCTGTGCAAATTTATTGGAATATCCAACTCAATACAGGCTTCAACGACGCGCAAGAAATCGGGGTCGTCAAACCTGAATCCACCGCTATAATGCCCCATTTCTCCCATGCCGCTCATACCGGCGTCAATACAGCGTTTGAGTTCATCAATCGCTTTTTGTCCAGATTTGGGTTGGACAGTGGCAAAGCAAATGACGCGATCTGGCCACTGCCGCATGATCTCGATACCAATATTGTTGCGTTCCACCGCATTCTCGTGCCGCGTTTGTCCTTCGCCGAGCAGCACGACCTTATCGATCTCTGCTTTATCCATGTCCTCGATCATACGCTCAGGGGTAGCCCAACCCTGTTCGGTATGATTAACAGGGTCAGGGGTAACAAGCAACCCCCAATAGGGTTCTTTCTCCGCGAACGCCGCCAGGTTGTCTTTAATGCTGGGGGGAGTATAGTGGGTATGGACATCGATTTTCATGATCAATCTCCTTTAGATTTTGCACTTTTCAAAGCCAGTTCATTCAACTCCTCGATTAATTTTTGCCGGGCTTCTGGACCAAGGCCATGTGCAGCCGCTGCCTGGGCAATCGGCTCCCAAAACGGCACAGGCGTATCTTTCCAAGGAATTCCATATCTTTCAAATACTGACTGGGTAACCGGCCAGGCTCTTGCCACAGCGCTGATCGACATATACTCGCTGATGGTTGTGGTCCCCGGGTCTTGGATCTCCGTGATCACCTTAGAGTCGCCTACGCTTTTCCTGGCCTTCTTTTCAGGTTCCTCTGCCGCCTCCAGGGGTAGCATCCCAAATAGACGAGCTGCGTTCCTCCCCATCACATCAGCGTAAACCTCCTCCGATAATCCCACCTCTTTAATTTCATCCAAAAACGGCCGAAAATCGGGCTCTTTTTGTTTCCTGGGATAAACGATGAGTGGGTAATCAGAACCATATAGCAGCTTTTTATGGCTCACGCACTGCAGCGCCACACTAAAAATGGATTGGGTGGGATACAGCAAGGGTGTTCCGGCCATGTCGTAATAAACATTTTTCAAATTTCGTCGGACTTCTGGCACAATTTCATAGAAAATCAAGCCGCCACCCCAATGCGCCAGGACAAGCTTCAGCTCGGGGTAACGGCAAGCCAGATGGTAATAGTCCAGCAAGCGAGTGGTGGATTTACCCAGGTAAAAATGTCCCACCTCTTCGCTGACATGCAGGTTCAGCACAATACCAGCATCTATACAGGCTTCAACAATCTTCAGAAAATTCGGATCATCAAACGAAATGCCTTGCCCATAGGGGTTCAATTCGCCGATACCGACCATACCGTTATCAACACATCGTTTCAATTCATCCAGGGCTTTATCCAGAGGATGAGGAGCAACAACGCCAAAACCTAAAATGCGACCTTTATACCTTTGCATGATCTCCAATGTTTCGTTATTCGTCTCACGGGCATTTTCTGAGGTCTGACGATATACCCCCAGGATGACAGCCTTATCTACACCGCCTTGATCCATATCAGCAATCATCCGTTCAGGGGTAGCCCAGCCCTGTTCGGTATGATTGACAGGATCTGGTGTAATGAGTAGCCCCCAATAAGGTTCTTTTTCCGCGAACGCTTTCAAGTTTTCCTTCATTGAGGGAGGCGTATAGTGGGTGTGAACATCAAAAATAAGCGTCATATTAGTCTGTTATCTCCTTTGATACATTCCATGCTTCACTCAATCGCCAAATCCTTAAGTACCTCTAATACGAGAATGATCCCGCTACGTCCATCTAAGCGGAGAAACTGGCCGTTAGGAATACCCCGAAGCGGGATTAATTGGTTTTTAGATCTAGCCGAAACAACATGCACCCCAAACAAATTGACCTCGAGCAGTCCGGGGGTCGGCGTCACTTCCAATATCAGATGACCGCCCTGCCAATGGCAGGCAGCCTTGATCGCCGGCTTGTCTTCATCGCAAATTTCAACCGAGCGGTCATCTGAAGAAAGATAAATTTCGAGTGTGAGCGGGTCGAGAGGCCCGGCATCAACGTAGGGAAGTTCAGGCCCAAGAGGAAAAATTGTTCCACCTTTCACCCAAACAGGAAGATGGTCAAGGGGAGCGTCAACCTCAATCCAGCGCCCGCCAGGTTGGCGTTCTTTCGTCCAAAAATCAAACCATTCTCCGGCGGGAAGATACACACTCTTCCGGCGGGAGCGGGTAAGGACGGGTGCAACCAGCAGGCTCTCGCCAAAAAGGTATTGTTGGTCTATGTTTTGTGTATTAGGATCTTCCTGGCATTCCAGCACCAGCGGCCTAACCATTGGTAGTCCCGTCTGTGAAGAGCGGACAGCCTGTGAGTAAATGTAAGGAAGCAACCGATAACGGAGTTTAAGATATTTAAGCGCAATTTGTGCTGCCTCTTCTCCATAGGTCCAGGGCTCGCGTGGTTGTTTGCCGTGAGCGCGCATATGAGACGAGAAAGTTCCGAACTGGAGCCAGCGAACGTACAACTCGGCGTCTTTCGGAGAATCTGGCTGGTCAGGATAATAAAAAGATTCGGGTGAATAATCGAAACCGCCAATATCATGGCCGCAAAACGGCACGCCCGACATGCCATAACTCAGCAAACCCTGGAGTTGCGTTCGCATCTGATCCAGGCTGGCGTAACTATCGCCCCCCCACTGAACCGGGTAGCGCTGGGAGCCAGCATAAGCTGACCTGCCCCAAACCAGGCCGCGTCCAAAGTGCTGCCTGGTCAGTTCAAACACTGTTTTATTATAGAGTAGAGGATACAGGTTATGCATTTCCAAACCTGTCCGCCCATCAGCATAAACCGCGTCAACAGGCGACTGCTCTCCAAAATCTGTCTTAAAAGCAGCTACGCCCATATCAAGTAGCCTCTGCAGCCAGGACTGAAACCAGGCCGCCGCCCTTGGATTCGTAAAATCAACCGCAGCCAGGCTGCTGCCGGAAAAAGTTTCGATCACAGGGCTGGGCGCGCCATCCGGTTTTGAAACCAGGTAATTTTGAGCCAGAGCTTCCTCGTAAATTCGGCTTCCAACAGGCAAATAGGGATGAATCCACAAACAGGTGCGAACATGCTGGCTAAGCAAATAGGTGATCATCCCTTTGGGATTCGGGAAAGCTTTCATATCCCACTCTGCGGTTGTCCAGGGGCCATTTCCCATCCACCAGGGGTCAATCGAGATCACATCAAGGGGAAACCCTCGCCGGCGACTTTCTAGAACGATTTCTTCAACCTCGTCTTGGCTCTTGTACCCACATCGAGATAACCAGAACCCAAAAGACCATTTTGGAGGCACAGGTGCATAACCAGTTAAATCACAGTACCCTTTAAGAATTTCTTTGAAGGAGGGGCCATAGATCAGAAAATAATCCAGCTCGCAATCCAGCACATGGAACGAATAAGAGATACCCGATTGGGTCCCCATGCGATAAACAATGGGAAATGAACTATTGACGAAGACGCCATAACCCGCCGTGCTTATAAAAAAAGGGATATTCTTATAAGAACGCGGGCTGCTGACATTTCCGCAATCTACCGACCAGGATGTAATTTCTTGATTCCATTTATCAAGCGAAGAAAACTTTTCCCCAAACCCATAAAATGATTCGCCCGGTGTTACCGCCACCGCCTCGCGCACTGAAAATTTTCCATCTTCTTCAGCTTGAAATCCTATCGGAGCAACCTCAAAAGCCGGCCCATAAGCAAAATCATAGATTTGCTGGCTGAAAAATGGGGAGCGTGAAGGACCATGCAAATCAAAGACTTGCATCCGCCAGGGATATCGTTGCAGTTCCACCTTCAACCGCTCAGTCGTCAAAATGATTTTGTTGCTCTCTTCTCTGACCTGAAAAGGAACGGAGGGCCAGTTTTGTTGCAGGAGCAGATCACTGGGACGAGGAGCGAAATTTTCCAGGCTCATGCGAAAACGAATTACGTTCGGAGTAATGACATCCAGGCAGACGGGTACATCACGGGGACCGTCGTCATGAACCCAATGATCGACCTGGCAATTCAACGCAAGCCCGGTTTGCGTCACCCTGAAATCCACGCAACGATTTAAAATCAACTGCTTACGATAATATTTCGTAAAATCCAGCGGGGCAACAAACTCTGACCATGGAACCGGTTTGTCCATCATAATCTCCCATCCTCTGGCAAGGTGATGTATTGAAGCTGATTCATCAAGTTCCAATAAATTACTGCAAGAGAACCAACCAGACAGGAATCTTCCCGATACTTCGCAAGTGTGATTTGGTAGTTTTTAACCTTACCAACAAATGCCCGCTTTAGAATTTCTTTTTGAATGCTCGGGAGGAAAAAATCGTACGCCGCGCTCATCGGGCCGCCAAGAACAATAGATTCCGGATTAAGCAAGTTGATCAGGTTGCTGATGCCAATTCCCAACCAGACGCCGGTCTCCTCCAAAGCCCGGCAGGCAACGGCATCTCGGTTATGCGCGGCCCAAATAACATGATCTAGATTCAGATCTGTCAGGTCTCCTTGAACAACTTTCTGGATCGCTGAAGGGCAGCCCTCCTGGATGGAGGTTCGCACCCGTTTCAGAAGGGCGCGCAGGCTGGCAACCGTATTCCAACAACCGATATTGCCGCACGAACATACTTCACCATTCGGATCAACCGTCATGTGACCTGCTTCGCTCGCCAGGCCAGCCGCGCCGCTCAGAACATTATCCATGATGACAATACCGCTGCCAAGCGATGGCCCGAGATTGAGAAAAAGCGACACCTCGCTTTCCTTAGAAGCGCCAAAGTAGTTTTCGGCAATAGACGCCATATGGGCCGAATTTCCAATAGCCACAGGCAGTTTCAACTCATCTTGAATCAATCTGCCAATTGGCACATTTTTCCAGCCCATATCCGGCGCATCAAGCAGAACATTCGACCTCAAATCCACCAATCCAGGCAGCGCCACAACAATTCCGAGAACCGGAGCAGTTCCACCTTGGATTCGCGCATAGGCTTGATGCAGAAGTTGAATGGTCTCCTCCATGACCGCATCGGCATTTTCTTTTTGAGAATGTTTACGGGTTTCACGCCAGATTATTCTCGGCGAGATATCGAGCACCGCTACAGCGATGCTCTCTGCATTAATTTCAGCGCCGATCACCCTTCCGGCATCCGGATTGATCCTCAGATCAATGGCGGGATGTCCAGCACTGCTGCCCATATGCCTTGTCCCTGCCTCGACTACAAATCCATTTTCCATCAAGATTCGGATGATGCTTGTTACAGTCGCTTTGTTTAAACCGGTTTTCTTTGCCAGGCCGGCACGGGAAATAGGAGCGTATTGATACAGATGATTGACAATGATCGCAATATTTCGGTTGCGCATGTCAACATGATTAATGGTTCTCAAGCCGGCCATCTGAAAACCCCTCCCCAATATCGAAGGCCAATTAGTTTGTAATTTAAACGAATTGTGAATATTCTACGAAATTTCAATCCCCAAGTCAATAGGTTTTTGCAATAAAATGTGTAACCTGTCCTCAGGGGATAATCCGCTATCAAAGCTCCTACAAGATTACATTGTGATCGTCGGTCACGGGTGCAAATTTAGGATAGGAATACAACAGTCAAGCAGGCTCTTATCAAGAAAACTAAAATTCAGGCCTCCCACCCTTTTTTAATTTCTTCCAAAACGTCTCGCGCCGCGCGCTGCACCAGGAGACTGTCCATCCCTGTTGTGACAAACTGAAAACCCTGCCGGAGGCAAGACAGGGCTTTCTCAGCGGTATCATCCGCCGGGTACCCAACCGGTAGATGATGGTTTGCCCCGCTTTCCAGTATTTTTTGGATCGCCCGCTGAAATTCCAGATGTTCCCATTGAAATAAAATTCCCATCGACAACGAAAGGTCAGCCGGCCCCACTAAAACCGCATCCACCCCCTCGACAGAGAAAAGCTCGTCAAGATGGTCAACAGCCTGGATATCTTCAATTTGTATCCACACATTAATGCGGTCGTTAATGCCATCCATATACTCACTCATTTTAGTTGTGAGGTTGGACGCCACGCGCGGGAAAAAACCTCGTATTCCCTGGGGGGGATACTTCGCCATCTGCACAACCTGGCGAGCTTCTCGTTCAGTTCTGACGTTAGGGAACAAAATTCCTTCCGCGCCTGAATCCAGCGCCCATTTTACCCAGACCGGATCATGCCCTGGCACCCTTACAATGGGACAAGATTGTGTCCCCTCGAACATTAACAGCATGGTTTGCAAAGTTTCCTGATTGATCGCCGAATGTTCCAGGTCAATCATTACAAAATCAAACCCCACCTGTGAGAAAATGCGCCCCATAATCGGATCCGTTAGCGTAATCCAACCGCCTATGACCTTTTCCCCGCGTCTCATTCTTTCTTTGAGAAAATTCCCTTTCAAACCAGCCATCATCCCTCCACTATGATTATCCAAAAAATTAAAAAAATCCTTGGTCAACAAATGCCCTGAATGCAGTTCGTTGATGAGCAATAGTGATTGCCTGGAATTACAAGTCTTGCAGAATGTTATCACAAACTAATAAATGGTTAATGACTCTCATTCCAGTTTCACCTGATCGGAAGGAGTCCAACAAACCCGATGCCGGAATTCATCTAAAGACCAGGTTTTAAGGAGTGTAATCATTTTCGCTTTAGCAAAATTTGCTGATTTTTCCAGATATCGGTATACTGAGAATGATCTGGTATCACATTATGGCGACAATCACAGCTCACGAATCCAAGATAAAAGATGGATGAGACCTTTTTGTATAAACGCATCGCGGAATCGATCCGCCAGGAGATCCTGACCGGCATCCTGCAGCCCAATGACCGGCTGCCCTCTATCCGGGAACTGACGAATAAATGGAACTGCACCCCCGGTACCGTCCAACGGGCTTATCAGGAACTGGCGCAGCAAGGATTGATCATCAGCCAGGCCGGAAAGGGCACTCATGTCAGCAGGCAGATCGACCAGGCTCAAATTCTGGCGCGCGGGCCGCTGCGAAAGGCAACCCTGGTTCACAAAGCCGAAGCTTTTCTCTTAGAAGTGCTTACCGCTGGCTATGACCTTCCGGAAGTGCAACAGGCTTTTAGTCTGGCACTGGATCACTGGAGAGGGCTACAGCACGAACCTGCCGCCGAAGCAGGCGCCATTATTCGATTTTACGGCAGCCACGACATGGCCGTCACCTGGCTGGCCGGGCGTATTCGAGAGATCATTCCCAATTCAATCATGCAGTTAGTTTTTACAGGCAGCCTTGGCGGGTTGATCGCATTGGCGGAGGGACGGGCAGATCTGGCCGGCGCCCATCTGTGGGACGCCGAAACCGATACCTACAATTCGCCCTATATTCGAAAACTGTTTCCGGGCAAGCGGATCACCGTGACCCGCCTGGCAGAAAGGCGCATGGGGTTAATCGTAGCCCCTGGAAATCCTTTGGGGATTGACCGCCTGCAGGACCTGACGCGCCCTCAGATACGGTTTGTCAATCGTCAGGCAGGATCCGGCACCAGGGTATGGCTGGATACCAATCTGGAGCGTTTAGGAATATCTTCTTCTCAAATTAATGGCTACGAAGATGAAAAAACCACCCATTCCGAAGTGGCGCGCACCATTGCGGAGGGAAAAGCAGATGCGGGTCTTGGATTAGAATCCGCAGCGCTGGCTTTCCAACTGGGTTTTGTCTTTTTAGTGCAGGAGTGCTACGACCTGGCGGCCCATACGCAAGCCGCAAATCAGGAACCCCTGCTTACGTTGTTTAACTGGCTGAAATCCAGCGCTGGCCACCAGGCCATCGGGCAGATGCAGGGCTATGACAGCGCAAACACCGGGATGCAAATTGAAGTCTAAAACAACCCTCAATCCACCGCGACCATGACGTTCGAAGCCTTGATCACCGCATAGACTTCTTTTCCTTCCTTCAGTTCAAGCGCTTCTACCGATTCTTTGGTGATCACAGAGACAATTTCTGCTCCACCTGCAATTTCAATGATCACTTCACTGTTGACAGCGCCAGGGAGAATCTTCTTCACCTTCCCCTTAAGTACATTGCGCGCGCTCAGTCTCATAGTACTCTCCTTAGGGATCTTTTTAAACAGATTATATCGAATCGCCGCCTAAATTCCACCGGGATATCAAACGTTCATCCCAGACCCACAGAACCATGATTCTTCTACGATCTTACCACTTGTTCGTCCCAGGGGATTGACCGGGTTTTGGCAACAACAGCCATCGCAGCAGTGTGAAAATGACAAGCACTACCAGGATCAAGATCACTGCCACCGGAAGAGCCGCCAACAGGCCAAAGCCTTCAAAGCGCTCATAGATGAGCACCGGCACAATTTTTGGATTGTAAGCCAGGATGACAACTGCCCCAAATTCACTGATGCCGCGCGCCCACATCATCAACGCCCCGCCGACCACCCCCCGCCAGGCCAGGGGCAAAGTAACCAGCCAAAACGCCTGCCAGGGTGTAGCGCCATCGATCAGGGCTACCCGCTCGATTTCAGCATCTACCTGCGCGAAGGAATCCCGACTGGTATCCACCAGGTAAGGCAGGCTGACGAACAACATCGCTGCGACGATCCCACCGAGGTTATCCGTAAAAAATAACCCAAGCTGCGCCAGCGGCTTTCCCAAGATCCCCTGGCGGCCCAAAACCATCAGAAGGGCAATCCCGGCAGCCGTGTGAGGGATGACCAGGGGAAGATCGATGATGCTTTCGAGAACGCGCTTTCCCGAGAAATTACTTCGCGCCAGAATATAAGCCAGTGGCAGGCCGCAGACCGCAGCAATTCCAGTGGCGATAGCCGCTGCAAGAAAAGTCAACCCAAGCGATCGGCTGATGGCAGGGTCTTCGAGTGTCCGCAGCAAAGCTGCCGGCTGCGTGGCGAGGATCGAACCTCCCAACGGCAAAATCACAAAAAGCAACAGGAGGCCTGAAAGAACAAAAAAGAGGCGTGGAAACCGGCGATTCATCAATCCGAGACAACCAATGGTTTTAATTCCTTTGGGAGCTTGTCGTATTGATGCGCTTTCAAAGGATTTAGAAGCGGGTGGTAATCCGCTTGCATAATCTCCGCACCCTCAGCTCCGAATAAAAAGGCAAGAAAACGCGCCGCTTCGTTTGGGTGCGGAGCGTTGGTTGGGATCGTAATGCCGTACCCAATTTGCTCACCGCGAAACTCAGGCTTTACAGACGCAAATCGTTGAAAGTCCAGCAGCACGGTTACCCGGTTATAAAAATCCACTTGATCTGGATTGCCTAAATTGAGGCTGTCTGGCAAAGCGATCATCTTAAATCCGAGTTGGTTAATGACGCTTTCATATTCAAAAGCATAATCGATCTCTCCAGCTTCTAGCAGTGCGTTGAGCTGGATGCTCCCGCCCCGCATGACAATGCGGCTCGCCTGTTTGGTCTCCAACACTTCGGGAATGTGGATCACCGCCTGCCCATTTTCTTCTGATGTTTTAATCGGGGACTTAAAAGCGCCATCAAACATGTCAAAAAACAAAGTCGGCTCTTGGTAAACTTGTTCCCCTAACTTGAACACCATCAAAGACCGGTAACCGGCGGCGTCGAAACGCGGGTCGGCCAGTCCCAGCCTGACATCTGGGCGCAACAGGACTTCACGCCAGTTTTGTGCATTGATCTCGCTGGCATAGCGGCTTTTTTCGGTATATGCAATGCCGAGCCGATTGGTGGCAAAACGGATATACCAGTCCGAGTAAGGTTTCCCGGTTTCTGTGTCTATGGTTGCTTCCATCAACATCGGGATAAGGCTGTGATCGGCCGTCGCGACGATATCGATCTTTTCATGAATGTCCGTAACATGCCGCATCACTTGAATGCTGCCATGGAACTCATTTTGGATATCGATATCAGGGTTCTCAGTCTCAAAGGCTGTTTCTAAGTCGGTAAAAGGTTGGATTAAACTGCCAGCCGCGAAGACAACCAGAGGCGTTTTCGCCTGGGGCGCGCAGCCTGGAATCAAGACCACAATGACCAATAATAAGGTAACCGTTGTTAAGAATTTCTTCATTCTGTATTCCGCAATGCGGTGGGCGGCACCCACCGCATTGCCCATCTATTTTTATTTCAATTCAATTTTCGCCAGGTCTTTGACCCAGAAGCTGCTTTCCATCCCAGGCATCGCCAGCGACAGGCCGTCATCAGAAACGGCTACCAGGCAATCGGTGCAGCTTTGCACCGCTTTCAAATCGACCTCTACGCTGTATCCATCCGAGGCGGAGAGAACCAGTTTCTTGGCTTCGCTTTTCGGCTGCGCCAGTTCCAACAGAGCATTCAAACGCAAGCCTTCCAACTCCTGTTGGCCTTTCTTGGGGTGTTCCACGGCCACCTTGACCAATTCCATTCCTTTGAGATCGTCCAAAGTCCAGGATTGGGCCGCTCCCGCCAGTCCAACAATCTGAAGACCTCCAGCGCTTGCGGGCGAATCCGAGCTAGAGGTTGGCGAAGCGGCAGGTTGAGGGGGCAAAGTGGGTTGAGCAGATAGTTTTTCATCCAGATGGACGATGATCTTGGCGATTCCTCTCACCGATTCTTTTTTGCCCACATCCGAACCTACCAGCCGCAATGGGAAATCTTTTTCAATCAGGGGGTTGCCATTGACCAGATATGCCACAATCAGATTGTCGTTGCGCTTGATCCTTGCGCTGTCGAAAGTGACCGAATATCCATCCCCTGCTACCACCTCAACGGTGTACCCCTTGTCCGCCGCCTCATCATTGAAGGCGTTATCATCGTGTTTGATGTCATCGTCAACGCGGCCAACCAGCAGCCATAAGGGGATGCCCGTCCAGGTTTGAGCCTTTTCGTCTTGCCAGGTCGCTTTGTGGCAGTTTTCTGCCGCCCCGCTTTCAAAAGTGCCGCGATCCATTTCTTCCGTGATAGCGCCTTGCAAGAGCAAAACCCATTCTTCCACCAGCGGTTTCAAACTCACTTTGGTCACCCACTTGACCGACCAGTGCCCATCGGTCACCTGATCTGGCTCTTGGCTGATCACAACCAGGCGCAAGTTGCCATCCTTCTTTTCATCTAAGGGCTTGCCATCCATTTCATACGCAAGCATCACTTTAAGGGGACTGTCGCTGGTGGTTTCATATCCGGTGCCGGGATCATAGGCGATAAAATCGCCGTTGAGAATCTGGTCGCCTGAGAGAGTCATCGCATACCCATCTTCGGCTTCAACCTGCACGCTCATCGAAGAATCCAGGCCGCCCACCAGTTCAAGTAAATCAGTGAGTAAGACGCCTCCAAACTTTGCGGGCGGTGTAATTTTACCTGTGCTGGACTTTATTCCCGCCAGACCCTCTGTGTACGGAAGATCGGAGAGATCTTCCATCGTCAGGGATCTCGTCTCGGTCATCCCAATGATTTCTAAAACAACCGGGGCAGCCGTTGGCGGCGCGGCGTCGGTCGGGGGAACGGTGGTTGGCAAGGTTGGCGCTTCGGTTACCGCAACCGCCGGAACCGCAGCAGGTTGACACCCGGCAAACGCCAGGAACGCCATCAATAACAGTGCATAGAGAATTGATTTCTTCATTTTTTCCTCGATAGGTGGAGTAACTTCCCCCTTCTTTAGAGTTGGTTAACCGCTCTGTGAACGGTATAACAACGTTGCAAAGATGGGCGGAGGTCCTTAGATCCCTCCGCCCTGTTTTGCAGAAGGCTACGAGATTATTTGACCTGGATTTCTATGACACCCTTGACCTGCAATTTTGTCGAAAAATCCGGCAAGACCATGCGGAAACCGCCAGCATCGTCGAAAACGACAATGCATTTTTCGCAGCTGACGGCATCTGCCAATGGCATTTCGGCGGAATAGCCATCATCTGCTACAAAAACGAGCGCCGTAGCCTCGCTGGCCGGTTTTGCCATCTCTAATAAACTTTTGAGAGAAACGCCTTTGTAATCGACCATCTGGCCGTCTTTATTGGCAGCCTGCACGTCCATGGTCTCCAGAGCTTTCACCTCATCCTCAGACCAGGACTTTTCTTCGGCCACTTTGCCGCTGATTTTCAGGCCGCCAGCCGGTTTATTTGCTTCCAGCCACAATTTGGAGCTGGGGTAGAAAAGCGATTGGCCTAATTCTTCTTTCTTGAAGGCCTGGATTTTTTCCTGCACCGGGATAGAAATGATCCAGTCGATGAATTGGTTGGCAAGGTCATTCCTGATATTTGGGTTCTTGGCCGGATCCACAGCGATGACGCCGTAAGGATTCAGCAAGAAGGAATCCCCTTCTACCATAATCTTTAGGGTCAACCCTTGCTGCACAAAAGCCAGATAGGTCGCCCGGTCGCTCAGCGTGTAACCTTTCAATTCATCAGCCATCGTTAATACAGCGCCCATGTTCTGACCGGCAGAAACATACCAGTCGCCCGCTGGTTCAATTTCCGCTTTTTTCCAGAAACCCTGTTCTTTAACATGTGTGCCAGAATCGTCGCCGCGGGAAATAAATTTCGATTTGCTTTCAGCAATGGCTTTGAATGCATCCACCGCCTTCTTCAGGCCGGCAATTTTCGCCGGGTCTTCTTCAGGGCCAACGATGACGAAATCGTTATACATGACATCCTCGCGGCGCACACCATCCCCCGCATCCATGAATTCTTTTTCTGCGGCTGGTGAGTGTACGAGCAGGACGTCGGCGTCGCCGTCTTTCCCCATCTGGAGTGCCTGCCCAGATCCGACAGCAATCACTTTGGTTTTAATGTTGAATTCTTTGTCAAAATCCGGCAGCAAGTAATCAAGCAACCCCGAATCCTGGGTGCTAGAGGTGGTTGCCAGGATCATCTCCTGGGGCTGCGGAACCTCAGTATTGGTGGGCACCGGCTTTGGAGCTTCGGTGGGCGGCGCCTGCGTTGGAGCAGCGACCGGTTCTGCGGTTGGCGTTGCCGCCGGCGCACAGGCCACAACCAGCAGCATAGATAAAATCAGCACAACCAATATTTTGTAGAAACGCATTTTTTGAAACATACGATCCTCCTTGAAAAGAATTTGTCAATAGATCATCTCGCCATTAGCGAAAGCGCGGGTGCGCGGGTCCCGGGGGTGGTCAAAAAAGTCTTGCGTGCGGGTTAGTTCAACGATTTTTCCGGAGAGCATTAACGCAGTGCGGTGCGCCAGCCGCCTGGCCTGGAAAACGTTATGCGTCACGAGCACGATGGTCGTTTTATGAACCTGGTTGATCTCTCGAACAACTTCTTCAATCAAGCTGATGTTGTAGGGATCCAAATTAGCGGTAGGCTCATCTAGAAGCAAAACGGCAGGCCGGAGCACCACGGCGCGAGCCAGCGCCACGCGCTGCGCCTCGCCGCCCGACAGCGTGCGCGCCCGAGCGCGCCGGAGTTTTTCTAACCCCATCCGGGTAATGACTTCACGAACTTCTCCTTTGCTGTCCTTCTTTCCCCTCAAGCGCAAGCCGTAAATTACGTTCTCTTCCACGCTGCCTTGAAGCAGCGCTGGCCGCTGAAATACCGTGGTAACCTGGCGGCGAAAATCTAAGGGGAGCTGCGCGTTTACCGCCTGGTCCTTATAGCGAATCGACCCGCTATCGGCATATTCAAGAAAGTTCAAGAGGCGCAGAAGTGTAGATTTTCCCGCGCCGCTCGGTCCGACAATCGCCAGAATTTCTCCGTCTTCGATTTCAAGGGCGTCAATATCGACGACAGTCCTTCCTTCGTAAACCCTTTTGACATTTTGCAAATCGTAGGTCTTGGTCATCAATTCCCCTTCCCCTGTAATTGGGTAACCCCAAAGTTGATGAGGAACGCCAGGAGCAGTAATACCATCCCCAGGCCGATAGCCAGATCCAAGTTTCCCCGCCGGGTCTCCAGCATAATAGCGGTCGTCAGAACACGGGTAGAACCATCGATATTT
>Ga0067045_1030603_pt1 | contig 14682 bp, 10 predicted proteins | sample TerdegcTABiofilm_FD_59184 | JGI IMG/M metagenome (GOLD analysis project Ga0067045, IMG submission 59184) | Combined Assembly of (Gp0054472, Gp0054536) Wastewater bioreactor microbial communities from Singapore -Terephthalate degrading...
GGTCGCCATCGCCATGGCCCTGGTGACTTCACCGGATCTCATTATCCTGGACGAACCGACCTCGGCGCTGGATGTGCTGACCCAGGCCAACATCTTCAACGTACTCAAGGAAATCAAGAGCAAGCTGGGGATCAGCTTTGTGCTCATCACGCACGACATTGCCACCTCCAGTGAGCTGGCCGACCACGTCGCGGTCATGTACGCCGGTCAGATTGTGGAAGTCGGCGACGCCGCCCGGTTCTTCACCGCGCCCCTCCATCCCTACTCCCAAAAGTTGATGGCCAGTGTGCCCCGGCTCCGGGCGGACCAGGAACCCGATTTCATCACCGGCCAGCCACCCAGCCTGCTGAACATCCCGCCGGGCTGCCGGTTTGCCGACCGGTGCGATTTCCGGTTTGACCGCTGTGCCCAAGATCCTCCCGTCTTCATGCAAGCCGGGCGGATCGTCCGATGTTGGCGATATGCCTGAAGTCCAGGACTTCCAGGATTCAAGGAACTAACCATGGCAGAGTCACAAACAAAGCAAGATGGGGTATTACTGGCGGTGCAAGATTTGCACGTCTGGTTTGAACTGCGGCGCTGGGGGTTTGGACACGCCGGCTACGTGCGCGCGGTAGATGGGGTCACGTTTGACCTGCACCGCAAGGAAGCCGTCGCCATCGTCGGTGAAAGCGGTTGCGGCAAATCCAGCCTGATGAAAACCATCCTGGGCCTGAACCGCCCGACTAAAGGCGACATTATCTTTGACGGCCAGGCGATCAGCACCTTAGGTGGGCGTGGGTTGCGCGAGTACCGTTCCCAGGTAGGATATGTCCAACAGGATCCCTACGGGGCACTGGCCCCCTTTATGAACGTCCAACGCATTTTGGAAGAGCCGCTCATCATCAACGGCATCAAAAGCCAGGCGGAACGGGAGCGCCGCATCCAAAAAGCATTACAAGAGGTCAAAATGAGCCCGGTGCAGGATTTCCTGCCCAAATTTCCCCACATGCTCAGCGGTGGACAGCAACAGCGGGTCGTCATCGCCCGTGCTATGCTGCTGGAGCCCAAACTGATCGTCGCCGATGAGCCGGTTTCCATGCTGGATGCTTCGGTGCGTGTGGAAATCCTCAAGCTGCTCCGGGGCCTGCAGGAAGCCCATAACCTCGCCGTCATCTACATCACCCACGACCTGTCTACCGTGCGGTACTTCTCGGAGCGGGTTTTTGTCATGTACGCCGGGCAGGCCGTGGAAAAAGCGCCCATCAACAGCCTGCTCCACAATCCCTATCACCCTTACACCCATGCCCTGCTGGCAGCCACCTCCGATCCCGATGCGGCGAACGCTACCCGGATGCGCGAAGTGCCACCTGGCGAGCCACCCAGCCTGGTCAAGCCGCCGCCTGGGTGCCGTTTCCATCCACGCTGCTCTCACATGATCAAAGGCCTGTGCGATGTGCAAGTCCCGCCGGATTTTGAGCCGGAACCGGGACACCTGGTGGAGTGCTGGCTATATCAAAAATAGGGCTTATGCACCAGGGGGTTGGTAGTGACGGCTTCAGCCGCTTCTTACACCCCAGAAACGCCTGAAGGCGTCACTACAGCCCCAACCAGGTTGCGCGTTGGGCAGAGAGTGCATACACTATGATCACAAATTCCACCCCTGAAACCACCCCTACGCTCCCCATCATAAGAGCCTGGTATGGCAGCTGGGCAAATGAGTTGATTCAACTACCTGCTTTCCCAATTAGCCTGATGATCTATTTGCCCTATACTGTTGATGTTGACCGGGCTGGCCTGCCTGTTGGTCGGCATGGCCCTGGAGCGCGCGCTTGATCCTCGTTTACGAAGCAGGTGATACAATGTTAATCCAACCGACCAAAATGATCGTGCTTGGCTTCTTCCTGGTAGTGTTTGGCTTTATCGGGCCTTTCCTGATGGTGCTCAGAGTGGTGGATCCCAGCTTCTGGCTGAGCTTTCTTTCCTACGCCGCCTCTATCTCGGGGCTGATTCTGGGGGTCCTGGGGTCAGCCCTCTACGTTAGCCGGCGGAGAAAATTACAATAGATCCCTTATTTCGTGGAGGTCATGCCATCAAGCAACAAAAATCTGGCTGAGCGCAACGAGATCCATCTGCGCGACGGGCAGAGGTATGCCCTCCGTGGCATATAGCTGACGCTCCTCGCAGTTAAGCGGACCAGCAATCATCACCAGAAGCTGCCGCGTGCGCCCCAGCAGGCGGTCGCCTCAAGCACTTCGGCAATCACATTTCAGCTATTGGAGAGAAACCGTGCAAAATTTAGCTCAAACCGCGCCCTCAATCATGCACACCGATACCGGCCTCAATTACGAATACCGGTATCGGACCTTGTCCGTGGCACATCTGCCAGCGCTGCAGGAAGAGATTGACCGTCTACGCCGGGCTGGACGGCTTAGCGATTCTGCAACTTTTCAAGGTTATCTGAATGAATTACAATTCGCCCTGCCAGCAGATTTTTTGAGCGCCCAATCAGTGCTGATTATGGCTATCTTTGTCCCACCTATGAGAGTCAATTTTCAGCTCAATGGAACCCAAATCCCAAGCACCATGCCCCCCAATTATTATCATACGGGCTTGACCCGAAAAATACTGCAGGCTGAAATTCAAGAGCACATTCTTGGAGAGCCAGGCTATCGGGTGGAAAGGATGGAAAGTTTCCACCTCAAGTTACTGGCAGTCAGAAGCGGCCTGGGGCGCTATGGCCGAAACAACATTTGCTATGTGGATGGCATGGGCAGTTTTATCACATTACACGCCTATCTCACCGACTATCCGCTGGCAGCCGACCACTGGCAGGAAGTACAGATGATGGAGCTGTGCCAGCATTGTCGAATTTGCCTCCAACAATGCCCAGGGGGAGCTATTCGTGAAGACGATTTTGTTATTAACGTGAACCGTTGCCTCCCGCTCTACAACGAAGTCCCCGGTGAATTTCCGGCCTGGATTCCCACCGCGGCGCACAATGCAGTGTTGGGTTGTATGAAATGTCAGTCACCTTGCCCGGCCAATCGCACCCCCCTGCAACGCACCGGGCAGCCAATAGATATTACCGCTGAAGAAACCCGGCAACTTTTGAGCGGGGCCCCCTCAGAGAGTGTCATCCACTCAGTCGGTCAAAAACTCAAAATCCCTTACCTGGTCGACTCAAAGGAAATGCTCGGAGTCATCATCAGAAACGTCAGAGCTTTGCTGGCTGCTTAGTCTTATGAGGTAATAAAAACCCATGAGCCAACAGTTACTTATTCTGAACGGCAGTCCACGGGTTAAGGGCAACAGCGCCACCCTGGCGGAGCAGGTCGCGGTCGGAGCACGGGCCGCCGGTGCTGAAGTGGAAAGCGTCTATCTGCATCGGCTCAAGATCCGGCCCTGCGCAGCCTGCGACCGGTGCCACACCGAGGGGCAGGGCTGTGTCGTCAAAGATGATATGCAGGGTCTGTACCCCAAACTGCTGGTCGCCGATGCGCTGCTCGTTGCCAGCCCCATTTATTGGTTCACCTTCAGCGCTCAAACCAAACTTTGCATGGACCGCTGGTATGCACTGGAATCACAGCAGGGAAGTCGCTTGCACGGTAAGCGGTTCGGCCTGGTGCTGACCTACGGGGATACCGATCTGTACACCTCCGGCGCGATCAACGCGATCTACACGTTTCAATCCATGCTCCGCTACTTGCGGGCCGAGCTGGTGGGGATGGTCTATGGCACCGCCATGGATCCAGGTGATGTACAAAAGCAGCCAGCGCTGTTGGAACAAGCTTATCGGTTGGGCCAAAAGCTCGGCGCGAGTCAGGGATAAACCGCGCCTCCCTGTCCAGAGTATCTGTGATGAAACCTTGCTGGTCTATAGGTTTGCTGCTGGTACTGGCATTGGCCGCCTGCACCGGCGCGCCGCCATCCAGCGCGCCGACGCCGACAATCACATCGCCGGCAGCGACCGCAATCGAGCCGTCCCCCACGGTCACCTCAGTACTACCCACGGCGACCCCATTGCCACCCACCGCCACGCCCGCACCAACCATGTCCCCTACGCCACAGCCGACACCTGAGCGCGCTCTGACCGGCGTCAGGGTCACGTTTGTAAACAACGCCGGCTTTCTGATTACCGTGGGGGACAAGAAAATTCTGATTGACAGCCTCTACGAAGGTTCCTACCAAAGGGGGGGCTTGGCGGCCATTGCGCAGGCACAGCCGCCCTTTGATGGGGTGGATTTGATCCTGGCGACCCACGCCCACCTGGATCATTTTTCACCCCAAGGCGTGCTGGAACATCTGCAAAATAACCCGGAGGCAGTCTTCGTTTCCACCCCCAATGCCATTAATCAACTGTTGGCGTTGGATAACCGGGTCCAGGCGCGGGTCATTGCTGTGAACCCACCACGGAACAAATCCCAAGCCCTCACGGTGAATGGCATTGCGCTGGAGGCCCTTTACCTTTCCCACAACACCCCAGAATTCAACGTAGGCTTTGTCATCACGGTGGATCAGGTGAAGATTTTTCACACCGGCGATGCAGAGGCGGCCGTGAACCGTGTGGAAAAACTACAAGCCTATGGCTTACCGGAGAAGAACATAGATATCGCTTTTGTACCACTTGAATGGGCCAGCACCCCAGCCTATACAGCGCTCATCTCAGAAGGCATTCGCCCACGCTATCTTTTCCCCATGCATTACGATGTCGGCGAGGCGCTGCCGTGGTCTGAGCTGCGAGCCCATTTCCCCGAGGCGATCTTGTTTCATGATTCATTGGAGAGCTGGGAAATGCCTTAGGGCATGCCACATCCTCCTTAAATTTCAGGAAAAGCGGTTGCAGAAAGATGAAAAACAAGCGTTGGGCCATTTTTTTCGGAATCGTGCTGTTTGCAGTGGGTGCGCTGCTGGGAACCGTTTTATACGGGTTGACCCTCTGGGGCGACCTTGAAGCGGCACACTTTGATTCATCCATGAGCGCCGATCACCGGCTCAATTTGCACTGCCCGGTAGCGATCAGTGTTGCCGAAACCGGGACAGTGGCGCTGACGGTCTCTAATCCGCTGGACCGGCCGACGGAGCGCACCGTGCGTACGCACATCGCCGAGAAGTACCTCTCGCTGGTGCGCGAGGAAACCCGGCGGGTGACGATCGCCGCGGGCGAGACGCAGCGCATCACCTGGACGGTCACCGCCGAGGATGCGGTCTGGGGTTCCTGGATCCTGGCACGTGTTTTCCTCTTTGGATATACTCCGTTCCCGGCGAGGGCCGGCACCTGCGGCATCCTCGTGACACCGCTGGCGGGCCTTTCCGGCGGCTTGCAGCTGGCGCTGGCCTGGCTGGTCGCCTGGCTCTGCATGGCGTTGGGCGGCGGCCTCTGGTTCAAGGCTCGGCGGCCGTTAAGCGGATCGGCCTGCAACGTCGCGCGGATGCTGGTAATGACGGCGGCCCTGGTACTGGTTGGGATGATCGTCAGCCTGCTCGGCGCCTGGTTGATTGGCGTGCTCGTTTTTGCGGTCACCATCCTGATGATGGTCGTGGCCATCGCCAGCCTGGTCACCAATGTTTGATCCGTGCGGGCGGGTGCCTGGACCAAGAGGCCACAGACCACGGGCGACAGACCACCGGCAAGGTGAAGGATACAACTGAGCAACTGAAAACTATTCCCCCAAGGAGGAAGCCATGAAACCTTTCACGCGCAGCCTGGTGGCTATGAGCGGGTTGCTTTGCCTGCTGATGGCGGCGTGCGCTCCCACCCCGCCTTCGGCCACACCGTCGCCCTCCAGGTCCCCCTCACCGGCTGCCGTGACGGAGTCCCCGCCCGCCGCAACGCCTCTGCCGCCACCAACCGTGTTGCCCCCACCGGGACCGGACCTGGCAACCTTCTTTGAGGATTCCTTCAATCAACTCCTGCTGCGCGACCCCGAAGGGGTGATTGAACTGGGGCTGGCAGAGACCCTGAGGCTCCCGGGGGCGCACCTCACCGATATTTCCGCCGCTTACGTGCAGGAGACGCAAACGCTGGAAAAGACCACGCTGGACCAGCTGCGTGCCTATGATTGGACGGCTCTGCCGCCCGACCAGCAGATCTCGGCCGAGGTCTACGCCTGGTACCTGGACGATGCTGTACGCGGCCAGCCCTTTGCTGAATTAGACTACCCGGTCAACCAGTTCATCAACAGCATCCCCACCCAACTGGAACGCTTTTTCTCCGACCTGCACGCCGTGCGTAACCGGCAGGAAGCGCAGGATTACCTCACCCGGCTGGGGGAAGTGAATACCAAGTTTGAGCAGCTGCTGGCCGGCCTCCAACGGCGCGAGGCTGCCGGCGTCATCCTGCCGCGCTTCTTGATCGCCTGGACTCTAAGCGACTTGCGCGCCACGGCCACCCAGGCTCCTCGCCAGACAATCTATTACACCGCCTTCCGCGACAAGGTCAATGCACTGGCAGACCTCAGCGCCGAGGAACAGCAAGCGCTCCTGGCCCAAGCAGAGCAGGAGATCCAAACATCGGTGCTGCCGGCTTACCAACAATTGGTGCAATACTTAGCACATCTGGAGACGGTTGCTACCAACGATGCCGGGATCTGGAAATTACCTAATGGCGACGCCTACTACGCTTACCTGTTGCGCCATTACACCACCACCGACCTGACCGCCGATCAAATTCACACCCTCGGCCTGCAAGAGGTCGCCCGCCTCCAGGCAGAACTGCGCACCCGGTTCACACAACTGGGCTATCCCGCCGACGAAGCACTCACCACCTCCCTGGCGCGCGCGGCGGAGGAAGGCGGTTACGTGCAGGGGCCGGAAATCCTGCGGGCCTACGAGCAGGCCCTCCAGGAGGCCCAAACCGCCAGCGCGCCGGCTTTTGATCACCAGCCGGCCGCCTCCGTCATCATCAAAGCCGATCCGGTCGGCGGCTACTACATCCCACCGGCCTTAGACGGCTCCCGTCCCGGCGCTTTTTACGCCAACGTGGAAGGGATTCAAGCTCGTTTGGGAATTGCCACGTTGGTGCATCACGAAACAGTTCCGGGGCACCACCTCCAGATCGCGTGGGCGCAAGAGCTGGACCTGCCCCGGTTTCGCACCCTCGTGACGTTTGATGGCTACGTGGAGGGCTGGGCGCTCTACGCGCAGGATTTGATGGCAGAATTGGGCTACTTTGACGACGATCCCTATGGCGACATCGGCCGGCTGCGCAGCGATCTGTACCGGGCCGCGCGGTTGGTCGTGGATACCGGCCTCCATGCCCAAAAGTGGACCTACCAGCAGGCCGTGGATTACCTGGTAGAGAGTGGCGCGCTGGGACGGGGCGGCGCGGAGTACGAAGTAGCGCGCTATCTCGTCATGCCGGGGCAGGCCACCTCCTACTACATCGGCCGGATGAAGCTGCTGGAACTGCGCGCGCAAGCGCAGGCCGCGTTGGGCGACCACTTTGACCTCCGGGCTTTCCACACCGTCGTGCTGGGGAACGGGAGCGTGCCGCTGGAACTCCTGGAGCGCCTGGTGGATGAGTACATCGCCACGGAACAGGCCAAAGCCGCCGGCCTCACAACCGCTGAAATCCAAACCCTTGCCAGCCTGGCACAGGTGGACGATTATCCGCTTTACACGATGCACTACTACGGCGACTACGGCCAGAGCGGCACCGGTGATCGCCGCTCCACGACCGCCTCCCCGCCACCGGCCTGGGCCTGCTCGCTCTTCGCGGCCCTGGGTGATCCGGCCAGCCGGCTCTACGGGCGGAACTTTGATTGGGACTACAGCCCGGCGCTCCTGCTCTACACCGACCCACCTGACGGCTACGCCGCTGTCTCCAGCGTGGATATCGCCTACCTGGTGGACGCCGACAAGGTCAAGCAGCTGACCACCCTACCGCTGGCCGAGCGGCAGGAGTTATTAGGCGCGCCCGCCCTGCCCTTTGACGGCATGAACGAGACCGGGCTGGCAATCGGCATGGCCGCCGTGCCGGCAGGCGATGTTCCGGCCGACCCGGCCAAACCGACGCTGGACTCGCTGGCAGTGATGCGCGAGGTGCTGGATCATGCATCCACGGTAGCAGAGGCAGTGGCGCTACTCCAACAGTACAACATTGACTGGGACGGCGGCCCGCCGCTGCATTACCTGATCGCCGACCGGCACGGCTACGCCACGCTGGTGGAATTTTACGCCGGGCAGGTCGTGCTCATTCCCAACGAGCAACCCTGGCATCAAGCGACCAACTTCCTGCGTGCTGCCGCCGGCGACTCTCCCACGGGCGAATGCTGGCGCTACGACCGGCTCAACGCTGAGCTAACCGCCACCGGCGGTCGGCTCACCGCTGCCGGGGCTCTGAAGCTGCTTTCACAGGTGGCGCAGGAAGGGACGCAATGGTCGGTCGTCTACGGCCTCAGCACCGGCGTAGTCACCATCGCTATGCACCAGCAATACGAACCGGCCCATACCTTCACCTTGCCCCTCAGCCAGCCCTGAACAGTCCAGGCTGAGGCCCCACTCACCCGGCGGAACAGATGGTCTGCGGTCTACGGTCAAAAGAGAAAAGGTAGCCACTGGGGTTAAATCAGAAGCACAAGCATCAGGCTGCGGAATAGTCAGCAGCGTCTTACCTGGTATAATAGACGTAGGCTGAGCCCCATGGCTTGGCCTACGTCTGTCATAGCCTGAGTGGTGCTCACCGGGAGGCAGCAGATCCTCTGAAAATAACGCTCTGAGTTTGTAGTGAGGCGCTTTAGCGCCGCCTGAGCCGCGCTAAAGCGCGGCACTACGAGCCAATTTTCATCCCACCGCTGGTGAACGCCAGGACGTTAAACGAAGCGCAACCCGACTTAACTATCCTCCGGCAAGGAGTATTTCTGCATGGAAATGGAACCACCCCCCGTTCTCCCATCAAAGCGCTACAGTTTAGGGCCGCTGTCGGCCCGCCAGTGGGAATGGCTGTGCCTCGCCGGCCTTTTGGTAGCGGCCCTGGCCAGTCGCTTCATCGGCCTCGGCTGGCGGGGAATGAGCCACGACGAGGTCAACCACGTGGCGCCGGCCTTTGATCTCTACCTGGGCCGCGGCTACAGCCACAGCCCGGTGACGCACGGCCCGCTGCAATTCCATCTGCTGGCGCTCTCCTACTTCCTGTTCGGCGACAGCGACTTCAGCGCCCGCATCCCGGCCGCGCTCTTCAGTGTGGCGACGATCGTCGCCGTCCTCTTCCTGTTCCGGCGCTACCTGGGCCGCACCGGTGCGCTCTGCGCCGGGCTGTTGTTCCTGATCTCGCCCTTCATGCTCTTCTACGGGCGCTACGTCCGCAACGAAGTATTCGTGGCCCTCTTCGGTGTCCTCACCCTCTACGCCGTGCTGCACTACTTTGAAAAGGGCGATCACGGCTCTATGACGCTCCTGACCCTGGCCACCGCCTTGCACTTCACCACCAAAGAGACCTCGTACATTTACGCCGCCGAACTGCTGCTTTTCTTGGGGCTGGTTTTCCTCCAAAGCAGCCTGAAACTTGCCTGGCCCCGCCGCTCCCGGCGGATCCTCTTTGAGAGCCTGATCCTGCTGGCATTGCTGCTGCTCTTTACGGCTTTAGGGGTTGCCTTCATCAACACCAGAAATGCCAAAGCGCCGGCAGCGACGCCCGCCACAGTAGCCCTGCCACCGACTGTCCCCTCCCCCAAAGTGGAGGTGCTCCTGTTCGGCGCGGCAGTGATAGTGGGCCTGGCCGCGCTGGTGATCATGGCGCGCGCGTTGGGCTGGCCGGTGCTCCGCGCCCAGCGCTCTTTTGACCTGTTGATCTTGATCGGCACCCTCGTCCTGCCGCTCTTGAGTGCTTTCCCGCTCAAGCTGCTCGGTTGGGATCCCCTGGACTACAGTGCCACCGGATTGATCCATACGGGACTCGTGGTGGCCGCCCTGGCCTGCCTGGCGGCGGGTGTGGGGCTCTGGTGGCAGCCCCGGCTCTGGCTGCGCAATGCAGCGCTCTTTTACGGAATTTTCACCGTCCTGTACACCACCTTTTTCACCAACGGCCCCGGCTTTTTCTCCGGCCTGGTCGGCGCTTTAGGTTACTGGCTGGCGCAACAGGGCGTAGAATTGGGCCAGCAGCCCCTCTATTACTACGCCTTGCTCCAGCTGCCGATGTACGAGTATTTGCCGCTCATCGGGACGTTGCTGGCGCTCTACTTCGCTCTCCGCGACCGCCGCTTCGCCACGCCGCCGGGGGTCGCGCCGGCCACGCCGCCCGCCGACTTCCCCCTCCAGTCGCAGCCGGTGCCCACGTTGACACTCCTGCTCTATTGGTTCCTGATCAGCCTGGTGGCCTTCAGCTTGGCCGGCGAACGGATGCCCTGGCTGACCGTGCACATCACGCTGCCGCTTCTGTTGAGTGCCGGCTGGGGATTGGGCTACCTGATAGATACCACGCCCTGGCGCGCGCTCCTCAATCGCCAGGGAGCCCTGGCCCTGCTGCTCACGCCCTTCTTTTTCGCCAGCGCCGGCATGACGGTCGGCTCGCTGATCCTGGGCGGACGCTCCCTCCAGAGTGGCGTCGCGGTGCCGATCCAGCCCGTCACCACGTTAATCGTCGCCCTGCCCTCGGCGCTGCTCAGTGGCTGGGGGATCTTCAAGGCGCTGCAAAGTTGGGCCCCCGCGTCCATCCTGCGGCTGATGGTCGCCACATTTTTCGCCGGCCTGATCGTCCTGACCGGTCGCACCGCCTATCGCGCTTCATTCATCAACTACGACGAGCCCACCGAATACCTGCTATATGCCCATGGCGCGCGCGGCGCTAAGGACCTCCTGGCCCAGATAGAGGAAATCGGTCGCCGCACCGGTCAGGGCCAGAACCTGGTCGTGGCCTACGACAGTTATAGCCGGTATCCCTTTTGGTGGTATCTGCGCCATTATCCCAACCAGCGTTCGTTTGGGGAGCAACCCAGCCGCGATCTGTACGGCTCCGATCTGATCATCGTGGGCGAATCCAACTACAGCAAGCTGGATTCCATCGTAAAGGACGACTACATCTACTTTGAATACCTGCGGTTGGTCTGGCCCAACCAGGACTACAACCATCTGACCTGGGAGCGCATTCGCTACGCCCTCACCCACCCGCTGCTGCTGCAGGCCATTTTCAACATCTGGCTGAACCGCGATTACACCCTGTACGCTCAAGTTGCCTACGACCCACCGACCTCTGTGGATAAGCTGCCGTACACCAACCGGATGCGGCTGTATATCCGCCAGGACATTGCCAGCCGCATGGGATATGCCCCCACCGCCACCGTGCCGGCACCGGTCCAACCGGATCCTTATGTGGCTCAAGCTCTGCCGCTCCAGCCGGACCTGGTCATCGGGCAATCAGGCACGGCCCCCGGCTCGCTCCAGGCACCGCGCGGTCTCGCCATCGCGCCCGACGGCTCCCTCTACGTGGCCGATTCCCTGAACCATCGCATCCAGCACTTTGCGCCGAACGGGGCCCTGCTCCACGTTTGGGGGACTTTTGCCGATCAGGCCAGGGGGGCCGCCCCCGGTGGCACCTTCAATGAGCCCTGGGCGGTGGCCGTTGCCCCCGACGACACCGTCTACGTGGCCGATACCTGGAACTACCGGGTGCAGAGATTCACCGCCACCGGCCAGTTCTTGCAACAGTGGGGCCATCAGGGTCAAGATGGAAGCCCGGACGCATTTTGGGGACCGCGCGGGATCGCCGTGGATGCCGAGGGCCGCGTCTTCGTGGCCGATACCGGCAATAAACGGGTGGTCGTCTTCACTGCCAACGGTGACTACCTGACTCAGCTCGGCTCGCCGGGCGTAGAACTGGGCAACCTGGATGAGCCGGTCGGTATCGCCGTCAATGCGCAGGGGCGGGTTTACGTGGCCGATACCTGGAACTGGCGGGTGCAGGTCTTCGTTCCCATCTTTGCCAGTCAACTCTCCGGGTACACTCCCCTGACCGCCTGGGACATCTTCGGCTGGTCCGAGCAGACGCCGGACAACCGGGCGTTCGTCGCACTGGACCCGGCCGGCAATCTCTACGTGACCGATCCGGGCGGCTACCGCGTGCTTAAATTCAACGCCGATGGCGCCTACCTGCTCAGTTGGGGGGCTTACAGCACTCAGGCTGACGGCTTTGGCCTCCCCGCCGGCGTGGCTGTAGATCAGGAGGGACACGTCTGGATCAGTGACGCTGGCAACCACCGGCTGCTGCGCTTCACACTGGCGAGCGCCACGCCATTGCCGCAAAATAACGACCCGACGGCCCCCTGACCGGGGCTTCAGGGCTATGACATTTGGCCTGAAAATGCTTTTCTTCCCGCGGCGCGGGAAGAAGTGTAGAGTAGAGTAAGGAGGGTGATGGCGGTATGCCAATCCCGCTATTAGCAAAACAGGCTATAATTTAAGCATCTGAGGGAAAAAGCCTGTCCTGTGTGAGAGGAAAACATGAAGGGCATCTCACATTTCATCACCGGCGTGGCGCTCGCCACCTTCTTTCCCGAAGTGGTACAGCAAGCCGCGCTGGGATCGCTGCTGCCGGTGCTGGGCGGCATCGGCGGGATCCTCCCGGATACGCTGGACTTCAAATTCGCCCGCTACTTTGAACGCTACGACACCGAGATTGATCCCGGCCCCACCCCCGATGCCGCCGTCATCGCTGAGGCGCTCGCCGCCGCCATGCGCCACGCCTACGAGTCAGGCCGCCCGCAGAACGTGATGGCCCACACAATCCGCATGGGGGCCGACCTCTGGCGCGAATACACCCTCCGCTTTGATCCGGAGGCCGGCGAGGTGGCCGTGCAGATCGGGCCCCTGGTCAACACCGGGCAGGTCCCCTACGCCGGGACGGAACCGCCCGCTGCGGCAGCGGTGCGCCGCTCCGTCGGCGTGCCGCTCGTCCACACCTACAGCGCCGAGTACAAAGTCAACATCTTCAGCGGACCCTCGTTCCGCTTTGAGCGCCAGGGCGACCAGCTCTACGTACACTTCCTGGATTGGCACCGCCGCTGGTCGCACAGTCTACTGACGGGCGTGCTGGTAGGCAGCGTGTTAGGAACCCTGATCGGGCTTTTCGCCGGCCTGCGGACCGGGCTATGGGCCGCCGGGCTGGCTACTCTGGGCTTCTGGGGGCACGTCCTGGAAGATCAAACCGGCTACATGGGCAGCAATCTCTTCTGGCCGCTGACCAAAAAACGCGCACCGGGGCTTAAACTGATCCACTCCGGCGACGCGATTCCCAACTTTCTCACCGTCTGGACCGCACTGGCGCTGATCCTCTTCAACCTGGACCGCTTCTCAGCCCGGCCCTGGTTGCCGCAGCCGGGCTACCTCATCGGCGCGGTACTCGTGCCATTCCTTGGCCTGGGCGGGCTCTACGCCTGGAATAAAGGGCGCGCCCACCGGCCCCGGCCCTCACTGGAATATCGCCGCCAGGCCGACATGATCGCCGAGGCCGAAAACGTAGAGACAGCCTGACTCCCGGCCGACCAGCCGGCCGTCCCAGACCGAGACCACCCGTCGTCCGTGGTCTGTAGTCAGTGGTCCCTGGTCTCCCTAATGGCCGAAATCCTTGGTGCTGCGCTGGCGCGAAAAGGCCGCCGCCACCGTCGCTTTGGCGGCCGGAGAGGGCGCCCGTACCGCAGCCAGGTCAGCCTCCACTTGCCGCAACTCTTCCTCGGCCTCATCGCCCAATAACGCGGCATAAGCCCGCAGCGTCTCACGCTCAACGCCGGCCTGCTGCGCACCTACCCCCGCCCCCTGCGCCTGCGCCCGGGCCACGCTGAGGACACTGGCGGCCCGCAATTGTCCCAAGACCCGGGAAGCCACCGGGGCGCTGACCCCTGCGCGCACCGTGAAGGCTTCCGCCTCAACGAAACGCACCGTCACCCGGTTGAGCGGCGTATGCAACAGATGGCCGGCCGGGGAACGATAGTTGAGGGTTCCTTCCACACTCAACTTGATGCCCGGAGTCTGAGCCGGTAAGGTCAAACGCAAGGGAATCTCCAGCTCTATCGCGCTGGGCAGATCGCCAATAGTCACGCTGGCCTGACCGCTATCCTGCCCGACCCGATAAGCGGCCGAGAGTGACGTCAGCAAGGCCCCGGCCGGCACGGTCAGCTGGATCACCGCCTCCCGCGCCACCAACGCGGCGACCTCGCCCAACTCACCGACCAGGTAACCGGCGATCTGTTGGGCCGTCATCACATGGTAAAAGCGCCCCCCGCCCTGGGTGGCGATCTCAGCCATGAGAGCCTCGTTGTAATCGCTGCCGACGCCCAGCGTGGAGACTGTCACCCCGTGGTCACGGGCGCGGAGGCCACGCTGTCCCACTCGCTCTACGTCTGTTTCGCCCACGTTGGCCTGCCCGTCGCTGAGCAGCAAGACCAGCGTGGTCTCCTGTTTACGGGCCAGCGCTTTTTCCAGCCCCAACTCCAGGCCGCCGCACAAAGCCGTCATCCCGCCCGCCTGGATCTCCTGCAGGGCGCTCTCCACGGTACGGCGCAGGGCATCGTTGACCACGGTCGGCTCCATGACACACCGCACCTCGTTGGAGAAAACTGTCAACGAAAAGACATCACCATCGTGCAAGCGGCGCACCGCCTGGCGCACCGCTTCCTTCACCTGGATCAGTTTTTCCCCACGCATGGAGCCAGAGATGTCCAGCACGGCCGCCAGAGCCAGCGGCGGCCGGCCGGTGACGGTGGAAGCCGCTTC
>Ga0067045_1030607_pt1 | contig 14669 bp, 11 predicted proteins | sample TerdegcTABiofilm_FD_59184 | JGI IMG/M metagenome (GOLD analysis project Ga0067045, IMG submission 59184) | Combined Assembly of (Gp0054472, Gp0054536) Wastewater bioreactor microbial communities from Singapore -Terephthalate degrading...
CGGTTCTCAAACCGGGAGAGGATTGAAACAACCCGTCCAAAGAAGACTCCACCAGATAAGCCTCAAGTAGCTCCCGGTTCTCAAACCGGGAGAGGATTGAAACCCGGCAATGAAAGGAGTAAACATGCTGACACTATAGTAGCTCCCGGTTCTCAAACCGGGAGAGGATTGAAACTAATCAAATTATTTCTATGTCCAAATTGTCTGCAAGTAGCTCCCGGTTCTCAAACCGGGAGAGGATTGAAACCCCTGTAAAAGGTTTATATATCACTACACAAACCGTAGCTCCCGGTTCTCAAACCGGGAGAGGATTGAAACTTATGGAATTATGTCCTTAAAATCAACCAAGATTAGTAGCTCCCGGTTCTCAAACCGGGAGAGGATTGAAACTAATTATTGTTTAAATTTGTATGTAAAATATTTTGTAGCTCCCGGTTCTCAAACCGGGAGAGGATTGAAACTTTCCATTTGATTTACTTTATACCTTTTTACCATGTAGCTCCCGGTTCTCAAACCGGGAGAGGATTGAAACACAAAGATTTACAGAGTGAATCAGTGGAATCATATTGTAGCTCCCGGTTCTCAAACCGGGAGAGGATTGAAACCTACTCTATTTATTATCCTATAGATTGATTATTATGTAGCTCCCGGTTCTCAAACCGGGAGAGGATTGAAACTACAGTGTATCAGGTCCATCCTACTGCAGAGAGTAGGGTAGCTCCCGGTTCTCAAACCGGGAGAGGATTGAAACACACCTGCAGAACACTGCAAGGTGAAGGAGAGAAGTAGCTCCCGGTTCTCAAACCGGGAGAGGATTGAAACACCTATTAGTCCCAAATTTGGAAAAACAGGTCAAAGTAGCTCCCGGTTCTCAAACCGGGAGAGGATTGAAACACTCCTTCCCAGGTCATTTCAAATTTTGCTTCAAGTAGCTCCCGGTTCTCAAACCGGGAGAGGATTGAAACCGTTTTCCGTCGCTGATCCGCTCCGGCGGATTCGGTGTAGCTCCCGGTTCTCAAACCGGGAGAGGATTGAAACTTTGCGTCTTTTGGACAGATCACCTTCTACGGGCGTAGCTCCCGGTTCTCAAACCGGGAGAGGATTGAAACGTCTGTTTTGAGGCCTATACATGAGGAGAGTGATGTAGCTCCCGGTTCTCAAACCGGGAGAGGATTGAAACACTATTAATTTCATAAAGTAGAGAAGCAACAGTATGTAGCTCCCGGTTCTCAAACCGGGAGAGGATTGAAACCTGAAGCATCTTGTACAAATAGTGTCTTACCATTGTAGCTCCCGGTTCTCAAACCGGGAGAGGATTGAAACCATTTTGTGGTTATAACGCATGCCATAACAGGAGTGTAGCTCCCGGTTCTCAAACCGGGAGAGGATTGAAACGCAGGGGATTAATCCCCTATATTAAAGATATTTGAGTAGCTCCCGGTTCTCAAACCGGGAGAGGATTGAAACAAAAGGAAGCAAAAAAAACAGGATGAATAAAAACAGTAGCTCCCGGTTCTCAAACCGGGAGAGGATTGAAACTCAAGTAGGGTGTTTTCTCCGCCATACAGTGTTATGTAGCTCCCGGTTCTCAAACCGGGAGAGGATTGAAACTTATCCTGTCGGTTCTTACATCCGTATTTCGGGTGTGTAGCTCCCGGTTCTCAAACCGGGAGAGGATTGAAACTAACTTACTATCAACAGATGCACGCCAGACCGACAGTAGCTCCCGGTTCTCAAACCGGGAGAGGATTGAAACAACAAAACCCCCAGGGATTTAACTCTCCCCAGGGGTAGCTCCCGGTTCTCAAACCGGGAGAGGATTGAAACAATGTATGTTTTAATTTTTTAAAAAAGATGAATGAGTAGCTCCCGGTTCTCAAACCGGGAGAGGATTGAAACCAGCTATGTATCTTATAAAAGCATGTGTCTTTTTGGGTAGCTCCCGGTTCTCAAACCGGGAGAGGATTGAAACCCTACCCTGAATATATACAGGGGGAAACATCCCCAAGTAGCTCCCGGTTCTCAAACCGGGAGAGGATTGAAACTCTTTGGAATTAAAAATAATACTTGTTTTTGCTAGTAGCTCCCGGTTCTCAAACCGGGAGAGGATTGAAACACAAAGTAGTTGATGCCTTGATGGACTCCACATAGTAGCTCCCGGTTCTCAAACCGGGAGAGGATTGAAACTTTGGAGTTTATCACTCCATAAAAGGTTTATATGTAGCTCCCGGTTCTCAAACCGGGAGAGGATTGAAACTGCTCTTACCTATTGAATAGAGTATGATATTATGGGTAGCTCCCGGTTCTCAAACCGGGAGAGGATTGAAACATCCTGAATGGTATGAAGAAGATCGGAAACCTGCTGTAGCTCCCGGTTCTCAAACCGGGAGAGGATTGAAACCATGTGAAAGGTATATATCCTGAAACATATACCCTTGTAGCTCCCGGTTCTCAAACCGGGAGAGGATTGAAACATGTATTTAATTACATGTAAAGAAGCAAATGAATATGTAGCTCCCGGTTCTCAAACCGGGAGAGGATTGAAACTGTAGAGGGTTTTGTACAATTTAAAAGGGTTTTCGTAGCTCCCGGTTCTCAAACCGGGAGAGGATTGAAACTGAGGTGTCGTATGTTTGAAGATTTCCAACCCCCGTAGCTCCCGGTTCTCAAACCGGGAGAGGATTGAAACTCTCCCTGGATGTAGAGAGAGAAAATTCTGAAATGTAGCTCCCGGTTCTCAAACCGGGAGAGGATTGAAACATGGATAATGTTAATCTGATAAATAGTCTTCCTCAGTAGCTCCCGGTTCTCAAACCGGGAGAGGATTGAAACCAGTCTGATGAGGATGCTCTGACTGCAAGAACTGCGTAGCTCCCGGTTCTCAAACCGGGAGAGGATTGAAACAATACCGTCTTGCTTCGTCGTCGGTCGTTTCGGAGTAGCTCCCGGTTCTCAAACCGGGAGAGGATTGAAACTGGTGCACTCAGGAGAGTTCTCAGGTTTCCGAGGCTGTAGCTCCCGGTTCTCAAACCGGGAGAGGATTGAAACAATGGCTTGCTGGAAATCTTCTTTTTTGTGGTTATAGTAGCTCCCGGTTCTCAAACCGGGAGAGGATTGAAACCCATATACACTGAGAATAAAAGTATATATAACCGCGTAGCTCCCGGTTCTCAAACCGGGAGAGGATTGAAACAACAAAGGCGGTTACATCCTCATCAGTAGTGTCTTGTAGCTCCCGGTTCTCAAACCGGGAGAGGATTGAAACCGGCATAATCCAGAAGTCCGGTTATATCATCCACGTAGCTCCCGGTTCTCAAACCGGGAGAGGATTGAAACACGGTTGACCCCCTGGGGAGCGAGCAACAGCAGAAGCGGGTAGCTCCCGGTTCTCAAACCGGGAGAGGATTGAAACTTCTTTTTTCTTCGCTCGGAGTCCCGCCAGAAAGTAGCTCCCGGTTCTCAAACCGGGAGAGGATTGAAACATTTATCTATGATAGCATAAGTCGGAAAGCGTTTTTGTAGCTCCCGGTTCTCAAACCGGGAGAGGATTGAAACTTCCCTAGGGGTAAAAGTGTTAAGGCTGGTATAGTAGCTCCCGGTTCTCAAACCGGGAGAGGATTGAAACTTCTCCATTATATTACCTCCTGTCTAATCCTGTTACAGTAGCTCCCGGTTCTCAAACCGGGAGAGGATTGAAACTTTATTGGTCAAATGAGTCCTTTACTTCCTACTGTAGCTCCCGGTTCTCAAACCGGGAGAGGATTGAAACAGGTTCTCCCCACATTAGGGTGGAAACGTGTCCCTTCCGTAGCTCCCGGTTCTCAAACCGGGAGAGGATTGAAACATCATAAATTGTATGAGCATATAACAAATTACTGTAGCTCCCGGTTCTCAAACCGGGAGAGGATTGAAACTTAACAATTGCAACAGGTATATCCTACTTACCAGGTAGCTCCCGGTTCTCAAACCGGGAGAGGATTGAAACATCCTGTCTTTTACGGAAACTGAAATTAACAAATGTAGCTCCCGGTTCTCAAACCGGGAGAGGATTGAAACCTAGAAAGATAAGACGCCAAAACCTGATGAAGGGAGTAGCTCCCGGTTCTCAAACCGGGAGAGGATTGAAACTTATCACTGTCGTTATATATTTTTGTTGTTTATGTAGCTCCCGGTTCTCAAACCGGGAGAGGATTGAAACCCCCTGCGAAGTTACACTCTGGTTAAGTAACATACCGTAGCTCCCGGTTCTCAAACCGGGAGAGGATTGAAACTACAGGAGGAAAATTATCATGGTCCGGATTTATTACGTAGCTCCCGGTTCTCAAACCGGGAGAGGATTGAAACCTCTCCTTCGTCCAACCATACCACATAATCCTCTGTAGCTCCCGGTTCTCAAACCGGGAGAGGATTGAAACTATCACAAATGGGATATGAGTGAAATACCTTGAGGTAGCTCCCGGTTCTCAAACCGGGAGAGGATTGAAACGTTTTATACCCTATAATAACAGAAAAACCTCTCTGTAGCTCCCGGTTCTCAAACCGGGAGAGGATTGAAACATATTGGTTTTAATATATGTATCAAGTAAAAACCGTAGCTCCCGGTTCTCAAACCGGGAGAGGATTGAAACATACCAATAGCTTGCCCAAAACCTCCTGTCTTCAAGTAGCTCCCGGTTCTCAAACCGGGAGAGGATTGAAACTTGAACTTAACCGAGGATGAAACCAAAATCCGCTTTGTAGCTCCCGGTTCTCAAACCGGGAGAGGATTGAAACTCAAGTAGAGTGTTTTTGTTTCCAGCCCAAAAAAGTAGCTCCCGGTTCTCAAACCGGGAGAGGATTGAAACGGGTTTCTACGATTCCTTTGTTCAGGAGTTGGAGGGTAGCTCCCGGTTCTCAAACCGGGAGAGGATTGAAACTGGTCATGATGTTGGCGGCATTAATATTGTTATCGTAGCTCCCGGTTCTCAAACCGGGAGAGGATTGAAACACAAATGGGATAAGAATGAAAAATTTTGAGGATGAGTAGCTCCCGGTTCTCAAACCGGGAGAGGATTGAAACGACGGGTTGTTTGATTTGGAGGATGTCCGCCGTTGGTAGCTCCCGGTTCTCAAACCGGGAGAGGATTGAAACCTACTCTATTTAATACTCCATAGATTGATTATTAGTAGCTCCCGGTTCTCAAACCGGGAGAGGATTGAAACAAACATCGCCCTCAAACACGACGCTTCCTTTGTGTAGCTCCCGGTTCTCAAACCGGGAGAGGATTGAAACGTCCCCAGACCTGCCCGACCACAAAATCAGAATCGGGTAGCTCCCGGTTCTCAAACCGGGAGAGGATTGAAACCTTGTTAACGAAAGGTATGCCATAAGGAATTGATCGTAGCTCCCGGTTCTCAAACCGGGAGAGGATTGAAACACTCCATACTCTTTTTATAGATGCTAATATTTGTGTAGCTCCCGGTTCTCAAACCGGGAGAGGATTGAAACCTCCTCATTTTGATTTTACTTCCCTTCCATCCCGTAGCTCCCGGTTCTCAAACCGGGAGAGGATTGAAACTGGTTGTTCTTGTATCTCCAGGTTCATCAGGAGGTGTAGCTCCCGGTTCTCAAACCGGGAGAGGATTGAAACAGTAGTGATGAGGAGGCAGTAGCCTGGGCTGCCGAGTAGCTCCCGGTTCTCAAACCGGGAGAGGATTGAAACACTGCGGCGGAAATGAACAGATATAAGGAATGGCTATGTAGCTCCCGGTTCTCAAACCGGGAGAGGATTGAAACCATAACCGATTAGTAAAACAGGATGAAGAGAAAGTAGCTCCCGGTTCTCAAACCGGGAGAGGATTGAAACTTGTTAACGAAAGGTATGCCATAAGGAATTGATCTTGGTAGCTCCCGGTTCTCAAACCGGGAGAGGATTGAAACAACGACAGTTCCAACGAACCATCTCCACAAGCTTGGTAGCTCCCGGTTCTCAAACCGGGAGAGGATTGAAACATCACGAATTAGCCGTTTCGTTACCAAAACTCAAGTAGCTCCCGGTTCTCAAACCGGGAGAGGATTGAAACAAATGATTTTTCAGGGGAATTCTATCGTTTGGACCGTAGCTCCCGGTTCTCAAACCGGGAGAGGATTGAAACGTATCGTTTTTGCAGTTGTAAACAGTCGTATAAGGTAGCTCCCGGTTCTCAAACCGGGAGAGGATTGAAACACCTGTATTATGATTTATTGTTATACATAAATATGTAGCTCCCGGTTCTCAAACCGGGAGAGGATTGAAACCTCCACTCTCCGCCCTTGACAATCGAATCCTGGCTGTAGCTCCCGGTTCTCAAACCGGGAGAGGATTGAAACAGTATGCTTGGGATTACTTATGATAGTTCCATCGTAGCTCCCGGTTCTCAAACCGGGAGAGGATTGAAACATAACTAAAGATATAAGTAAAAAATTTGATGTTGTGTAGCTCCCGGTTCTCAAACCGGGAGAGGATTGAAACAAACAAAAAGTTAAAATTTTCTGTTTCCATTCTGTAGCTCCCGGTTCTCAAACCGGGAGAGGATTGAAACAATGTAAAAAAACTTGAGAATATTTAAAATTCAATTGTAGCTCCCGGTTCTCAAACCGGGAGAGGATTGAAACGTCGGTGAAATTACTACCGTTATCAACGGTTTTCGTAGCTCCCGGTTCTCAAACCGGGAGAGGATTGAAACCGCTCCTGGTGGAATACCCTGACGAGGAGTTATGTAGCTCCCGGTTCTCAAACCGGGAGAGGATTGAAACAGGATGATCAGGGCTGTTGTCGTCGGAGCCTGCCGTAGCTCCCGGTTCTCAAACCGGGAGAGGATTGAAACCCGGTTACAGGTAAACTCAGAAATTTCGTTGAGCGTAGCTCCCGGTTCTCAAACCGGGAGAGGATTGAAACGACAAAGCCAGCGGGAAAACTTGGAATAAAATCAGTAGCTCCCGGTTCTCAAACCGGGAGAGGATTGAAACATCAAAATGTCGTAATACCATTTGCAAAGATTGTGGTAGCTCCCGGTTCTCAAACCGGGAGAGGATTGAAACACACCCTGCAACAAAAACACCTTGCAGGGATTTAGTAGCTCCCGGTTCTCAAACCGGGAGAGGATTGAAACAGGGGAAAAAAGGAGAGGATTCTCTCTCCTGTGAGTAGCTCCCGGTTCTCAAACCGGGAGAGGATTGAAACTTATTATAACTTGCTGTATTAATTTATGCAAGTCTTCGTAGCTCCCGGTTCTCAAACCGGGAGAGGATTGAAACTGGCAGATAAGCCCGAACATAACCTGAAGTTCTTCGTAGCTCCCGGTTCTCAAACCGGGAGAGGATTGAAACTCAAAATTCTTGGGAGGTCTCCAACCTGATCCCCGCCGTAGCTCCCGGTTCTCAAACCGGGAGAGGATTGAAACATTCCCCACTGCACAAGATTAATAACAAATTCCCTTGTAGCTCCCGGTTCTCAAACCGGGAGAGGATTGAAACATTAGATGTTTACTTAAAAAGAAAAAGTTAACAACGTAGCTCCCGGTTCTCAAACCGGGAGAGGATTGAAACTCTCTTGGATTCTTGGGTTGCGTTGTTTCCTGCTGTAGCTCCCGGTTCTCAAACCGGGAGAGGATTGAAACAGTGTGAGGATCACTCAGTTCGGGGTTGCTATACGTAGCTCCCGGTTCTCAAACCGGGAGAGGATTGAAACGATAAGGAAAAATGGATACCTTTTCGGAGTTTGTCCGGGTAGCTCCCGGTTCTCAAACCGGGAGAGGATTGAAACAGGTTACGGATGCCAAAGAGGACTGTTACGGCATGTAGCTCCCGGTTCTCAAACCGGGAGAGGATTGAAACTGTGGTGGGAGGGGATGGAAGAAAATACTTTAGGGTAGCTCCCGGTTCTCAAACCGGGAGAGGATTGAAACTCCTCAAGTTCGGGCTGGAAAGCGGCTTCGTCCACGTAGCTCCCGGTTCTCAAACCGGGAGAGGATTGAAACAATCCATACATGCCGCCTGTGGCGGGAACTGCCGAGTAGCTCCCGGTTCTCAAACCGGGAGAGGATTGAAACTGTCCACTATGCCGAAGCAATGAATCCTATAAGGGTAGCTCCCGGTTCTCAAACCGGGAGAGGATTGAAACCTTACGCCAACAAGGACAAACTGGCGGAAGAAATTGTAGCTCCCGGTTCTCAAACCGGGAGAGGATTGAAACACTACTGCCTGTATCCCCTGGGAGATTGCCTCCAGGTAGCTCCCGGTTCTCAAACCGGGAGAGGATTGAAACCTTGAAGAAGATACCGGGGTCTTGGTTCATCGCGTAGCTCCCGGTTCTCAAACCGGGAGAGGATTGAAACCACCCACCATCCAGGTAGTTCCTCCCTCCCTTTTTGTAGCTCCCGGTTCTCAAACCGGGAGAGGATTGAAACACTTGAAGGCGTTGCTCGTAATAGTTGAAGGTCTGTAGCTCCCGGTTCTCAAACCGGGAGAGGATTGAAACCTCCTATCTGACATAAGCGTCAAACCAGGGAGTCGTAGCTCCCGGTTCTCAAACCGGGAGAGGATTGAAACGTTGTAGAATTGCGTCAGGAGTAATCCCTCGGTGGGTAGCTCCCGGTTCTCAAACCGGGAGAGGATTGAAACCTTCCTTGAATCCCCACTCCGAGAATATGCCCTTGAGTAGCTCCCGGTTCTCAAACCGGGAGAGGATTGAAACGTAAAATAATTGGCGTGAATAAGGGGTTAACTCCAAGTAGCTCCCGGTTCTCAAACCGGGAGAGGATTGAAACACTTACCCTCCCGTCGGATATTTGGATTCTTCTGTGTAGCTCCCGGTTCTCAAACCGGGAGAGGATTGAAACAATTGTATCACAGTCTGTCAATATGATTCCACTGAGTAGCTCCCGGTTCTCAAACCGGGAGAGGATTGAAACTCCGCCTGCTTCCCCGTCAACTCCTCCCACCGATGTAGCTCCCGGTTCTCAAACCGGGAGAGGATTGAAACATATATAACTACACAAACCCTTTATAGGGGAATTAAGTAGCTCCCGGTTCTCAAACCGGGAGAGGATTGAAACAGTGGATAAAGTCTCGATAAACGCAGACACATCGGTGTAGCTCCCGGTTCTCAAACCGGGAGAGGATTGAAACTAACTGTTGGTTTTGCCAGCAGTTTTTGCAGTCGGGTAGCTCCCGGTTCTCAAACCGGGAGAGGATTGAAACATCTATTATGTTTGCCATTTTTAAAAGATAATGTGTAGCTCCCGGTTCTCAAACCGGGAGAGGATTGAAACACCCCGTTGTTTGCAACCACCTCCGAAGTCGCCCTGGTAGCTCCCGGTTCTCAAACCGGGAGAGGATTGAAACTGTTGAAGCAGAATCCCCGTCGCAAAAAAGGGAGGGTAGCTCCCGGTTCTCAAACCGGGAGAGGATTGAAACCAAACATCGCCCTCAAACACGACGCTTCCTTTGTGTAGCTCCCGGTTCTCAAACCGGGAGAGGATTGAAACCCAAAAGTTCTTTATATTCTGTAATAATCCAGGGTGTAGCTCCCGGTTCTCAAACCGGGAGAGGATTGAAACACCACCACACCGAGGACAAACGGCGATAGTGTCCGTAGCTCCCGGTTCTCAAACCGGGAGAGGATTGAAACTAGTGTTATAAGGTTTAACACTGAATAATTCTCCATGCGTAGCTCCCGGTTCTCAAACCGGGAGAGGATTGAAACATATTATTACAATATTGTTAACACTTTCTTTCCAAGTAGCTCCCGGTTCTCAAACCGGGAGAGGATTGAAACTCCGGGGGATTTTTTAAAAGTCGCATAAGGTGGTGTAGCTCCCGGTTCTCAAACCGGGAGAGGATTGAAACTCTTCCCCCTCCGCTATTGCTACCGGGGAGGGGAGTAGCTCCCGGTTCTCAAACCGGGAGAGGATTGAAACCTCCGTTCGGCGTTGATTTTGTCAACCGCCAATTCGTAGCTCCCGGTTCTCAAACCGGGAGAGGATTGAAACGTCCAGGTCTCCCGTCGTCCGACACCGCCACAGACAGGTAGCTCCCGGTTCTCAAACCGGGAGAGGATTGAAACAGCCTCCGCATGGCAGGAGGATTCGGAATATGAGTAGCTCCCGGTTCTCAAACCGGGAGAGGATTGAAACGTTTGCCTGCAGAAATAAAGGTTATAACCGTCGGGTAGCTCCCGGTTCTCAAACCGGGAGAGGATTGAAACGCCGGTTTGGTTATACTTGACATAAGAGCCAGAGGTAGCTCCCGGTTCTCAAACCGGGAGAGGATTGAAACAGTGTTTATCGGCAATTCCTCTGTTTTTACCCTTGTAGCTCCCGGTTCTCAAACCGGGAGAGGATTGAAACATTCATTATCCCTCTCTTATCTGAGAGGGAACAGGTAGCTCCCGGTTCTCAAACCGGGAGAGGATTGAAACAGTGTGAGGATCACTCAGTTCGGGGTTGCTATACGTAGCTCCCGGTTCTCAAACCGGGAGAGGATTGAAACCCTCTTTTAAAAATATATATGGGAAAACATCCCCAGTAGCTCCCGGTTCTCAAACCGGGAGAGGATTGAAACATGATATAAAAAATCTTTTATCTCGTGTCGTTGTGTAGCTCCCGGTTCTCAAACCGGGAGAGGATTGAAACACTAACCTTTCTGCCGATACCACTGGTATGGCGTCGTAGCTCCCGGTTCTCAAACCGGGAGAGGATTGAAACGCCGAAATCAACAATCGAGATGAGAGTGGAATTATGTAGCTCCCGGTTCTCAAACCGGGAGAGGATTGAAACCTGAAATGGGATATATATATTATCCATGTTCTTTGTAGCTCCCGGTTCTCAAACCGGGAGAGGATTGAAACAACCCAAAATCTCCTGTCCTCAATTTGAACCGTAAGTAGCTCCCGGTTCTCAAACCGGGAGAGGATTGAAACCTTGAAGAAGATACCGGGGTCTTGGTTCATCGCTGTAGCTCCCGGTTCTCAAACCGGGAGAGGATTGAAACAGCGTCGGCGGTGGAACCGTCAACAGAAATAGTGCGTAGCTCCCGGTTCTCAAACCGGGAGAGGATTGAAACCTCTGGTTTGCAGAAAAATGAGACTTGAAACCTCGTAGCTCCCGGTTCTCAAACCGGGAGAGGATTGAAACAAAAAGCAATCCAATCCGAGCGGAACTCAAGCGGCTGTAGCTCCCGGTTCTCAAACCGGGAGAGGATTGAAACCACTCTGATGTGACATCAAACAGAATGACCTCCTGGTAGCTCCCGGTTCTCAAACCGGGAGAGGATTGAAACAGTCTCGCTTTGCCCGGCAAGAGTCAGGGATAGCGGTAGCTCCCGGTTCTCAAACCGGGAGAGGATTGAAACCCAACCCGTCCCGCAGTGAAGACCGACTCCGACGGGGTAGCTCCCGGTTCTCAAACCGGGAGAGGATTGAAACAACGAACGCCAAAAGGCGGAAATACGGAAATTCCTCGTAGCTCCCGGTTCTCAAACCGGGAGAGGATTGAAACCATTTCATCACCTCCATTGTCATATCTGTCATATTGTAGCTCCCGGTTCTCAAACCGGGAGAGGATTGAAACACTATTTTAATTAAAAAAGTGGTTTTCCCTGTTCCGTAGCTCCCGGTTCTCAAACCGGGAGAGGATTGAAACAGGGAACTCTATAGAGGATTAGATGAGAGTTTATGTAGCTCCCGGTTCTCAAACCGGGAGAGGATTGAAACTCAGAACTGGTGAAGGAATCCGTAGAAAAGAGCAACGTAGCTCCCGGTTCTCAAACCGGGAGAGGATTGAAACCACCTGAAAGTTATCAATCGCCTTTTGTGTCGCCCCCGTAGCTCCCGGTTCTCAAACCGGGAGAGGATTGAAACTACTCTTCTTCTCGCTTCTTCTGCTCCTGCCCGTGTGTAGCTCCCGGTTCTCAAACCGGGAGAGGATTGAAACTGACCTCCTGATGAACCTGGAGATACAAGAACAAGTAGCTCCCGGTTCTCAAACCGGGAGAGGATTGAAACAGTTACTATGACTACTGAAATAATGAATAGTTGCGTAGCTCCCGGTTCTCAAACCGGGAGAGGATTGAAACCCATAATTGCTGCGAATTGAAGTAAATATTACCGTGTAGCTCCCGGTTCTCAAACCGGGAGAGGATTGAAACTGCAATAAAGATTTACAAGTTCCGGTATCCGATTGTAGCTCCCGGTTCTCAAACCGGGAGAGGATTGAAACACCGGGTATTTCGGGAGCGATGAAGACGCTCTGACTGTAGCTCCCGGTTCTCAAACCGGGAGAGGATTGAAACAAAATTATAAAATGTAAAAAGGTGAGGGGTATTATGGTAGCTCCCGGTTCTCAAACCGGGAGAGGATTGAAACATTTCTTCTACCTCCTATTGTCAAAAAATGAGGAGGTAGCTCCCGGTTCTCAAACCGGGAGAGGATTGAAACCATTGTGTCCTAAAGAGGAGGGAAAAGATGGTCAGGGTAGCTCCCGGTTCTCAAACCGGGAGAGGATTGAAACCCCCCGGCGGATAGCGGGGAATTTTGGGAGGAGGGTAGCTCCCGGTTCTCAAACCGGGAGAGGATTGAAACGCCAAGAACAGATAAACGGAGGGGACGAGGTTTAGTAGCTCCCGGTTCTCAAACCGGGAGAGGATTGAAACGACTGCATCCCCTACTCCCTCTACAACTATATCTTGTAGCTCCCGGTTCTCAAACCGGGAGAGGATTGAAACTTTGGACGGGTTGAAGCAGGTGGCGAAGGAATCCGGGTAGCTCCCGGTTCTCAAACCGGGAGAGGATTGAAACGATTAAAGATCCAAGGATCGTCCAACAAAAAAAGAGTAGCTCCCGGTTCTCAAACCGGGAGAGGATTGAAACCGCATGCATTTTTCCCCCCCGCAAATACTATATAGGTAGCTCCCGGTTCTCAAACCGGGAGAGGATTGAAACAGATTACCTTACCGGGTCAGTTAAATTCGGTGTCGTAGCTCCCGGTTCTCAAACCGGGAGAGGATTGAAACGACGCAGAAAATTTGACATTGCCGCTTCCCAGAGGTAGCTCCCGGTTCTCAAACCGGGAGAGGATTGAAACTCGAAAACATGCAAACCTCCTGGAGTAAACGCCTGGTAGCTCCCGGTTCTCAAACCGGGAGAGGATTGAAACATATTATTTTGTAATTACCAATTTTACACAGAATATGTAGCTCCCGGTTCTCAAACCGGGAGAGGATTGAAACAAGTGAGACAGTGGAAGGGGAAAACATATAATATTGTAGCTCCCGGTTCTCAAACCGGGAGAGGATTGAAACCTCCTCTTTTTTTCAGGGATTTCCTTCCCTGTGAGTAGCTCCCGGTTCTCAAACCGGGAGAGGATTGAAACGCCGATATAGTTTACACCGAAATTATTAATCAAGAGTAGCTCCCGGTTCTCAAACCGGGAGAGGATTGAAACCCGTCCTTAATTAATTTATTTACAATTTCAAGTCGTAGCTCCCGGTTCTCAAACCGGGAGAGGATTGAAACAACAAAACCTCACGATATGGGATTGAAGGAACCCCCGAGTAGCTCCCGGTTCTCAAACCGGGAGAGGATTGAAACGTCCAAGTTGGCAATTTTATCCTCCCATTCAACTCGTAGCTCCCGGTTCTCAAACCGGGAGAGGATTGAAACAATTTTATCAAAAAAACCTATACTACATATCTCGTCGTAGCTCCCGGTTCTCAAACCGGGAGAGGATTGAAACTGGGGACGGGAAGTCTGGGGGAAATATCCTCAACGTAGCTCCCGGTTCTCAAACCGGGAGAGGATTGAAACTTAACCGCAGAGACAGTATTGTCCCAGACGCTTTGTAGCTCCCGGTTCTCAAACCGGGAGAGGATTGAAACTACCGACACAGCGGGATGAGGTGTTATCGTAAACGGGTAGCTCCCGGTTCTCAAACCGGGAGAGGATTGAAACGCGCAAACCTGCCAATGTGGTTACTGGTGGCGTCAGTAGCTCCCGGTTCTCAAACCGGGAGAGGATTGAAACAGCAGTGTGTATGGTCTGGAGCAGGTAAAATCTGCGTAGCTCCCGGTTCTCAAACCGGGAGAGGATTGAAACGATGGGTTTCCCGGTGATAGTGGACAACAGAATTAGTAGCTCCCGGTTCTCAAACCGGGAGAGGATTGAAACAACAATATCACCATTGCTATCGTCATAAACACCAGTAGCTCCCGGTTCTCAAACCGGGAGAGGATTGAAACTAAGCCAATCAAGTTTTTGCTCAATAGTTTTAACGTAGCTCCCGGTTCTCAAACCGGGAGAGGATTGAAACGATTGTCAAGGGCGCAGAACGGAGGAAAATTGCGTAGCTCCCGGTTCTCAAACCGGGAGAGGATTGAAACGGGAAAATCATAATAAGATACAATCGCCTTCCCTTGTAGCTCCCGGTTCTCAAACCGGGAGAGGATTGAAACTTGTAATCGGCTTCTGCCCAATGGGGCTTCTGTTCGTAGCTCCCGGTTCTCAAACCGGGAGAGGATTGAAACTATTGCGACCCGCCTTATTATGGGAAAGAATATTAGTAGCTCCCGGTTCTCAAACCGGGAGAGGATTGAAACGCCCTACGGGTTGTCAAGGGACACTACAGAAAACGTAGCTCCCGGTTCTCAAACCGGG
>Ga0067045_1030606_pt1 | contig 14668 bp, 14 predicted proteins | sample TerdegcTABiofilm_FD_59184 | JGI IMG/M metagenome (GOLD analysis project Ga0067045, IMG submission 59184) | Combined Assembly of (Gp0054472, Gp0054536) Wastewater bioreactor microbial communities from Singapore -Terephthalate degrading...
CGCTGTTTTTCAGGCACACTTCCATGGCGGGTCCCGCCACGCCGTCCCGTTCGCCGAGAAGGATCAATTTCTTTCCGGCCAACGCTCCCATGGTTCCACCTCCTCATTTCTCCTCATTTCAATGCGTCTCTCCGGATGAGAAAACGCATCGGGCCTCTTCCGCGCCGCCAGGCGGCACCGGAATGATCACTTCGTACAGGTGCTGATCCTGGAAAACCCGAGTTCGCTCGTCGCTCCCGTAATAGCCTGCAATTCCACGAGGAGAGAGCCATCCTCCCGAAGAGCGCCTTCATATCCACCGGCAATGACGTTGACGAACGTGGGGAAACCGATGACCTTCTCCATGGGAGGCAGGAGGATCATCTCGTTGGCGTTGCCCCCTGTCACCACCGCATCCGCCTCTTTACAGGCATCGGCCAGAGACTGGCTCGCACCGTCCCGACCGGCGTACTCGTCGGTGATGAGCACCGTCTTCATTCCCGAGCTTTCCGCCTTGCGACAGTTCATGATCAGATCCGTATCGGGATTGCCGAATCCTTCTTCGCTGATGATCAGCCCCTCCACGCCAAGCATGGAGGCAAGCTTCACCGCGTAGGAGGAGCTGCGTTTCTTGTCCGCGAGCGTGACATTCTCGTTGGTGATGATGCACCCCACGAAGTTGATGTCCCTGCCGTGCCGTGCATAGAGCGCACGAATCACGGGATTGTTCTGGTGCGAGAAGGTACTGTTCTTGTCGCAGGCAGAGACGCAGTTCCCCGACACGATGGCCCCGTCCATCACCTCGTTGGGATGGATCAGCGTGGGAATGATCCTTTTCGCGTCCACGCCGTACACATAGGTATCGTGAAGCAACCCCTGGGATTGGAGCATGTAGAGATAGGCGACCTTGGGCAGACCCGCATGGGCAGTCATGGCCACGTTGAAAGGCGGCAGCTCGTAGCTCTCCACCACATCCGCCATGGAGGTCTTCACCGCCGAGGCAAGATAATGGGCGACCCGGAATCCTGCCGTGCGACAGGCGCTTTCGTAGTCGTGTTTTTCCAACCCCTCCACGGGAGTGAAAACCAACACCAGATTGAATGTCCCGGAAAAGGGCGTGTAGGCAGCGCCCGGACCGGACATGTCCACAATACCCTCCTGAAAGCCCACGATCTGCCCGCAGGTAACCACTGCGGCGCCGTCGAGCACAAGGGTCTTGCCGCTTCCGACGGTTTCCACGTCGCCGATGAAACCCGGAAACACTTCTCCCGGCCCCTCGAGCTTGCACCGGGGCTGCACCACATCCTTCACGGGCGTGATACGCGTCCGTTCTCCCGGACGGGCCACATCGACGGCAACCTCGGCAAAGCGGGAATCCCTGCGGAGCATCTCCAGAACAGCCTTTTCATCGACCGTGAGCACACCACCCTTCAGGGCAGTGACAGATCCCAGTTCCAATCCGGTAATGCTGATCTTGTGCAGTTCCAGTCTCACCGCTTGTCCCCCCCAACGGGATGTTACGCCTGCAGGAGTTTCTCCGTGTTCTCCCGGATGGATTCGAGGGTTACTTCTCCCCCGGTGATACGGGATGCGATTTCTCCTGCCTTATAGAAAAGAAACGTGGGTACGCCCATGACCTTGAGGGAAATGACCAGTCGGCGATTTTCCGCCACATTCAGCTTGCAGAAGGCCACTCGCCCTTCGTACTCTTTCGCCAATTCCTCCACCTGGGGCAAAAGAGCCAGACAGGGCCCGCATTTCGGCCCCCACAGGTCCACCACCACCGGGATCTCACTCTGAAGCACGACACTGTCGAACGATTCCTTGTCCACCTCGATCACTCTCATCACCTCCTTTCCGCAAGCGGTCCCCTCGCGTCGTCCCCTGCCCCCCGCAAAGGAACAACGCGTCTTTGCACAACCGAAGAAAGACGCCATCTTCCCCTTCGGGGGGCGTGACGTGCGTCACAGAGAAAAAGAGCGGGAAAAAAACATTTTCTCCTAAGGGATCCAAAGACGATCCCGAAGAAGACTTTCCTTCATGAGTTCCATATCGAGAAAAGCCAGGTCCTCCAGCGTGTTCGAAGCAAAACCGGCATCCGCCACCGAGGTTTCCTTCGGAAGGGCATGAAACGCAAGGGCTTCCTCGAGCAGTTTGAGGGAATCCATATCGACCGGCGCAGGGAAAAGAGAAGGTTTTTGTAGAAGAACGGAACGGAACGGTTGCTGCAACGGACGGAAGTTGCCGTAGAGAGGATGAGTGAGAAGGCGCCATCCCTGGTGGACGAGATCTCTCGCAGCGACAAAAACATCCTGCGCCGTCCCCTCGATGAAACGGGAAGTGGACACATGTCCAACGATGCGGGCGTTGTTGGTCACCAACAAAACATTGACAGACATAGGTCATTCCCCCCTTTACGGGACGACGGCCTACTCTGTCCTGGTGCCCCGGAGATTCGCGCGGGCGCGCTTGCTCCTTAGGCGGGCGCGGGCACGCCCTTTCCAGAGATCCCTCCCGCCGCAATCCTTCCGCCTGAGAGATTCAGCCCGTGGGCCTTGCACCTTCGGCGCTCCGCATCCTCTTTCAGCCGGTTTCCGGAAACGGAGACTCTCTTGCGACGCTCTTCGGGATGAGCCATTCCACGTCAATCATACCACTTGTTCACAAAAGGTCAAGAAAAGAAGCAATTTCTTTTTTATTATGGATATTATTCTTTATCGGAATGCCTTTGGTGGCTGAATTCCTTCTCCGTTGCAGATGACAACGCCTCCGAACTTTCAGAAAGCACGGCTTTCCGAAAGCACGGAGGCGTCCATCAGCTCAGAGGTACTCCTTTCCGAAAGGCCTGCCTCCTGAAACTACCACTTGAGACCCGAGAAGAAAATGTAGCCGATGGCCACGGGAGCGACGACACGGCAGATCCACACCCAGGCGGTCATGAGGCCGAAGGGAATGGTGCCGTTGTTGGTGACTTCCTTCTCGGCTCCGTCAAGCCACACCCACCCCACGAAGAGGGAGATGAAAATTCCGCCGAGGGGCAGTAGGATGTTTGAGGAGAGGAAATCCATGGCGTCCAGAAAATCCTTGCCCGCCACCTGGGGAATATGTCCTCCGAGAGAAAGCGCGGAGGGAACGCCCAGGAGAAAAATGACCAGCCCGAGCAGCCACGCCGCCTTGGAGCGGCTCCAGCCGAGTTCGTCCTTGAAGTAGGCCACGCAGACTTCGAGAAGCGAGATGGCGGAGGTGATGGCCGCAAGGAAGAGGAGGAAGAAGAAGAGCGCCGACCAGATCATGCCGCCGGCCATCTTGGCGAACACGCTGGGAAGGGTGATGAAGGTGAGCCCCGGTCCCGCACCGGGCTCGACGCCGAAGGCGAACACCGCAGGGAAAATGACGAGACCCGCCAGGAAGGCGATGGCCGTGTCGAGGAAGGACACCGTCACGGCGGAGGAGGGGAGCACTTCCTTCTTTGACAGATAACTGCCGTAGGTGATCATACACCCCATGCCGAGGGAGAGGGAGAAGAAGCCCTGCCCCAGCGCGGCGAGGAAGACACCCCCGTGCACCTTGGAGAAGTCGGGCTTGAGATAGAACTCGAGTCCCTTGCCCGCACCCTCGAGTGTGACCGAGCGGAAGATGAGAACGAGGAGAATGACGAAGAGTCCCGGCATCATCCACTTGCAGTACTGCTCGATGCCGCTCCCGATCCCTTTGTAGACGATCCAGATGGTCATGAACATGAAGATGGCCTGCCAGAGGATCACCTGGGTGGGATTGCTCACGAAGGCGCCGAAGGCGTCTCCCGCTTTCCCCTCGGCGGCGATGGCGATGAGCCCCGTAAAGGATTTGACCATGTAGGCGAGCGTCCACCCGGCCACCACGCCGTAGAACGAAAGAATGATGAATCCTGCGATGACGCCCATCCATCCCACGAGGGGCCAGGCGCCTCCCCGGATCTTCTTGAAGGAACCGACCGCGTTGAGCCCCGCGTTGCGTCCGATGGCGAACTCCGCCAGCATGACCGAGACTCCGATGGTGAAGACGATGGCGAGATAAATGACAACGAAGGCGCCGCCACCGTTGGCTCCGACCATATAGGGGAACTTCCAGATGTTCCCCAGTCCCACGGCGGATCCCGCCGCCGCTAAAATAAAGCCTATCCTGCTGCCCCACTGTTCGCGCTGTTCGATCCCGTTGCTCATGATCCCCCTCCTCGACGTCTCAAAGTCGTACATGTACGACGCGCAAACATCTCCAGTTTCAAGGATCGCGGTGCCGATACCGTTTTTTCTTTCGTCTCACCTCCTTTGCCTCCGCTTTCAACCTCACATATTTCCCTGTATTTTAGTACAAGCCAAAAGCCAAGACAATGGTTCCTTCAGGAGGTACAATACTTTTCGAAATGCAAACAGTGGAAAACTCCATCGGAACAACGGTCCCGACGGAGCCTATTTCGATACTCCAAGGAGAAAATACCATCATGTGCCTTGCAATTCCCCATCGAATCGTAGCCATTACGGACGAACGGACCTGTCGCGCCCGGGCGGGAACCGCAGAAGTCCTCGTCAGAACCGACCTGCTCTCCTCCGTGCAGATCGGCGACAGCATTCTGGTCCATGCCGGCTTCGCCATCGAGAAGCTCCGGGAAGAGGACGGGCGGGAACTGGAGTCTCTCTGGGAGGAGATCCGTGCACTCGAAGCGACGCTTTCCCCGGAGCCGGTCTCCGATTCCACCGACATTCCCCCGGTATGTCCGATGGCTCCGAGCGCATGAACCATGCCTGAACGGACAGCTCCCTCCTTCGGCGAGATGCTGGCACGTCTCGTCTCGCGTCCGACGATCCTCATGGAGGTCTGCGGCACCCACACGGTCTCCATTTTCCGGAACGGCATCCGATCCCTTCTCCCCAAGGAACTCACGCTCCTCTCCGGCCCCGGATGCCCCGTGTGCGTCACCGACCAGAGCGAGATCGACGCGGCTCTTTCTCTGGCGTCTCTTTCCGGAGTGACCGTCACCACCTTCGGAGACCTGTTGCGCGTTCCCGGGCGGGATGGCTCTCTTCTGGACGCGAGGGGACGGGGAGCGGACGTGCGTATCGTCACCTCCGCCTTTCAGGCGCTGGAGACCGCCCTCCGGGAACCGGAACGGCAGGTGGTCTTCCTTGCGCCGGGCTTCGAGACCACCGCGCCGTCCACAGCGGCGGTCCTTCTGGAGGCAGCGGAAAAGAAAGCAACTAATTTTTCCGTCCTCTCCCTCCACAAACTCGTTCCGCCCGTGCTGCGCGTCCTCGCCGCCGATCCAAATCTGGCCGTTGATGGACTGCTTCTTCCCGGCCATGTGAGCGTCATCCTCGGCGAAGCACCCTATTCCTTTCTTCCCGAACAGCACGGCATCGCCTGCGCCATCGCCGGCTTCGAGGCCGAAGAAATCCTGCTCGGCCTGACGGAGCTGCTTCGGCAGATCCGCACAAACAGGCCCACAGTGCGCTCCCTCTACGGAAAAGCAGTGCGCCCGGAAGGAAACGCGAGAGCCCGGGAACTGATGGAGCGCGTCTTCCGCCCTGTGGACGCGCCGTGGCGCGGACTCGGCGTTCTTCCTTCCTCCGGGCTCGCCCTTCGGGAAGAATTTCTTCCGTGGGACGCCGCGCAACGCTTTCCCCTTCCGACAACCCCCGCGCAGGTAGAGACGGGATGCCGCTGCGGGGACATCCTCACGGGGAAATTGACTCCTCCGGAATGCCCGCTCTTCGACAATCCCTGCACTCCCGCATCGCCGGTAGGGCCCTGCATGGTCTCCAGCGAAGGAAGTTGCGCCGCCCACTATCGCTACGCCCTGCGAGGCACCCCATGAGCCGCCTGACGCTCGGACACGGCAGCGGCGGAAGACTGACCCAGCAGCTCGTGCACCGTATCGCCGAGTGCTTCCCCCTCACCGGACACGATATGGAAGATTGCGCCATCGCACCGGACGGCTCGGGGGCGACCATGGACGGATTCACCGTCACACCCCGCTTCTTTCCGGGGGGCAACCTCGGCAAGCTCGCCGCCTGCGGCGTCGCGAACGACCTTGCCGTCCGCGGCGTTCGTCCGGAACAGCTTCTGCTCAGTGTCATCGCGGAGGAAGGATTCGACGAAGAGGAGCTTCTGGCGCATCTCCGAAACGCCGGAGCCGTGTGCGACGCCCTGGCGATGCGCCTCGTGGGCGGAGACACCAAAGTGGTTCCTCGAGGCGCCGTGGACGGGCTCTTTCTCTCCGCCTGCGCCATGGGTAGAGAGATCCCCCGCAGAGAAGAACGACTCGGAGCCGCCAGGCTGCAGCCCGGGGACACGATTCTCCTCACCGGTCCAGCCGGACGGCATGGCGCGACCATCGCCGCAGCGCGCTACGAACTGGACGTTCCAGGGCTCACCAGCGATTGCGCCGCCCTGTGGCCGTTGCTTGCTCCCCTGCTGTCGCTCCCAGGGCTCCGGGCCATGCGGGACTGCACTCGGGGAGGGGTGGGGACCGTCCTCTGCGAATGGGCGGAAAGCCGCCACCTCGGCATCTCCGTGGAGGAAAGGGCCTTTCCGGTCGATCCGGGAGTCCTCTCCGTCGCCGATCTTCTCGGTCTGGATCCCCTCTATCTCGCCTGTGAAGGAACCGCCGTCGTGGCAATCGCCCCTGAGGAGGCTGTCGAGGCTCTCCGCCTTCTCCGAAGCCACCCTCTCGGAGCTGAGGCTGCGGCAATCGGCGTCGTCACGGAGGAACATCCGAACCTGGTGAGCCTGACCACCCGCATCGGAGGCCGGCGCCTCGTGGACATGCCCGTGGGTGAACTGCTTCCCCGCATTTGCTGAGTGAAAACAGCAGCGGACGCACGTAAACGGGCCGGGCTGCTTCAGCCCGGCCTGCAACGTCTCTACCGCCGCAATTACCACCTACGCATCTGATGTCCTTTAGGGTGCACGCTCAACACGGCGAGGTTGTTCCCGCGCGCCGCAAGAAGTTCCTCCGTGCTTTTTCCGTCGGAACGGAGAAAAAGCGGGCGCGAAAAAGAGTAAGGAAACCCTGATCAAGTAGGCATCGTCATCTCTCGATTGCATCGCCTTTTTCCGAGATCGGCACGGCAGTTTTCAGAGGCTCCGTAAAACGCTTTTCCCCACCCACGCTGTCATTTCTTCCGTCGTTATGCCGATGTCCCCATCGCTCCCTCGAGAACACCGATCAATTCCTCCAGAAAGGTCCGAAGAGCCTGACGCAGGCCGTCCGAGGGCTCCGTCTCCACGGGCGTCCAGCCCGCAAACCACTTCGGTGGCTCGATGGGCTCCAGAGCAGCGCCCTCCGTACCGCGCAAACGGAACCAGTCGCCCTCCTCGTTCATGTAGTAACGGCTGGTGCCGCCCTGAAGCGGCTCCGGCGGAATCACCTCTCGATAGGAGACGCCCCCGATCTCCGTCCACTCTCCCCACTGGTAAGAGAGGTTTGGCGTTTCCCCCGTCACGGGCGCTTCCTCCTCGTCACAAGGCGGGGGACCACCCATCTCTGGGGAATACCACGCGGGAGTCTCAATGGGAGTGAGCACCGCCCCTGGATAAGAAGCGAGGCTGTACCATCCTCCCGCCTCGTCCATGTAATACGCGGGGCCCCCACGGGAAGTTCCCTTCGGCGGATAGGCCCGGCAATACTTCACTCCATCCACCTCCAGCCAGTTTCCCCATCGGAGGACATCTCCTTCGTTCTCCTCGCCCGGAGAAGTCAGCTCCCAGGATGGAACAGGCTTTGCGGTGAAAACGGGCCCCGTGATGGGAAACGGCGAGGGCTTCGTCGAGGTGGCGAGGGCTTTCTCCATCATGTTTTCAAACACCGGAGAAAGTGTCCCTTCGCCGCCGTCCCCGTCTCCCTTCAGAGACACTTCCTGGTCGCGAAGCTTCTGTCGTATCTCCGCGAGCCTCGCCACATGCTGTTCCGTCAACAAAGACTGCACGCCGCTCCATTTCGGATCGGACACGTCCCATTCCCCCGTTTCCTCGGCGCGTTGCGCCGGAAAAATCGTCCCTGTTCCACAAGGAATTCTCCACCACTCCGGTTTCCGTTTCGGTCGTAATGCAACCGGACTTGACGAACCAGTTCGCAGAGAATGTGGCAACGATCATCAAGAGCGGGCGCCAAAGGGGCCACATGGACCGTCGTTTCCAGGAAGACTTCCGCTGAGCGCTGGGTGGTCCGAGCTGCCGCGTCACCTCGACTCGATGCGACAAGCGTACCTTTCTCAAGCATACCTCTATGAACAGAACAACTACCGGCGGGCGGTGCGTAGCGAACGTCTAAGGAAGCTCTGCATAAAGGTCTTTGGAAGCTCTGAAGAACGACCTTTCGCTTTTCCTTGACCTCGGGTCGCATCGGGCTCTGCGAGACACTTGCGGGGCTGACGCAGTCTTATTCAGAGGCTCTCTAAAAATTTCATTCCTCCCTTCCCTGACCTGCCGTTTCGACCTCGAAAAAATGAAAATCTTTGATAGGACAAAAAAATGGAAAGCCGCCTCGAACACTGCGGCGGCTTTCCGGGACAGTACAGATGCTTTTTCCGCGGCACTCTCCCCCCGAGAAAAAAGGAGGAAGCCCGCAGCGCGCTCTCCGAAAAGCGCCCTGCGCTAGCGTTTGCCGCGCAACAGGAGCAACGGAACCAAAAGCAGCAGCATGCCGGGCACGACGCCGACGGAACAACCGCCACCGCCGCCACCACCGGACGAAGGAGTGGGAGAGACGGTGGGCGTGGGCGTACCCGTGGGCGCACTCCTCATGGCTGCGGCAACGTTGAGATCGCCCCCCGTGGCAACCTTTCCTGCCAGTTCAGGGTTAACGTTCACTGCATCAAGAATGCGAGCCTTGAGCTGCGCCGCCGTCTCCGCAGGATATCGGGCCGCCAGAAGCGCCGCCGCACCGGCCACATGGGGCGTCGCCATGGATGTTCCACCTTTGAGATCGTATCCGCCGTCGAAAGTGGTGCTGAGAATAGCAACACCCGGAGCGGCGAGATGCACAAAGGTCGGGCTATAGTTGGAAAAGTCGCCTTTCGCGCCGAAGCGGTCGATGGCCGCAACGGTGATCATTCCGTCAAACTGGAAACAGGCCGGATAGGGACGCTCTCCTCGATAGTCATAGTCGGGGTCGTCTGGGTTCGACCCGGGGCCGCCGGGATTGTCGATATCCTGGTATTCGTTTCCAGCGGCGACCACGACGAGAACTCCCGCGTCACAGACCGCCTGAATCGCATGGCCGTAGGGACTCGCAGAGGGATTCGTCACGATAGGGGCCCACCCCCCCAGCGACATGTTGACCACGCGGACATTCAACCCGCCGATCTTCTGCCCAAGCACGTAGTTGAGTCCGGCGATGATCGCGTCGGTCGTACCACTGCCCTCGAAGTTCAGAGCTTTGACCGCCAACAGTTTGACGTTCCAGTTCACGCCCGCCACACCTACACCATTGTTCCCTACAGCGCCGATGGTCCCCGCCACGTGGGTTCCGTGTCCTTGGTCATCCCGCGGATCCGTGGAATCGGGCGCTCCTTCGACGTAGTTTCGCCCATAAAACCCCTCCAGATCGCGTCCCATGTTCGCCGCGAGATCTTCGTGATTGTAATTAATTCCAGTGTCGATCACCACCGCGTAGACCGCGTCGCTTCCCGTCGTGGCGTCCCACGCCGAAGGAGCTTCGATGCGCGCCATTCCCCAAAGCTCTCCGTAGCGAGGATCATTGGGTTCCGCCGTGGCATGGACGATGTAGTTGGGACTCGCTCCGAGCACTGCGTCGTTTTCCTCGACCGCCGCAAGGAGCTCCTCCGTGCTTTTTGTGTCGGAACGGAGCAACACGATGCTTTTTCCCGTCACCGCTGCCAGAGAGGAATAGGTGCGCACCGCCTGGGCTCCGACGGACTCCGCAAAGGCGGACGCCTGAGCGGCGAGGGCAGCTTCGAAGGAAACACCGTTCGCCTGGATGTTCGCGGAAGGAGCCTCTCGGAGGAGAACAAGAACCTCACCGGGGACATAGTCCGGAGAGGCTGCAGCACTCACCGATCCGACACAAAAAACGAGGAGCAACAGGCAGAAAAAGGCAACTCCGATCTTCTTCACGGCACATCACCACTTTCGTCGGTTTTTTGGAAGAAATCCGTTGTGTTTCCAGAAAAAGATCAGGGCGTAGAGATCAACTTCTGTTCCCGGTTCGGCGTCACGGACTCAATGAGCAGATCCTGCTCAAGAAGAGACCGTAACTTCTCCTCTATCCTCTGATCCTTCGCCGCCAAATCACTTCGGACGTGGAACATGCCCTTTCCCGTCGTTTCCGCGATCGCATCGTACGTGCGTAGAACCACAAGGCCGTAGCGATTCGCCAGATATTCCCCCTGCATTTCGAGCATCAACGCCGCAAGAGCGCGCCGCGTTTCGCCAGTGCTCGTGGTTATTCGGGATTTGGCGTGAAACAGAACGATGTATTCTCCGGCGACCGTCTTCTCCTGGGACCCTGAACCGACAACGACGGCGGAAGTTTCCGCCTGCCCCTCAAAAGGCACGGAGACAACCACCCCCAATGCAATCAACAGAAGCATAAAGAGGAGATATCCTCTCCCGACTCTCGATCCACGACATTCATGTCTTCGCATCACTTCATTCCCTCCTCCTTTTTCTCTTCTCGTCCTTTTTTCTTCCTCCTTTCTCGAAATGGTTTTTCCGAGCTGCCGCGCAAAGAGAGAAATCCATCCCTCTCGGAGAAATAAGAGAGATGGTGCGAAAGAATATTTAGAGCAACTCTTTTGATAGGATACTCGAAACGACAATCCCTGACCAGGTGACGCAAGGTCGAATTCGCTCTCGAAACAGGATACTCGAGTTAAGGAAGCCCTGAATAAAGACCTTTCGCTTTCCCTTGACTCGGGTCGCATCAGGCTCTGCGAGGCGCCCTGCGGGGCTGACGTAGCCTTATTCAGAGATTCCTTAAGAGAAGGTACGAAGCCCCTCCTCTCACCTACCGCACATACCGTTCGGTATACGGCGGCTCGCAGAAGCAACGGAATGTTTGATACACGGAACTCAAGCTCACCAGGTCCCGCAAAGAAAAAGAGAGGGGCTCCCCCGTGGGGAGCCCCTCTCGCTTGCAGAAACAAATCCTCTTTACAGATCCTCTTTCTCGGTCGGACCCATGTCGCCCGCGCCGTTTTTCGGCCGTCACGGCCAAACGCAGACACGCTCTCCGAAAAGTGTGTCTCTCTTTCTATCTGTTTCGGATCATGAGCTTCACGGCGGTGCGGCTCTGGCCGTCGATTTCGATGTCCGCAAACGCGGGAACGCAACAGATGTCCAGCCCGTTCGGCGCGAGATAGCCCCGCGCGATGGCGATGGATTTGACGCCCTGATTCACCGCTCCCGCACCTATGGCCTGAATCTCCACTTCCTTGCCAGCCCGGACGATGGAGGCAATCGCACCCGCTACTGCGTTGGGATTACTGTTGGCACTGACCTTAAGCATTTCTACCGTCATGACTCCGGCACCTCCCTGAGGGCTCGCTTTTTTCCTGTGACAGCCTCTGGAACTTCTCCGCCCCGCGTACTCGATTTCGACAGCAGCTTCGAGCCTGGTTCATCCATGTGGATCGGCTCCGGCATCGTCTTCCCGAGAGCCTTTGCACGGTCCCCCGTCAAACATTCGAGGCGCTGCAACAGAGGAAGACCGTCACAAACGGATCTGCAAGCGCCGTATATGGAGAGCCCTTCCCGTCTCCTCATCGATGTCAACCACCACGCCGCAGAGGCGAAGGTCGCTCTCGCAGACGGAAAATTTGGAGGGCAGACCCGTCAGAAACCGAGAGAGCGTCGTCTCTTTCTCCATGCCGATGACGCCGCCGTGTCCTCCCGTCATGCCCACGTCCGAGAGAATCGCCGTACCACCGGGAAGAACATCCTCGTCGGCGGTCTGTACGTGCGTATGAGTCCCCACTACCGCCGAAACGCGCCCCTCGAGATACCGAAAAAGAGCATATTTCTCGGATGTGGCCTCGGCGTGAAAATCGACGAAGACCGCCTGCTCGGAAATTCGCCCGAGCAGGAGATCCGCCGTCCGAAAAGGACAATCAAGGGGAGGCATGAATGTCCTGCCCTGCAGGTTCAGCACCGCCATGCGGGCGCCGCCCCGCTCGAGAACGGTCCACCCCTGACCGGGGCAACCCTCGGGATAGTTCGCGGGCCGCAACACTCGGTTTTCTCCCGCGAGAACGGGAAGAAACTCCTTCTTGTCCCAGATGTGGTTTCCTCCGGTAAGACAATCGACCCCCAGAGCGAACAGTTCCTCCATCACCTTCTCGGTGAGGCCGAAACCGGCCGCCGCGTTCTCGCCGTTGGCGAGGACGAACGTGAAGGGACCGTCTTCCTCTCGAATGCGTGGAAGGAGTTCCCGCACGAGATCCCTTCCGGGCCTGCCCACCACGTCACCGATAAAAAGAATGCGCATGATTATTTCGCGTACTCCACTGCCCGGGTTTCCCGAACCACCGTGATCTTGATCTGTCCTGGATATTTCATCTCGTCCTCGATCTTCCTCGCCACATCGAAGGCAATTTTCTGGATCGACCCATCGTCGGTGAGGTTGGGAACGACCATGACCCGCACCTCGCGCCCCGCCTGGATGGCAAAGGCCTTGGAGACACCCTGAAATGTCTTGGCCAGGCTTTCCAATTTCTCCAGGCGTTTGATATAGGCATCCAGGCTCTCCCGGCGCGCTCCCGGCCGGGAGGCACTCACCGCGTCGGCGGCGGCGACGAGAACCGCATACACCGTCTGGGGCTCCTCGTCCTCGTGATGGGAGGCAATGGCGTTCACCACCTCCTGCGGTTCGCCGGCCTTACGGGCGAGTTCCGCTCCGATGACCGCATGGGGACCTTCCACCTGATGGTCCACGGCCTTGCCGATGTCGTGGAGCAGACCCGCCCTGCGGGCGAGGGATTCATCGAGCCCCAGTTCGGCGGCCATCATGCCCGTGAGGTGCGCCACCTCCAGACTGTGCAGGAGGGAATTTTGTCCGTAGCTCGTCCGGAATCTGAGCTGCCCCACGAGACGCACCAGATCCTGGTGCATGTTCTTGACTCCCGTGTCGAGAAGGGCCTCTTCGCCGGCTTCGAGGATTTGCTCCTCCACCTCGCGCTGGGCCTTCTCCACAAGCTCCTCGATCCGGGCGGGGTGTATCCGGCCATCCACGATCAGCCTTTCGAGGGAACGCCGGGCAACTTCCCGGCGGACGGGGTCGAAACTGCTCACGGTGACCGCTTCGGGCGTGTCGTCCACGATGAGATCCACACCGGTGAGGGTTTCGAAAGCGCGGATGTTGCGTCCCTCTCTGCCGATGATGCGCCCCTTCATTTCGTCGGAGGGAAGGTTCACCACGCTCACGGCCACCTCCGACGTGTGTTCCACCGCACAGCGCTGAATCGCGGTGGAGATAATCTCCGCGGCCTTCTTGTCGGCTTCGCGCTTGGCCTTCTCTTCAAGCTCCTTGAGACGAAGTCCGATGATGTGATCGGCCTCCCGCTCCACCTCCGCAAGGAGAACCTGCTGCGCCTGCTCCCTCGTCATCCCCGCCACTTCTTCGAGGCGACGCACCTGCTCCACCTTGATCGTCTCGATCTCCTCCATGCGGGACTTCAGCGTATCCTGACTGATCTTGAGCTCCTCTTCCTTGCGGGTAAGGGCATCGAGCTTGCGGTCAAGATTCTCTTCCTTCTGTTCCAGGCGGCGCTCCACTCGCTGCTGTTCGTTCCGCCTGTCCTTGATTTCCTTCTCGACGTCCTGGCGAAGCCGAAGGGCCTCCTCCTTCGCTTCCGTGAGGATTTCCCTCTTCCGTTGCTCCGCCTGTGATGCCGCGTCCTTGAGCATCCGTTCCGTCTGGGCTCGCGCTCCGTCGAGACGTTTCTCTTCGAAGGCCTTGCGGAGGAAATATCCCGCCGTAAAGCCGACTGCGACACCCGCCGCAATCAACAACATCTGCATCAGTTGCATCGGTGTCTCACCCCTTATGGAATTGTCAAAGTTCGGCCTCTCTATGGAATCAATGGTTCATATCCTCTGGAAGCCATTGGTCTATTGTACTGGTTCGGACGCATCGTCACAAGTGCGGCAAGAGGAAGACGCGTGAGGAAATGCCTCTCTCTCAAGGCTCGGACCGGGAAGGTGTTCCTCCCTCCGAACCGGAATCTTCGTTTTGTGTTTCAAGGAGGGAATCAAACCGGGAAAGAAGCGCCCGCAGCTCGCCCACGAGATCCCGACGCACGTCCCGGACGCGGGCGAGCTCTCTCCGGGCTGTCTCCACCTGGTTGCGGGCTTCACCGATCAGGTGTTCGGCCTTGGCCTGGGCCTCGGCGATGACGGCATCGGCCTGCCGTTCCGCCGCACGGATCCGCTCCTCCGCGCTCCTCTGCGCCATGAGAAGCGCCTCCTGCAGCGAGTCCTTGAGCCCCCGATATTCCTTCATCTGCTCTTCAAGCTGTTGAATGCGCCGCTGCTGCTCCCTGTACTGCTCCGTATAGGCGTGAATGCTTCCCGCCACCTGGTCGAGAAAGGAATCCACCTCGCTCTGGTCGTATCCCCGAAGCGCACGTTTGAACTCCTGATTGGCCACGTCCATGGCGGAAAGCAGTTCCTTCTCGCTCACGGTTCCTCCTCC
>Ga0067045_1030609_pt1 | contig 14663 bp, 12 predicted proteins | sample TerdegcTABiofilm_FD_59184 | JGI IMG/M metagenome (GOLD analysis project Ga0067045, IMG submission 59184) | Combined Assembly of (Gp0054472, Gp0054536) Wastewater bioreactor microbial communities from Singapore -Terephthalate degrading...
ATGGCTATCCCCTGGTTATTGAGCATCCCCTTATCCGCCCGGTCTCTTACCCCTTTGAATGGCCGGCCCTGGCATTTAAAGAGGTGGCCTTGATGATATTGACCATTGAGGAAGAGGCCAACCGTTACGGCTATACCCTCTATGACCCCCACCCCTATAATGCCGTAATTCAGAACGGACGACCCCTCTATCTGGACTACGGCTCCTTCGTCCCCATAGAGGGGACACCAATCTGGCACGGCTATGATAAGGCCTTTCGGGATACCATTCTCTTTCCCCTCCAGTTATATGAAAAGAGACTGCACTACGTTGCCCGTTTAATCTTAAGAGAGATCGTCAGCAACGGCCTAGACGAGAGCACCAGGAAGCTGGGGGGCAGGAGGTTTCAGCGCAGTTTGCTGGATAAGCTGGTCATCGCCGTCACCAGCCGGGGGGAGATAACGAGCGACCGGTTAATCTACCGGCTGGCTATTGCTGGCATTGATAAAATATTGCGTTGCAGGGTTTTGAAAAGTTTTCTGGAGGGGGCCGTCGAGCGGTTCCGCCCGGTTGCCAAGAATGCCAGCCTTCCCGCTACCGCCGTGGAGGCGGCGGGTCATGAGCTCAGGGCCCTTGGCTCCCGTGCGGCGTTTTTGAAGAGGTTGCGGCGTAGGGTAGCTTCTCTGAAGGTGAGCGAGGGGAAGAGCCACTGGTCGGCATACTATCAGAATATCATCGGCCCTAAACCGCCCTGGGAGAGGGACATGGCCTCTTGGACGGCCAAGGAGCTCAACGTTCAAGAGGTAATAGACCAGCTGAAACCGGAAACGGCGCTGGATATCGGCGCCAATACAGGGTGGTTTTCTTTAATGCTGGCCCACCAGGGTGCTTCGGTTATCTCATTTGACCGTGATGAGGAGTCCATCAACCAGCTATATGCTTACGCCAGCCGGGAAGGTGCTCGTGTCCTGCCCCTGATAATGGACGTCCGCCAGCCAACGCCGGAGTACGAACTGAGCATTGGCACCATATCGGCCGCGGCGGATCGCCTCAGGTGTGAGCTGGTCATGGCGCTTGGGGTTATCCACCACATGGTTGCCAACCAGGGAGTGAGTGTGGAGCATTTGGTTCACCTGCTCAGCAGGTTTGCCGCAAGATACCTGCTCCTTGAGTTTGTGCCGGTAAATGATGCCTGGGCAAGGCTGCCCACCCTCTCTGAAGAGACCTGGAATGTGTCGGTGTTAAAGGAGGCTTTCGGCAGGTATTTTGATTTCAAGGGCAGCTGGGCGTCATATCCGCAGGGACGCCAGTTATTGCTATTCCAGAAAAAGGACGCCGATAAAGCGGTCGGCTGAGGTGCGCCGTCCAGAATATGGAAAATAAGAGCAGGGTTGTCATTCTGTGCGAGAGCTATCCCTCGATAGCCTATACCCTTTACCGGCTGACCCAGGAAAGGGGTGATATCCCTGTTACCATCTTCATCCCGGCCCTGGCCGACCTGCATCAGTTTTTCCAGGTCATCAATGAGAAGGTGTTCGCCAACCGGCTGGAGCTGATTTACTATCCCCCGTATATCCCCATGAGGGTGACTGCCCGGGGGATAAAAAGATTATTCTGCATCTTGCCTGACATAGTGGGGGAGCGCCGCCACCTAAGACAGTTTTATGACCGGTACTTCGCCGGCATGGAGAATGCCGAGGTCCTGTTTCCCAGCACGGGCTACAGCGGCGCCAAGATTTACGTCATCAGGCGGCTGGCCGGGAAGAACAGGCTGGTCTTCATTGACCCCGGGCCGCCATACTTAGGCCGCCACTCACCGCGGAGCCTCCGGGAGCTGGCGACACTGCTTATCTATAAGCTGGTCTATGGCTGGCATACCCAGCTTGGCCGGTTCCCCCCGGTTAATCCCTGGAGCACCGGCTTCCCGCTGATTTCTGAAGGCTTTATGAAAAACTCGGTAAACGGCGTCATCGACTGGTCCAACCGGGCGGCCATCATGGCCGGTTTTAACTGGGAAAGGTTCAATGTCTTTGATACCAGTAAGTACCGGGTTATTTACTTCCACCAGGACCTGGTGGGCAGGTATGTCCCCGACCGCGATACCTTCAGCCGGGAGCTTCGTGAGGTGTTCAAGGTGGTTCTGCGCCACTACCCGGAGAGAGAAATCGCCCGGAAATACCACCCCGGGCACGAATTCAACAAGGATGTCATCGAGGTCGGTGAGGAGCTGCCCATTTACATACCGGCCGAGCTTTTATACAATGCTAAGGTGCACTTCTACCTGGGCATTTCCTCCACGTCCATTACCAATGTGAGGGGGGGAGGCAAGGCGGTCTCTCTGATCAATCTTTTGTCTTTTAATTCTGTCGACCTCAGGGAAAGGTTCAAGGAGCGAATGGTCAAGAGCAGCCGCTCGGAGATACTTTTCCCGGCCACCCTGGATGAGCTGGATAATATCCTGCGCTCGGCCTCGGGCAAAAAAGGATAATAATGATGAAGACAGGGATGACCAAGCGGGCCAGCAGTTCGGGGATGTTGTGGTTCTTCTTCAGACATTATAAAGGCAAGGTAATCATACTGGTTATATCCCTGTTAGTGGGCGGCATGCTGGAGGCCGCCAGTGTAGCCGTGGTCTACCCGCTTCTCACGGAGGCTTTTAAGGGTGGGTTGGGGGGAGGCGGCCTTGTTCTCTCCGTCTTCCAGCGTATTGCCCGCTTGATACCGGTATCTGACCAGTTTATCGCCTACGCCCTCTTTTTCTTGGTGCTGGCCCTGGCGACCTTCGCCGTCAAGGTTTTCACCATACGGTACCGTTTGTCTTTTGCCGGTCAGCTGGTTGAGACCAACCAGAGGGAGATCTTTGCCAAGCTGGTCAGGGCTGACTACCAGTACTTTGTTGAGCACAAACAAGGTGAGCTTATCTACAATGTGATCACCGCGCCGCAGAACCTGCAGATATTCCTCTATTCCTCAACGGAACTTTTAGCCCAGGCCATTCTTTCCATCTCGGTGCTGCTCCTTTTGGTTTCTCTCTCCTGGCAGGGGACAATTGCCGTTTCGCTGATGGGTCTGGTTTATTACTTTTTCACCAGGTATCTGGCGGATAAGATAGCCTACGATGCCGGTAAGAAGCAGGCGGAGGCGGTAACCCAGAGTACCGTTATCCTTAACGAGACCATTGACGGCATTAAGCAGGTAAAGGCGTTTAATACGGGGGATATCTGGATAGACAGGTTTGGTGCTACCGTTAGGGCCCAGTGGCGCCATTTCGTGCGGCGCTTTACCTGGCAGCAAACCCTGCCTCCGACCTTAATCATGATCCTCTTCGTTTTCACTGGCATCATTGCCATCATCATCCGTCTTGTTGCTTCCGATAGCTTTGGGGTGCTGATACCCGTTTTCGGCACCTTTGCCTTCGCCGTCTTCAGGTTGGTCCCTATCATCGGCGGCGTCAGCAATGCCGTGATGCAAATCATGGGTGCTTTGCCGAACTGTGAGAAGGTGTACGAGTTGGCCGGAGAGACGCTTGCCCATATCAAGGATGGGGAGAGGGAGCTGGACACCTTCAGGTCGGCAATAAGGTTTGAGAGGGTATCCTTTGCCTACGGTGGGCGGAACAGGGTCTTAGAGGATGTCTCCATTACCTTGGCAAAGGGCAAGACGACTGCCATTGTTGGTCGCTCCGGCTCAGGGAAGACGACTGTGGTCAACCTGATACTCCGCTTATACGATGTTGACCGGGGGGCGTTGACCATTGACGGCCTCGACATAAAACAGTATAAACTGGCCTCCTGGCTGGATAAGATAGGCTATGTCAGCCAGGACACCTTCATCTTCAATGACACGGTTCGGAACAATATTACCTTTGGCTCCCAGTATCCGGAGGAAGAGATTATCCGGGCCGCCAGATACGCCGATGCCCACGATTTTATCTCGGAGCTACCGAATGGCTATGATACCATCGTTGGCGACAGGGGGGTTAAGCTCTCCGGCGGCCAGAGGCAGAGAATCGCCGTGGCCCGGGCGATGGTGCGTAAGCCGGAGGTTTTGATTTTTGATGAGGCGACCAACGCTCTGGACAATATTTCGGAGGCGGCGGTGCAGAGGGCCATAGATGAGATAGCCAAAGACCATACCGTGATTGTTATTGCCCACCGTCTCTCCACGGTGGTTAATGCTGATAAGATTATAGTCCTTGGGGAGGGGCGGGTGCTGGAAGAAGGGACGCATCAGGAAATGATGGCCCGGGGCGGTGCCTATAGCGAGCTATACCGGAGCCAGCCGCTATAAAGGCAGAAAATGTTGATCATCGGTCTGGCGCTGCTGGAAGGTGGACTATGGGCAGAGGGGCATAATATAATGTAAGGTAATATTGCTTGTGGGCCCATGGCGGCAGAAGTAAGCCGGGGTGATCATCACCCCGAGAGAGCCGTCGGGAGAGGAAAGAAGCCTATAGCGACCAGCCCGTATTTGAGCATCGTTACTGCCTCCCGTAATGACGATTACGGCGGTAATGCGCTGCGCCGTATGGAAGTTTCCTTCCTTGGCCGACTGGAGCAGATGGAAAGGCACCGACTTGAGTCCGAGTTGATACTGGTGGAGTGGAACCCACCGCCCGACCGTCCCCTGCTGAGAGATGCTCTCCCCTGGCCCCGGCATACCAAATACTGCACCATCCGTGGCATCGTGGTGCCGGCTTCGGTGCACCGGAGGTACGAGCACTGGGACAAAAGGCCGATGAATGTTGGTGTGGCCCTGAACTGCGGGATTAGACGGTCCAGGGGGCAGTTTGTTCTGCCGGCTAATATAGACGTGCTTTACTCCGATGAGCTGGTAGCTTATCTGGCCACCAGGAGCCTGAAGGAAGACGAACGGTACCGCCTTGACCGCTGCGATGTGGATAAAAATGTGCTTCAGTGTCGGACGCTTCAGGAACAGTTGGACTACTGCCGCAGCCACGTCATCCGTGTCAACGTCATGGGGCTGCCGTCAAAGCGGGAAAAGCTACCTCATCTGCATACCAATGCCAGCGGTGATTTTCAGCTGATGTCGCGGCATAACTGGCACCGGCTGCGCGGCTATCGCGAGGCGGATATCGTCTCGGCCTATGGCGATGGGCTTCTTTGTTTCGCCTCTTATGCCGCTGGCGTGCGCGAGGTGGTGCTTAAAGACCCGCTGCGTCTCTACCATATTGACCACAGTGGCAAGTTTAACGAAAGGCCGCAGGGAAGTGGCCTAACCTTTGAAAAGTGGCTCAGGGTTCCCTTTCTGCCGGCAAATATCAACAGCTTTTTTATACGTTGCTGTCGCATCCTGCTGACCACCTTTGGTTACAGGTTGAAGGGCAGTGAGGGTGGCATTCCCACACTCCATTACACAGAATACCGCAGGATGGCGCGGGATATCGTAGCCGGTAAGCTCCCTTTTATTTTTAATGATGAAAACTGGGGGCTGGGGCAGGACAAGCTTGAAGAGTATGTCATCAGCGTTGGCGAATGGGACGAGGACTATGGCAGAAATTAAAAAGGTCTTGATCACAGGCATTACCGGCTTTGTCGGCAGCCATCTGGCCGATTTCATCCTGGCGGAGCATCCTGATATCAGGATTTCCGGTCTGGCCAGGTGGCGCGCCCCAAGAGACAATATCCGCCATATCTTGGACAAGATAACCCTGGAGCCCGGCGATCTTCTGGACTTGCCTTCTCTGGCGGCAGTATTGTCCCGGCAAAAGCCGGATGTCATCTTTCATCTTGCTGCCCAGTCTTATGTTCCCTTCAGCTTCTCGGCGCCCGTGGCGACGCTGAATGCCAACGTCATCGGCACCTGCAATCTGCTGGAAGCTATTAAAGAGCTGAAGTCCAGTTCCGGCTATGACCCTATGGTTCACATCTGTAGCTCCTCCGAGGTATACGGCCAGGTAAGGGAGGACGAGGTGCCAATAAAGGAGGATAACCCCTTCCGTCCAGCTTCTCCCTACGCCGTCAGCAAGGTGGCCGAGGACATGCTGGCCTTCCAGTACTGGCTCTCCTGGCGGATTAAGACCATCAGGACGCGTATGTTCAGCCATACCGGGCCACGGCGCGGCGAGGTATTTGCTGTCTCTAACTTCGCCAAGCAGGTTGCGGCGATTGAAGCCGGGCTGTTGCCGCCCGTAGTTAAGGTAGGCAACCTGGAGAGTATCAGGACATTCCTGGACGTCCGCGATGCGGTGAAGGCCTACTGGCTGCTGGTGTTTAAGTGCCTGCCCGGCGAGGTATATAACATCGGCGGGGTGGAGACGATGACGATAAGAGAGATGTTGGGCCGGTTGCTTGACCTATCACGCGTGAAGGGAATCAAGGTTGAGGTTGACCCGGCCCGGCTGCGCCCATCCGATATCACCAGGCAGATCCCCTGCATCGACAAATTCACCAAGGCCACCGGCTGGAGGCCGGAGATAAAGTTTGCCACGACGCTCGCTGACACACTTGACTACTGGCGGGACTACTTCAAAAGAACGAAGAAATGGTGAAATGGCGAGTACTGAACTGAGCCTGGCCCTTTACCGGAAACTATATCTAATAAGGAAATCTGAGGAGCTTATCCGCATCCATTATGCGGAGGACGAGATGAAGACCCCCATGCACATGTCCATGGGCTCCGAGGCTATCGCCGTGGGCATCTGCCATGCCCTGGGGCGGGAAGACCAGGTCTTTGGCAGCTACCGCTCCCACGCCATCTACCTGGCCAAGACGGGCAATTCCGACGATTTCTTTGCCGAGATGTACGGCAGGGCTACCGCCCTGTTGAAGGGCAAGGGCGGCTCAATGCATATGTGCGCTCCTGATTTTGGCTTTATGGGCACCTCGGCCATAGTCGCCGGCATCATACCGGTAGCGGTGGGGGCTGCTTTTGCCAGTAAACGGCAGGGTAAGAGCAGGGTCGCCACGGTCTTCTTTGGCGATGGCGCTGTGGACGAGGGAGACTTTTGGGAGAGTCTGAACCTGGCCTGCCTGATGAAGCTGCCCGTGCTCTTTGTCTGTGAGGATAATGGCTTGGCCGTCCATACCCCGGCCCGGGCAAGGCATGGCTACCGTTCCCTTGCTGATATTGTCGCCAGGTTTAATTGCCGGGTATTGAGGAGCGACAGCACCGACGTTGAGGTCATTTACCGGCTGGCCCGCCGGGCCATCACGGCCATCAAGACGGCTGAGATGCCTTGTTTTCTGCACCTGAGATACTACCGTTACCTGGAGCATGTCGGCGTCAACGAGGATTTTAACGCTGGCTACCGCTCAGAAGATGAGTTCCGGGAATGGTACCAGAGGGACCCGGTGCACCTGCAGAGGGCCAGGCTCCTGCAGCAGGGCATCGATGAGGCCAAGCTGGCCAGTATGGAGAAGGAGATTGACCGGCAGGTTGAGAGCAGCCTGAAGATGGCTAAAACCGCACCCTTGGCGGATGCCTCTGAACTATACCGGTGTGTCTTTGCCGAATGAGAAAGATTACCTATTGTCAGGCGCTAAACGAGGCTATCGCCCAGGAGATGGCGAGGGACCCGACTGTTTTTATCTATGGCATAGGTGTGCCTGACCATAAGCGCATCTTCGGCAGCACCGCGGGCTTGGTGGAGAAGTTCGGGTTGGAAAGGTGCTTTGACACCCCGCTCAGCGAGGGTGCTATGACCGGCTTCGGCATCGGGGCGGCCATCAACGGGATGCGGCCCATCCATGTGCATGGACGGGTGGACTTCCTGCTGCTGGCTATGAACCAGCTGGGCAACATGGCCTCCAGCTACTGTTACGCCAGCGGCGGCACCCTGAAGGTGCCGCTGGTCATCCGAGCGATTATCGGGCGGGGCTGGGGGCAGGGTTTTCAGCACAGCAAGAGCATGTATTCCGTCCTGGCGCATATCCCCGGTCTAAAGGTGGCCCTGCCGACCACTCCCCGCGATGCCAAGGGGCTGCTCATCTCGGCGATCCGGGACGATAATCCGGTAATTATCATTGAGCATCGCTGGCTCTACTGGCAGGAGGGCGAGGTTCCTGAGGAGCCTTATGTGATACCACTGGGGGAACCCAATATCCTGCGTCAGGGCGCTGACTTTACCGTGGTGGCTACCTCCTGGATGAATGTTGAGGCGCTGGAGGCAGCCAGGGTCCTGAGCCGGCGGGGGGTGGAGGTGGAGATAGTTGACCCTAGGACGATATCGCCCTTTAACGAGAGGCTTATCGTCGAATCGGTGAAAAAGACGGGATACTGCATCGTGGCCGATAATGACTGGTTGAACTGCGGTTTTAGCGCCGAGGTGGCTGCACGGGTTGCCGCCGCCTGCTGGCGTGAGCTGAAAGCCCCGGTGGCCCGGCTGGGCTTTGCCCCGACCCCGTGCCCCACGGCCCGGCACCTGGAAAACGCCTTTTACTCCAATGCTGCGGATATTATCCGGACGGCGGAGGGCATGCTGGGGCTGGAGCCGGCCGACCTCTCCGGAGAGACATTTTATGATTACGAACATAAGTTCAAGGGGCCTTTTTAGCTTCAAAGCTCGCCCGTGTGAGCAAGATTATGCTTGATGCTCAGACTAGAAAGAGTATTCTGGCCCGTGGCAAGCCGGCCCCCAGGGACATTCCGTGGTGGGGCGAGGTAAACCTTGGCGCCTGGTACACCGAGGCCGAGGTTGAAGCGGCCGTCAGGACAATACGGGAGTCATCGGATTGGACGGTTGGCTTTGGTCCCAATGCCAGGGTTATTGATGAGTTTGAGAGCGCCTTTGCCGATTATTGCGGCGCCCGCCACGCTATCGCCATCAACAGTTGCGGTGCAGGGCTGGATATGGCAATGCGGTGTCTGGAGCTGGAGCCGGGTGATGAGGTCATCTCTCCGGCCATTAACTTTAAGGCGGCCCACCTGGCGGTGCTGGGTCAGGGTGGCCGGGTGGTCTTCGGTGATATCTCGGCTGCTACCCTGAATCTTGACCCGGCTGACGTAGAAAAGAGGATAACCCGGCGCACCCGGGCTATCTTTCCCGTCCATATGAATGGCCTCTCCGCCCCGATGGATGAGCTACTGGCCATCGCCGAGAGGCACTCCCACCCCAAGCATGGCCCACTGCGGGTAATCGGTGATGCCGCCCGTGCCTGTGGTGCCACTTACAAGGGGGCCAGGGTGGGTTCGCAGGGTTGGCTGACTGTCTTCAGCTTCCACACCCAGAAGCATATGACCACGCTGGGAGAAGGTGGCATGATTACCACCAACGACTCCGATCTGGCCCGCCGTCTGCGCAACATGAGGCAATTTGGTGGGGAGGAGGAGTGGGGCAGCAACTACAAGATGACCAAGGTGCAGGCGGCCGTGGGGCTGGTCCAGCTGCGTCGGCTGGATGAGATGAACGACCGCCGTCGCCAGGCGGCCCACCGCCGTTCCCGGCTGCTCGCCGGCGCGCCGGAGCTTGTCTTGCCGCAGGAACCGCCGGGCTGCAAACACATCTTCTATGTTTATGCCATCCTGGTTAAGCCCGAATGGGCGGGGGAAAAGCGGGACAGGATAATAGACATCATGAGCCATAAGTTCGGCATTGTCTGCAGCATTTCCAACCCGCCCACCTACCAGCGCTGGCCCTATATCGCCAAGCATTGCGGCATACCCCGGCTCAGGGTGTCCGAGGACGTGGGACGGAGAATGCTGTGCCCGCCGCTCCATCCGCTGCTGACCGAGGAGCAGGAGCTATATATCTGCGCCAGCCTGCTGGAGGCGGTGGAAACGGTTAAAGGTGAGTCAGGGGCTGAGGGCTAGCCAGTATGACCACAGCAAAAGAAAGAGCCAACCAGGTTAGGCAGGCCCTGCTGGCCGTAAGGGGGGTGGCCTCGGTTAACGATGTCAATATCAAGGGGAAAATCATTGAGGGTCTTTCCCTTGAAATAGCTACACTGGGGCAGGTGAGTTTCCAGCGTCTTAAGGTGGCCGATGCCGCCGACCTGTTTGATTTCTACTTTGGCGGGCTTAGCGAAAAATCGCGCGAGTTCTTTGCTCCCTACCCGCTTTTCAGCCCGCCGGTGAAATCGGCGCAGGAACTGGCACGGCGGATAAAGGACTGGCAGCAGGAGGATGACTGGACGGTATTGAAGCTGGTCAAAGACGGGCGGATGGTTGGCATGGGGCTGTTAAAGAGGTACAAAACGGAGCGGCCCCCCAATGGTTTGGCCGTGAGAAAGGAATATCAGGGTAAGGGTTTGGGGCGCCTGATACAGGCGGTTGTTAACGAGCAAGCCCGTTTGCTGGGGTTGAAACGAGTTTATGCTACTATCGCACCGGAGAATATTGTCTCCCTTGAGCTTCACCGTCGGTGCGGATTTATCGAGACCGGCAGCCGGGTGCCTCACTACGTTTACCGAAGTGGCATCAAAGAGATTGACCGGCAGGATGTTGAGATGGTGATTGACTTCAGCTATGATTAAGCTCAGGTAGGGCGAAATGGTATGATAGAAAAGCAGGTCTTAAACAGTTTTAAGGGTAAAAAGGTGCTGGTTACCGGCGGTACCGGGCTCATCGGGCGGCAGGTGGTGTCCCTGCTGGCCGATGCCGGCGCCCTCGTCACCATCGTCTCCCTGGACAAAATCAGGGTGGATAGCCGGGCCGAGCACGTTTATGGGGACCTTACCAGTTTTGAGTTTTGCAGAGAGATTACCCGGGGTCGGGACTTTGTCTTCCATCTTGCCGGTATCAAGGGCTCCATTGAGGTTACTCTGGCCAGGCCGGCCAGCTTCTTTGTCCCCCTGCTGATGATGAACGTCAATATGCTGGAGGCCTGCCGCCTCAGCGAGGTGGGCAAGGTGGTCTATACCAGCTCCATCGGCGCTTACGCCAGCGCCGAGGTCTTTAGAGAGACGGAAAACCCCGATGGGCCGCCCATGGACATGTTCCCCGGCTGGGCCAAGAGGATGGCGGAGTTGCAAATCCAGGCATATAGGATCCAGTATGGTCTGAACAACTTTGCCGTGGTTCGCCCCTGTAATGTCTATGGCCCCGGCGATAACTTTGACCCTCAGAGTGCCATGGTAGTGCCATCGCTGATGTATCGCATTTACCATGGGGAAAATCCGCTCAGGGTCTGGGGTGATGGCAGCGCCGTAAGGGATTTTGCCTTCAGCCGCGATGTTGCCGAGGGGGTGATTCTCGCCCTCTACTACGGCACCGGTGCCGGCTTTGTCAACCTGGGTAGCGGGCGGGGTTACTCTATCAAGGAGCTGGTGGAGACCCTGCACAGTTTTATCGACTTTAATTACGAGTTTGATACGGCCAGGTCGGCGGGCTTTCCCCGGCGGGTCATGGATATTTCGCTGGCCCGGCAGCTAATCCACTATAACCCGACGACCTCCCTGCGTGACGGCCTGATGGCCACATGGGACTGGTTTATTCGGAATCAGGACGAGCACCTCAAAAGGCAGAACTATTTCAAGGCAGGCAACTGAGTTGGAAGTGAGCCAAAGCAAGCTTGACGGTGTCATGGTGATTCGGCCACCGACCATCTTTGAGGATTTCCGCGGCAGCTATGTCGAAACCTACAACGAGGAGCTGTATCACCGCGCCGGAATTAACGTAAAGTTTATCCAGGACGACATCTCGGTGTCCCGTAAGGACGTTCTCCGCGGCATCCACGGCGACGATATCACCTGGAAGCTGGTCTCCTGCCTCTACGGAGAGTTCTATCTGGTGGTGGTCAACTGGGATAAGGCTTCCCCGCAGTTCGGCCAGTGGGAGGCCTTTACCCTCTCTGACAAAAACAGGCTGCAGGTGCTCATTCCCCCCAGGTTCGGCAACGGGCATGTTGTCCTGAGCGATGTGGCCATTTTCCACTATAAGCAGAGCACCTATTACGACCGGGCCCGCCAGTTTACCATCCTGTGGAATGACCCCAGGCTGAATATTAGCTGGCCGGTGGCCCGGCCGATAACCTCAAAAAGGGATAGAGGAGAAGAGGATGTTTAGAGATGCCAAGGTGCTGGTGGCCGGTGGTGCCGGCTTTGTCGGCGCCAATCTGGTGAAGCGGCTCCTTGCCGAAGGAGCCAGGGTGCGGGCTACCATCCATCATAAGGCGCCGGTCATCCTGGATGATAGCATTGAATATATCCGGTGCGATCTGACCCACATGGAAGATTGCCAGAAGGCCGTCAGCGGTGTGGATTACGTCTTTATGTGTGCCGCCAACACCTCAGGTGCCGCCGTGATCGCCTCAACCCCGCTGGTGCATGTCACCCCCAATGTGGTGATGAACTCGCAGATGCTGGAGGCTGCCTACCTGGCCAAGGTGAAGAAGTTCATCTGGCTGAGCAGCAATGCCGCCTATCCGCCATCGGGTGACCATCCGGTCCGGGAAGACGAGATGTTTAATGGCGAACCCTATGAGACCTACTTCGGTGTCGCCTGGATGAAGAGATATACGGAAATCCTCTGCCGGATGTACTCCGAGAAGCTTAAAGAGCCCATGGCCACGGTGGTCCTTCGCCCCTCCAATATCTACGGGCCTTATGACGATTATGATTTTGCCACCTCGCATGTCATGGCGGCCCTCATCAGGCGGGTGGTGGAGAGGCATGACCCCCTTGAAGTCTGGGGAACCGGCAATGATGTCCGCGACTGGATATATGTTGATGACTTCGTTGATGCCGTGATGCTGGCGGCAGAGAAGATAGATACCTATAGGCCGATAAACATCGGCCTGGGCAGGGGTTATAGCGTGAGGGAAGCTCTGCAGATGATGCTGGAGATTGACGGCTACACAGGGGCGAAGGTACAATATAATTCGTCAAAACCGTCGATGATTCCCATAAGGTTGATCGATACCACCCTGGCTGAGAGGCTGCTAGGTTTCAAGGCAAAGGCCGGGTTACGTGAGGGAATTAGCCAGACGCTGGCCTGGTACCGCGATAACCGTAGCCGTCTGGCGAAGACAGGATGAGTGATAGGCAATGATCATTAGCCGGACACCACTGCGGATATCCTTTTTTGGCGGCGGCACGGACTACCCTGCTTTTTATGAGGAAAACGGCGGGGCCGTCCTCAGCGCCACCATTAACAAATACAGCTATGTCATCTCGCGGCGCCTGCCTCCTTTCTTTGATTATAACTACCGTATTCGCTATGCTCAGAGGGAAGAGACCAAGACCATTGCCGAGATCAAGCACCCCTCGGTGAGGGAGTGTTTGAACTATATGAATCTCGGCTACGGGGTTGAGATACAGCACAATGCCGACCTGCCGGCTATGTCCGGCATCGGCTCCAGTTCGGCCTTCACCGTGGGCCTGCTCAATGCCCTTCATGCTCTCAAGGGGGAGCTGGTTACCAAGCGGCAGCTGGCCCTGGAGGCTATTCATATTGAGCAGGATGTGATTAAGGAGAATGTAGGTTCGCAGGATCAGACGGCAGCTGCCTTTGGCGGCTTTAACCGCATTGAGTTCGGCGGACGGCGCCAAATATGGGTCCAGCCGATAACCCTGGAGCAAAGCAAGCTGGAGTATTTGCAGAATCATCTGATGCTTGTCTTCACCGGCTTCCCCCGTAATGCTTCGGAGATTGCGGCGGAGCAGGTAAAAAAGACGCCGGAGAAGACAAGGGAACTGATGCGAATGAGGGAGATGGTGGATGAGGCCGTGGCGGTTCTGAACAAAAATGCTGATGGCTACGATGATTTTGGCAGGCTGTTGCACGAGGCATGGCTGCTCAAGCGCAGCCTGACGGAGAGGGTCAGCACGCCAGCGATTGACGAGATATATCAGGCGGCGCGGGAGGCCGGTGCTTTGGGTGGTAAGCTGCTGGGTGCCGGTGGCGGAGGTTTTATGCTGTTTTTTGCCCGGCCGGAGGTCCGGCCCAAGATCAGGGAAAAGCTGAGTAAGCTGCTTCATGTGCCCTTTAATTTCCATGACCTGGGCAGCCAGATAGTCTATTACGCCCCGGAGCAGAATTACTAACAGTATATGAGCATAGGGGGCAGTGAGAGAAGCGGTAGCTAGAGATCTGGCCGAAAGCGCCGGTCATTGCCGTCCTCGGACGTGGCATCCGGAATGCGGGAGGGGTGCATGACCATCGGCCGTATTATTTGCCATGTGGAGGAAAAGGCACTTTTCGCTGCATAAGGGGCTGGCATCACCGAAGGTTGCGCTACAGGAAGCGAGGCAGACAGGGGGATATACATATGGACAGGATACTGGTCACCGGTGGTGGCGGCTTCATCGGCAGCCATCTGGCCCGGCATCTTTATCAGAAGGGGCATTTCGTCCGCTGTGTGGACATCAAGTGGGATAACTATATTAAGGAAGAATACTGCAGTGAAAGGCTTACGCTCGATCTGCGATTATTGGATAACTGCCTCAAGGCTACGGCTGGCATGGACAAGGTCTACACCCTGGCGGCTAACATGGGCGGTATCGGCTTCATCACCTCGGTATTCGCCGATGTGATGCGGGATAACGCCCTGATCAATATCAATATGATGGAGGCGTCCGTCCGTAACTCGGTCAAGCGCCTTTTTTACAGCTCCAGCGCCTGCATCTACCCTAACTTCAAACAGACCACTCCCGATGTGCCCCCGCTGAAGGAAACAGATGCCTTCCCCGCCGACCCGAACGAACCTTACGGTTGGGAAAAGCTGTTCAGCGAGGTGTTAGCGGAGTCCTATCGCCTGGACTATGGTCTTGATATCCGCATAGCTC